>Ga0181529_10002251_pt1 | contig 23481 bp, 18 predicted proteins | sample PEATcosm2014_Bin_36_FD_119763 | JGI IMG/M metagenome (GOLD analysis project Ga0181529, IMG submission 119763) | Peatland microbial communities from MTU Mesocosm Facility, Houghton, MI, USA - PEATcosm2014_Bin10_30_metaG | ecosystem: Environmental > Terrestrial > Soil > Wetlands > Peat | place... | reverse complement strand
CACACGCTCGACGAGCAGAGCAACCTGGGCCTCTTCTTCGAAGGAAACAATCCGCTCAACCCCCACTCCTCTTACGGAACCTCGGCGTACGACCGGCCGCACGTAGCCATCGCGCAGGTCTATTACGAGATCCCCAAGGCGCTTCCGGCCAGCTCCGGGCTGGCGAGACTGACCAACGGATGGGCGCTGAGCGGGATCACGACCTTCCAAAGCGGCCAGCCTTACGACATTTACGATTACTCGGGTTCGGTGGGCGGCTTGTACTATAGCAGCAATGTGGAGCTAATCAACCCCGAACTGCCGCTCAACCCCGGTGTCTCGGCGAACCAGGCCAAGCTGCAAGGCACCACGGGCATCAACCCCAGTCTGCCCCTGGTGAATTCGGCCGACTTTTACGTCCCCACCGTCCAAGGCGGAACGATGGGCGTGCCGGTCGGCGACAACGCAGAGACCATTTTCGGGAACACCGCCCGCAACCTGTTCCGTTCGCCCTTCCAGAAGCGCTTGGATATGTCTCTCATCAAGACCACTCGGATCAACGAGCGCTTCACGCTACGCTTCCAGGCGGACGCTCTCAACATTACCAACACACCGAGCTTCGACGTGCCCAACAACAATCTCAGCCTGTACTCGGTGAGCAAGGGCGTACCGACCGTGAAGAGCATCGTTTCGCAGACGTCCTTCGGTGTGATTCAGAACACCATCGGCAGCCCGCGTTTCATGCAGATGTCCCTGAGCCTGTTGTTCTAGAAGGCAGGAGTCAGGAGTTAGGAGTCGCGAAATCGCGGCTGTCATCGGAGGGTTCGATGGCAGCCGCGATTTTGTTTAGGCGAATGGCGCCTGCACTCCACAGCATGAAGAAGAGGATGAGGAGGGTGCGCACCATCTCGGACCAGGGGCGTCCTATGGCCCGCAAGGGCTCGTCGCTTATTGGGCCGAGCGGGGGCAGCGCCAGTAGAAGGGCGATCGCCAGCGGCTTCCAGAGATTCCGGCCGACGCGGTGGCGCGAGAGGATCCAGAAGAGCGCGAAGCCGAGGAGCGGGCAGAGGAGATGGACGGTCTGGGTGTAGAAGCGTCCGAAGTCGTCGATGTCGCTCAGGGGTGGGCGTCCGTGGGCCCCGCTCCATACGCGTTCCAGGGCGAAGATGGCATGCTGGAAACTGCCGCGGTAAGTGGTGACGGGGGCACTGTCCGCGAGATTCATGGCGGAGAAGACCATGCCTTGGGTAAGAATGGCGGACACGACGGCGGCGGTGGCGAGAGAGAGGGATCGGCGCATGAGACCTCCTATCGGGCTTATCGGCTGCGGGGGGCGAGGATTCGCGGGAATCTTTGGGAGACTTCGCGGAGATACGGCGGCGCAAGACCGGGATTCCCTCGCGCTTGGCAAGAGTCTTGCCAAGCATTCCGTAAGAGCCACAGTTTCAACGACTTACGATCTCGGTTTGGCAAGTATGTTGCCACGGGGCAGGTCGAGCCGTGGCTGCAGGCACGATTGCCTGCCCCACAAAGCAGGCAGCCCCACTTAAGACTATTCGAAGAGCCAGTCGAGATCGGGGCGCTGGGACTGCGAGAAGAAGACGATGCGCGGGTCGGGCTGGGCGTCGCGGCGGATGAATCCGACGATCAGATAAGCGCCGCGGCCGAAATCGAGGCCGACTTTGCCGGCGGGCAGGGCGTGCGAATAGACGGTGAGAGCGGGCTGGCCGGAGACGGCGATGGCATTGCGCAGAATGGGCTCCCATTCGTCCTTGGGGGGAGCGGCGGCGGCGCCGCGCTTCTCGCTGCGGAAGAAGCCGACCAGAACTTGCGCGGGATCGGGAAGATCGACTTCGACACGGACACCATCCTTGACGGCGGCGTCCTGCGGAATGCGAATGCCGGTGAGGCCGCGGAGCTCTGGGGCGATTTCCTGGATGACGAGATCCTTGTCGGTGTAGAGTTTGGCGCCGGGCTCAACGCGGAACTGCTCGCCGGAAACGGAGGTCAGCTTGAAGGAGACAGCGGGGAGTGGCGGACGATCGCCTGAGCGGGCGACGGCGCCGGAGGTTTCGAGGGACTTCAGATTGCGCCGGAAGGTAGCCAGTTCCTGTTCGTAGACCGGAAGGCAGTCGCGCCAATGGGTGTAGCGGCCGGGCGCACCGAGGAAGGGGATGCGGCGCGAGGAGCTGTGCACGCTGGGTCCTTCGCGATAGGTCTTGTCGGTGAGCGCGACCAGATGGCGATAGTGCTCGAGGCTCTCAGCGAGGAGGGTTTCGGCCTGCTCGAGGTCGTGAAGATCGTGGCTGTAGCCATAGCGCAGGACGAAGGCGGCGGATCGCGTTTTGGCGTTGTAGTAGCGGTACTGGGTTTCGATACACCTCATGTCGTTGAGGAAGCGCGCGAACTCCTCGCGACCCTGGGTGACGAAGGGCTGAGCGGCCTCGGCGGCAGCGACGGCGCGAGTGGCGGAGGCGGAGACTTCGGCGGCGACACCGATGGGCGTTTCGCCTTCGTGCGGCTGGTGCTCCCATTCCTTGCGGACCCAATCGTCGAGGCGTTCACCGGGCGGGGCATCGCCTTCCCAGAGGAGGGTGAGGGCGTTGTAGCGGACGGGATCGATCAACTGGGTCATGAGCATGCCGAGGGTGAACGACTGACGGTTGCCTTCGGTGATGCCGATGCGCGGCAGCAGCCTGGGAGCGCAGACGCCGGAAAGCTGATAAGCGTCGAGGATGTGGGCGGCGGCCTGTTCGGAGCCGTAATGGGCGGCGATGCGCTGGATCCAGTAGCGGCGCTCGGCGGCGGCATCGCGATGGGGATTCCAGGCGTAGCGGCCCCAGGCTTCGAACCAGATCCAATCGCGATCGAACTGAATTTCGGGAGGGTTGTCGGCGCTGTTTGGCCAGTCCCAGTAGCGCAGGGGATAGATGTGGACGCCGCGGATGCCGATGCGCTGGCAGGATTCGAGAGTCTGCTGGATGAAGGTGGGCGAGCCCCAGCGCCAGGGTTCGAGATTGGAGAGCAGATGGATGTTGGCGATGTGGGTGGACCCGAGATCGACCAGCGATTTGTGCATGCGGAGGACTTCGCCGCGGACGTCGGTCCAGGTGAGCGATTCGCCGTTCCACTTGTGCATCGTATATAAGTTCTTGTAGAGCGGGAGGGCCTGCTGCATGGCCTCTTCGATGCGGGTGGCGTGGGCGCGCACGATGATGGGCGGCTCCGTGGTAATGCCGAGCTCGCGCATGCCGTCGTGGACGCCGGGGATGATGGTCTTGGTGAGCCACTCGGGGCCGTACTCGGGGCGCAGCGCTTCGCCCAGGGTCATCATGAGGCCGACGTTGGGATACGTTTTGATGAATTCGCTAATGCAGTAGCGGGTGTACTGGCTGGTGAATTCGGTGGGGGTGGAATGCTGGAAAGCGAGGCCGCGCGCCTTGGCGAGGGCGTGCGAAATATGGATATTGTAGAAGGCCTGGATGACCCAGATGCCGCGCTTATCGGACTCGGTGACCAGCCAGCGGAACATTTCCATATTGCGGGCGAGCTGCGCATCGGTGAGCTCCTGGGCGTCGGGATATTGGGGCAACTTGAGGAGCGACGTGAAGGGATGGCCGTTCCAGAGGTACAGCGTGTTCATGCGGTTGTCGAGCAGGAAATCGAGATAGCGGGTCCAGAGGGCTTTGTCGTAGAAGAAGCCGAATTCCTCGGGGGTGTAGCGGTAGTCGTACATGGCGCCGTCGTAGGTGATGGCGGTTTTTTGCATGCCGATGCAGGGGCCGCGGAGGGTGAACTGGGGATGGTCCTCGAAATCGAGGGAGGCGGGGAGCTGATTGCCGGCTTCGCGGACGCGGCGGGCGAGCTCGAGAGAGCCGTAGAGGACGCCGGAAGGGTCGCTGCCGACGATCAAAATGGCGCCCGGCTTACGCAGGAGGTGGAAGGCTTCGGTGGCGCCGGCGGGGAATTCGGGGAGCGGCTGGTACGCGGCGAAGACGGCGGACGCGCGGACTCCGGCGACGACGGTGACGCCGGGCGCAGTGACGGAGGCGAGCGCGGCGCGGAGGCGGTCGGCCGCCAGGAGCTCGCGGGGCTTGGCGCCGGGGGCTGTAGCGACTGGGACGGCGGCAGAGGCAGAGACGGCGAGGAAGAACGCAAGAATCAGGGATCGCATGGCGACTGCCCTGATTCTAGAGAATTCGGAAGGCGGCGTCCAGAGGGGATCGGGGTGCGGATTCACCGGCGCCATCGGCGAACCGAAGCGGTTGACGACGGGGCCCCAATCTCAGGAGAGCTGCGGGGTGAGCGAGGATCTCTCCGTGGTGGCAAGTGTCGGTATTGGGCGTTTATCCGGCCAAGTGACGTCCGGCCGGAGCCGTTCGTAAGCGGCACGCGACTACCGGAGGCGTGTCAGCGGCCAGGACGCTGTCCACCGGCACTTCTATTCGATGCTCCTTGAAGTTCGATCATTGCGGGGTTCACGGTGGCAAGCGGGACCTTGCGTAGCCACTGGCTTCCATAGATAATGATATGAAGGATTCTTCAGGTTTGCCATTCGCATATGAGTACACAGCCCCAGATCGCGCTGGAACCAAGGAAAACGCCCGTGCAGGCGCGATCCACGCTAACGGTGGAGGCCATTTACGAGGCCACCATTCAGATTTTACTGGCGGTGGGGCCCGACCGCCTGACGACAACGCGTGTTGCCGAGCGGGCTGGAGTATCGGTAGGCACGCTGTATCAGTACTTTCCTAATAAGCAATCTCTGCTCCTGTCGGTGCTGGAAAAACATCAGGATCGGGTGGTTAGCGCAGTGGAGCTCGCCTGTGGCCGTAATCACGGTCAACCTATGTCCATCATGATTGCATCGGTTGTTGAAGCGTTTGTGGGCGCAAAGATGGAACGTTCCGACATATCCATGGCGCTCTACGCGACTGCTTTCGGCGCGCCGGAAAGAGCCCTTGCAATCAAGATGGGGAAACGAGCGCGAGCTGCCCTAGTTTCGATGCTGGCGACCGCCCCGAATACCAAAATCACCGACCTGCCGTTCACCAGTCTTATGTTGATTTCCGCGATGGGGGGCGCCACACGAGCGGTTCTCGAAGCCGGGTCCTCGCCAAGGATGGTGCGTTTGCTGCGAGAGCAGTTAGCCCTGCTTTGCCGGGGCTTTCTGATGAGTGTAGCTACCCAAGCCTGAAGGGAGAGGCGCCGCGAAGTCACGGGCAGCGACAATTGTGGGACGGTAGTTTTCCGGCTGGTAGAGTCGCGCAGCGGAATGCACTCGGCCGAACGGTGACGTTGCGGTCGTCCTATTTGAGGCCGGAAACAACTAGTCGCAGCGCAAGGCCTCCATGGGGTCTACGCGCGTCGCCCGGCGCGCCGGCAGCCAGGCGGCCGCAATCGTAAGCGAGGTTACGGCAACCGCACTGATCACATAAATTCGCGGGTCAAGGGGCGAGACGCCCAGGACAGCCGTGCGGGCGGCACGCGCGGCCAGGCCCAGCAGTCCCAGCCCCAATGGCACTCCCCACGCCGCCATGCGCAGCGATTCGCCCAGGATCATCCGCTCGATCTCACCGGGGCGCGCGCCCAGCGCCACCCGCAATCCCAGTTCGCGGGTCCTGCGGTTCACCGAATACTGGACCACGCCGAACAGGCCCGCCGCGGTCAACAAAACCCCGAACGCCCCCATCCCGGAGGCCACCGAGGCCATCATGCTATCCCAGGAAAGCGCCTGGTCGATCTGGCGGCGCAGGGTGCTGGCGTCATACACCAGACTCCGGGAGTCGAAGCGCTTCAGTTCCTGGCGCGCCGAGCGTTCCAGCACGGCGGGTTCGCCGGCCGTTTCGACCATTAGCGTCACGTCACCCAGGGGCATCTGGGCGTAGGGCAGAAACAGATACGGCGAGGGCTCTTCGTGCAGCTCGTTGGAAGGCGCGTCCTCGGCGATGCCTACCACCTGGCGCGGCCGGCCATCGACGGAGATCCACTGGCCCAGCGGATTCCGCCCGGGCAACATCTGTCGCGCCAGCGTTTGCGAGACGACGGCAACCGGGGGGCTTCCTGCCCGGTCGCCCGGGTCGATGCCGCGGCCCGCCATCACGCGCGTGCCCATCAGGTTGAAATAGTTGCCCCCCACATTATTTGCCCGCACGTCGAGCGGAGGCAGGCCGGCGACTTCCACGCGGACGGACCACCCGCCGCCGGAGCCTGAGAGCGGCAGCCTGCGGGCGTACGTGACACCGCGGACTCCCGGTAGAGCGGCCAACCGCTGGCAGGCCGGCTCGCACCAGGTGGCGGCAGTTCCGCCGAGCCCCGGACTCACGGCCAGTGTCAGCAGGTTCTTATGCGGATTCAGACCCGGCCAGACCGCCGCGGCGTTGCGGAGGCTCGAAACGAACAGCACCGCGCAGCCCGTGAGCGCTACGCTCACAGCCACCTGGCCGACGATCAACGCTCTCCGCTGCCATCCGCCGCGCATTCCGGTGGCGCCCTGTTCGGACTTCAGCACTTCCGAAATGTCCAGCCGCAGGGCGTGGCGGGCCGGCGCCAAACCGGCCAGGATCACGGAAAGCAGCAGGGCGGCTACGGTGTACAGGAGCACCCGGGTGTTGAGAGCGATTCCGAAGTCCATGTGAACGTCGGCAGCCGCGATGAACTGAGCGACTTTCTTCATGAATACGTCCGCCACCAAAATGCCCAGCCCGGCGCCGGCGACGCTCAGCAGCACGGTCTCCACCAGCAGTTGACGCGTCACCCTCCAGCCACTCGCGCCCATGGCTAGCCGGACACCGAGTTCCTTGCGGCGTGTCTCGGCCTGGGCCAACCGTAACTGCGCCACGTTGGCGCAAGCCACAAAGAGAATGGCTCCCAGGATCAGCAGCAGGCCGCCGCCGAAGATCAGATTGGCCGTCCAGCGAAGCGCGTATTTCGATTCCAGAATGGTGCCCGTGGCGCCAGCCGGCGCGGGCTTGTGCTTCCCTTCCCCGCGAATGGAGGCGTCCAATACGGCGGCGGCATGGGGCGGGCTCACGCCCGGCTTGAGGCGCGCCACCAGGTAGAATTGGCCGTTGCGCGATTGCCGATCCTCCCGATTGCCCAAGACCGTGAACCAGGCGTCGGTGCTGAGCCAGATGTCGGTGACAACGCCGCGCGTCAACCCGGTGAACTCAGGCGGCATCACGCCGGCCACCACGAACGCCCGCTTGTTCAGCAGAATGGTCTTGCCGACCGCCCGCGGGTCGCCGCCAAAGCGCTTGAGCCAGAGCTGGTGTCCCAGCACGGCCTGAGGCCGGCCTTCGGCCGCCGCCACCGAGGCCGCGCCCAGTTCAGCCCGTAAGCCCAGCACCGCAAAGTAATTCGGCGTGACGGGGCTGGTGAGAACGTAGAGGCTTTCTTCGGCGCCACCCAACATAGAGCCCCGCCGCTGGAAGGCCACCAGCGTCAGCAGGCCATCGCCCGCCCGGGCCATGTCCTGGTAGTCCGGCCAGCCATAGGAATCAAAAATCTGCCCGTCATCGGCGCGGGATATTGCACTTACCAGCTCGGCCGGCCGTTCCACGGCGATCGGCCGCAACAGCGCGGCGTCCACCACGCTGAAGATACCGGCCGTCAAGCCGATCCCCAAGGCCATCGACAACACGGACAGCGCCGTGGCTCCGGGGCTCTTGGCGAGCAGGCGAATCGCCACGCGAAAGTCCTGCCACAGCGATACGAATAGTTCCACGGGATCGTAGACTCCCAACCTAATGACGCGCATGCGACCGATTTGTTCACGAGATTCGGGCACAAATCTATTAAATCAAGATGTGAGCATCGACTCAAAGGTTCGCCGGGGCGGCAGGTTCCAGGGCGCTGGTTGCCTGCGCCTGCCGACGCCCGTTGAGGCAACTGGCACTTGCGAACAGACGGGGAGCCGGCGTCACGGATTCCAGGGGATCGAGGGGACAGCCTAGCCGCCCCGAAAACGGCGCCTGGGCGCGTTGTGACCGCGACCGGCAGGGAGCGGCCCGGTTCTCGATCGTTCCGACGCATGAGACCGGAACCCTTCGTCGGGCCGCTCCCTGCGGTCGCGGTTCCAAGCGGCGGAATGACATCGAGGGTAGGGCGGCCCGTTGGCCACATAAAACAATGGGTGTACAGTCATGGGTTGGAGGATGTGGCGTGAAATTGATTGCGGGGTTGGCGTTTTGCTTGTGCCTGACGGCGGCGGATGCGGTGGAGCGGTGGGGGGTGTTTGAGGTCGCGCTGAATGGGCCGGCGGCGGGGAATCCGTTTCTGGATGTGAAGGTGACGGGACACTTCCGTTACGGCAACCGAGTGGTGGACGCGGACGGGTTTTACGATGGCGGCGGGGTGTACCGGATTCGCTTCATGCCGGATGAGCTGGGGGAATGGAGCTATACGACGTCGAGCGGGGCGGCGGCGCTCGACGGGAAGAGCGGACGCTTCACCGTCACGGCGCCCACGAGCGGGAACCACGGGCCGGTGCGGGTGCGGTATACGTCGCATTTCGGGTATGAGGATGGGACGCCCTATACGCCGATCGGGACGACCTGCTATGCGTGGACGCATCAAGGCGACCGGTTGGAGGAACAGACGCTGGCTACGCTGCGGACGGCGCCCTTCAATAAGATGCGCATGTGCGTATTCCCGAAAAGCTACGCGTACAATGCCAATGAGCCGGTGTACTATCCGTTCGAGCGGGATGCGGCGGGAACCAACGACCTGACGCGCTTCAACCCGGCGTTCTTCCGCCATCTGGAGAAGCGGGTCGGCGACCTGCAGGGGCTGGGGATTGAGGCGGATCTGATCCTGTTTCATCCGTACGACCGGTGGGGGTTCGCCAGCATGCCGGCGGAGGTGAACGACCGGTATCTGCGGTACACGGTGGCGCGGCTGGCGGCGTATCGCAACGTGTGGTGGTCGCTGGCCAACGAATGGGACCTGGTGAAGTCGAAGAACGTGAGCGACTGGGACCGGTTTTTCCGTATCGTACAGGAGAGCGATCCGTACCAGCACCTGCGCTCGATTCATCACAGCAATGTAATGTACGACCACGCGAAACCGTGGGTGACGCACGTGAGCATACAGGGGTCGGACCTGGAGAAAGCGCGCGAGTATGTGGCGCAATATCGCAAGCCGGTGGTCTACGACGAATGCAAGTACGAGGGCAACATCCCGAAGCGGTGGGGTAACATTTCGGCGCAGGAGCTGGTGCGGCGATTCTGGATCGGGACGGTGTCGGGGGCGTATGTGGGGCACGGGGAGACGTATCTGGATGCGAACGATGTACTGTGGTGGTCGAAGGGCGGGGTGCTGAAGGGACAGAGCCCGCAGCGGATCGCCTTTCTGCGAAAGATAGTGGAGGCAGGTCCGGCGGAAGGGCTGAATAACGTGTCCACTTACTATCTGGGAGCAGGACAGGAGGGACGGTACTACCTGTTTTACTTCGACGTGAACCAGCCGCGGGAATACGAGTTCGACCTGGCCAAGGGGGCGCGGTACCGGGCGGAACTGATCGACCCGTGGGAGATGACGATTACGCCGGTGGCGGGGACGTTCGAGGGCAAGTTCACGCTGCAGCTACCGGGCAAGCCGGGGCTGGCGGTGCGCTTTCAAAAAGCGTCCCAGTAGCGGGCCACCCGGCAGATTCCGCACTTCCAGGTGCAAAGTCTGCATTTCGGAAGCTGGAATATCCGATGAACGGCATGCCGATTCAATAGTACTAGGCCAGTAGGGCGGCAGGTCCGTTTTGGACCGTATCGTGCAATACAGGGGTCATGGCCATTACCAGCACCGAAATGCGCACCCCGGCGCGGCTCGAAGACGTTTTAGCTCACTTACCGGTCTCCGGCACCGCGGAATACCGGAAAGGGCAGACAGTTTACAGCCCGGACAATCCGTCCAAGAATCTGTATCTGGTGGTTACTGGCACGGTAGGGATCTCCCAGATGGCTGAGGATGGGCGGGAGCTGCTGTTGGAACTGATCCGGCCCGAGGAATTATTCGGGGAGTCGGCATTTCTAGGCAGCCCTCACGACTGCGAAACAGCCCAGGCCATCGAAGGTTGCAAAGTGATGAGCTGGCCGATTTCCGATATGGAAACCATGGTCAAGATGCGGCCACCGCTGGCGGTGGCGTTGCTGCAGTTCCTGGCCCAGCGAAATGTCGAGCTCACGCGGCGCATTGAGAGCTTATCGATCGACAGCATTGAGCGGCGCCTGGCGCGTTCGCTGATTCGCCTCTCGGAGCGACTGGGGACCCCGGACGGGGACGGGTCCGTGAGTATGATGCCATTTACGCACGCGCTCCTGTCACGGTACATCGGGACCACGCGCGAGGTGGTGACGCAACATATGAATCGCTTCCGGAAACAGGGATATGTGAGCTATTCGCGCGACGGTATTCGTCTGGATAGCAGCACTCTGAGAATGGTTTTCGAGAGGCCTTCCGTCAGATCCGCGGAGACTAGCAGTTAGGACCGCGGGTCAATATCCGCGAGGTTCCTTTAGGCAACGTCTGATCATTCGCCGAGCCCGCCGGTGGATGGGGGCTCTGGGCGTAGAACTCAGGAGGGAGAGCAGCATGAGAAGTATATCCCCACGGTATGTCGCGAGGTGTTTGTGCAGCGTGCCATTCGCCATGGTCCTCTTCGGTCCGCCGGTTGCATCGGGCGGGCCAATACTGGGTACGGCGCAGAGCTTCACGGTGGTGGGCGCCACGACGATCACCAATACCGGCTCGAGCACCGTCAACGGAAACGTGGGGCTTTCGCCCGGTTCCTCGATCACCGGTTTTGGCAGTGTCACGATCACCGGAACCATAGACCAAACCAATGGGGCCGCGAGTCAGGCCGAGGCTGACGCCACCAGTGCGCTCACCGCGCTGGCTGCGCTGGCCCTTCCCTTGACCCCTACCGATTTGAGCGGCGACGTTTTGGGAACGGGGGGGACGGTGCTTACGCTCAACCCGGGCGTCTACATATTCACGTCGTCGGCGCAACTGACGGGAACGCTGACTCTCAACGCGCAGGGCAATCCGAATGCGCTCTTCATTTTCGAGATTGATAGCACTCTCACGACAGGGAGCAGTTCGGCGGTCAACGTGACCAATGGCGGCGCCGGTGTCGGGGTGTTTTGGGAAGTGGGCAGTTCGGCGACGCTCGGTACGGGCACGGCGTTCGAAGGAAACATCATCGCGCAGGACAGTATCACCATCAATACGGGCGCTACCATCCTGTGCGGCAGAGCCATCGCGCAAACCGGCGCGGTCACGCTGGATGACAACACGCTGTCCAACAGTTGCGCCGGCGCAGGGGCGTTGGGCAGCGGCGCCAGCGACTTTGGGAGTCAGGGCTTCGCCGGCGACAGTCAGCTGAGCCCAGAGCCGGGGAACCTGGCGGCGCCTTGCCTGGTAGTTCTCGGGCTGGGGCTCTGGCTCCGCCGCCGGGAAGCGGTTTAGGCGTCCCAGTAGTGAGCCATGAGCTCGGTGGCCCAGGAGGGCTGCGAGACGGGTTCCCGAGGGGCGAATTCGCGCAGGTAGGGCTTGATATCCAGGACGGGTGTGTTGTGGATGGCGTCGAGTCCGCGGACGGTGACGGACAGGCCTTCGACGGCGAGCAGGCGGCAGACGCTGACACCGAGACGGTTGGGGCGGCTTTTGGCGCGTTGCGCGAAGATGCCGACGGCGGGCCAGTCCTGGCGTCCCCGGGGGTGGCGCGCGCCGGATTCGACGGTGGCGGGCGGGACGAGGTGAAAGCAGAAAACGACCTCGACGTGGGAGAAGGCGTCGAGTCCGGCGAGACTGTCGGGGGTGAACTGCGCGGGGTCGAGGTCGATGCGGGAGGTGACGCCGCCCCAGACATCGTCGATGGGATGGGTGATGGGGGAGTGGACGGCGCCGATAGGGGTGAGGGGAAGTGGGGACATCAAGAGATATTATGGCGCGGGTGGCAACAACCTGCGCCGCAAAAACGGCTAGCCCACGAGCGCGGCCAGCATGGAGACGGAGCCGCCGTCGATGCCGTCGATGGGGAAGGTGACGGCGTCGGACTGCTGGCGGGTGGCGAGGACGTAGAGCAGCGGCAGGTAGTGGTCGGGAGTGGGGATGGATAGAGCGGCGTCGCGGCCCAGCTTCGAATAATCCACCAAGGGCTGGACATCGCCCGATTGCATGATGGCGCGCGCCTCGCGTTCGAAGCGCGCGGCCCAGTCGTAGGGGCCGTGCAAGGCGCCGCCCCAATCGTAGGTTCGCAGGTTGTGGACCAGGTTGCCGCTGCCGGCGATGAGGACTCCTTCGGCGCGCAGCGGGGCGAGGCGCCGGCCAAGCTCAAAATGGAAAGCCGCGGGGGCGCGCTCGTCGATGCTGAGTTGGACGACTGGAACATCGGCCGCCGGATAGACGTGGCGAAGCACCGACCACGTGCCGTGGTCGAGGCCCCAGCTCTCGTCTAGCGTCACCTCGAGGGGCGCCAGGAGCGCTTGCACGCGGCGCGCCAGGTCGGGATCGCCGGGAGCGGGATACTGCACCTGGTAGAGCTCGCGGGGGAAGCCACCGAAATCGTGGATAGTGCGGGGCGCGGTCATGACGGTCACGCCGCTGGAGGGGACAAACCAGTGGGCAGAGATGCAGAGCACGGCCTTGGGACGGCGAATCTGCTCCCCGATGCGGCGCCAGGCTTCGGTGTAGGAGTTGCTGGCGAGCGCGTTCATGGGATTGCCGTGGCCGAAGAAGACGGCCGGAAGAATCGCGGACATGGGGACCTCCCTTTTCCCGGCAGCCGGGCGGTCAGGCCTGGCGGACGGCTTCCACATCGATGGAGATCTTGATGTCGTCACCGAGCATCAGGCCGCCGGCTTCCATGACTGCGTTATACACCAATCCGAAGTCCCGGCGATCGATTTTAGTGGTGGCTTCGGCGCCGATGCGCAGGTTGCCCCAGGGATCTTTGGTCTCGGGAGTCGGCCCTTCGACACGCAACGTGACTTCGCGGGTGACGCCGTGGATGGTGAGATCGCCCTTTACCAGCAGAATGTCGTCCTCGATGGCGGCGGACTTGCTGTGGAAGGTGATCTCGGGGTACTTCGCTACATCGAAGAAATCGGCGCTCTTGAGGTGGGCGTCGCGCTGCGGTTCGCGAGTGTTGATGGAAGCGGCGTCGATGCGGGCTTCGACGGTAGAGTTCTCGGGATTCTGGCCGTCGTAGGTGACGGTGCCGGAAACCTTGGTGAACTCGCCGCGAACGTTGGAAATCATCAAATGGCGGACGCTGAAGTGCGCCGCGGAATGAGCGGAATCGATGTGATAGGTAATCTGTGCCATAGTTGGTCCTCCTTGGGCTAACGATTGCCCGTTATAACAATAGATGTTATCACACGTGAAAAGTTGCCACAATACTCCGGGCACGTAGACTGCCGTTCGGGCGATCAATGAATGAGCTACCGACCGACCGAAAAGTCCACTTCAATCCGCGTGGACGACGCTACCTTGTTCAGCACGGTGCGGCCGCCGGCCGCGGGCGTTACCGGACGGCCGTCGACGCGCATGGCGGTGACGGTGGCACCCTCGGGAAGCGGGAAACGGGGCAGGATATCGACGGGGGTCTTGGGCGGATCGAATTCCAGGACCATCTTTCCCGCGGACGGGTAGGTGAGCCGCAGCGACACTTCGCCGCCGAGAACGGTGGGGGCGTGGCGCAGCGCGATTTCCTCGCCGGGCGAAATCCAACTGGCCGGGACGCCGGGCAGCAGTTTCAGCGCGCCCTTGTCTTCGAGCACCAGCATGTCGCGGACGAGGTTCACCAGGTTGGCGTTGCCCCAGGCTTCGGGCATGTCACCGGTGCCATTGCCATTTTCGAGATTGCGGTTGGAGGTGCTGTTGGGGCAGGCCGCGGGCAGCGACTTATCGACGCGAATTTCCTCCCGCCAGACGTTGGTGGTGTAGGAATGATTGAGGGTGGCGACCAGCATAGCGGCGGCCTTCGGGACGTCGCCTCGGCGGAGGTAGATTTCGGCCACGTTCATGGACTCGCCGGGCCAGACGCCGCCGGCGCCCAGCCACGCCATGTTGACGGGCAATCCCTGCAGCTCGGTGCGCTCCATGCGGGTGAGCAGGCCGCTGATGAGCGGATCGTCAGGGGCGTACAGCTCGCCGGGGTAGACGGAGACGAAGCTCTGCGAAACGCCGCCTTCTGGATAAGTGGGCATGGCGGGAAGGTACGGCGGGCCTTCCTTTTCCAGTTTGAGGGCCTTGCCGATGGAGGTCAGGATGGCCTGTTTGTAATCGTCGTACGATTTGGCGAGCGACGCGGCGTCGGCGGTGCGGCCCAGCACGACGGCGGCTTTACGGGCGCATTCGACGGCGTAGAGGGCGAAGAAATTGTGGGGGAAGGAATGGCCCTCGGGAAGGCCGCTGTCGCCATAGCTCCACGGCAGCAATCCCGACCAATAGGGCTTCTCGCCGGGCTGGAGCGGCGGATGGGTTTCGGTGCGGCAGCTCCAGGGAATCTGGCGGCGCATGGATTTGGCGCCTTCGGGCGTCGATGCGTCTTCCACATCGGACTCCTCGCGATGATATTCGATCCAGCGCGCGGCCGACAGCAGGTGCGGATAGGCCCGCTCCAGAAAGGCGCGATCGCCGGTGAACAGATAATAGTCCCAGACGCCGGCGGCGTTGCCGCCGGTGTTGTCCCACGACGGCCATCCGCTGATGGGCGGGCCATCCCATTCGCCGTCGTCCATTTGAATATGGATGGCGTGGTCGAGCGACTGTTTGGCGAGGTCGGAACGGTTGGCCACGTTGAGCGCGCGCGCCTGGAAATACTCGCCGCGGCCCCAGAACTGGCGGTACCCGCCGGGGCCGTCGAGAATCCAGAAATCGCCGGCGGCGTCGTACTCGGTGAGGATCAGGACGTCAGCCAGCGAGGAGTAGAAGAAGTCCTCCAACTGGCGGTTGGGCAGATGGAGCTGCGGCGATTTGGCCCAGAGCGCCTGCCAGGAGGTTTGCGCCTGGCGCAGCAGGGTGTCGCCATCGGCGGCGCGCACGGCGGCATCGTTCGCGGACGGGAGATCGTAGGGAGATTTCAGCCAGAGGCGGGCGGTGGATTGCGCGGGGACGGTCCAGCGGACGGTCAATATCAAACCATCGTGAAGGACTCCGGTCTGCGCGCCGGAGGACTGCGCCAGGACGACGTCGAAGCCGTCGCGGGTGATGAGGGCGTCGCCGCGGGCGTGGCCGGGGAGGTTGTAGCGCTTGCCGCTGAGGCGGGTTTCGAGCGTGAGGCTGGCGGAGGTGCGGTTGGTGCAGACGAGACGGACGACGTCGGTTCCCTGAGTTCCCACTTCGACCGGGAACGCCAGTTCTTCGACGTCGAAACCTTCGCCGTGGAAAGGCGTCACGACGAACGGATAGCGGCCTTGAAAGAGGCTTTGTGTGCCCGCCTTGAGGACGGCTTCCCTGCCCCCGTCGACGCGCAGGGTCTGGATGTCGACGGCGCCATCGAGCTGGCCGCTGAAGCCGAAGGGGGAATCGAGCGGCTTGCGCTTGAGGCTCCATTGCGACCAGCGCAAGTTGCCGTCCATCTCGACGACGGTTTTGTGACTGCCGGAGGGCAGGCCGATGACGCTATGGGCGTTCTTGTTGGCGAACTGGTGGGTGATGGAAAACGGCTCGGAGGCGAGCGCGCAGAGCAATGGGAAGAACAGGGCAATCGCGGGCTTCATCGATTGCCATTGTAATCCCGGTGCGAAGAATAGGGGCGGGCTGCGCGGACCTGCCCCCACATAACACTTACATGCCTTGCAATTCGGTGAGGGCCTTGAGGACTTCTTCGCTGTGCGGATTGGGACTGACCCGCGGATAGACTTTGCGGATGACGCCCTGGGGATCGATCAGGAAGGTGCTGCGCGTGGCTACGCCGTTGGCGCCTAATGCGCCGTACTTGGGGGTCACGGTCTTGCCGCTGTCGGCCAGCAGCTTGAATGTCAGGCTCTCTTTGGTGCAGAACTGCTGGTGCGAATCGACGGTATCCACACTCACACCCAGGATCACGGCTTTCTTGGCATCGTACTGGGCGAGGTCGCGCTGGAAATTGTGCGCCTCAATGGTGCAGCCCGAGGTCATGTCTTTGGGGTAGAAGTACAGCACCACCCAATGTCCGCGATAGTCCTTGAGGCTGACTTGCTTGCCTTCCTGCGACGGGAGCTGGAAGTCGGGCGCCTGGGCGCCGACGGCCGGCATATCGTCGGCACGGGCCGGTGAAGCGGTGGTGAGCAGCGTGGCGGCCGCGAGCAGCAGGCCGGGGATAGCCGCGGAGACAACACGTGACAATTGCATGAACGAAAACCCTCCTCTGAGATCCGCCGGGAAACCGGCGCTTTGGCTATCTTATCGAATCGGCGCCTCGGTCGGTGTTAAATACCGGCAAGCAGCTTACGGGCCTCGTCGATTTCCTGGCGGCTGACGGTATGGGGCATGCCGGGGTAGCGCTGGAGAACGACCTCGGCGCCCATGGCCGACAGTACCGACGCGGACTCCTGCACGCGCTGCCAGGGGACGTGGGCATCGGGGTCGCCGGCGCCGAAGAACGCGGGAGTGCCGGCCAGGCTGCCGGAATAGCGGAACTCGGTGCCCGGCGGTCCGATCAAGCCGCCGGTGAACGCGATGAGGCCGCCGTAGCGCGCGGGGTTTCTGGCGACGAATTCCGACGACAAACAGGCTCCTTGCGAGAATCCGCCGATGACGATTTTCGCGCGCCGGACGCCGGCGGCCGTAATCTCATCGACGAGGCTCCGCACCTTGGCGAGCGCCGAGGTGAGCCAGGGTTCGTTCTGCTCGATGGGCGCCAGAAAGGGCCGCGGGTACCAGGCGTGGCCGGCGGCCTGAGGCGCGAACCAAGCCAGGTCGGGACGATCGAACTCGGCGGCGAGGCCCAGGATATCGTCGGCCGAAGCGCCGCGTCCATGCAGCAGGATGACGGCGCCGGCGGCGGCGGACAGTTTCGCGCCGGCTTGCAACACCGGCTGTTGGCCATGCGGGTCGGACGTCACGAGCGGACCTCCGGCACAGCGGCCGACGGGAGACGCAGCGGCGGAAGCGTGGCTTCCAGACGGGCGCGTTCCGGCTCCAGCCAGGGGGGCAGCACCAGGCGCGAACCGAGGGCTTCGGGCGCTTCGTCCACGGTGAATCCCGGAGGATCGGTGGCGATTTCGAAGAGGATGCCGCCGGGCTCGCGGTAGTAAATGGAGTGGAAATACTTGCGGTCCATCACCGGAGAGACGCGGTAATTCAGGCGTGTGAGTTCCGCCAGCCAGTGGCGCTGCTGCTGGTCGTCGGCCGTGCGCCAGGCGATGTGGTGGACGGCGCCGGCGAGGACGCGGCCGGGATGCTCGCCGGGCGAATGGAGGATGTCCACCAGCGCGGCCGGGCCGCCCGATTCGACGGCGTAGCGGGAGCGGTTGCCGTCCTGCGCCAGCAGGCGGAAGCCCATGGCGCCGGTCAGCAGAGCGGCGGTATCGCGAGCGTCGGCCTCGGAAAGCGTGGCGCTGTGAACGCCGCGGATGGCGAATGCGAGGGGCACGGGTCCGGCCGAAAAAGCCCGGTCGTCGCGGGCCGCGCTGGTGGCGACGAGCTCAATCTGCATGCCGTCGGGGTCGGCGAGCGAGATAACGGGTTCGCCGAAACGGTCGAAGGGGCCACGGAAGGCGACACGGTGTTCGGCCAGGCGGGCGGTCCAATAACCGGAGGCGTTCTCGGGGATGGCGAAGACGGTGGAGGTGACCTGTCCGGTTCCGCGGCGTCCGCGCGGGGCATGCGGCCACGGGAAGAAAGTCAGGATGGTTCCGGGATGGCCGGCGCCATCTCCGTAATAGAGATGGTAGGTGCCGGGGTCGTCGAAATTGACGGTGAGCTTGACCAGGCGCAGGCCGAGCACGCCGGCGTAGAAATCGAGATTGGTTTGAGGATTCCCGGCGATGGCGGTGATGTGGTGAATCCCCAGAATGGGTTGGTTCGTCATTGGTCTTCCGTTTCCGAACGCTCGCGGTCCAAGGCCGCGGCCGCGGATCGGCCCAGCTTTTTTAGACCGGCGTAAAGCTGCACTTGTTGCGAAGGGTCCAGGATGGACATGAGGCTTTCCAACTGCCGGGCATGTTCCCGGAAGGCGCCGGAGACGAGACGCCGTCCCTGGGGCGTCAGTTCCAGGACGCGGGCGCGGCGGTCGGCGGGGGTGGTCTTGCGGACCACCAGCCCTTTGGATTCCACGCGATCGACGGCGGCCGTCATGGAGCCGCTGGCCAGCAGCACTTTGGCCTGAATCTGGGAGATGGTGAGAGGGCCCTTGTGCAGCAGGCATTCCACCACCATAAAATCGCTCAGACACAGGCCGAGACCGGCCAGATTGCGCTCCGTCCAGAGGGCCAGAGCGCGATGGCATCGCGCCAGGACGATCCAGAGTTTCGGCGCCGTGACTTCCGTGATAGTGCCCATGATCCGGAACCTCGAAAAGCCAGTCGCTCTACTGCGTTCACCAAATCAGATGCAATAGTCTACCATAAAGATTCTTTTCATCAAGGTACTTTTGGCGAAGGGGGCGGCGCAGGGGCGTCCGCGGCTTTATTCCTGCCGGGGCAGCCCGTTCCGGCGAATCTCGTTCGAGAATGGGAGGTGACATGCAAAACTACATGGACTTGACGGGGAAGACGGCCCTGGTGACGGGCGCCTCCTCGGGAATCGGCGCCGCCACGGCGATTCTGTTCGCGGATCTTGGGGCGAAAGTGGCGCTGGGATATTTTCAGAACGAAGAAGGCGTGGCGCAGGTATGCCGGGAAATCGCGTCGGCGGGCGGCGAGGCGGTAGCGCTCAAAGCCGACGTGCGGAAACCCGACGAGGCTCGCGCGCTGGTGGAGCGGGCCGCCAAGGCGGTGGGCGCCATCGACATCCTGGTGAATAACGCCGGCTCGCTGGTGCGGCGGATCCCGCTGGGCACAGTCACGGTGGAGCATTGGGACGAGGTGATGGACCTAAATCTCAAGAGCGCGCTGATCTGCTCGCAGGCGGCCGCGCCGGGCATGATCGCGCGGCGGAGCGGCGCCATCGTCAACCTGGTGTCGATCGCCGGGCGGAATGGCGGAGGACCGGGAGCGGGCGTGTACTCCACGGCCAAGGCTGGCCTAATCGCGTACACCAAAGCGTTGGCCAAGGAACTGGCGCCCGACGGCGTGCGCGTCAACGCGGTATCGCCGGGGGTGATCGACACGCCGTTCCACGAGGTATTTTCGACGCCCGAAATGATCGCCGGTTTCGTCAAGGGCATCCCGCTGGGGCGGGTGGGCAGGCCGCACGAAGTGGCGGCGGTGATCGCGTTTCTGGCGTCGGACGCGGCCAGTTACCTGGTGGGCGAAACCATCGAGGTCAACGGCGGACAGTTGATGCTGTAAGCGATGCTCCTCTGCCCCGTTCGAGACTGCCACATGGCGCTGGCGCGCGAGGAGCGGCGCCTGGTGTGCCCGCGCGGCCATTCCTTCGACGTGGCCGCCAGCGGCTACGTGAACCTGCTGCAGCCGCAGGACCGGCGATCGCGGCGGCCGGGCGATACCGCGGCGGCCATCGGCGGACGGCGTCGCCTGCACGATCTGGGGGTGACGCAGCCGCTGCTGCAGGCGATCGCGGAAACGATGTCGCCAGCGGCCGGCGATGTGGTGCTGGATGCCGGCTGCGGCGAGGGCTTCTACCTGGGATCGCTGGCCCGGCGGAGCGGCTGCGAAGGCCATGGCGTCGACATCTCAGCGCCGGCGGTGGAAGCGGCGGCGCGGCGATATCCCGAGTGCCAGTGGACGGTGGCCAATGCCGATCGCTTCCTGCCGTACGCCGATAGCTCGTTCTCGAAGGTGATGTCGATTACCGCGCGGATGAATGCGGGTGAATTCCGGAGGGTACTGCGCCGGGGCGGGCTGCTGCTGGTGGCGATCCCGGCGCCCGAAGACCTGGTGGAACTGCGCGGCGTGGGCCGCGACCGCGTGGCGCGGACCCTGGAGGCGTTCGCGGACGGCTTCACGCCGACCGGGCAACGGCGCGCCACGACTGCGGCCGACCTGGATGCAGCCGCAGTGCAGGACGTCCTGGCGTCGATTTACCGGCCGCTGCAGTCGGCGCCAGTGGGAGCGATGCGGGTGACGTTGAGTCTGGATCTGCTGGCGTTCCGGCGGGAATAGGGTGCGGCACTCTGAAGCGGACCGAGGGCACCAGGGTCGAGCCTCACGTGCCCGAGGAAGCAACCGCCAAGCGGCCGAAGTGCTGCCTGGGCTTATAAACGACTCTGCCTATGTCCGCCGATTGGTTGCTCGCATTTGATCGACCCAAGCGTCCAACGCGCCGATGTTGTCCTGTCCTCGTGAGAGCAGCTGTTTTCTTGGCCTCCGAGTTGTCTTTGCGACCGTCTTGGAGCTCGCAAGCTTGCTTTCGTGGTGTAATCCAGATATAGTTTGATGCCAAAATGAATTCGGGTTTGCCCAAAAACGACGCAAAACTCATGCCCTCTTCCACCAAGGTTTCCAGCAAGAAAACGCCTGCTCCCGCGTACCTGAACCCGGCGCTGCCAGCCGCCCGGCGAACGAAGGATCTGCTTTCGCGAATGACACTGGAAGAGAAGGCCGCCCAGATGGTCTGCGTCTGGCGCGAAAAGGCCGAAACGCTGGTCGACGCCGACGGGAAGTTCGACCTCGCTAAGGCCAAGAAGGCCTTCAAGGATCGCCGCGGACTCGGCCAGGTCGGCCGCCCCAGCGAGGCCGGCAAAGGTCTGAGGGCGCGCGCCACCGCCGAGCTGTCGAATGCCATCCAGAAGTTCTTTATCGAGAACTCCCGCCTGGGCATTCCGGTCATCTTCCATGAAGAGTGCCTCCACGGCCATGCCGCGCTCGACGCCACCAGCTTCTCGCAACCCATCGGACTGGGCGCCACCTTCAATCCCGAACTGGCGGAGCGGCTCTTCACCATGACCGCGAAAGAAGCCCGCATGCGAGGCGCGCATCAGGCGCTCACTCCCGTGGTCGATGTGGCCCGCGAGCCGCGATGGGGCCGTGTCGAAGAGACCTACGGCGAAGATCCCTTCCTGGTATCGCGCATGGGAATGGCGGCTGTCCGCGGCTTCCAAGGCGACGCCACCTTCCAGAATAAAGACCGCGTCATCGCTACCCTGAAACACTTCGCCGCGCACGGCCAGCCGGAATCCGGCACGAACTGCGCGCCCGTGAACATCTCCGAACGCGTGTTGCGCGAGACCTTCCTGTTCACCTTCAAAGAGGCCATCCAGAAGGCCGGCGCTCTCAGCGTCATGGCCTCCTACAACGAGATTGACGGCATTCCCTCACACGCCAGCAAATGGCTGCTGCGCGACGTGCTCCGCAAGGAGTGGGGATTCCAAGGCTTCGTTGTCTCCGACTACTATGCCATCACCGAGCTCCACTATCGCGCCGACGTCCGCGGCCATGCCGTGGCCCAGGACAAGAAGGAGGCCTGCCGGCAGGCAGTAGAAGCCGGCGTCAACATCGAACTGCCCGAGCCCGATTGCTACAAGCACCTCGTGGAACTGGTGCGCAAGGGCGTGCTGCAAGAGAAGCAGCTCGACGAATTGGTCGCCCCGATGCTCTATTGGAAATTCCAGATGGGCCTGTTCGAGGATCCCTACGTCGATCCCGACGAGGCCGAACGTATCGTGGGATGCGACGAGCATCGAGTCCTTGCCCGCGAAGCCGCGCGCGAAACCATCACCCTCCTGAGGAATGAGAACAACCTGGCGCCGTTCGATCCCGGAAAACTCAAGACCATCGCGGTCATCGGACCGAACGCTCATCGCACTCTTCTGGGCGGCTACAGCAGCGTCCCTAAGCAGGAGGTCTCCGTGCTCGACGGCATCAAAGCGCGCGTGGGCGACCGCGCCAAAGTGGTCTACAGCGAGGGCTGCAAAATCACCATCGGCGGCGCATGGGGTGAAGACAAAGTCGTCCCAGCAGATCCCGAAGAGGACCGCCGCCAGATTGCCGAAGCGGTGAGGGTGGCGAAGAAGGCCGACCTCATCGTGCTCGCCATCGGCGACAACGAGCAAACTTCGCGCGAAGCCTGGTCGTGGGTACACTTGGGAGACCGCGCGCACCTGGAACTGATCGGCCGCCAGGAAGAGCTCGTCAAGGCGATGCTCGCCACCGGCAAACCGGTAGCGATCTTCCTCTTCAACGGACGCCCGATCTCCATCGAATGGCTCAGCCAGGAGGCGCCGGTACTCTACGAATGCTGGTACCTGGGACAGGAAACCGGCCACGCCGTCGCGGAAGTGCTCTTCGGCGACCATAACCCCGGCGGCAAGCTGCCCATTACCGTGCCGCGGTCCGCCGGTCATCTTCCGGTCTTCTATAACTACAAGCCCACCGCACGCCGCGGCTATCTCTTCGACGATGTGACGCCGCTCTACCCCTTCGGCTACGGCCTTAGCTACACCACGTTCAGCATCTCGGAGCCGCTGCTATCGAAGAAGAAGATCAAGAACGGCGCGGCCTCGCGGGTCACCGTCGAAGTCACCAACACCGGCGACCGGGCCGGCACCGAGACGGTCCAAATGTATATCCGCGACACCTATAGCTCGGCCACGCGCCCCATGAAGGAGCTGAAGGGATTCCAAAAGATCGCACTCCAGCCGGGCGAAACCAAGACCGTGGCTTTCGACATCACGCCGGACCTGCTGGCGTTCTACGACGCCGACAAGAAGTTCGTCGTCGAGCCCGGCGAGTTCCAGATCATGGTTGGGAACTCGTCGCGCGATGCGGATTTGAAGACCGCGGTCCTGTTGGTGCAGTAACCGGAAAAAGCCGCAAGACCCAGTCGTACTGAAGAGGCCAACAACATGGAAGATCAAACCCAGAAGCTCTCGTTCCTGGAAAAGGCGGGGTACAGCCTGGGTGATGGCGCTGCGAACTTCGTCTTCATGACGATGATCCTGTTCCAGCTCAATTTCTATACCGACACCATGGGCATCACTGCCGCGGTCGCCGGTTCTCTGCTGCTGGTAGGGCGGCTCTGGGACGCGTTCTTCGATCCCATGATGGGCGTCATGGCCGACCGTACCAATACACGCTGGGGCAAGTTCCGCCCATGGGTGCTTTGGACCGCGGTCCCGTGGGGCATCGTGATGGTGCTGGCCTACACGACGCCCGATTGGGGCTACACCGGCAAGCTGCTCTGGGCCTGCGCCACCAACGTCCTGCTGATGACGTTGTACTCCGCCAACAACACGCCGTATTCCGCTATGACCGGGGTGATGACCGGCGACGTCAACGAGCGCACCAGCTTGTCCTCGTACCGATTCGTTTCGGCGATGATCGCGCAGTTAATCGTCGGCGGCTTCACGCTGCCGCTGGTCGCCAAGTTCGGACACGGCGACAGGGCCAAGGGCTGGCAGATGACCATGGCACTGTGGGCCACGGTTTGCGTGGTGCTATTCCTCATCACGTTCCT
>Ga0181529_10002248_pt1 | contig 23490 bp, 23 predicted proteins | sample PEATcosm2014_Bin_36_FD_119763 | JGI IMG/M metagenome (GOLD analysis project Ga0181529, IMG submission 119763) | Peatland microbial communities from MTU Mesocosm Facility, Houghton, MI, USA - PEATcosm2014_Bin10_30_metaG | ecosystem: Environmental > Terrestrial > Soil > Wetlands > Peat | place... | reverse complement strand
GTGGCGCAGAGTCACGTCGATCAGCTTGCCGGCGACGACCTTGATGTCGGCGGCGACGATCGAATTGGTCGGCGTCGGCGCGCCGGCGCCGCCCGCCGCCTTGCCGATGCCGACCGATCCGATCCCGACCGTGTCGAGGAAGGTCGAGACGATATGGTAGGCGCCTTCCGGCAGGCCGATGATGTCGCCAGCGCGCGCCTTGGAATAGACGAGCTTGGCCTCGGGATTGTTGCGATCGGGCACGTAGAGGGCGATCGACAGCTTGGACGGGTCGATCGGCGAACCGCCGCTCGGGCCCGGACCGCTGAGCATCCCTGTGATGCGCAAAGCCCCGGCGGTGAGGGTCAGCCGTTCGCTGTGCACTTCCGCGCCAAGGGTCAGGCGCCGGGCGGCGCTGGCGAGGCCGAGCGAGACGTGGACGACATAGTCGCCCGGCGGCGCGGTCAGCGTCGGCTGGGCGTCGTTCGATTCGACGATCAGCGGCCGCGAGCCGTCCGGCTCGGCGCGGGCCGAGAAGAGCCGCCAGTGCAGCCCGCCGGTCAGCGGCGTCGTCGCGCCGGAAAGGCTCGCCGAAAGGCGCAGCGTGCCGAGGCCGCCGTCCAGCGCGTCGGCTGTCTGGGCTGCCGCAGGCGCGATGGCGCTGGCCGCCAGCGCCAGCGTGAGGAGAAACGCCAAGCGAAACATGGTCGATTGCCTTGCCGCGATCCTCGACGCCGGTCAATCCTCGGCGCCGGTCAATCTTCGATGCGCGCCCTGGCTGGTGGCGCGACAATGAGGCGGATCAAGGGCGGTTTACGTTCGGCGAAAATGCCGCCATGGATGGCTTCGCCCGAACGGGGCGGCGATTGCGGAGCCTGTGCAGCCATGAACGAGATGATTCGCCTTCTTCAGCGCCGGCGGTCGCTCGCTCCCGCCAACCTGTCCGAGCCGGGTCCGAGCGCGGCCGAGATCGAAACGCTGCTGACCGTCGCCTCGCGGGTTCCCGACCACGGCAAGCTCGCGCCGTGGCGCTTCATCGTGTTTCAAGGCGAGGCGCGCGAACGGGCGGGGCGGATCGCCCTGCAGATCAAGCTCGCCGACGATCGCGGTCTCGCCGAAGCGGCGCGATCGGCCGAACTCGCGCGCTTCACGCTGGCGCCGCTGGTCGTCGCCGTCGTTTCGCGCGCCGCCCCGCACGTCAAGATTCCCGAGTGGGAGCAGGTCTTGTCGGCCGGCGCGGTCTGCATGAATCTGACCGTCGCCGCCAATGCGCTCGGCTATGCGACGACCTGGTTGACCGAATGGTGCGCCTACGACCGGCGCTTCGCGACGGCGATCGGGCTTTCTGACCATGAGCGGATCGCCGGCTTCATCCACATTGGCCGACCAAAGGTCGAACCGCAGGATCGACCGCGACCGCCGCTGGCGGAAATTGTAACCACGTTTGCGCCTTAGAGGGAGGCGCTCATGTTTTACGAGACCGCGCTGCGCGACAGGGCGCTGCTGCCGCGCGACCCGTTCAAGGCGATCGTCGCGCCGAGGCCGATCGGCTGGATCTCGACCCGCGCCCGCGACGGACGGGTCAATCTCGCCCCCTACAGCTTCTTCAACGCCTTCAACTCGGCGCCGCCGATCGTCGGATTCTCCAGCGAGAGCTGCAAGGATTCGGCGGCGTTCGCGCGCGACAGCGGCGAGTTCGTCGCCAATCTGGCGAGCCGCGATCTGATGCAGGCGATGAACTTGACTTCGGCGCCGCTGGCGCGCGGCGACAGCGAATTCACCCACGCCGGGCTGGCGATGGCGCCGTGTCGGCTGGTCAAGGCGCCGCGGGTCGCCGCGGCGCACGCGGCGCTGGAGTGCAAGGTCATCGGCGTCACCCCGCTGAAGGGTTGGCGCGGCGAAGCGATCGACTCCTACCTGGTGCTCGGTGAGGTGGTCGCCTTCCATATCGACGACGCGCTGATCCGCGACGGGCGCTTCGACACCGCTGCGGCGCAGCCGCTGGCGCGATGCGGCTACCAGGATTACGCCGTCGTCGAGTCGCTCATCGCGCTGGCGCGTCCGCCCGGCGGCGAGGGCCGCAACGCGGGCTGAGCGCGCCGGCTTGCAGCGGCGCCGTCAGCCGGCGCATTCGTTCACGTGCGCCCAGCCGATGAACTGGTGACGGCTGTTGTAGGCCTTGCGGTAGACCCAGCAGTGGTCCACGTCGGTTTCGTCGTAATCATAGTCGTCGCCGTAGGAATAATACGGGCCGTTGGGCACGAAGATCGGGCCGCCGGGCCACGGATGATGGCGCCGCCAGACGTCGCCGCCCGACAGCTTGCCGCCGACCGACGCGCCCGACAGTCCCTGCCGCACGAAGCCGGCGTTCGGGGCCGCCTGCGAGCGCGGCGCAAAGTCGCCGCCTGAGACGTGACCGCCAAGGCTCGGGCCCGCGCCGCCGCCCGCCGGCGCGCCGCCCCCGCCGCCCGGCAGGATCACGCCGCCCCCGCCCCAGCCGCCGCCTCCGCCCCCGGCTCCGCCGCCCATCGGCCCCGCGCAGGCGGGCGCGGCGACCGTCGCCGCTGCGAGCGAGAGAGCGAAGATTTTCGCCAATGTGCGCATGGAAGCCTCCTCCTCAAAGGATGCGACGCTCGCTCGCGGCGAAAAGGCTGACGTTTGGCCCGTCGCCGGAGGCGCGCGCCGACATGTCGTGACGCGAACCTTCGCCAGGAATATTTGTTCCGCAAGGGGCGGCGGGGAGAGGCAGTCGCGCAGGATTGATCGCGACCGGCTCGCGGCCGCTTTTATTGGTCCTTGCAGAAGTTCGGGCGCGCCCAGCAATCAACGCTGGGCCCATGACCGACCAAGCTCGGGGGCGCGGGCAACAGCGTCGCGCCGGGATGCGGCGCCGGAGGGTCGGAATTTGGTCTGCCCAAGGTCAAGGCCGATACGATTCCCGGCCCCTTGCTGGAAAGGCCGGGCGCGTGTGGAATCGGGCCGCCATTGGCGCCCGACGAACCGCCGCCGACGCCGGAGGGACCAGCGCCAGACATACCTGCGCCCGCGGGCGACGCGAAGGCGAGCGAGACCAGCGCCGCAGCAAAAAGCATCGAATAACCGCGCATGTTCGCCTCCCAATGGGCCCCGTCGAACGCCGGAGACGTCCGAAAGGCGGCTGGCGGTCGGAGCGAGCCCAACCGGTCATATAGGCGCGAGGCGTCGGTTTGTCATGATGGGCCCGCTCCGCCCATAATAGGATCGCGTTGGCCCGAGGCGCGATGTCTTTGTCGCAGATACGTTCGCGCTTAGTCGGCGGCGCCTTCCCGCAACGGAAGCGCGCGCCATCTTACGGAGAGGAGCGCCATATGAGATTCCGCAGCCTGACGATCGCGATCGCCGCCGCTGTTCTTCCGGCGCTGGCGGCGCCGATCCCCGCCGAAGCCGCGGTGAAGATCGGCACGTTGCGCTGCGACGTGTCCGGCGGGCTCGGCCTGATCATCACTTCGTCGAAGGAGATGCGCTGCTTCTTCGGCTCGATCCACGGCTATCACGAGTGGTATTACGGCACGATCCGCAAGTTCGGCCTCGATCTTGGCGCGACCAGCCGCGGCGTGCTCGCCTGGGCGGTGTTTGCGCCGACCGCCGGCGCGCGGCGCGGCGCGCTCGCCGGCGACTATGTCGGCGCCGACGCGTCGGTGGCGGTGGGAGCGGGCGTCGGCGCCAACGCGCTGGTCGGCGGCTTCGATCGCTCGTTCACCCTCCAGCCGCTTTCGGTCGAAGTGCAATCGGGCGTCGCGCTCGCCGCCGGCGTCGCGTCGCTGTCGCTGAGAAGCGCGCCTTAAGGCGTATCGCTGCGAACCGCTTAGGTGGCGACTTCGCCGCCGCGCGCCCGCCAGCCATTCATGCCGCCTGGATAGTGGCGGACTTGGGTCGCGCCGGCGGCGTGCGCCTGGCGCAGCGCCGCGCCCGAGCGTGCGCCCGCCTGGCAGATCAGCACCGGCGGTTTGCCGGCCGGAATCTGATCGGGCTTGAAGCGCGATAACGGCAAATTGATCGCGCCGGGGATGTGGCCGCCGGCGAATTCGTGCGGCTCGCGCACGTCGACGACGGTCACGCCGCCCTCGCTGACCGCTTTCTGCAACTCGTCATGGCCGACGTCGCGCGACGAGGCGTTCGGGTCAGACTTGCCGAATAGACTGGAGAAGATCATCGCAGGTCATCCACGGTTGGCTGAAGCGGCTTTGACCGCCTCGAACTGGGTGAAGGCGCCGAGGGCGTGGCTTGCGTACATGGCCGAAGGTCCGGCCCCCATGTAGATCGCCATGCCGAGGGTTTCGAGGACTTCGTCGCGCGTCGCCCCCTGTTCGACCGCCGCCTTGGTGTGGAAGGCGACGCAATCGTCGCAGCGCGTCGCCACGGCGATCGCCAGGGCCATCAGCTCCTTGGTCTTGACGTCGAGCGCCCTGGGGGCGAGCGCGGCCTGGGCGATCGTCGAAAAGGCCTTCATCACCTCGCTCGCGCCGGCGCGCAAGTTCCTGAGCTCAGCGCTGAGGTCCTTCGCCGTCTCCGGCCAGTCGGTCTTGCCCATTTCGCTTCTCCTTTGTGTTCGCGTTACTTCAATGTCGGGGCGGGGCGCTCGTCGTCGCGCAGCCAGACGTAGATCGCCGGAATGACCAGCAGCGTCAGCGCGGTCGACGAGGCGAGGCCGAACACCAGCGAGATCGCCAGACCCTGGAAGATCGGGTCGGCGAGGATGAAGGCCGAGCCGATCATCGCCGCCGCGGCGGTGAGCACGATCGGCTTGACCCGCGCCGCGCCGGCCTCGATCAGCGCCGCGCGCAGTTCGGCGCCTTCGGCGCGCCGGCGACGAATGAAATCGACCAGCAGGATCGAGTTGCGCACGACGATGCCGGCGAGCGCGATGAAACCGATCATCGAGGTCGCGGTGAACGCCGCGCCGAGCAACCAATGGCCGAGCATGATGCCGATCAGCGTCAGCGGCGCCGGCGTCAGGACGACCAGCGGCAGCTTGAACGAGCCGAACTGGGCGACGACCAGCAGATAGATGCCGAGCATCGCGACGATGAACGCGGCGCCCATGTCGCGGAAGGTCACATAGGTGACCTCCCATTCGCCGTCCCACAGCAGCGTCGGCGCGGCGTCGTTTTCCGGCTGGCCGTGGTAGCGGATCGCCGGCGGCCCGTCCTTGCCCCAGTCCAACTTGGCCATCTCGTCTTGAATCGCCAGCATGGCGTAGATCGGCGCCTCGAAACGGCCAGCGACGTCGGCGGTCACCATCTCGGCGAAGCGACCGTTGTGGCGGAAGATCGGATAGGAGGCGGGCTCGCGCGTCAGCTTGACGACGTCGCCCAGCTCGACGTTGGCGCCCTGACGAACCGTGCCGCCGGCCGGCAGCGGCGTCGACAGGAGGCGCTCGTCAGGCGTACGCGCCGAGCGGGGCAGGGCGACCGAGATGTCGATCGGCTTGAGGCCGTCGCCGCGTTGCGAATAGCCGATCGGCGCGCCGTCGAGCAGGCCGGCGATCGTGTCGTAGACCGCCTGCTCCTCGACGCCGTGGAATTCCAGCGCCTGCTGGTCGATCGAGAGACGCAGGCGCTCGGCCGGTTTGGGGAAGCTGTCGTCGACGTCGACGACAAAGTCGACCGCCTCGAACGCTTGTCGCACCTTGGTTGCCAGCGCGCGCCGGCTCTCGGGGTTGGGGCCGTAGACTTCGGCGAGCACGGTGGAGAGTACCGGTGGGCCGGGCGGCACCTCGACCACTTTGAGCGCCGTCCCGGTCGGCAGCGGCAGATCGGCGAGTCGATGGCGGATGTCCAGGGCGATGGCGTGGCTCGCGCGCTTGCGCATCCCCTTGTCGACCAGATTGACGGCGAGATCGCCCTGCTGCGGCTCGTCGCGCAGATAGTAATGGCGCACGAGGCCGTTGAAGTTGAACGGCGCCGCCACGCCGGAATAGGCCTGGATCGAGGTCAGCTCCGGCAGGTCCTTGAGCCGCTCCGCGGCGGCCATCAGCGCTCGGTCGGTCGTCTCAAGCGCCGTTCCCTGCGGCATGTCGAGCACGACCTGGATTTCCGACTTGTTGTCGAACGGCAGCAGCTTGACGTGCACGTCCTCGGTGGCGAACAGCGCGCAGGCGGCGACGGTCGCGAGGCCGACGGCGAGGAGGAAGATTTGCGAGCGCCGCCGGCCGCTGAGCAGCGGGCGGGCGATCTTCGTGTAGAGCCGGCCGAGCGCGCCGATGTCGTGCGTATGGCCCTGGTCGTGTTCGATCGCCGCGGCATGGCGGCCGGCGATGCGCAGCAGCAGCCATGGCGTGACGGTGACCGCGACACAGAACGAGAACAGCATCGCGATCGAGGCGTTGGCGGGGATCGGGCTCATATAGGGGCCCATCATGCCGCCGACGAACATCATCGGCAGCAGCGCGGCGACGATGGCCAGGGTTGCGACGACGGTCGGATTGCCGACCTCGGCGACCGCCTCGACCGCGGTCTCGACCAGGCCGCGCTCGCCGCGCATCGACCAATGTCGGGCGATGTTTTCGACCACGACGATCGCGTCGTCGACGAGAATGCCGATCGAGAAGATCAGCGCGAACAGGCTGACGCGGTTGATCGTGTAGCCCATCAGCCACGAGGCGAACATCGTCAGCAGGATGGTGGTGGGGATGACGATCAACACCACCAATCCTTCGCGCCAGCCGATGGAGAGCGCGATGAGGACGACGATCGACAGCGTCGCGAGGCTGAGATGGAACAAGAGCTCGTTGGCCTTTTCGGTCGCGGTCGCGCCGTAGTTGCGCGTGACCGTGACTTCGAGACCGGGCGGAATGATGCGGCCCTTGACGATCTCGAGGCGGCTGAGCACGTCGTCCGCCACCGCGACGGCGTTAGCGCCTTTGCGTTTGGCGATCGCCAGAGTGACGGCGGGTCGGCGCTGAAGATCGCCATTGTCGAGCTTGGTCATCATCCAGGCGCGATGTTCCGGCTCGGCGGCGCCGACGACGACGTTGGCGACGTCCTTGACATAGACCGGGCGACCGTCGCGCGTCGTCAGCAGCAACAGGCCAATGTCGGGCACGCCCTGCAAAGTCTGGCCGGCGACGACGGGAAGCGAGCGGCCGTCCTCACGCAACGCGCCGACGACGAAGGAGCGGTTGGCGTTGGAAAGCTTGTCGACGAGCTGGTTGAGCGTGATGCCATAGAGCGCGAGCCGCTCGGGGTCGGGCTCGACGCGGATCTGGTTGGGGCTGCCGCCGACGATGTAGGTCCCGCCGACGTTGTCGATCTTGGCGAGCTCGTGCTGCAGTTCGTCGGCGACCTGGTAGAGGCCGTTGTCGGTCCACTGGCCGGCGTGGGCGGGGTCGACCGACAGTGTCAGGTCGACGATCGCGACGTCGTTGATGCCGCGGCCGACGATCACCGGCTCGGGAATTCCTTTCGGCAGCGCGACGATGTTGGCGTGGATCTTCTCGTGGACGCGCAACACCGCGACGTCTTCGTCGGCGCCGACGAAGAAGCGCGCGGTGACGACGACGCGGTCGTCCTGCGTCTGCGAATAGACATGCTCGACGCCGTCGATGCCCTTGACGATGTCTTCGAGCGGCCGGGTGACGAGCTCGACGGCGTCCTGGGCCTTGTAGCCGTTGGTCGTCACCATGATGTCGACCATCGGCACGCTGATCTGCGGCTCTTCCTCGCGCGGCAGCGAGACGAGGGCGAGCGCGCCGGCGGCGAGCGCCGCCAGCAGCAGCAGCGGCGTCAGCGGCGACTTGATGAAGATGCGGGTCAGCGCGCCGGAGAGGCCGGGCTTCATGGCGCGACCAGCGCGTCGCCGTCGGCGAGGCCGGCGAGAATCTCGATGCCGTCGTCGCGGCGCTCGCCGGGCTGGACGACGACCTCCGACCCGTCGGCGGTCTTGACGTAGTTGACGCCGGCGCGGCGGAAGACGAAGGCGGCGGGCACGACGATGACACGGCGGGCTCCGGCCGAGACCCAGGCCAGCGTGCGTTCGCCGACGAAATAGTCGCCGAGGCCGGGCACTTCGACGTCGGCGATCACGCGACCGCCCTGGATCTCGGGATAGACGGTCACCACATGGCCTTCGCGCCGAGTTTCTGGCGCGGTCTCCGCGAAGCCGCGCGAGCCGATCTGCACCTTGTCGCCGGCGCGGATGAATTGGGCGTGCCGCTCGGGCAACTGCAGGCGGAGGATGTGGCGGTCCTCGGCGAGCGTCGCGATCGTCTCGCCGGGCATGACGACGCGCCCTTCCGAAACAGGGACCGAGAGAATTCGGCCGGCGCCGGGCGCCAGCACCGCGCCCTCGCTCATCTGCTGGGCGATGACGCTGCGGTCGCCGCGCATCGCGTCGAGATTGCGCTCGGCGACGTCATAGGCGGTACGCGCGGCGTCGACCTGGACCTGCGTGCTGACGCCTTTGCGCAGCAGCTCGTCGGCGCGGTCGAGGTCGGTCTTGGCCTTGTCGACCTGCGCCTGCTGCGACTCGATGCGGGCGTCGAGCGCCTGCATCTGCAGCACGAGCTTGGGGTCGGCGACGGTCGCCAGCTCGGCGCCGGTCTCGGCGCGCTCGCCTTCCTTCGCCTTGAGCGAAACGATCGTGCCGCCGAGCCGCGCGCGGGCGACGAGCTGATGCACGGGCTCGACGGTGGCGACGACCGCCTTCTGGTCCTGGACGTCGATCGCGTGGACGACGATTCGATCGGCCGCAATTGCAGCCTGGGGCAGGGCGATAGCGGCGATCAGCAACAGGCGGCGCATAAGGCTCCCCTCCAACGAAGCTTGACACGTATATTCGAATATTCTAATTTAGCAAGCATGAATTTAGACGCTTTGGAGCGGCAAGCTGGCGCAGCCGAAGGGCTGCTCAAGGCGGTCGCCAATCGGCGGCGGCTGACGATCCTGTGCGAGCTTTCGCGCGGGGAGCGATCGGTGTCGGCGCTGGGCGAAGCGATGGGCCTCAGCCAATCGGCGCTGTCGCAGCATCTCGCGCGGCTGCGCGCCGATCGCATCGTCGCGACGCGGCGCGAGTCGCAGACGATCTACTATTCGCTGGAGAGCGACCGCGTCAGGAAGCTGATCGACCTACTCTACCAGCTCTATTGCGCGCCGGAATGCGGCGTCGAAACGAAGGCCGAAAACGAGGGAGAGGCGAAGCGATGACGATCGACAAGGCGGTGATGGCGTTCGCGGGGACACTGGTTCTGGTCAGCCTGGGGCTTTCGCTGTGGCTCGGCCTCTATTGGCTGCTGCTGACCACTTTCGTCGGGCTCAATCTGCTGCAGGCGTCATTCACAGGCTTCTGCCCGATGGCGACCCTGTTGCGGCGCATGGGCGTGCGGCCCGGCCAGGCGTTTCGCTGAGGGCGCGGACGGCGCAAAGGAGGCCGCTCATGAATTATTATCTCTCGCGCACGGTCACGCTGGATTTCGATGCGGCGGTCGCCAAGGCGATCGAGGCGCTGAAGGCCGAGGGCTTCGGCGTGCTGACCGACATCGACATCTCCGCGACGCTGAAACAGAAGCTCGGCGTCGATTTCCGCAAGTATCGCATTCTCGGCGCCTGCAACCCGTCGCTGGCGCACAAGGCGCTCTCCGCCGAGGACAAGATCGGCGTGATGCTGCCATGCAACGTTATCGTCCAGGAGCGGGCGGAAGGGGGCGCCGAACTGGCGGCGATCGATCCGCGCGCGGCGATGCAGCGGGTCGGCAAGCCGGCGCTCGCCGCAGTCGCCGAAGAAGTCGCTGAGCGGCTAGCGCGCGCGCTACAAGCCGTCTGATCGCCCGCGCCGGGCGTCGCAACCTTCTTGGCGAGCTTTTGGCCGCGCCCGTTTGCGTGTAGTTAGGGCCAAGTCGTGGAACTTACGCCCGCCGCGGCCGTGCGGTGGTCTCACTCGGGAGCGACCATGGACAGGCGCGTCGTCACGAAGGCGCCGACCGCGCGAGCCGGCGAGCGCCTGGCGATCGATCCGGCCGAATTCGGCGTTCACGCCGAAGCGGCGGCGGCGCTGTTGCGCGCGATGGGCGGCAAGTCGCGCCTGCTGGTGCTTTGCAATCTGGTTGAAGGCGAACGCTCGGTCGGCGAACTGCAGCGCATCGTCGGCCTCAGCCAATCAGCGCTGTCGCAGCATTTGGCGGTGCTCAGGCGCACGAAGCTGGTCGAGACGCGACGCGAAACGCAGACGATCTATTACCGCCTCGCCGGCGGCGCGGCGACGGCGGTGCTCGAGACGCTCCACGGCCTCTATTGCGCGCCGTCGGGCGGCGGCGCCCCCAAACGCTGAGCCGCACTCTCCGGCGCGTACCAGTTCAGCTTCTCGCGCAGCGACACGACCGTGCCGACAATGACGATCGTCGGGCCGCGCAGCTTCGCCGCGCGCGCCTTGGCTGCAATGTCGGCGAGCGTCCCGACGACGACGCGCTGGCTGACGCGCGCGCCGTTGTCGATGATCGCAGCGGGCAGGGCGGGGTCGGCGCCCCGCGCGACGAACGCCTGCGTCAGCTCGTCGAGACGGTCGAGGCCCATGTAGATGGCGACGGTTTGATTGGGCCTGATAAGCGTCTCCCAGTCGAGATCGAGCGGGCCGTCGCGGCCATGGCCGGTGACGAAGACACAGGCCTGCGCGTGGTCGCGATGGGTCAGCGGAATGCCGGCGTAGGCGGCGCAGGCGGTCGCGGCGGTGACGCCGGGGCATACCTGGAACGGGATGCCGTGTTCGGCGAGCTTTTCGATCTCTTCGCCGCCACGGCCGAAGATGAATGGGTCGCCGCCTTTGAGCCGTAGCACCCGCTTGCCCTCGCGCGCGAGCCTGACCAGCAAATCGCTGATCTCTTCCTGCGCCAGCGCGTGGTTGGCGCGCCGCTTGCCGACGTAGATGCGCTCGGCCTCGCGCCGCGCGAGGTCGACGATGCTGGGGTCGACCAGACGGTCGTAAAGCACGACGTCGGCTTTCTGCATCAGCCTCAGCGCGCGGAAGGTGAGCAGGTCGGCGTCGCCCGGGCCGGCGCCAACGAGATAGACCTCGCCGAGCGGCGGCCCGTCGCCGCCTTCCGCCGCGCGATCGAGCGCTTCGGCGAGCGCGGCCTCGGCCGCCGCATCGTTGCGCGCGAGCGCCAGTTCGGCGATCGGCCCGTCGAGGACGCGTTCCCAGAAGCGGCGGCGCGCGATCGGCGAGCGCAGCTTGGCGTTGACCTGGGCGCGCATGCGGCCGGCGAAGGCGGCGAGCCCGCCGTAGGCGGCGGGGATCAGCGTCTCCAACCGCGCGCGCAGCATCCGTCCGAGCATCGGCGCGGCGCCGCCGGTCGAAACCGCGACGACGAGCGGCGCGCGGTCGAGGATCGAGGGCGAGATGAAGTCGCTGAGGTCGGGGCGGTCGGCGACGCTGATCGGCGGGCCGGCGCCGGCGAGCGCGGCGTGGAGCCGTTCGTCGGCGGCGGGATCGCCGGTCGCGACATAGCAGACGAGGCAGCCGGCGAGGTCGGACCGCGTCGGATCGCGCGCGACATGGGCGAAGGCGAAGCGCTCGCGCAAGGGGGCGAACTCCTCCTCGTCGAGGCGCGGCGCGTAGACCGAGACCAGCGCGCCGGCGCGCGCCAGCGTTTCGACGCGGCGCGCCGCAACGAGACCGCCGCCGATGACCGCCGCTCTTTGCCCGGAGGCGCGCAGGAACAGTGGCAGGTAGGGCGTCGTCGCCGCGGTCGCGGGATCGGAACCGTCTTTGCTCATCTGCGTCTCTTGGAGCCGTGCATCGGCTCAGGCCGCCGCGGCGAGACGGGCGCGATTGCGCGCGCGCCATAGCGCCTCGGCCCGCCGCTCGGCGGCGGCCGCATCGCGCTCGACGCCGAGCGTCGCCAGTGCGATCGCGACCGTGCCGACGATCGCCGCGGTCGCGTATTCGTCTTGGGCCTCGCCGCGCCACAGCGCCGTCAAGCGATCGAGATCAAGATTCTCGTCGGGGGCGACGCGCGGATCGTCGAGCAGGGGCGGCCAGCGCGTTTCGCCAGCCGCGCCGTTAGCGACGGTGAGCGTCTCGCACGGCTTGTTGGGCCGCCGCTCCGCTTCGCCGCCTTCGCCGCGGAACACCGTCATGCGCGCTTCGCCGAGCCTGAGCGCAGCGTCGCGGTGGATCGCCATGTAGCCGGGATGGAACACCGATTGGATCGAAGCTGGCGCGCCGAACGGGTTGACGAGTCGCGCCAGCGTATGGACCGGCGAGCGCAGGCCGAGGATCGCGCGCAAGGCGAACAGCTCGGCGAGCCGCGGGCAGAAGGCCTCGAGCGGCAGATAGACGAAATTGCCCGCTTCGAGATGGACGGCGACTTCGTCGAAGCCGCTGGCGATCGGCACGCCGAGACGGGCGATCGCCTCGCGCGCGTAGAGGCGCCCGGCGGTGTGGCCTTCGAGCCCGTGCATCGCCACGCGCCAGCCGGCGTCGGCGAGCGTCAAAGCCGCGAGCAGGAACCATGGCGGGCGCCGTCGCTTGCCGGCGTAGCTCGGCCAGTCGAGGTCGGCGCGGATCGTCGGCTTGGGCAAGGTCGCGCGGACGGCGTGCACGAATCCGGCGATCTCGTCGCCGGTCTCCTCCTTGACCCTGAGCAGCATCAGGAAGGCGCCGATCTGCTCGGGCCGCGAGCGGCCGGCGAGGATCATCGCCATCGCTTCCTCGGCCTCGGCGAGCGTCAGGGCGCGCGTCAGCGACTTGCCGCGGCCAAGAACGGCGATGAATCGCGCGAAGGGATGCGGTTCGGTGGTCAAGGGGATCGGTTGCGTTTCCAGGCGTCGCCCGCCGGCGGCGACGCTACCGGAATGCGCTAGGGCGGGGAAGGGCGCCAGGGTTCGCCTTACGGACGCCACCGGTCCGCGTCGAGGCTCGCTGCGGCGCTGACGGCGGCAAGGCCGGCAGGGTTCAGGCCGCGAGCCGCCAGATCCGCGTCGCGTTGCCGCGGAACAGTCGCGTCTGCTCGTTGAGGCTGCTGCCCTTGACGATGGCGTGAGTCGCAGCGATCCAGATCGACAGCGAGGCGGTCTGCGTGCACACCGGCCAGTCGCTGCCCCAGACGACACGGTCCCAACCGAAGCTCGAGATTGCGTGCTCGACGTAGGGGCGAATGTCGTCGAGCGTCCAGATCTCCGCGTCGGCATAGGCGACGACGCCGGAAATCTTCACCGCGACGTTCGGCCGGCGTGCGATCTCGACGATCCGCTCGCGCCACGGATGCTCCTCGCGCTCTTTGATCTTCGGCGCGCCGCAATGGTCGAGGACGAACTGCACGTCGGGGCAAAGGTCGACGAGCGCAATCGCCTTGTCGATCTGGTCGGGCCGGACGCAGAGGTCGAACGGCCGCCCGGTTCCCGAGAGCCGCGCGACGTTAGCGCGGAAGCGCGGCGACAGGCTGACTTCGTCGGGGACGACATGCAGCACCCGACGGAATCCCTTGACCAGCGGATTGGCGAGCTGGCGCTCGAGAAAGGCTGGAAAGTCTGCGCTTTCCGGCCGGCAGGCGCTGATGGCGCCGACCAGCGGGCTCTTCAGTCGCTGGGCGAGACGCCCCACTTGCCGCGTCTCGGCTTCGATCTGATCCGCGGCGACGTCGACCTCCATGTGCAGCGCCGCGCCGATGCCGCAACGGAACGCCTCGGCCTGATAGCGTTCGAGCCGGAAGTCGTGGTTCAGCGCCGGAACGGCGGCGAGCCAGGGATAGCTGAGGATACTGCGGTCGATGAGGTGGAGGTGGGTGTCGAGGATGCTCGGATAGGTCATCGGGTTTGACTCGCAGACCGTCGGCGGCGGCCGCAGAAGTAAGCACAGCGCGTAGCCGGGTCAAAAGGCCGGCCCTTGCGCCGAGCCTGCCGATGTGCTGATCGGTCGCACGCAGCGCCGGGCGCGATCCGCTCGGCGCGAGTCAGGGAGCGGAGCGGGACCATGGCGGGCAGGCTTGAGGGAAAAGTCGCGTTGTTGACCGCGGCGGCGGCGGGGATCGGCCGCGCGACCGCCGAGGCCTTCGCCGCCGAGGGCGCCAAAATCTTCGCCACCGATCTCAATCTCGACGGGCTCAAGGGGCTCGCCGGCGAGACGCGCCAACTCGACGTGCGCTCGAGCGAGGCGGTCGCCGCGCTGGCGCGCGAGATCGGACCGATCGACGTCCTGTTCAACTGCGCCGGCTTCGTCCATCACGGGACGATTCTCGGTTGCAGCGAGGGGGATTGGGATTTTTCCTTCGACCTCAACGTGAAGTCGATGCACCGCACCATTCGCGCCTTCCTGCCGGGCATGCTGGAGAAAGGCGGCGGCTCGATTGTCAACGTCGCCTCGGCCGCTTCCTCGGTGCGCGGCATTTCCAACCGATACCTCTACGGCGCCTCGAAGGCGGCGGTGATCGGCCTGACCAAAGCGGTCGCGGCGGATTTCATTCGCCGCGGAATCCGCTGCAACGCGATCTGCCCCGCGACGGTCGAGAGCCCGTCGCTCGACCAGCGTATCGCGACGCTCGCAACCCAGTCAGGGCAGAGCGTCGCGGATGTGCGCAAGGCGTTCATCGATCGCCAGCCGATGGGCCGGATCGGCAAGCCCGAGGAGGTGGCGGCGCTGGCCGTCTATCTCGCTTCCGACGAAAGCGCCTTCACCACCGGCCACGCGCACCTCGTCGACGGCGGCTTCGCGCTCTGACGCCTCAGCCAGCGCGCTTCGGCAGCGGCGGGGTGAAGCGGCCGTCGACCGCCGTCCAGCCGCCGTCGACCAACAGATACGAGCCGGTGACATAGGAGCTCGCGTCGGAGCAGAGGAACACTACCGCTCCGGCCATCTCGGCCGGGCTCGCCCAGCGCTTCAGCATCGATTTGTCGGCGTAGGCGCGATACCACGCGTCGTTCTCGATGATCTGCTTGGTGAGCGGCGTCTCGACCACGCCCGGCGCCACGGCGTTGAGCCGCACGCCAAGTGGCCCGAGCTCGGCGGCGAGCGCGCGGATCATCTGCAGCGTGCCGGCCTTGGTCGCGGCGTAGACCCCCTGGCCAGGCTCGACGACTTGGGCGCGCACGCTCGAGAGGGCGACGATCGAGCCCTTGCCGCGCGCCGCCATCGCCGGCGCGAAGGCGCGAAGGACGCGGAAGACGCCCTTGAGGTTGAGGTCGACGACGCGGTCGAATTCGTCGTCGGTGAGATCAAGCAGCGGCTTGCGCACATTGATCGACGGCGTGACGACAAGCGCGTCGAGCGCGCCGAGGCTTTGCGCCGCCGCCTCGATGTTCGCCTTGTCCCGCATGTCGATCTTCATCGCCGCGCCCTTGCCGCCACCCTTCTTGATTTGGTGGACGGTCTCCTCGGCGAGCGCGACGTTGAGGTCGGCGACGACGACCTCCGCGCCGTGCGCGGCAAGTCCGAGCGCGCTTGCCTGGCCGATCCCGCTCGCCCCGCCGATCACCAGCGCGCGGCGGCCGGAAAGATCGAACATCTTGGAATAGTCGAACATCGCGCTTCCTCTCAGCTTTGATTGGGCGGCTCGGGCCATTGGCGCGCTTCTCCGGCGCGCATGCTCTCAAACGCCATCGCCGCGCTCAGCACGCCGAGGTCGTCGAAGCGTCGACCGACGATCTGCAATCCGATCGGCAGGCCGTCACGGTCATAGCCGCAATTGACCGTCGCCGCCGGCTGCTCCGACATGTTGTAGGCGACGGTGAAGCCGATGTGGGCCATGGCGTTGTAGGGATCGTTGCTCGGCATCGCCCATTCGGCGGGGTAGGCGACGTCGGGCGAAGTCGGCGAAATCACGAAGTCGTAGGGGAGGATCGCGGCGACCGTCGCCTTGGCCATTTCCCGCATCTGGTTGAAGCCGCGAAACACGGTTTCGCCGTCGAGGCCCGTCGCCGCCTCCGCCCAAACGCGGATGAACGGCAGCACTTTGGCGCGCTTCTCGGCCGGCAGCGCGGCGAGGTCGATCAGCGAGCGCACGCGCCAGAAACGGTCGAGGCCGTCGAGCATGGCCTGGGTCAGGAACGGCGCGAGCGGCTCGACGACGGCGCCCGCCGCAGCGATGTCGCGCGCCGCGCGCTCGATTTCGCGCCTGACGGTCGGCGTCGGCTTGTCGCCGCAGCCCGCCTCGACGAGCAAGCCGACCTTGCGGCCGCGCCAGTCGAGCGGCTTGACGCGCCAGTCGAGCGTCTGCGGCGGCAGGCTCGAATAGTCGCGCGCGTCGGGCTTGGTCAGCGTCGCCATCATCAGCGCTGCGTCTTCGACCGAGCGCGTCAGCGGCCCGGCGGCGCGGCCGTAATAGGACGGATCGATGGGGATGCGACCGCCGCTCGGCTTGAGTCCGAACAGGCCGCACCAGCCGGCCGGCAGGCGAATCGAGCCGCCGATGTCGGTGCCGACGTGCAGTGGACCGTAACTCGCCGCGGCGGCGGCGCCGGCGCCGGCCGACGAGCCGCCGGGGTTGCGCGCGACGTTCCATGGATTGCGCGCGAGCTTATGAAAGCTCGACAGGCCGGACGACAGCATGCCGTAGTCGGGCATCGTCGTCTTGGAGAACAGGATCGCGCCCGCTTCGCGTAAGCGGGCCGCCGGCGGCGCGTCAGCGGCGGCGGGCGTCATGTCGCTCGCCGCGGTGCCGACGGGAACCGGGTCGCCCATGGTGGCGATGTTGTCCTTGACCGTCGCCGGCACGCCGTCGAGCGGGCCGATCGGCTGGCCGCGCCGCCAGCGCTCTTCCGACGCTTTCGCTTCGGCGAGTGCGCGCTCGGGTGAGAGCAGATAGGTCGCCGAGATATGCGGCTCGAAGCGCGCGACCCTGTCGAGCACGCTACGCATCGCCTCGAGCGGCGACAACGCGCCGCTCTTGTAGGCTTCGAGCAGCGCGGTCGCGCTCATCCGGAACGGTTGCATCTATGAACCTGCTTCACCTCTCAAGCCCGCGCCGCCCCCGCCCGGATCGGGCGCGGCCGGGATCTCTATTGCTTCCACGACATCGCGCCGACGTCGTTGACGAAGATCGGCGCGTTCTTCCACAAGCCCTGCAGATGCGCGTCGGCGACGGTCACGTCGGGGTATTGGAAGAGGAAGACGTTGACGCAATCCTTGACGATCTGCCGCTGCGCGTCGCCGAGCGCGGCCTTGAGCGCGTCGAGGTCGGACGCCGCTTGGATGCGGGCGAAGATGTCGCGGAACGTCTGGCTGTCGTACTGGAAATAGTAGTCGGGGTTGGCGTAGATGCCGATGTCGAGCGGCTCGACGTGGCTGATGATGGTCAGGTCGAAGTTCTTGCCCTTGTAGACGTTCGACAGCCACTGCGCCCATTCGACCTCTTCGATCTTTGCCTGGACGCCGACATCGGCGAGCTCGGCGGCGATGATCTCGCCGCCCTTGCGCGCGTAGTCGGGCGGCGGCAGCGTCAGCGTCACCTGCAACGGCGTGGTCACGCCCGCCTCCTTGAGCAGCGCCTTGGCCTTCTCGGGGTCGTGCGGATAGGCGCCGGTCAGGTCGACATAGCCGGGGTCGTTGGCGACCATGTGGCTGCCGATCGGGGTCGCCAGTCCGCTCTCCGCGCCGTCGATCACCGCCTCGCGGTCGACCGCGTAGGCGAGCGCCTGGCGGACGCGCAAGTCGTCGAACGGCTTCTTCTTGTTGTTGATGGCGAGGATCGTCTTGCCGTCGGTGCCGCCCAGCAGCACCTGGAAGCGGGGGTCGCTCTGGAATTGCGGGACGTTCTGCGCGCCGGAGAAACGCGGGAATGCGTCGACGTCGCCGGCGAGCAGCGCCGCCATCTGCGCCGACGGATCGCTGATGAACTTGAAGGTGACGCGCTTGATTGCGATGTTCGCCGCGTCGCGGAACTCGTCCCATTTCTCTAGAGTCGCCGAGGCGCCCTTGCTCCATGAGACGAACTTGTAGGGACCAGTGCCGACCGGCGTCGTCGCGTCGGTCGCGGCGCTCTTCTCGTCAACGATCACCGCCGTGTTGAGCCCGAGGTGGTAGAGCGCCTGGAAGCTCGGTTCCTTGAACGTCAGCGTAATCGTCGCCGGATCGCTGGCGTCGATCGACTGGATCGAGGCGAAGAACGCCTTCTCCTTGTTGGTCGAGTCCTTGCCGGCGGCGCGCTCGAACGAGAACTTGACGTCCTTAGAGCTGAAAGGCTCTCCGTCCTGGAACTTGACCCCTTGGCGCAGCGTGAAGGTCAGCGTCTTGAGGTCAGGCGAGAATGTCCACTTCTCGGCCAGCAGCGGCGTCACGTTGAAATTGTCGTCGAGCTTAACCAGTCCTTCGAAGATGTTGTCGTGGGTGATCTCGCCGATCGCAGCGGCCGCGCCGGTGGTCGGATCGAGGGTCGGCGGCTCGAGCGCCATGCCGATCGTCACGCTGTCCTTGTCGGCTGCGAATGCGGTCGAAGCGGCGATCGCTGTGGCGAAAGCAAAAAGCAACGCGAGGGGCTTGCGCATACGGCGCTCCTTTGGCGGCTGGCGGGGTCCGCCGAAGAGTAGCATCCTGCCCGATGAGGGCGTCAAGCGCGCCAAGAGTCGATATCGCGCTTGGGCAAGGCGTCGCCTTGATCGCCGACGCCAGCGCCGTTATTGCGGGCGCGGCGGCCGCGAGAGCGCCGCGCCCGCCAGCAAAGTGAGCCGCCTTGACTGATCGCGCCGCAACTTCCGCCGCCTCGCTCGCAAGAAGAGGCTTCGCGCCGCCTGTGCGTTGGGCGCCTGTCGCGCTCGTCGCCGTGCAGATCTGCGCTTGGACAGTGCTGGGTGCGCTGTTCGAAGGGTCGATCGACGCCGACGTCGCCGAAGGGGTGGTCGACGGCCCGGAATGGCGGTTCTCCTATTTGCGTCACCCGCCGCTGTCGTCGTGGCTCAGCGGCGTCGCCTCGTCGAGCGGGCCGTGGCGCTACTTTGTCTTGTTCGCGATCGCGCTCGCCTTCGGTTGCGGCGCGTTCGCGCTGGTCTCGTTGTTCATCCGGCGAGTCGATGGACCGGCGGCGTGCCTCGTCGCTTTGCTGGCGGGCCTCGGTTCGCCCTACGCGACCTATTGGCCGCTCAAGTTCAACCACAACATCGGCGTAATGCCGTTCTGGGCGCTCGTCTTGTGGACGGCATGGAGCGCCTTCGAGGGCGGGTCGCTGGCGAGCTGGGCGCTGTTCGGCGCGGCGGTCGGCTTCGGCCTATGGGCGAAATACGCAATCCTTCATCTCGTCGCGCCGCTTGGCGTGGCGTTTCTCCTCACGCCCGAATGGCGCAAGCGGCTTGCCGACCCGGGGCCGTGGCTGGCGGCGGCGATTGCCGTTGCGATCTTCGCGCCGCAGGCAATCGATGTCGCGCGCCAGGGCGCGACGACCCTCAGATGGGCGACCCACACAACGCCTTCTGGAGCCGGCGAGCGCATCGGCTGGATGGCGCTGTTCGTTCTCGACGCGGCGCTCGCCAACGCGCCGATGGCCCTCATCGCCTGGGTCGCCTGCGGCGGCGACCGGCTCAAGGCGGCGATTCAGTCGACGATCGCGCCGGCAACGCGCACCCGGCTCGACCTCTTCCTGCATGTCGCCGTCGTCGGCCCGGTCGTGCTCATCATCCTCGCCGCGCCGTTCGGCGTGCGCGTCTTTTATCACTGGCTGACCCCGGTCACGGTCGGCTTCGCCGCCTGGTGGGGCCACGCGGCGGCGCGGGCCGGCCTCCAGGCTCTGCCGCGTCGCGCCTGGCTCGCCTTCGCGGCGTGGGCGCTCGTCGTCGTCTTGGGCTACGTCGGCGAGCGCGAAGCGTGGCGGCTGCAGTCGCCGCTCAGCACCGGCGCCTATCCCGAAATGGACGGCCCGGCGCTCGCCGCGTTGGCCGAGCGCTATTGGGCGGATCGCGGCGGCGGCCCCATCCCCTACATCGTCAGCTACGACGGCAAGATCGGCTTCCAGGCGGCGGGCTCGATCGTCTTCGATCTTCCCTATCGGGTGCGGGCGCTGGAAGGAGGCGATACGCGCAACGCGCCGTGGTTCGACGTCGCCGATCTCAAGCAGCGCGGCGCGCTGGTGGTTGCTGGTGAGCCTGACCTCAAGGCGACGATCGACGGCGCGCCGATCGAGGTTCGCGACCTGACGGCTTTCGTCCGGCCGACCCTGCCGGGGGTCAAGGCGCCGCCGCAGATCTATTTCGGCGTGATTTCGCCGCGGCCCTAACGCTCAGGTCGCCGCGGCGCCGCTCAGCGCCGCGGCGAGCTTTTCGATCCGCTGGCTGAGGTCGCCGAACGCCTGAGCGACGGCGACGGCCTGGATTTCGGTGTCATGCCGGCCCGCCCGCTCGCGGTCGGCGCCGCGCCCCGCTTCCGCCTCGAGGGTGGCGATCCGGGCGCGCGCCCCGGCGAGTTCGTCGGCGATCGTGAGAGCCGCCATGACGATCAGCCGTTGATCGCCGATCTCGCCGAAGGACTTGTGAATCGTATCGAATTTGCTGTCGACTTCACGCGCCAGCGCCTCGAGATGCTCTTCCTCGCCTTCGTTGCACGCCAGCCGGTAGGTGCGTCCGCCGATCGTCACCGCCACTTGCGCCATCGCCGCCCACCTTTCGAATTCGCGCTAGTCGCCGTCGGCGGCAAGAATGCGCTCGATCACCGCTTCGAGCGCGGCGGTCGCTCGCCCCAGGGTCTTGGCCGCTTCGGAATTGGCCGCCTCTAGGGCGCGATTGCGGCTGAGCGCGCTGTCGAGTTCGACTGCGAGCTGATTGCGATCGTCCTGCATCAGCGCTAGCTCCTCGTCGGCGTCGCCGCGCTTGGCGTCGCGCCGCACTCGGCGCTCGACCGCCGCCTCCAGGAGATCGACCGCCGCCCGCATCCGTTTCAACGACGGCTCGAAAGGACCGAGGGCCATTGGACTCCATCCTTTAGAGCTCAATGTTTACGCGACGCATGAAGCGCGCGTCAACGCGTCAATGCTGCAATTGACAGGAGAATGCAGCCACGCCTATCAACGCGGCGCAATGAAGCGTGGCCAATGCGCCGCGCCTTTTCCGCGGAGAAAGCATGACGGCTCAGGTCTCTCACGACGCGATGGCGAACGCGATCCGCTTCCTTTCGGTCGACGCGGTCGAGAAGGCCAAAAGCGGTCATCCCGGCCTGCCCATGGGCGCGGCGGACGTCGCCACCGTGCTGTTTCGCGACGTCCTCAAGTTCGACGCCGCCGACCCGAAATGGCCCGACCGCGACCGGTTTGTGCTGTCGGCCGGCCACGGCTCGATGCTGCTCTATTCGTTGCTCTATTTGACCGGCGTTGGCGGCCGCGACGGTCTGACCATCGCCGACTTGCAGGCGTTCCGCCAAGTCGGCTCCAAGACGCCGGGCCATCCAGAATACGGCCACACGCTCGGGGTCGAAACGACGACCGGACCGCTGGGCCAGGGGCTCGCCACGGCGGTCGGCATGGCGCTCGCCGAGCGGATGCTGGCGGCCGAATTCGGCGAGGTGGTCGACCACCACACCTACGTGCTCGCCTCGGACGGCGACCTGATGGAGGGCGTCAGCCAGGAGGCGATCGCCATCGCCGGCCATCTCAAGCTCGCCAAGCTGATCGTGCTTTACGACGACAACGGCATTTCGATCGACGGCAAGACCTCGCTCTCCGACTCGGTCGACCAGCTCACGCGCTTCCGCGCCGCCGGTTGGCGGTCGCTGCGCATCGACGGCCACGACCCGCAGGCGATCCTCAAGGCGATCAAGGCCGCCAAGCGGGCCGACAAGCCGACGCTGGTCGCCTGCCGCACGACGATCGGCTTCGGCCTCCCCACCAAGGCCGGCACCAATAAAGCCCACGGTGAGGCGCCCGGCGCGGCCGAGATCGCCGGCGCGCGCGCCGCGCTGAAGTGGCCTTACGACCCGTTCGTCGTGCCCGAGGACGTGCTCGCCGCCTGGCGCGACGTCGGCGCGCGCGGCAAGGGCAAGCGCGCCCGCTGGCGTCGGGCGTTGGCGGCGCTCCCGCCGGAGCGGCGCGCCGAATTCGAGCGACGTATTCGCGGCGATCTGCCGGCCGCGTTCGACGCGGCGGTCGACGCCTACAAGCGCCAGCTCGCCGCCGACGCGCCGGAGATGGCGACGCGCAAATCGGGCGAGGCTGCGCTCAAAGCGCTTGCGCCCGCCATTCCGGAGCTCATCACCGGCTCGGCCGATCTCACCGGCTCCAACAACACCAAAGTTCCGGCGACGCCCGAGATTTCCGCTGGCGACATGTCTGGCCGTTACGTCCATTGGGGCATCCGCGAGCACGGCATGGCGGCCGCTTGCAACGGCATGGCGCTGCACGGCGGCTTTATCCCGTCGGGCGCGAGCTTCTTGGTCTTCACCGACTACGCCCGGCCGTCGCTGCGCCTGGCGGCGCTGATGGAGGCGCATGTCGTCCATGTCTTCACCCACGATTCGATCGGCCTGGGCGAAGATGGGCCGACCCATCAGCCGGTCGAGCATCTGGCCGCGCTGCGCGCGATCCCGAACCTGCTGCTGTGGCGGCCGGCCGACGCGGTCGAAACCGTCGAATGCTGGCAGGCGGCGCTGGCCGCGTCGCGGTCGCCCTCGATCCTTGCGTTGACGCGCCAGAATCTGCCGGCGCTGCGCAAAGTCCATGTCGCGGAGAATCTCTGCGCGCTCGGCGCTTACGAAATCGCTGCGGCGCCGGAGAAGGCGGCGGTGTCGATCTTCGCCTCGGGTTCGGAAGTGTCGATCGCGATCGCCGCCCAGAAGCTGCTGGCCGAAAAGAACGTCGCCGCGCGCGTCGTCTCGGCGCCGTGCTTCGACCGGTTCTTCGAGCAGAGCGAGAGTTACCGCAAGCAGGTGATCGGCGACGCGCGGGTCAAGGTGGGCGTCGAGGCGGCGGTGCGGCAGGGGTGGGACGCGCTGATCGGCGACGGCCCGTTCGTCGGCATGACGACATTCGGCGCCAGTGGGCCGTACAAACAACTCTACGAGCTTTTTGGCATAACTGCCGCGAAAGTGGCCGAAGCGGCGCTCGCTCGGCTCGGCGCCTGACGAAAAATGCGGCAAAAAGACGCGCGTTTCTGGATTTGGATCAAACCGTTGGCGCCGACTCGCTGCTAATCGACGCGCTCGCCGCTCCTTGAGAGCGGCGAGGTCGGGCGCGCGAGGACGCTGAGAAAGCGCTGTGCGCACTAGACTTTAGACTTAGGATCGTTGAAAAGGCGCGCTGTTTGCGCTTCGCCCCGGCGTGTGTCGAGGGCCCTGAGACCAACTGGAGGTAACAAGATGGCGGTAAAGGTTGCGATCAACGGGTTCGGACGCATCGGGCGACTGGTGCTGCGCGCCATCGCCGAGTCCGGCCGCAAAGACATTGACGTGGTGTCGATCAACGATCTCGGCCCGGTCGAGACCAATGCCCATCTGCTGCGCTACGACAGCGTGCATGGCCGCTTCCCCCACGAAGTGGGCGTCGACGGCGACTCGCTCGTCGTCAACGGCCACAAGATCAAAGTGACGGCGATCAAGGATCCGACCCAGCTGCCGCACAAGGCGCTCGGCGTCGACATC
>Ga0181529_10002245_pt1 | contig 23513 bp, 25 predicted proteins | sample PEATcosm2014_Bin_36_FD_119763 | JGI IMG/M metagenome (GOLD analysis project Ga0181529, IMG submission 119763) | Peatland microbial communities from MTU Mesocosm Facility, Houghton, MI, USA - PEATcosm2014_Bin10_30_metaG | ecosystem: Environmental > Terrestrial > Soil > Wetlands > Peat | place... | reverse complement strand
CCCGGGATTTGACGCAGTTGAGCCGGAATGGCTGGTTGCTCGCGGGGCGGCAGACGCCGCCCCGGCCGTTCCGGCCGCTGAGTCGACGCTCGGGTCGCATCCCTGCGTTGCCCTATCCTCCGCCCAGGTACAACCAGAGTGGACGACATCAACCCCGCCGTGCAATGCTTTTTCAGCGAACGGCGATAACCCCCTTAACTTCGTGTCTCAGCCCAGGGGTTCACTTCATTTCTGCTTTTCCTGGCTTCGCTAGCCGTGATGGAGTACCTGCTGCGCAAGCCGCACAAGAAGCCGGATGACAACCCGAAGGGTGTCAACAGGGGTGGCGCCGCAGCCGAAGACCCGATGTCTGCTGCGACCACGATGCCCGGCCTGCTGGCTCTGGGACAGGCGCTGGAGGCGCAAGGACGCGGCGAGATTCCCAGTGTCGAGCGGGCTCCGCAGGTACACGCTCCGCCGGTGGATGGAGTATGATACATCCATGCCCGATCGGAACCTGGTGAAGGTGCGGTATCTGCCGGACGGCCGCTTCCTGGAGGGAAGGGAAGGCGGCTGGGAGAACGCAGTGCTTCGCGTGGACCTGGCGGGACCGGCAGACGGCTTCTCCCAAGGTGTGCCGGTCGAGATTGAGTGCGGTTCGATGCTTTACCTGGGCGAGGTGCAGCAGTGCTCCGAGTCCGGTGTCACCGCCAGAGTGGAACACGCGCTGGACTGCCACAAGCTGGCTTCCATTCAAAATACTTGGGGGTAGCTTTTAGAAGGCTCCGTCATGGGTGAACTGCTGTGGATGGCCGGCAAGGCTTTCTTGATCGCCATCGTCCTGACGCCGATCGTGCGTGACATCTTTCGTTCGTACAACGTGGTGGATCGGCCCGGGAAGCGCAAAATCCACGCCTATCCGATACCACGGGTAGGAGGAATTGCGATTGCGATTGCCTATGGCGTTGCCCTGCTCACTGCTCCCGCGGCGGGGGCAGGGGCTGCTCCCGCGGCGTGGAAGTTGCTTCCAGGAGCCACTCTCGTTTTCCTGACTGGGCTGCTGGACGACTTGTTCTCTCCGAAGCCGGTTTTCAAGATCGTTGGCCTCGTGGCGGCAGCGTCCCTGGTGTTTTTCAGTGGCCTTCACGTCGGCGCCCTGGCGGGGCAACCGGTAGCGATATGGCTGGATTATCCACTCACGGTTTTCTGGCTGCTCCTGACCAGCAATGCGCTGAATCTGATTGACGGACTGGACGGCCTGTGCGCGGGGATGGGCCTCGCGGCCACTCTCACGCTGTTTGGGGCGGCCTTGCTGCACCACAACCTCCCGCTGGCGCACGCGACTTTTCCACTGGTCGGCGCGTTGCTGGGATTCCTGTGTTACAACATCAATCCGGCCACGGTATTCCTTGGCGATTCGGGCGCGTTGCTGATCGGCTTCCTGCTGGGCTGCTACGGCATGATCTGGACCCAAAAGGCGTCGACGTTACTGAGCATGCTGGTTCCGCTGCTGGCGCTATCGATTCCGCTGCTGGATGTTTCGCTCGCGGTTTTGCGGCGATTCTTGCGCAACCAGTCGATTTTCACGGCGGATCGGCGGCACATCCACCACCGTTTATTGGACCGGGGTTTCTCGGCGCGGCAGGCGGTCTGGGTGCTGTACCTGTTCGCCTCGCTGGCCGCGGCGTTGGCTTTGCTGGCCAGTTCTCCGTGGGGTGGTAAATCGCAGGTGGTGGTGATTGTTTTGTTCTGCGCAGCCGCGGGGGTCGGCATACGCCAACTGCGCTATTGGGAGTTCGACACAGCCGGCCAGTTTCTGTTTGGCGGGGGCCTCAAACGCGCGCTGGACGGGCGATTGCGCCTTGATCGTCTGACGTCGGAACTGGAACGGGGCAGGGACGAAAACGGTTGGTGGACCATACTCGTCGAGGGCGCACGCGGCTTGGGCATGGTGGAAATCCGCTGGATCGGGCCGGAGGGCGTCCGCACGGAAACCTTGGCGCCGCGAACGGCGCCGGCGTGGACGCTACGGGTGCCACTGACCGACGTAGAAGCGATCGAAGTCAGCGGCGCTGTCTCGGACGCTTCTTCATTCGATCTGATGGGATTCGCGGAAAACGTGCGCTTGACATTTCAGGCCCACCGCGCCGCGGCACAACCCGAGATCACGGTGACCGCTAAGACATGAAGTTCTCCCTTCACCGTGGAAACGAATTCTCCAGCGCGCTCCTGGACCTGCTCGCCTGTGTGGCCGGTTTTGGCGCTGCCACATGGGTGGCCAGGACGTGGCTGGGGCAGGCGGCGCTCGCGGCGCCATGGGTGTTTCTATGGTTTTTTTCGGCAACCATCGCGTGGTTGGCTACTGTCTTCGAGGAGAGTTCGTCGCACGACGGGGTGCGGCGATTCGTGGATGGGTTTTTCACGGCTACCGGTTCCAATCTGCTGGTGCAATACGGACTGACGTATGTGTTTGGGTTGCCGGCCGCCTCCTGGACTATCATCGTGCTGGGCAGCGCTCTGAGCCTGGCCGCTGCCGGCCTGCTGCGAGAGGCCATTCCGTTTGGACGGCGCGGCCAGCGTGAAGGGGTCGTGCTGGTTGGCTTCGATTCCTCCACCGCGTCGCTAGAGGCCGCGCTCCGGGAGAGGACGCTTGGCGTGATCGAGGGCAGGCCGCCGTCCGCCTCCGGGGAACTGCCCTTCCTAGGGGGGCCGGATCGCCTGGATGAAGTGTGCGAGAGCCAACTCCCGCGAGCGGTGGTGATGAGCGGCGGGCCGTCCGAAATTCCGTTGGCGCAGCTGCTCCGGTTGCATTACGCCGGGATCGAAGTGGAGGGTACGCCCTTTCTGTATGAAGATGTGTTACGCCGCGTGGCATGGCAGCATCTCTCGCCGTCCGACCTGCTCTTTTCGGTGACGCCCATCACCAGCCGCGCCATGCTGGCCTTCCAGGCGGTCTACAAGAACCTGATTGGTCTGGGGCTGCTGATCGTCTCCGCTCCGGTGTTGATGCTGGCTGGGTTGCTGATTGCGATTTCGACTGGCGGGCCGGCCACCGAGCAAATCGAATGTGCGGGACTGCAGCGCATTCCTTTTCGGATGTTCCGATTTCGAACCCGCCGGGCGAATGGTGCGAGGTTCCGAATCGGGGATTTGATTGCGCGTCTGCGGCTGACCAACCTGCCGCAGTTGATCAACGTGGTTCGCGGAGAAATGGCGCTGTTTGGCCCGAGGCCGGTGCGTGGCATTTTTGCGGACCGGCTTTGCGAGCTCATCCCGGCGTACGTGTACCGCTTCACGGTCAAGCCGGGTATTCTCGGCTGGTCGCAGGCCCACTTTGCCGAAACCGGCGGCGTGCCGGAAGAAGCGCTGAGTCTGGAATACGACTTCTATTACATCCGGCAGGAAAGCCCGTCCCTCGACCTGGATATTCTGTTTCGAACGCTGTTCCGGCGGCCGGGGGCCCCCCGCCGAGTGGCGGCGCCCCGCATGGCGAGTGAGTCGTGATGCTGGCTGCAGTGTTGCTGGCGGTGGCGACGGCGGTGGTCTTCTATTTCCTGATCGGCTACCCAATTCTGCTGGCGATTTCGCGGCGCGCGGCGCCGTCGGTCCGCAAAAATCCGGCGTTTCAACCGGCTCTTTCGGTCCTGGTGGCGGTGCATAACGGCGAGGAATTCCTGCACCGCAAGCTGGAGTCTCTGCTCGCGCTGAATTACCCGGCGCAGTCTCGCGAAATTCTGGTGATCTCGGACGGCTCGACAGATGGGACGGACGGCATCGCCGCCTCGTTCGCCGATCGAGGCGTGCGGTTACTGCGGGTTCCTCGCGGGGGCAAAGCGGCGGCGCTGAACGCCGGTTTGGCCCAGGCTTCAGGGGATATTCTGTTCTTCACCGATGTGCGGCAGACGCTGGATGCCCATGCGCTCTCCCACCTGGCGGCGAACTTCGCCGACCCAACCGTGGGGGCGGCGACTGGAGAGCTGCGCCTTCTCAATCCCGCGCGCGCCGGCGAGCAGGCCGACATGGAGCTGTACTGGCGTCTCGAGCTTTGGGCGCGCAGCCACCATTCGCGCATCGATTCCATCTTCAGCACCACGGGCTGCATCTACGCACTGCGCCGCAGCCTGGCCTCGCCGTTGCCGCCGGATACGATTGCCGACGACGGCACCTTCTCGCTGCGGGCCTTTTTTCGCGGCTACCGGGTGATCTTCGATCCCGAGGCGCTCGCCTTCGACTATCCGGCCGCCGAGGGCGGCGAGTTCCGCCGCCGGCTGCGTACGCTGGCCGGTCTGTGGCAACTCTTCGTTCGCCTGCCGCAATTGTTCACCAGCGCCAACCGGATGCGCTTTCATTTCCTCTCCTATAAACTCGGACGCCTCGTGCTTCCCTGGGCAATTCTGCTGATCCTGGGCTCGACGCTCGCGCTGTCCGATTCCCGGTGGCGCAACTTCCTGCTGATCGATGAGCTGATGTTGGCGGCGCTGGCGGTGCTGGATCGATTCGTGCCGCGAGCGTTTTTTCTGAAGCGCATTTCCTCGCCGGCCCGGACTTTTGTGGCGATGAACGCGGCGGCGCTGCTGGCGGTGCTGGTGTTTTTCGTTCCGCTGGAAACGCTGTGGAGGCCGACGCGAATGCAGGCGCGGCACTAATCGCCGCTATACTCGAATTTGAGCCGGATTCTCTTTGTACTCGGGACGCGGCCGGAGGCCATCAAGCTCTGCCCGCTGATCCAACGGCTGCGGTCGCAGCCGAACGACTTCCAGGTAAGCGTCTGCGTGACCGCGCAGCACCGCGACATGCTGGACCCCGTGCTGGAGGCCTTCGGAGTCCGTCCGGATTTCGATCTCGACCTGATGCAGCCGGGCCAGACGCTCTGCGGCATTACGGCGCGAATACTGGCCGGCATCGAAACGGTGCTGAATTCCGATCGGCCGCACCTGGTGGTGGTACAGGGCGATACGAACACGACCTTCGCCGCCGCGCTAGGGGCGTTTTATCGCAACGTACCGGTGGCGCACGTCGAAGCCGGCCTGCGCACTGGCGACATGCGGCAACCGTTTCCGGAGGAAATGAACCGAGTCCTCACGTCGCGCATTGCGGCATTTCACTTCGCCCCTACGCGAGGCGCCGAAGCCGCGCTTCTGCGCGAGGGAGTGGAGTCCGCAAAGATCTTCGTCACCGGCAATACCGGCATCGACGCGGTGCTTTGGGTGTGCAATGCGCTGGAGCACGGCGTACTCCAGGCGCCGGCCTGGCCCTGGCTCGATCCCGCCAGGCGGCTGGTGCTGGTCACCTGCCACCGGCGCGAAAACTTCGGGCTTGGTTTCGACCGCGCCATGCGGGCGCTGGCACACTTGGCGGCGCGGTCGGACGTGCAGCTCGTCTATCCCGTGCATCGCAATCCGAACGTGCTCGGCCCCGCACATACCCAGCTCGACGGCCATTCCAATATCGTCCTGATCGATCCCCTGCCGTACGTAGCTTTTGTGGATCTGATGCGCCGCTGCTGGATGATCGTGACGGATTCGGGCGGAATTCAGGAGGAAGCGCCGTCGCTCGGCAAGCCGGTGCTGGTGCTGCGCGAGAAAACCGAGCGGCCGGAAGCGGTGACCGCCGGAACGGTGAAGCTGGTAGGAACCGACGAGCGGCAGATCGTCGCCGAGGCGACGCGCTTGCTGGACGATGAGGCCGAGTACACGCGCATGACGCGCGTCCACAACCCCTACGGCGATGGAAGCGCGTGCGAACGGATTGCAGAGGTGCTGGCGAAGGCAATGCGGGGAGTGGGGAACGGGTAGGCGTGTCGATACGAGTCGGAGCAAGCTCTCCAGCCTTGCCAAGCGATCTCGGCTTTTCTTACCAGGACTCTGCCCGGTCGCTATTCATCTAAACCGCAACGGGCCAGGGTGATTCCTCCGAATCGAGGCGCGACCGCCAGGGAATGGTGCATCGAATCGGCGCCACATCGAATGGCGCTAAGTCCTACGAAACCCGGCGGGAGGCCATCGCTTCAACCGGCATGCTGCGGAGGATGGTGATCTTCGAGGTCGGCAGCGGAATGCCGGCCTTGCATGCGGATTCATCCGCATGAACTTCGCAATACGCCGCGATGGGACCGTCTTCCTCACGGAACAGATACGCGGCTTTCGCGTGGCAGCCTTCCGCGTCGCAGATCATTGCGGGACCATTCAGAATCTTGATTCGGGTTCGGCGCTGCCCGACCCTGTCGGCAACAGCGGCTTGTCGCATCATATGCTACCTATTTTAAGCCGCCCGGGCCTCGCCGCAGCACCTAAATTGTTTCAGTTCTGTTACATAACGGTGAATGATTGATTGCAAGTGTGTTGCTGGGGCGCTAGCTCCGCTGCCGTGCGTCACTTCTTCGTTGGTGGAGCCAAGCCATCGGCAACACCCCAAACGCAACCGTCCAGATTCCGAAGCCCCAGATCGCCCAGACGGCTTCGGCTCGCTCCGACGACGACATGCCAAAGCAGAAGCCGAGAAAAGCCGCGAGGAACAGGAGAGCGAGAATCGACCCGGTCAGCAGCGCTGCCCAGTGGAGACGCTTTCGCCCAAGTAATCCGTCCAGACCTCGCCACACGAACCACCAGGCCGGCAAGCAGAAGGACGGGTAGCTGAGCGTCCGCCAGGCATCCAGAGTTAGTGCTGCCGGGTGCCAGGCGCTTGGCCAGGACATCGGCAACAAGAGCAGCGTCCCAATAAGATCGCCCGGCAAATTGGCCGCTGCGACGACGCGCCAATGCCTCAAACTAACCGTCTCCATCGCGAAAGGAATCCAGCGACGCGCGGGAAGAGTAATCTCAACCCGCCCGGTGTGGATGCGGATGCGATCCGATTCCTGAGCGGCTTGATGAAACCCGTAAGCCGCCAACGCAACCGGGATTGCCACCAGTTCTATCCAGGCAGCCAATGCAGCGAGTGGCAGCAAGAGCGAGAAGGAAGCGCGCTGACTCTCAATCCGGCAGCATAGCGCAACTCCGGCAGTGCGCACAAATCGACCATCGCGCGGATCGCGAATTTCACGCCCCTGCAACCTCTTTAGTCGCATCTGCATCGAAACAAATGCAATCGAAAGCAAGGTGTGCCGATGCCAAATGAAGTCCCAGCCACGGTGAAGATCGTTCGCTTCCATAAGACCGGCGGCCCGGAAGTCCTCCAACTGGACGAACTCCCGCTGCCCGAGCCTGCCGCCGGAGAGGTTCGTCTCCGCGTCAAGGCGATCGGCCTCAACCGCGCCGAGATCATGTTCCGCCTCGGCCGTTATCTCGTCCAGCCCAAGCTCCCCTCCAAGCTCGGTTACGAAGCTTCCGGAATCGTCGAAGCCGTCGGCCCGTCCGTGGACCCCAGTTGGCTGGGCAAAACGGTCAGCACGGTTCCCGCTTTCAACGCCAGTGACTATGGCGTCTATGGCGAAGTCGCCATCGTGCCGGTTGGCGCAATTGCCGCTTACCCGGACAGCCTCTCTTACGAGCAAGGCACCAGCATTTGGATGCAATACCTCACCGCCTACGGCGCACTCGTCCACCAGGGCCACCTCGCCAAGGGCGACTTCGTCCTCATCACCGCCGCCAGCAGCAGCGTGGGTATCGCCGCGATTGAAATCGCCAAAGCCGAAGGCGCCATAAGTATCGCCACCACGCGCACCTCGCGCAAGAAAGCCGAACTCCTCTCGATAGGCGCCGACCATGTCATCGCCACGGCAGAAGAAGACCTCGCCGCTAGGGTCGGCCAGATCACGTCAGGTAAGGGCGCGCGCATCGTCTTCGACCCCGTCGGCGGACAGGGCTTGGAAGCCCTCGCCGCGGCCGCCTCCGCGAGCGGCATCATCTTCGAATACGGCGCGCTCGCCGCCGGCCCCACGCCGTTCCCACTCTTCACCGTGCTCAGCAAGCACCTCACGATCAAGGGGTACACGCTCTTCGAAGTCGTCACCGATCCCGCGGCCCTGGCGACGGCCAAACAGTACGTCTTCAGCCATCTCGCCTCCAGTGCCTTCAAGCCGCGCATCGACAAGACTTTCCCCCTCGCCCAAATCGTCGACGCCCATCGCTACATGGAGTCCAACGCCCAAATCGGCAAGATCGTCGTCACCGTGTAACTCGCCGCGCTCGAAATCGGGAATCCTATTTAGTCGCCGCCTAATATGGCGCAGGTCCCTCAATAGCGTCTCGTAGTCGGCCCCTCCCTTTGTGCCCCCGTTGGATCTCTGAGGACGTAAGCGTCCTGGGCCATGCTCGGGAAGTTATAGTCCTTTGACTTCATAGGGTTGAACGCGTCTGGGCAGTTTCCGCCTCCGGGAGCCGAAGTATACGCACACGCCAAGCCGTCGAAAGTCTGTACGCCGGTGACGGTGATTTTCCCTTCCGCAAGCAGGGTGTTCGCGGTTGTGACCGCCTGCTCCTGCGGCGTGCTTTCAAATTTGTATTTTGCCCCAAGTGAACTCAGCAACGGGTTCGACAACCCGAAGCCTCCCGTAGTTCTTCCTCCTCCTATAAGTATGATCGGCACTTCCGGTTCCCAACATTAGGGACCAAAGCGGTCAGGCGCGAAGTGCTTGCCAACAGCCGGCGGGCGCACCGGTTCTCCGACTGCGCTCGCGAACGCCAGCCCGGCCAACGGCTCCCGCGCATTTTTCTCTTGCATCCTATCTGTACTATCAGTAATAATACACTTGTGATCCCGTTCCGCCTGGTTTTTCAGCCCGGCATCGCTCTCTCCGAGCAGATTGTCTACGCGGCCACCAAGGCCATCGTGAGCGGCCAGCTCCGTCCCGGCGACCCGTTCCCATCCGTCCGCACTCTCAGCAAGGAATTGAAGGTCAATCCCAACACCGCCCACAAGGTTGTCATGCAACTAACCGCGCAGGGGCTGGTCGAGGTTCTGCCCGGCATCGGAACGGTCGTGGCCGCGTCGCTCCCCAAATCAACCGCCGCCGCGCGCGCCGACCTGTTGGGTGGCGAACTCGAAGGGCTCGTGGTGGAAGCCAGGAAACTCGGCATGCAACTCGACGACGTGCTGGCCGCCGTCACGCGCCACTGGCGCACCCTGGGTGGAACCGAGCCGTCGCAACCCGCGAAAGGCGGGCGCAAATCCAATGAGTAGCCCTATCGCAACGCATAACCTGTCGAAAGCCTTCCGCCACACCGAAGCGGTCAACGCGCTCGACCTCGACGTCCCCGAGGGCAGCATCTACGCGCTGATCGGCCCCAACGGCGCTGGCAAGACCACCACCGTCAAGCTGCTGATGAACATCCTACGCGCTTCCGCCGGCTCTGCCGAAGTACTGGGCGTGGACTCGCGCCGCCTCTCGCCCCGTGAGTTCGCCCGCATCGGCTATGTTTCGGAAAACCAGGAAATGCCCGAATGGATGACGGTGGACTACTTCCTGCGCTACCTGCGCCCGTTCTACCCGACCTGGGACGACGCGTTGGCCGCCGACCTGGTGCGCCAGTTCGAACTGCCGCGCGACCGCAAACTGCACCATCTCTCGCGCGGAATGCGCTTGAAGGCTGCGCTGGCTTCGTCGCTCGCCTACCGTCCCGAGTTGATCGTGCTCGACGAGCCCTTCACCGGCCTCGACGCGCTGGTGCGCGATGAGTTCACTCGCAGCCTGCTCGACCGCGCCGAGGGCACAACGATTCTGATCTCCTCCCACGACCTGGCAGAAATTGAGAACTTCGCCAGCCATGTCGGCTACATCGAGGAGGGCCGCCTCCGCTTCACCGAGGAGATAACCACACTGGCCGACCGGTTTCGCCTGGTGGAACTGACCTTCGACGCGCCGCCGCCGCTGCCCGCTGACTGGCCCGCCGCGTGGATGCGCCCAGAAACGTCCGCCGCCGTGCTCCGCTTCATCGACAGTCAGTTCAACACTGAACGGACGCCGTCGCAAATCCAAAGCGTCTTCCCGGATGCCCGCGGCCTTGCCTTTCATGCCATGTCCTTGCGCGAGATCTTCGTGGCGCTTGCGATGGCCGGCCGTCATGCCAAGGCCGCCTGAACCGGAGCCCTCATGCGACAAGCCATCCATATCTTCCGCAAAGACGTCCGGCATTGCTGGCCCTATCTGGCCGCTGTGTTGTCACTTACGGCGCTGAATGCCTGGCAGGCGTCTCTTGACTTACCAGGCCCCCAGATCTACCAGCTCGTCACTCCGCAGTTACTCATCGCATTGCCGATGTTTCTGGCGTGGTGGCTCACCGTCGGCGCCTTGGTCCACGGGGAGAGCCTCGTCGGCGAACGTCAGTTCTGGACCACGCGCCCCTATTCGTGGAAGAGCCTGCTAAGTGCCAAGTTACTGTTCGTCGCGGTATTTCTGGCCCTGCCGCTCCTGATTTCCGATTGCATCATCTTGCTCGCCAGTGGCTTCAACCCGCTCGATTTGATCCCCGGTTTGCTTTCCCGCCAGTGTTGGCTGCTCGCCTTTCTTGTCCTTCCGTTTGTGTTGGCTATGTTGACGCGCGCGACCCACGACTTCGCCCTGGCTGGCCTTTTGTCCTGGTTCGTATTCTACGTCGCCCTGAGCGGGCTTAGGCCTCACTCCTCCAATCTCCTTCCCGGATTCGTGCATCCGGAGCCCGCATGGATCGACGCCGCCGCACTGTGGATGGCGCCCGCCCTGGCACTCCCGCTCATCGTGTGGCAATTCGCGCGACGCCGCACCGTCCTGGTTCTGGTTCTCGCAATCGTCTGCCTCGGCATCGCGCCGGCCCTCGCAGGTTTCCTGGTGCGAGTCCATTGGCCCGGCCCACCGCATGAGGATCCGAGGTACGCGAAAGTCGGAGTACGATTCGATGCCGACCCTGCCGAGGCGAAACCGGCGGGCACGGACTTCCAGTCGAAGTATCTGTTCGGTATCCCTGTGAAGTTCAGCGGATGGCCGCGCGAACTGATGACTCGCCGGCTGCTCACAGTGGATCCTATATGGCCGGGCCGAGGAGTTATGGCCTCATCCTACTCTCGGCCGGACAGCTCCAGAATATCCACGGCCAGCGATGGCCGCGACTGGCTCTGGCTTGGCACCTACGACATGGCCTTGAAGGCGGAGGCTTGGGGACACCCGGCTCGCGTGGACGTCATGGTCAATATGGAACTCGATCTGTTCGAGCGCGAGTTGAGTGCCACCATCCATCCGGGGCGCGCTTGGACACATGTCCCGGGATTCGGAAACGTCAAGTTCGTGGAAGTCCTAGGCGGCGGCTATCCTCTCTGCCGCGCCGCAATTCACCCCGCCGATTCAGGATGGACTTACGGCCTCCGCGACACCAATACCGAATTCGCCGAGGACGATTCATGGCCCATTCTCCTGTATGACCCGTCCCCTTCGCCCATTTGGTTTTCCGCCAGCCCCGTGTTTTCGTATGCAGGCCTAGTTGTGCTGGCTTCTCCTTCGGCGATTGGGGTCAAGCCTGCATGGGGTTTCGCCGCCCTGCATCACGACCCTTCGCAGCCGTTGGTCTTCACCGCCAGGCACCTGGTCGCCAGGATCGGTCGCACCTTGATTGTCCCCAAGGTCCAACTGCCCAGCTTCCCAACCAAGCATCGCTAGAGAGCAGCCATGCGACAAGCCCTTCATATCTTCCGCAAAGACGTCAGACATTGCTGGCCGTATATCGCCGGTGTGGTGGCACTCACCGCAATGAACGCGTAGATGCGGAGCAAGATTGTACGCCCGGCTGCCCAGCGTTCTTACCCTCCCTCGCACGGTACCCGCACCACCACCCGATAAGCGCCCTCCGCCGCTGCCACATCTAGCCGCGCTCCCGTCCCATACCGCACTTCCAACCTCCGGCGGACTTGCGCCAGCCCCACTCCCAAGCGTTCCGGCGGCGGCGCGTCGGCATCGAACGGGTTGGTCACAACGATCGCCACTCCGTGCGCGTCGCGTCGAGCTTCCAGGCGAATCGTGCCGCCTTCCACCATCCCTGCGATGCCGTGCTTGACCGCGTTCTCCACCAGCGGCTGCAATAGAAGCGCAGGCACCGCGCAATCCTCGCAACCGGCTTCGATTTCGATTTCGACGCGCAGCCGGTCGCTGAAGCGCACCCGCTCCAGCTCCAGGTAATTCCGCGCCAGGTCCAGTTCCTCGCCGAGCGGAATCGTTGGCCGGCTGCCTAGCCCCAGGCTGATGCGCAGAAAATCGGAGAGGCGGATGCACATCTCGCGCGCCCGCACACCGTCCACCGAAGCCAGCGCCGCTATCGAATGCAGGCTGTTGAACAGGAAGTGCGGATGGATTTGCAGCCGCAGCGCCTGCAACTCGGCTTCGCGTGCCAGCGTGCGAGCTTCGGCAGCGCGCGCCTCGGACTGGCGCGATTGCTCAGCGGCTAGGGCGGCGTAGTGCAACCCGGTCGAAAGCAGGTAGAGCAGCGCGCCCACCCCGATCCAGAGCGGCAAGTGGCCGGTGGCATCGATCTTCAACTCCGCCGCCACCGCCCACGCGATGCCCGCCAATAGAAGCCCTCCCGCCGCCGCCGCGGCGCAGAACGTGACGGCCAACTCGGGAAGCGCCGCCAGCGTGAACGGCCGGCTACGGCACAAGTACCAGGGCGAGAGGCACGCGAAGGCATACACGAAGCACGCCGGCGCCATCACACCCGCGGCTTGCGGCAGGCGGAAGCCGCCGCCCGCCCAGGTCAGGTAGGTGAGCAGTGCGCCGGCCGGAAGCCACGCCAGCAAATAGAAAAGGAAGCGCCGCGACGCCAGGATGGGATGCATCGGCTAATTCTTGATGGTCACGCCGCCGAATACCGCCCCGCCCTTCACGATCAGCCGCTTGGGATTGGGAATCAGGTTTCGGTCCGGGTGCTGCGTATTGTCCGAGAATCCGCCAAAGGCGCCCGAGCCCCTCAGCTCCACTTCCCATGAGGTGGGGACCTTGATCTCCGCGCCGCCGAACACCGCGTCCACTTTCAGCACGGCGTAATCGCCCAGCATGGTGGCGCCGCGCAGATCGATCTCGAATCCGCCGAAGACACAATCCACCTTGCCGCCCTGAAAATCGGCACCGGTGATCACGCGCTTGCCACCCCCAAAAACGGCGGACTCGTGGAACCTATTCACGCGCCAGTTGAGTTTGCCCGGCCAGTCCGCGCGCCGGCCGCGCGTGCCGCCCCAGCCCATGCCCGGCCCGGCAAGCCGGTCCGTCAGCATCAAAACACCCACCGCGATCAGGATCAGCGGCCACAGATCGCCCCACCCCATGTGCGGAATGCCCAGGTTGCCCATCAGCAGGATGCCGCCGATGCCGATCAGAACTGCACCCACCACTTTGTCCTTCGTCTCCGGCTGATCCACCACCTTGAAAATGCCCCAGGCGATCAGCGCTACCGGCCAGTAGACAAAAATGTCGTGGAAGCGGATGATGTTCAAGTTGTTGAGAAAGAAGATAGCCCCGACCGAGATCAGCACTAGCGCCGGAATCCATTGTGTGGGCAGGCCTTCGTGAGGCTCGGGTTGGTTGTCTTGTGGTGTCATGACCTCTCCCTGCGCGGCCCGTTCAGCCGGCTGGCCAGCATCGACACACCCACCACGATCAGGATCGCCGGCCAGTAGACAAAGATGTCGTGGAAGCGGACGATGTGCATGTTGTTCAGTAAGAAGATAGTCCCGACGGCGATCGGCACCAGGCCGGAAATCCATCGGGCAGGCACACCGTGGTGCGCCCTAGACTGGTTGTCTTGTTGTGTCATGACCGTAGCGTACGGCGCGGCGCGGCGCGAAGCACTCGCCAATCGGCGAATGGCGGCTAGCCGCCGGTGAATGCCCAGGACACCGCGGCGGATGCCGGGCGTGAAACGGATTCGCCTTCCGCACCACTATCTTGACGGATACCTGGTGGGCGTTCGCCCTGGGTTCGGACGGAATTGCGCCCGAAACCGGCCGGCAGCTTACGGCAACTGAATTGCTCAGTCGATACGCAGAGAGAGGTGGAGAAGATGATGGTGGCAGCCGGACTTGGGGTTTTAGTGGTGATTTGCCTGCTCCTCGCCATGGTGGAGACCCCGCCGCACGTTGGAAGATAGTACACACCGGGGTCAGCCTGACACACCGGTGAGGCAGGTCCCCGACCTGCCAGCCTGGACGAAGCCCGGCCATGACGGTGTGTCGCGAACCCTTGTCAAACGCTGAAACTTCAGTCGCACGCCGAGGGCGTGTGCCTTGAGCCTCAGGCGGCGCGCGTTCCGATTATCAACCCGGCCGGACCGGGCATGCGGACACGGCGGATGGCAGTGAAGCCGGCCGCGCACATCCATTCCGTATATTCGGGTTCGCTGTAGCTGGCGCCGGCGCGCGTGCCCACCAGCATATTCAATGAAAACAGGGCGGCCGATTGCGGCGAGCACTTATCTGGATCGAGAATGAACTCCTGAATCGCCAGCCGCCCGCCCGGCGCCAGTGCGTCGTGGCAGCGCCCGATCAGGTGCGCGTTTTCCTTTTCATCCAGCATGTGGCAGACGGCGGAGACCAGCACCAGATCGTAGCCTTCGCCCAGGTGGTCGGTGCGCAAATCGCCAACGCGCGTGTGGACACGGGCGGCCACGCCCGCTTGCTCGATGTGACGCTGGGCCAGCGGCGCCACCGTCGCCAGGTCGAGAATATACGCCTGCAGCTCCGGATTGGCGGATGCGAAGGCGATCGAATAAGCCCCGGAGCCGCCGCCCACATCCAACATGCGCCGCACGCCTTCCACGCCCACCGCCGCCACCAGCGGCGCCGCGCGTTGGGCAGCGTTCCGGTGCATGGCGGCGATGAAAGCCTGCGTCCATTCGCCCGATCGCTCGGCCAGCTCCGGGTGGATCACGCCCGTGCCCGCGCGCACGCACTCGGTGAGCGTGGACCAGGTCTTCCAAAGCCCGGCCGTGTGCAGCAAGCCCGGCCGCGCGTTGTGTGGCGAACCGGCGGTGAAATGGCGGGCCGCTACGGGCGCATTGTGAAACACTCCGTCTCGCTTGGTAACCAGTTGCATCGATGCCAGCGCGTGCAGCAACATTTCCGTGGCCCGCGGATCGGCGTGAATGCGGGACGCGATCTCCGCCGCCGCTCCACCCTCGCCGATGGCGGTAAACACGTCGAGTTCGAGCGCCGTCAAAATGACGCGGCTCTGCCGGAAGCCGCGGATGCGCTCGTCCAGATCGTCCGGTAACGCGCCGCTGGCTTCCCGCGCGCGCAGCACCGTCAGCCGCTTCTCGCGGTTCGCGGCCATCTCCGCGCGAACCTCGTCGACGTCCCGCCGCTCCAATCGCGCCACCGCGCGGCCGTTGCGAAAGTGCTCTTCCACCAACTCGGGAGCATCCGCCGGCGTCACGCCGCGGTACCAGGTGCCCTCCGGGTAAACCACCATGTTGGGTCCGCTTTCGCATAGCCCCAGCGATCCGCAGGCGGTCACTTGCACCTGGCCTTCCAGCCCCCGTGCCGCCACCTCGCGCCGCAAGGCTTCGATCACCGCCAGCCCGCCGCGCGCCCCGCAGCTCGGCGCGCCCTCCGGCTTCTGCTGATCGCAGACGAATACGTGATAACGAAATGGCTGCATAGCCATCCCTCCGTTCAAGAGCTTACCAAAGCGCACGACCGAATCTGCGACCGCCCAGCCCGCATTCGTAATGCTGCGTTTTCCCGGCCGGTTGGAGTGAGCGGGAGGAACGGCCAAGGACGTCCGCTCGGAGCTGGCTAGACGTCACTTCCGCGGCTAGCGCGTTTCCCAACCACCTGATCCCGTGAACCCGGCTTAGGTCTGTTTCGGGTCGATCCACTTATCGACCAAAGGCGGCTCGCATTCCAATAGCCGGCGGACCAGCGACTCCGGGCGACTGTCGGAAAGCACGATCCGGCGATGAACTGGTTTCAGAAAGTGCTCGTCCATTGCGTGGTCGAACAGGGCCAGAAGCTGATCGTAGTAGCCTTCGGTGTTTAGAATTCCGCACGGTTTCCGTTGTAAACCAAGTTGTGTCCATGTCAGGACCTCACAAAACTCCTCGAAGGTGCCATAGCCTCCCGGCAGTGCAATAAACGCATCGGACAATTCAGCCATCTGCGCCTTCCGCTCGTGCATCGAGCCAACTACGCGCAAATCGGAGAGTCCTGAGTGCGACACCTCCTTTTCGACGAGAGATCGCGGCATCACTCCGATGACCTCGCCTCCTGCCTTAAGCGCCGCGTCCGCCAGCTTTCCCATCAGCCCGACCTTCCCTCCGCCGTAAACAATCGCAATCCCGATCGCGGCAAGGTGCCGTGCCAGTAACGTTGCCGCTATCGCGTAGCTCTCACGGACACCTGAGCTCGAACCACAAAAGACGCAAAATCGCTTGGCCATTTGAAATTTAGGATATCGAAGCCGCGACATGGCCGCGTTGCCGTCTCGTTGATCTGGACTATGCGCGCTCCTCCGGCGGATGACGCACGACTCGGAGAATGCTTTCCACCGAACAGCCGCACCACCTTTTTACGGATCGCCGACCACACTCCATGAGAGGAGCGGCACGCGCAGTTAGCGTTAGACCCTACCGGACATCTCTGATTAAGCCGCCGAGCTGGTCAGGAAGTGGGCTGAGCCGTTTATCCATTCCCACATCGAACACATTGACACACGGTTGCCCCGTGGTCCTCGCTTGGGTGCAACCTGGAATCGGCCGGGGATCGCAAAAGAATGAAACCTGCCGCGGCCCGCGGCAGTAAGGTTATTGGTAGAGCATGACGGGGATGGTTGAAGCGGAACTCGAACGGTTCACACGGGGTGATATCGAGGCCTTCGAGACCTTGTTCCGGGCTTACCAGGGCGAGGTCTACGGATGGATCGTGAGGATCGTTCGCGATCCGGGCGCCGCCGAGGATCTCACGCTCGAAACGTTCTGGCGGATCTACCGGGCCCGCGCCCAGTTCGATCCCAACCGGCCGTTCGGAGCGTGGGCGCGCCGTATCGCCACCAATTTGACCCTGGAGTATCTGAGCCGGCGCCGCGCGGACAAGCCGCTCGACGAGCGTCTTCCGCCGTGCGCCGCACTGCCCGCCGCGCCCGACCCCGCCGTGGGCGCCGAGGTTCGCGCCAAGGTGATGGCCGCGTTTGGGGAGTTGCCGGCGAAATTGCGCGCCGCAGCCACTCTGGCCGTGATCGAAGAGACGCCCTACGACGAGATCGCGGGCGCGCTCGGTATTTCGATCAACGGCGTCAAGTCGCGCGTTTTTCGCGCGGTCCGGCTGCTGCGGAAGAGTCTGGAGAGAAAAGGAGTGCGTCCATGAACGAAATAGATCGGGCGATCGAGGAACTGCTGAAGCGCGCCGCGGGCGGAGCGGTCGATTGCAGGCTCAAACGCGATCTTTGGCCCGAAATGCGGCCGCGTCTTGATCGGCCGCCTCTCCGCGTTCCCTGGTGGGACTTGGCGCTGGCAGCCGCGCTGCTCCTGTTCCTGCTCCTGTCTCCGGAGACCGTCCCCGGCCTGCTTTACCAACTTTGAAACGAGGAACCCTGTTATGAAGAACCACCTCTACCTTCGCGCGTACATGGCCGGCGTGGCCCTACCCACCATGGCGCTGGTCCCGGTGCTGGCCGGCTTTGTGATCCTGCGCTTCGGCGCCAACGTGCTGATCCCGATCGAACGCGGCCTGGTATTTCCAATGGCAATCGTGCCTGGACTCTGGGGATTGTGGAATATGCTGTACCTGGTGGTGCGAAAACACTGGCGCATCCCGCTCGGCGTGTACGGCGCGGTGGTTCCCCTGTTGGTGGGCCCCATCGCGCTCGGCAACGCGTTCCTGCTTGGTTTCGACATCCCGCGCTCCGTCCTGGCCCTCCTCCCGGCCGGCGTCGGTGCCGTCATGCTCGCCTACTATCTGCTGTGGAAGTACGTGGTTGGTCTGTTCAACCGGGTGCTGGAGATCGACTGACAGCCGCGCGCACGTCGCGACCGGCCGCTCGAAAGGAAGGAACACATGGAAATGGTGATCGCGTTTCTTGCCAGAGTCGCCCTCCTGGGGCTTATCCTCCGGGCCTGTTGGTGGGTGTCAGATGCACCGCTTTCGAATGCTGCGAGTCTGACTTTCGTCATCGGCGGTGTGTTGTTGGTCTTCCCGTCTGTCTGGCTCGGGAGAAAGATACTCGACCAACGGGCGACCGCAAGCCGAGCCGTCTGGACAACCACGTTCGTGCATTTTGGGCTGGGGTTTTTCCTTGCCGTGCCGATCGTTCGAGCGGTCGGCACGCATCGGGACTGGCCGGGCCCGGAACTGCCCATACCGCCTGGAATCGGCCTGACCCTGGTCATCATTACCGGCGCGGCCTGTTTGTTGACGGTGGTCAACCTGGCCTTGAAAGGCTTCGGCGCGCCGTTCTTCATCGTCCTCAGCCGGAAACTGGCGGCCGATTGGCTCTATGCCCGGACGCGCAATCCGATGGCGCTGGCCGGGCTGGCCTTCTTCGTATCCTTGGGGATCTGGTTTCGGTCCGCGCTGTTCGTGCTCTGGACGCTCCTCCTGTTGTCGCCGGCGTTACTTGTGTTTTTGAAAGTGTATGAAGAGCGGGAACTGGAGATCCGGTTCGGGGCGTCGTATCTGGAGTACAAATCCAGAACGCCGATGTTGTTTCCGAGAAGGCAAAGAGGGTGATCTAAATGGCATCCAACAACACGCGTCCAGCCGACCCGAGAGTCCAGGTAAACAGTACGGCGTCAGGGAGGATCTACGCCTTCGGCTGGCAGGGTGGTTTCGCCATGATGGTCAATATGAAGGTTCGAAGTTGGGCCAAATACCGGTGGTCAGCCGTGGTGTCTTACGCCTGGAGTCCGTCCCATGACCAGTGTGGGACGCTGAGGCCGTTCGGAACATCATCGGCGGACTGGTGGTAGCGGGACATCGTTGTCGTAGCTGCCCAGGCAAAGTAGTCGTGCAGCACTTGTCGCAAAGCACCGTCGTTGGCTAGTCCGACATCGGCCAGAGCCTGGTCGAAGCAGGCAATCGCGCGGCGATCCATTTCATCGTGCTCCCCGTTCCCGCTGTGCATCTTGACAACGGTGGTCTCGTCACCGTAGGAATCGGAATACGTGGTCGGGCCACCGAGTGCCTCGGCCCAGTAAGCGGCGAGTCGCTCGACATGCTGGGGGTGGAAGCCGTGGCTGAACGCATGGGCGACCACGTCGTCGGCCATCACCCGACGATGCCAGGCGTCGGCGAGATGGCGCAGGCCGTCGTTGCCACCCGCCGCTTCGAAGACAGTTTGCATGCATCCATGATGACAATCCTCTCGTGTCTATGCAAGACGATGGCACCGGCGAGTTCAGCTGGGCGCGCCGTCCGACGGGACCCGCAAAGTTTGGCTCGCGGATTGTCGCGCAGCGTTCACCGATCTGTCCGATAGGACGTATAACGCGCGACTCGGAAGCAGCGCAGCCGCAGGCTTGCTTGCGGAATTGGCTACCGATATCGAACCTTAACGCCTTCAATTTGAGACACAGATTGCTGAAACACCTCAAGCCCGCGTTTCATGGCCTTCCATCTCGCGTTTCAAGATCCCACGCATATCCTGTTTTCCGATTGTAGTTGTAAGCGTTCTTAACGTCGGCCGCAGCGCCGCTGTGATGCTGGCCGGCAAGGAGATCCGCAAGCTCAACTTCGGGAGAGCCGACAGCCTCGTGCTTGCGCTGCTTCGCCGCGTTCTGCAAGACGCCCGCGCCGCACAACGAACAACAGCCGGCCCATGCCGCGCATCGCCCTGGTTGCTTCCTGCGACAGACGCACCAGCCCGGGATGGCGGACGTGGCTGATCCACAGCGCCCGCAATCGCCGCCGCCAGCCGTGGCCATCGGTGATGCCCGGCGCGGCTTCCCGGCGCGCCGCCCACCATTTCTCCCAAAGCTCATGGAAAATGGGGTGCGCATGAGGTCGCAGCCGCCGCGCCTCACTCACCGTATACAACCAGGGCTTTCCCAGCGCCGTGAAGTGAACCACCGAGACCTTGCGGTAACCATCCTCCGGATCGCGGAAATAGCCGGGCCGGCGCAGATCCTCCCACTCCGAATTCAGGGCAACCATTCCGTCCGGCAGCGTTTCGATCTCGCCCGCGAACTCCGCATTGACAAGCTCCATGTCAAACTGCCCTTTTTCGAAGGCCCGCTGGAAATGGCGGCTCACGCGGTTCCACAATTCAGCCGATGGTTTCACCACCAGCAGCAGGCTGGTCCAGTAGGGCTGCGGCAGCCAATACGCCGATGGAGCCGCCACCGGCCCGTCGAAGGCGAAATCAAACAGGCCGTCCAACGGCCGAAGCGGAATCGCATCCGCGTCCAGGTAGATTACACGCTCGTATCCGGTGAGCTGAAAAACCCGCAGCTTCACCAGGCAATCCTCAAATCCGAATCCGTACACGTAAGGCAGCCGCGCCACGCGCCGCGTCAGCGCTCCCATCCGGCGCATGCCCTCCACCACGCCTGTCGAAAGCTGCAGATGTAGCACCACGATATCGGCGTCTTCCCGCATGCCGGTAAGCCGCAGCAGGTGAATACACGTCAAAACCGCAATCGCATACGTATCGTTGGTGGCGTAGAATGCATAGGCGTAGCGCTTCCCATGAGCTTCGGGCTGTGCGCCCGCGATCACGGCCTCGGGGGTCACCTCAAAACCGGCCAACGGACCGCGCCCAGACATGAAGTTGTTTTACCTCGCCGGAGCCAGTTCGCGCAAGCGTTCTTCACAATCCCGGCGTGAGGCGTAGTGCCCCTGGCTCGACCAACGGGAGGGCGCCGCTACTCGGCCGTCCACTCCCAGTCCTCCGGACCAATCGGGCGGCCGCGCGTGTACCCCACCTGTTTGAGGAACGAGAATAACTCCTCCACCGTCGTGTTCATTCCTGCGAGGGCATCCGGTCGAACCTCGATGACAATCTTCGGATGAGAGCGCAGCAGCGTCTCCATCGCTCCCTGGAGGGCATACAATTCCGCTCCCTCCACGTCTACCTTCATCGCGTCGACCCATTGAATGCCGAGTTCCCGAAGTACGTCGTCGATGGGCCGGCCACACACGGAGACCCCCCGCGACCGTTCGCCCGCATTCGCACGCGAAAGCGAGGCGCCTCCGGAGTTATGCCCGGGAAAGGCATCATACAACGTCAAGGTTGTTTCTCGGTCCGTGCAGGCGACCGGAACAATCGTCACGTTAGCGGCGTGGCTGGCGGCGACATTTGCGCGGAGCGTCTCCAGGGATCCCGGGTTCGGCTCGAACGCGACAACCCTGCCGCGCTCACCGACCCGCACGCCGCTTTTCAGAGTGAAATACCCGATGTGGGCGCCGACGTCCAGCACAACGGACCCGTCGCCGAGGCTGCTGGATAGAGCTTCCCAGACGCAGGGCTGCCAGACGCTTTTGGAACTCGTCAAGATGCAGTGCGAAAGCAGGTCGGAGGGGTCCAGCAAGATCTTGACGCCAGGCTCCAATTGAACCCACACCGGCCGGATGATGCCGACGCGAGCCATGAACGGGGCGAGCTTGATCCGGCTTTTGACGGTCTCCAGCGGGACAAGCCTGTCCCAAATCACTTGGCCGCGAAGAAACGCCCGAAGCAGCCAAACTTGCACGGGCCTTTGCCGGTGCGGTGAACTGGGGCCGGGCGCGGTCCCGGCGGCACGTTCTGCGCCGGTGTCATCCAACATATCCCTAGACTCTCGGGTCCTGTCCATTATACGGTCCTTCGGTGGCGCTCGGCAGCGCTGTCGGCTGCTCGGCATGACCGTTCAGCGCTGGATGAGGTCCAATTGCAGCACTGTCGGCATCTCCGGCCTTTGTCGTTCGCGTTCTGGGAGATCGCTTTTCACTTGTCGCCCAGCGTTTGCGATCGTTTTCAGCGCGCGATTGATGGTTCCGGGCGAGTCACGAGCGACTCGGAAAGAGCTGAGCCGCACATGCGTCCTGGCAAACGCCGGTCACGTCGGTTGCCGAACCGACCGCGGACCAGACCGGCGAAGCACAGGCGCGAGGCAGCGCTGTGGGGCAGGCGCGCCCCGATCTCAACGGTTCGCCCCAGCGGCGGCCACCCCGTTACGGTCCGGTTACATCCCCGCAAAATTCGATTCCCAATCGACCGCGCCGTCGTTTAGATTGAAGATGAGTGCCCCGCTACGCAGCCATCGACATCGGCAGCAACTCCATCCGCATGGAAGCGGCCGAGGTGACCGACGGGCAGCCAACCCGCATTTTAGCCTCCGACCGCGAAGTCACCCGCCTGGGCGAAAGCGTGTTCCGCAACGGCGCGGTGAGCGAAGAGGCCATCAAGGCCACCTGCGCCGTGCTGGCGCGCATGGCCGCGCTCCATCGCAAGCTGGCCGTGGTGGGCGTGCGAGCCGTGGCAACCAGCGCCATCCGCGATACGCGCAACCAGCGCGAGTTCCTCGAGCGGTCTTCGGAGGCCGCCGGCGCCCACGTCGAAATCATCTCCGGTCGCGAGGAAGCCCGCCTGATTCACTTGGGCGTCGAGAGCGTCTGGCCGCAGGGCGGGCGCCGCGTGCTGATTTGCGACATTGGCGGCGGCAGCGCGGAAATCGTGGCCAGCCAGGATGGCGCCCTGCACATGGGATTTTCGAAACCCCTCGGCGCCGTCCGCCTGCGCGAGATCTTCCTCAAGGACGATCCGCCATCGCCGCGCCAACTGCACCAGATGCAGGAGTTCATTGACGACAAGCTGTCGAGCGTGGTGCGCCGCCTGGGACCGGCCAAGTGGGAGCGCGCCATCGGTACTTCGGCCACGGCATCGGCGGTGGCCGCGGCGGTGGCGCGCCTGCCGCGCTCCCGGCGCGACGAGATCGATCGTCTGCGCGTTTCCACCCCGCAGGTCCGCAAGCTCTATTGGAAACTGGCCGGGCTGAGCTTGGCTGGCCGCCGCAAGGTTACCGGCATCGGCCCGAGCCGTGCCGAGATCATCGTGCCCGGCATCGCTGTGCTGCTCACCTTCCTCGAGCGGTTCCACCTGCCCGCCGTCTACTACTCGCGCGCCGGCGTGCGCGATGGCGTGATTGCGGACCTGGCGGCGCGCAACGTGGGCGCGGAACTTTCCCGCCTCACCCGCGAACAGCGCCGCGAGGTCGAGGATATGGGCCGCCGCTACGGCGTATCCACCGAGCACGCCCGCAGTGTGGCCCACATCGCCGGCCTGCTCTTCACCGCGCTGCACCCGTTGCATCGCTTGCCGCCTGCCGCCGGCAAGTTGCTCGAAGCCGCCGCTCACCTACTCGACGTCGGCCACTACATTTCCAGCTCCAGCCACCACAAGCATTCCTACTATGTGGTGGCGAATTCGGACATGCCCGGCTTCACCGAGCGCGAGCGTACTCTGGTGGCCGCACTCTGCCGCTATCACCGCAAAGCCTTGCCCAATCCGGTGCACACCGCGTTTCAATCCCTGGAGCCGGAAGACAAGCGCGCGCTTACCGTCCTCATCCCGCTGCTACGCCTGGCCGATAACATGGTGCGCGGGCCCGAGCAGCGCATCCAATCCCTGACCTGCCGTGCGCAGAACGGCGAGGTGACGCTGCTGGTTCACT
>Ga0181529_10002244_pt1 | contig 23519 bp, 24 predicted proteins | sample PEATcosm2014_Bin_36_FD_119763 | JGI IMG/M metagenome (GOLD analysis project Ga0181529, IMG submission 119763) | Peatland microbial communities from MTU Mesocosm Facility, Houghton, MI, USA - PEATcosm2014_Bin10_30_metaG | ecosystem: Environmental > Terrestrial > Soil > Wetlands > Peat | place... | reverse complement strand
CAAGGTTTCAACTTCGGCTCGGCCCATGATGATCCACACCCCCTGTGGATCAACTTCTACTACTAGATCGCTGCGCGGAAGTCCCTATGCTGGTTCACGCTGGTTTCAAATGCGATTGCCCTGGGCCGGGGGTTGGCAGGCGATGGACTCTGCAGAAGTTGTAGTAGGATAAATCTTCGTTGGCAAGGTGCAAACCGGTAGTAACCGTTTAGCTCTGGATGTTTCTTTGGAAAAAAATGGTTTGTTGTTCCACGTGGAACAATGCGAAGCCGGGCGTCAGGGCGAATCATTGTTCCACGTGGAACAATCAACGCCAACAAGATCTGAATAGAACCTCCATGTTCCACGTGGAACATTCCCAAACCGGGAGCCAAGTACAGGGCCTCTCAGTTGGGAACAAGAGAAGAAATAAAACAAAATCACCCCCGCGCAAGAGAAAGTTTTCCACCATTTTAGCTTTTTGAACCCCTCTCTTCCTCACCCCGGTCGCCGTCCGGAAATTCTTGCCGAATAAGCAATTAGCGCCGTCTGAAGGAAGACTTCAAAAACCCTTTCCACAGCTGCCCCCCGTTCTCCACAACGCAAGCCGCTATCTCTAAAACCGATCTCCCCTTAGTCTTGGAAGTCATGGGCAAGATTATCGGTATCGTCAATCAGAAAGGCGGGGTTGGAAAAACCACCACCGCTATCAATCTCTCGGCCAGCTTGGCTATTCAAGGGCTCAATGTCCTGCTGGTAGACTTCGATCCCCAGGCCAATGCAACCTCTGGCGTTGGTTTTCAGCACGACGAGACCAGCAACTCGGTGTATGACCTGGTGATGGGCGACGCCACCCCCGAGGAGACGATCCAGCCCACGCTGCTTGAACACCTCTGGCTGCTGCCCGGCTCCAAGAACCTGACCGGCGCCAACATTGAGCTGGCCTCAGCCACGGACCGCACCATGCGCCTGCGCGCCGCGCTTGCCCCCATCAGGGACCGCTTCGATCTGACGATTCTGGATTGCCCCCCAGCTCTCGATCTGCTCACCCTGAATGTCCTCTGCGCGGCCGAGACCCTGATTGTTCCCATGCAGGCGGAGTACTTCGCCCTGGAAGGGATCTCCGAACTGGTTTCGACGCTGGAGCGCGTGCGCGCCTCCTATAACCCTGAACTGACGATCGAGGGCGTGCTGCTCACCATGTATGACGAGCGCACCAATCTCTCCCAGCAGGTCTCCGACACCCTCCGCGAATACTTCAAGGATCGACTCTATCGCACCGTGATTCCCCGCAACATCCGCCTGGCGGAGGCGCCCAGCCACGGAAAACCCGTCGCTCTCTACGATCCACGTTCGCGTGGCACCGAAGCTTACTTTGAGATGACCGGGGAGTTCATGGCCCGCAACGGCATTGTGGCCCCCGTGGACCCAGACCAAAAAGAAACGGAAGCGGTGCCTGCCGAGACAAAATCCGGCAATGATTCTAGTCCGCGTTTCTGGCCCTACGCATAACCCAGCCACCAGGGCTGAACTGATTTTATTCAACGCCATTTTTCATTTCCCCCCCCGGGCCCATGCAGGCATCCGGGAACGAAGGACCATTGCTATGAACAACGTTGCCCACGACATGAAACGCCGCGCCCTGGGTAAGGGCCTTGACTCTCTGCTTCCCCGCGTTGCCCTGCCTCAGGCTCCCGCCGCCACCGCTCCTGCACTAACTGAAAGCGGCAAGCCGCGCGAGATCCCGCTGGAGCAGATTGATCGCAACCCCTTCCAGACCCGTCAGCACATGGACGACGCGCAACTGGCAGAGCTGGCCGCCTCCATCTCCGCCACCGGCGTGGTGCAGCCCATTCTGGTTCGTCCTATCGCCAATGGCCGCTTTCAGTTGATCGCTGGTGAGCGCCGCTGGCGCGCCTCCGGCCTTGCTGGCAAGAAGACGATTCCGGCGATCCTCCGCCAGGTCTCCGACGAGCAAGCGATGGAGATCACCATCGTCGAGAACCTGCAGCGCGCCGACCTGAATCCCATGGAGCAGGCCCACGCCTTTGAGCGCCTGGCGCGCGAGTTTCATATGACCCAGGAGCAGATGGCCACCCGCACGGGCAAGGACCGCACCTCGATCTCCAACTTCCTGCGCTTGCTAAAGCTACCAGCCGGTGTGCAGGCCAAGGTGGAGAACGGCGTTCTAAGCTTTGGGCATGCCAAGGTTTTGCTGGCATTCGAGCACGCCGAAGAGATCGAAAAGGCGGCGCAACGTGTGGTGGCACTTTCGCTTTCTGTTCGCCAAACAGAAAACTATGTGCAAGGCATTCTGCACCCGGAGAACAAGGCGGCCAAGGAGCCCAAGCCCGAGCCTGTTGTTGACCCGAATGTCCGCGAGGCACAGGAGCACCTGCAGCGCGCTCTGGGGATGAAGGTGACCATCGACGACCACCACGGACGCGGCAAAGTCATCATCGAATATGCGCGCCTGGAAGATTTCGACCGATTGCTGGAACAGCTTGCGGGAGAACAACAAAAGCGGTCGCGGAAGTAAAAATCTGATAATCTGATTCCGTGAAAGAGCGCCCCATCAGCGTCACCGAAGCCTCCCGCAACTTTGCGGAATGCATCAACCGGGTCCGCTATCAGGGCCTCTCGTTCTTGCTGGTCAAGAACGGCGAACCGGTGGCGCGCCTGGTTCCCGCAACCGGCGCAGCTCACACGGTGATCGAGGGCAACACAACTCCTGAAGCCCCCGCAGCGCTTCTAGTGGGAAACGCTCGCGGGGAGCTTCCGGAGAACCAGCCACCCCAGCTGACGGCAAAGGCGAAGCCTGCGGTCGACTCCCCTTCGGTGCCGGGTCCGCGGGATCGCTCCCTGCAGTGGTAGCCGAATCTGGCCGTGACGTACACCCAGGGTTCTACAGCATCCAAAAAAATTGTGTGCTGCGGGAGTCGGCGCTGTCTCTGCCCAGAAAAGCAAAAGCGCGCAGGCACTTCCGGGACTCAACGTCAGAACGGCCATTTCACCGTTTGATGATCTTTGCCAGCCGCGGATCTTTCCACAGCGCGGCAAACTCCTGGTCCTTGTACACCCGTCCCAAATCCGCGAAGCGGCCTTCTTTGGCTCGACGCAGGTATTCCAGCGCGCCTTCCAGGTTCCCGTTGCGCGCGTAAGCCTTCGCGATCAGGTAATTCACGCGTGCCCGCTGCTCCGGGGTGCTGATGCGGGCCTGCACGCCGTCCTGATTGGAACTCACAATGTCAGCATCGAGTTCTAGCGCGCGGGAGTATTCGGTCATTGCATACTCCATTTCACCCAGTGCCATCCAACTCTCAGCCAGATTCAGATGCACCACCGCACTCTCCTCATTCAGTGCCAGCGCTTGTTTGTAGTAGCTGATGGCGGGCTTGTACTTCTTTTCCAGATAGGCAACAGCACCAAGATTGTTCAGGGTCAGGTAATTCCCGGGACTGCATTTGAGCGCCAGGTTGAAGTTCTTGCGGGCGCTCTTCAACTGGTTCAGCTTGATCTCCGCAATGCCCAGCTTGTTGTACAGCGCGGAGCTCTGGTGTTCAATGCGCACAGCAGCGTAATAATGGTCGGCGGCCGTGCTGTACTCGCGATGCGCGCGGGCCAGATCGCCCTTCTCCTCTTCCTGCCGGGCTTTGTCCAACCGGTCTTGTGCAGCGTTTCCAACGGGCTCGGCCCATCCGCGCGGGCTGATCGAGGCAATCAAACCAACCATGAGTAGAATCATGCTGAGTCGTTTCATTCCAAGCCTCCCAAGCAGCCAGCCTCTGATCTTTGGAAGGGCTAGTCGCTTTCCTTTTCGTCCCCAGTAAAGAGCGGACTGCCGTGGGAAACAACGCTAGACCTGCTACCGACCCGGTTACGGTTACGTCCGTTCTCGAAACAAGTCCCGTATCTAGCTTGAAATAAATTTCTTATGCACCTGAAATTCTCAAGGTACAAGGGCCGGGAATGGGGAGTTACCTGCCGTTACAACCGCCCCTCTCCGCCCCACGCACTACCGTTAAATCGCGCCAGGGAACACTCTGTGCGTTAACATTACAGTCGCTCTCGAAAACGGACCGAATCGTGAAAGAGACAGTCAATCTCGAAGCGCAACGGGCGGAACTGAAGGCGGTGCTCGCCTCCCGCTACTTCACGCGCGCACCCAAGCTTGCCCGCCTGCTGGGCTATCTGTGCGAAAAGTCCTTTGCCGGTGAGTCGGCCCAGATCAAGGAATATTCCATTGGCGTGGAAGCCTTCGCACGTGGAGCGCATTTCGATCAGGACTCTGATTCGATTGTCCGGGTTGAGGCCAATCGCCTACGCCGTCAGCTGGCCGAGTTCTATGCGAGCGAAGGCACCACGTACACCCTGCGGATCACCATTCCCGTTGGCCAGTACGTGCCGGAATTTGTCTGCCAGATCCTTCCGGAGCCAGTGGAACCCAAGCCCGCCCGCCCCAAGCTGGGTTTGCGCGGCCGACCCGCCTGGTGGATCGCCGGGCTGGCAGGTCTTCTCGTGGCTTGCACAGCTGGCGCTCTCCTCTGGGAGCATCGGGCCCGCCAGCCATTAGCCGAAGCAACTCCTCAGAGCCTTCCGCTGACCGAAGCGCAGATCGGACCCCCTACCGGTGACACCGTCCGCATTCTGGCTGGCGCCACCCGCAGCTTTGTCGATCACGCTGGAAGGCTATGGAGCGCCGACGCCTGGTTCGAGGGCGGAGAGTCGGCGAAGACCCCCGGCCAACAAATCGGGCGTACCCAGGATCCGAATTTCTACCACGCCAGCCGCCAGGGCCAGTTCCGCTACAGGATTCCGCTCAAGAAAGGGATCTACGAGCTGCATCTGCACTTTGCCGAAACCCAGTTCGACGCCGAACAGAATGGCGGCGGGGAAGGCAGCCGCATCTTCAACGTACAGGCCAACGGCAAACCCCTACTCAGCCACTTTGACCTTGTAGCCGACGCCGGAGCCAGCCATACCGCTGACGTAAAGGTATTTACAGACGTCTCGCCCGCGGCCGACGGCATGCTCACCCTGGAGTTCAATGCGGAAAACGGGAACCAGGCCACGCTCTCGGCTCTAGAAATTCTGCCCGGACTGCGCGGACGCATCCTCCCGGTCCGCCTGCTTGCCCGCCAAACGCCCTACTATTCCAACGACAGCCACTGGTGGAGCCCCGACAGCTACTACCAGGGCGGTCAAATCGCTACCTACTCAACCCCGGTGAGTGGAACCGACGATGCTGAGCTTTATGAGACCGAACGGTGGGGCAATTTCTCCTATGCCATTCCCGTGGCGTCTGGAAAATACAGCGTAGTGCTCCACTTTGCCGCGCGCCACGGCAGCTGGAACCAGCCGGGCGGAACTCCGACAGCGGTCGCGCATCGCTTTAATGTCTTCTGCAATGGCGCTGTTCTGTTGAAGAACTTCGATCTGCCGCGCGAAGCCCGCCCAGGCGACGTGGTGGTGCGCCGGTTCTCCGGCGTTGAACCCAATGCCCAGGGCAAGCTACTGCTCGCCTTTGTCCCGGTCGATGGCTATGCCACAGTCACGGGCATCGAAGTTCTGCCGCAATAAGAATTCCGGCAACTGCCAAATTGTGATGAAGCCTGAGAGATGGATCGGACACGGTGCCTCTGTTTACGGACCGGATCGATAACCGCCTAACCTGCCTCAGACGAAGAAGAAAAACCCTCAGCCGGAGGGCTGCCTGTCTCACTCTCCCGCGGTGCGAAAAGAATCACATTCCGGCCGGCCGCCTTGGCCTGGTACATGGCATCGTCAACCAGACGCGTGGCCAGATCGACATCCTGAATGAATTCGCGGAGGATCAACCCTCCGATGCTGGCCGTGCAATGGAGGAGATGTCCTCCCAAAACCGTAAGGCTGACCGATTGCGGACAGAATCTTGTCCGCCACTCCCTGCGCCTCCTCCAAGGCTCTTTCCGGGGATTCAATCAGCGTTTCAAGCAGCACCACAAACTCGTCCCCTCCGATCCGAGCCACGGTGTCTGCCAGGCGTGTGGTCGCCAACAGACGAATTGCGGCCTCACGCAAGATCAGATCGCCGGCGGCGTGGCCAAAAGTGTCGTTCTGTTGCTTGAAATTGTCTAGATCAATAAAGGAAAGGGCAGCGTTGTGCCCGCTGCGATTGCTGAGTGAGAGGTAAGGGGTGAGCAATAGATCTCAACGTCTCGCTCTTCCCGCGAAGCCAGGCGATGATGGCGCAGGGAAAATCCCGGCTCTTCACGCGAGACCTTTCCGGAATCCCTCCGAACCACCTCGTCAGAGAGGCCGTTGAGCCGTTGGATAGGCATCCCAACTAACTCCTCCCGTGCATAACCAAAAAATGAATTGAATCAGATAGAAATCTACCCGTCAGCCGTTTTCGCTACCCAACTGTCCGGCAGGAATATAAACCAGCCGCAATAAGCGGACCCGAAACTGGAATCTTGTCCAGACCCCGAGCCCCCGCCCATCGCTCACACTCTACCGCCCGTCCCGTGGCCTCAAAGGTATAAATCCAACATCTCCGAGTGCCATCTCGCCCCCCTTCTGAATCTCCAGAATGCTCCAGGAGACATCCAGGAGACTCAAAGAGAGGCTCCTGGATGAGCCTTTCTTGGAAAATCCTGGGACAAAGTGGTCCTCTAAACCATTCATCTTGATGAGAAAGACAACATCCCTGAACCAAAGGGCCTGGTCCAGAACAAAACTCTATTTTCCAATGCAGAAGGATGAAAAAATGAGATTAAGAATGTCGTCCGGAGTGGTCTGGCCGGTGAGGGAGTCCAGCGCCCATAGACAGCGGTAGAGGTCCAGGAGGAGCATCTCGTGGGGAATGCCTGCCAAGTTGGCGGCAGCTCCATCGCGCAGAGCTTGAATCGCCGCAAGAATCGCCTGATGCTGGCGCAGGTTGGTCAACATGGCGGGCTCCGCGGCAACGCCGCCGGTGGCCAGCTCCAGAATCTTCCGCCGCAAGGGCTCAATGCCTTCGCTGCTCAGAGCCGAGGTGGGCAGGGCAGGGAAGCCGGCAATCGAATCCTTCCGTTGCGCCCCAGCGAGATCCATCTTGTTGAGCACCACCAGCGCCGGCCGGCCAGCAACTGCCTGCAGCAAGACCCGCTCTTCGTCGTTCAACGCCTCGGTTGCGTCCAGCACCACCAGCACGATCCCCGCATCAGCCAAGGCTTGGCGGCTACGCTCAATCCCCAGGCGCTCCACCTCTTCCAAGCTCTCCCGCAAACCGGCAGTATCCACTAACTCCAATGGAATCCCGCCGATGGCAATCCGTTCCGTGACCAGGTCGCGGGTAGTTCCCGGGGTGGCGGTGACAATGGCCCGTTCCCGCTCCACCAACTGGTTAAAGAGCGAGCTCTTGCCGGCGTTGGGACGGCCAACAATTGCCAAGGTCAAACCATCGCGCGTCACGCGCCCGCGGCTAAAGCTCGTCTCCAGCGCCTGCAGTGGAGGCAAAAGTTCAGAAATCTGCCGGGCGATCTCGGCTGCTGGAGTGACATCCACGTCATCCTCGGCAAAGTCGATCCCGGCCTCAAGCAGTGCCACCAACTCAACCAGCGCCTGCTTGACCGGGCCCACGCGATGACTGAGTGCGCCGCCCAATTGGCTGGCTGCTAAACGCGCTTGGGTAAGGGTTTGTGCCTCAATGAGATCGCGGACGGCCTCGGCCTGGGTGAGGTCGAGGCGTCCAGAGAGGAAGGCGCGTTGGGTGAATTCTCCTGGAGCGGCCAAACGGGCACCGAGACCCAGCGCTCTGCGCACCAGCAGTTCCAAAACCACCGGGGAGCCGTGCGCGGCAATCTCCACCAGATCCTCGCCGGTGTAGGAGTGGGGGGCCTGAAAGAAGGTGACGAGAGCCTCGTCAATGCGGGCAGCATCCGGCAGGTCGCTGTCCATTACGTTGGCCAACCGGGCGCGCCCGTGCTCCAAAGGGTTGCGCAAGCGGACCAGTTGCACTGCAATCTCATCTGCCTGCGGCCCGCTCAGGCGCACGATCCCGATTCCGCCACGTCCTGGAGGGGTGGAGACGGCTGCGATGGTGTCGGTAGCGTGCGAACTCTCGGTCATTCCTCTCAGTGTAGCGGCATCGGGAAACGGCACGGAGCAAATCGCCAGTGTTTCGCAAGAGGACAATTCTGGGATGAGAAAGGAAAAGGCCGACGGAGCAGAGTCCGTTGGCCTTTGTGTTGAGGGAATTGCCTGGAAATATCCTCAGGGGCTAAAGCCCCCGTTGATTTTCTGCCACTTGAGGCACGACTGAAGTCGTGCCCTGACGCTCCTTGCCCTCTCTTGAGAGTTTACCCGCAGCCTGAGAAGCCTAAAGCTTATATTCAGCAACTTACGGAACGGCTGAAGCCGTTCCATTTCAAACCCTCAAATTCTCCAGGGCTGCTAGTCGATATTACTCATCACCAGCATGCGGGGCTCGGTCATCTCTTCAATGGCTGACCGGATGCCTTCACGACCGAGGCCGGAATCCTTGACGCCGCCGTACGGCATGGGGTCCAGACGCCAACTGGGAGTATCGCCAACAATCAGCGCGCCAACCTCCAGCTCACGATAGGCGGTCATGATGCGCCCGGCATCGCGGGTCAACAGACCAGCCTGCAATCCATACTTGGAGTGGTTCACCTGGGCCAGCGCATCCTCAAAGTCGTCATAGGGCTCAATCATGACTACCGGGCCAAAAACCTCTTCGTCGCGAATCTTCATCCCCGACTTGGTGGCCGTCAGAATCGCGGGGGCCATCATGGAGCCGTTGCGCTCCCCGCCGCCCACCAGCTTGGCACCGCCCTCCACCGCTTCCTTGATCCACGCCTCCACGCGCTCCGCTTCAGCGGTGCGAATCATGGGACCAATATCCGTAGCCTCATCCAGCGGATTGCCGAGCTTGAGCTTGGCGGCAATCTCCACCACCTTCCAGAGGAAGGTCTGGTAGATCTTGCGTTCCACAAAGATGCGCTGGACGCTGATGCAGGTTTGGCCAGAGAAGCCGAAGGCCGCGGTCACGGTACGCTGCGCTGCCTCATCCAGATCAGGCCAGTCGCCGTGGACGATCATGGCCGCGTTGCCGCCCAGTTCCAGCAGTACCCGCTTGCGGCCGGAGTGTACCTTCATCTCCCAGCCCACCTTGGCGGAGCCGGTAAAGCTGACCAGCTTGATCCGGTCCTCTTTTTCAGCCAGCCAAGCGGTGTCAGCGTTCTCCAAGGGTAAAACCGCCAGCGCCTCATCTGGCCAGCCAGCCTTCAGAATTACTTCGCCCAGGGCCAGAGCGGTAAACGGCGTCTGCGGCGCGGGCTTCAGGATAATGGGACACCCGGCAGCCATGGCTGGAGCCACCTTGTGGGCCACCAGGTTCAGCGGGAAATTAAAGGGCGTAATGGCCAGAACGGTGCCCACCGGGAAGCGCTGCATCAATCCCCAACGACCTTCGTTGCCCTCGGTCAGGTCGAGCGGAATACTCTCACCGCCCAGCCGGGCAGCTTCCTCGGCCGCCGCCTTGAAGGTGAGCACGGTACGGTCCACCTCAATGCGAGCCAGGCGCAGAGGCTTGCCGGTTTCAGCCACAATCAGCTGCGCAAAGCGCTCCTTCTGCTCAATCAGCGCCCCGGCCACATCTTCAAGAATCTCCCGCCGCTTCCAGCGGGGCAGGGCACGGGTACGGCGCAGGCTGGCCACGGCATGGCTCACGGCCTGGCGAGCGTCGTTGCGCGTGGCCATGGTGACGCGACCCACCACTCCCTGGTCCCAGGGCGAGCGGACCTCAAGCGGTTCGCCCTCGCTCCACTCCTTGCCACACAGCAAAAATCCAGTTTGTTCCCCTGGCCGCATCTTCATGGCGAACGTGCTCCTTCTTACTCTTCCTCGATGTTACTCGCGTTCGGTGAAACAGCCGAGTGCTTCAATTCCGTCCACTTCAAGAAAAAACCCAACTTGGAACTGAAAAGCTCCAACTCCAAAAAACAAGGGGCGGACCGAAGCCCGCCCCTCACCTTAACGCAAAGGCTTGTGGAGTTTCTAGCGTCGATCCCCATCGCCGAAGATCTGCCCGGCAATCCGCTGGTATCCACGGCGGAAGGAGTTGCGATATTCCTCGCGCTGCTGCGGGGGAGCGCCGGGGCTCCGGAACTCGTCGTGATTGCTCGGATCAGCCTGGCGATGGCCGTCAAAATCGCGAATGGCGCTTGCTGCGCCCTCATGATAGGCGCGCATCATCATGTCGCCCTGCGAACCGCGCACGATGCCGTTCGGCCCATCCGTCAACGCGCTCATGGCCTCACTGTAGCCACGGCGGAAGCCATCCCGATAAAACTCAGCTGCTTCGCTCGGTACCCTGGGCTGGCGGAATTCATCGCGATTGCTGGGGTCGCCCCGGCGGTTGTGCTCCTGGTCGCGCAGCGCACCCACCATTCCGTCCTGGAATCCCTGGTGCTTGTACTCCATATCGTGACCGGCGCGGTAATGATGTTCTTCGACCGGCGGCTGCGGCACATAGACCGGAGCAGGCGGTGGCGGAGGAGGAGGAGGCTGCGGCACGCCGTAAAAACGGTCCATGACACGCTGATAGCCCTTCGTGAAGCCGTCCCGATACATCACGCGCTGCAGAAAGGACATCTTGGGAGGGTTCTTGTATTCCGGACGATTGGAAGCGTTCGGCTGAAGTTTCTGGTTGATGTCGTCCTGGGCGGCAAGGATTCCGGTGCGGAAGCCATCAGCCTGGACCTGGATCATACCGGGGGGTGGAACATCCCATCCAGCCTGGTCCTGAGCCTGCCCGTTACCGTTCGGCTGTGGAGTGCCAGCTGCGTAGGCGCAAACGCCCCAACTGAAACTGCCGACTAAAACAAAGAGAGCAACGTGGAACAAATGTTTCCGGAGATATTGCAAGGTCTTTCCTCCTGGCCCAGGGGCCTTTCAGCATCGTACTGTACCGGGCGCTGCAAGGTACAAACCCGGATTGCGAAAATTACACTCGGTCGGGCAACCATGATCATTGCAACCGCAACAAGCTCATCAACGCGGATGGAAGAGGCCACCAGGAGGCATCCGGTTTGATCCGCTCAAACGGCGGGATCGCACCCAGGCAAGCCAGACCAGCGCCTCCGGGCCTGCATTAAGGGAAAAATGTCGCAATCAGTCTCGGGAACCACCGTAGATGAGGGAAGCGATATGCGCGTAACCCCGCCGGAAGGCCTCACGATAGGCGCTCCGCAACTCGGAAACAACGTGGGGGTTGCGATACTCGTTGCGATTGTTGGGGTCGGCGCGGCGGTGGTGGTCCCAATCGCGCAGTGCCCCGCTGGCCCCGTCGTGATAGCCGCGAACGGAAACATCACCGCCACGACTACTGTTCTCTGGCATTCCCGCCAGCGCGCGCATGGCTTCATCGTAACCCCTCTCATAACCGTCGCGGTAGGCCTCAATTGCTTCGTAGGGTACATTCGGTTCCTGATACTCGCGATGGTTGCTGGGATCGGCCCGATGTTTGTGGTCCACGTCGTGTAGAGCGCCCAGCAGACCGTCCTGGTAGCCACGGCGGCGATACGCGGACCCCGGCCGCGGAACCCGGCCCAACTTGATGCTGACAAGGGGAACACGTCCAGCCTGATGGTGCTCAGGATCCAGGCCGCGCGCAGCCTGGCTGGCTAAACCCAGGCCAACCAGCGCGCAACAAACTGTAAGGAACCATATCTTCACGATCCAAGCCGAAATCTTCAAGTTATACCTCCAGGCCCAAGGGGCCATCCAGAAACCTTATCCCATAAACGGGCTCCAGGTGCAAACACCAAATTCGTCGATTACACTCTGTCCATGCTCTACAACGGCCCCAGCCGCAAACTTCCCTTTGATTCCGATGAAGCCCTGGCGCACCTGAAGGCAGCCGACGCCAAGCTCGCCCAGTTGATTGAGCGCGCCGGCCCCTTCACGCTGCGCCTTGACCCCGCCCCCTCGCCGTTCGAATCGCTGCTGGAGTCCATTCTCTACCAGCAACTGCACGGCAAAGCCGCCGCCACCATCCACGGGCGGCTGCGGGAGTACTTCCACGGCAACCCCACGCCGGAGCTGCTGCTGGCTACCCCGGATGACCCTATCCGCGCCGCCGGAGTCTCTGGCAACAAGATCCGGGCGCTGCGCGACCTGGCCAGCCGCACCCTGGACGGCACCGTGCCCACCAGCGGGGTTATCAAGAAGATGAGCAACGAGGAGATCCTGGAGCGGCTCACGCAGGTGCGGGGGATCGGCCCATGGACCGTGGAGATGCTGCTTATCTTCAGGCTCGGTCGGCCCGATGTTTTGCCGGTTTCAGACTACGGCATACGCAAGGGCTTTGCGCTCACCTTCCAACGGCTTCCCAAAAACCGGCCACTGGAAGCAGCGGATTTGCCCAAGCCGGAAGTGCTGCTGAAGCGGGGCAAACGCTGGGCGCCATTCCGTTCCGTAGCTGCCTGGTATCTATGGCGGGCCAGCGATGAGCAGAAAATCACCGCTCCAGCGGGTCGCTCCAGCCTACAATAACCGAAGCGGTTGACGCCGATCCAAATTCCAGACCGCTTCGGAACCCTCATGCCCGGCAGTAAGCGTTATATCTGCATTCACGGACACTTCTACCAGCCCCCGCGGGAGAACCCCTGGCTGGAAACGGTCGAGACTCAGGACACCGCGGCGCCTTACCACGACTGGAATGAGCGGGTGTGCGCGGAGTGCTACGCACCCAACGGCGCGGCCCGGGTGGTGAGTCCCACCCTGCAGATCAAGCGCATTGTGAACAACTACGCCCGCATGAGCTTCAATGTTGGACCCACGCTGCTGAGCTGGCTGCGGGAGAATGCACCCCGCACCTATCGCATGATTCTGGAGGGCGAGCGCCGCAGCCGCAAGAGCTTCCGAGGTCACAGTTCCGCCCTGGCCCAGGTTTACAACCATATGATTCTGCCGCTGGCCTCGCGCCGTGATCGCATCACGCAGATTCGCTGGGGCATTGCCGACTACGAGTACAACTACGGCGCGCCGCCAGAAGGCATGTGGCTGGCCGAGACTGCGGCCGACACGATCTCCCTGGAGCTGATGGCCGATCACGGCATCAAGTTCACCCTGCTGGCCCCCCACCAGTGCAAGCGCGTCCGCCTGCTGAAGGAGGGCGCCGCATGGGCCGACACGCCCAATGCCACGGTCGATACCACCCACCCGTATCTGGTCCGCTTTCCGTCCGGCGTTTCCATTGCCGTCTTCTTTTACAACGGCCCGATCTCCCGCGCCATTGCCTTTGAGGGCTTGCTCAACTCCGGTGAGACGTTTGTTGATCGCTTGAAGACCGGTTTCCACGACGGTACCCAGCCGCAGCTGGTGCATGTGGCCACCGATGGCGAATCCTACGGCCACCACCACAAGCATGGCGAGATGGCGCTGGCCTATGCGCTGCGCCTGCTGGAGCGCGACCGGACGGTAAAGCTGACCAACTACGGCAGCTTTCTGGAGCAGTTTCCGCCCGAGTATGAGTGCGAGATTGTGGACAACACCTCCTGGAGTTGCGCGCATGGCGTGGAGCGGTGGCGCTCCAACTGCGGATGCAACGGCGGCCATCCCGGCTGGAATCAGGCCTGGCGCGCGCCCTTGCGGGAGGCGCTGGATACGTTGCGCGACGCGCTGGTTCCGCTCACGGAGCTGGAAGGCGGCAAGCTCTTCCGCAACGTGTGGGTGGCTCGCGACAGCTATATCGATGTAATTCTGGAGCGCACCGAAGAGAGCCAGGAGCAGTTCTTTGCCGTGCATCAGCATCATCCACTCACCGCGCCGGAACGCATCCAGGCGCTGGAACTGATGGAGATGCAACGCCACACGCAACTCATGTACACCAGTTGCGGATGGTTCTTTGACGATATTGCCGGCATTGAGACTGTGCAGATCATTGCCTATGCGGCCCGCGTCATCCAGCTGGCCCGACGCCACTTTGGCGAGCAGGCTACGGAGCTGGAATCTGCCTTCCTGGTTCGCCTGGCGCAGGCTAGCTCCAACGATCCCCTGGCGCAGGACGGCGCCGCCATCTACAAAGAGTGCGTGCGCACCAAAGAGCTGCAGCTTGAACAGGTGGCGGCCCACTACGCCATCTCCAGCGTCTTCTCTTCGTTTGCCGATGAGACGGAGCTCTACTGTTATAGCATTCGCCGCGACTCCTATGAGATTCACACCTCAGGCCGGGGCAAGCTGGCGCTGGGCCGGGTGCAGGTGACCAATGCCATCACCGGCCACAACGACCGCTTCAGCTTTGCCGTGCTGCACTTTGGCGACCAGAACATTACCGCGGCGGTGCGCCCCTACCACGACGAGGATGCGGCGGCCTTTGAAGCTTTCTCCACCGAAGCCTCGGCCAGCGTGCTCCGCGCGGACTTCCCGCAGGTGATCCGGCTCATTGATCGCACCTATGGCAGCGCCGATTACTCGCTGACCTCGCTGTTTACCGATGAGCAGCGGCGGATTGTGGACCTGATTCTCAACTCCACGCTCTGGGATATTGAAAACTCACTGACTACGATCTATCGAGACCACGCCAGTTTGCTGCATTATCTGGCGCAGGCTAACTTGCCCAAGCCACCGGCGCTGTCCTTGGCCGCGGGCTTTGCCATCAACGCGGGGTTGCGGCATGTGCTGGAGTCCGAGCCCATCGATCAAGCGCAGCTGCGCTCGTATCTGGGGCTGGCCAAGGCCGACCAGGTTCCGCTTGAAACGGCCAACCTCTCCTACATTTCAGACCTGCGCATGAAGCGCGCCATGGTGGAGCTGCAGATGGCAGCCGGGCAAATGGATGTGCTGGATCGCGCGCTGGGGCTGGCGCGCTGCCTGACAGAGATGCCGTTCGAGCTGAATATGTGGCAGGCACAGAATATCTGGTACGAGATCCTGCGCACTTCTTCCTACTCGCTTACGTCGTTGGCGCCAGAGGATCGCCCACTCTGGGATAAGGACTTCAACGAGCTGGGCACATGCCTGACGATCGATACCAAAGCGATTCGCGAGGAAGACAAGCCCCCGACCAATGTGGGGGATTGAGCTCCGAAGTCCACTGCAAGACGAACCGTACGCTCCGGAAGAATAAGGAGCGAGTCTGCCGCATGGAATGCTTGTCATCCTGAGCGAACGGGGCCCCAGACGCACTCTCCAGTCTGGGGGTGGTGAGTCGAAGGATCTGCTGTTGTTCTTGAACTAGCGTCTGACTTTCCACACTACTGAGTCGCCCTAGTGCCCCCGCGCCGGAATCGCCTTTACCTCTTTGCAAACCCCATCGCCACCCGCAGTTGCGATCCAGGCGGGGTCGAGCCGGGCCTGCGAGCGTCCCGGGTAGGGCTGAATGCGCACGCAGCGGCAGCCGGCCGCGGCCAGCGAGACATTTTTAAGAATGTACTCGGGCGAGGCGGATTCCACCAGAATCTGCTGGGCGGTCATGGGCTTGGTGTCCAGAGAATAGGAATCCTTGACCGAGAACCCCAGCCCGCTGAAGGCCGGAAAGATGCCGTAGTTCTGGCGCAACCACTGGGCCTGGGCGGTGTGCTGGTCGTCAAAGAGCAGGGCGGCGTAGTGCAGCGCGTGGTCCAGCACCAGGGGGACGGCGGTACCGGGTTGATCCGTGAATCCCCGCGCATAGCAGGCCAGTTGGGTGGGCACATCGGCAGAGGGCGCAATGCAAGCATTGGCGGACAGCGGAATGTCGCGCTGGAGAGCCAGGAAGACACCGGGCCAGGTGGCCAGAACCGCGTCCACCGCCTCAGGCTTCGGTGGCTGGCAGCGCATGGCCACCAGCACATTCTTGTCGTCGTTCACCAGGCCGGAGTAGGCGGGAAGGTCGGCCACGCGCAGGGCTGGGGTAAACAGGGGCGTGGCGGTGACAAAGGCGCGCACGGCTCCGGGGCGCGAGAGCGAGGTGACCTGCACGCTGGCTGGCACGTAGCTGACACGCAGGTAATCGTTGGGCAACGCCTCGCGGACAGCCGCATCCGTGACAACCGGGGCGGTTTGGGCCGCGGCGGTAAGGGTGAGGGTCGCGGCCAGGGCCAGAGCAAAGAGATTGCGCATAGTGCCTCCTGAGGGGATCGGAGAGGTGCTGGCTCGCCCACCATCGTACGCGCGGGCTGCGGCAAGGTCGAGCACTTTTGCCTCGCTCAGAATCCCGCGCGGACCGGGAGGTCCACGCTACAGCCGGTCAGGAGACCGGCGCTATCTTGCGTGTCGCACTGCTAAATCTTCTCCAGGTTGGCGAACTTCTCAATCAGCTTCTTCATGCCGTGGCGGGTGAACATGATGGTGAGCTTGGCATCCTCGCCCTCGCCCTCCCGAATCAAGATGGTGCCGTCGCCATACTTGGAGTGGCGGACGCGCTGGCCCTTCAGCAGGTTGGATGCGCCCTTGGACGGCGCTGCCGTCACTGGCTGTGCCACGGAGCCCGGTCTGGGAGCCGAGCCCTTCGCGCCAAAAAAGCGCGCTATATTGTCGATCGAGCCCCCATCGGGTGTGGCTGCGCCGGTTGCGGCCGACGATGGAGGGGCTGCGTCCGAAGAGCTTTTAGGCGCCTTCATCCACGAGGCTACAAAGGGCTTCGTGGGATCGGTCTTGCGCGTCGAATTGGCGCTGGTTGGCTTGCCCACCTGATACTCCTGGCTCTCGTCCTCGTAGTTGAAGTGGCGGCCTTCTGTCTCGCCCGCAAAGTTGGAGCGTTTGCGCGCGCCGTATCCGCCTCCGTAGCTGGAGCCGGAAGAGGCCCCGGACCATGCCGGATTCTGGGTGCTCAAGTTCTCCATCAGCTGGCTGGGCACCTCTTCCAGGAAGCGCGAAGGCATGGTGCGCTCCGGTGCGTCGTTGCCATAGCGGCGGCGATAGTCGGCGCGGGTAAGAATCAGCGTGGTCATGGCGCGGGTCATGCCCACGTAGCAGAGGCGGCGCTCTTCTTCCAGCTCCTCGGGGTTCTGGAAGGTGCGCGAGTGGGGGAAGAGCCCTTCTTCAAGACCAGCCAAAAAGACCAGCGGAAACTCCAGCCCCTTGGCCGCATGGAGCGTCATCAGGGTCACGCGGGCGTCGGGATCAATCTGGTCGGTGTCGCTGGCCAGGGCCGCGTGGTCCAAAAAGTCGGCCAGCGACTCGCCACGAGCTTCTGCATCGTGCGCGGCGTTGGCTAGTTCTTTCAGGTTTTCAATACGGCTGGCGGATTCCGGCGTGCCTTCGGTCTCCAGAGCCTTGATGTAGCCCGAGCGATCGATGAGGAAGCGGATCAGCTCTGGCAGCGTGGCGGCATCGCCCGGGGCGCGGAAACCTTCCACGCGCTCAGCGGCTTCTGCTGGCTCAGGATTCATCAGCTCGCGTGCGGCTTCTTCTGCCTTGGTCAGACGCGGGGCGGCTGGCTTCTTGGCCTCGTCCGCCTTTGTTTTTTGCAGGAAGGGCCGTTTGGGCGCATCCGCGAAGGGATTGAAGCTGGCAAAGTCCAGCAGCGGAATCTGGTCCTCATGCCCGCCAAAGTCGAAGCTGGTGTTTTCGGCCTGAGCAGCCCCAGACTTCGTCCGGCTATCGTCGTCCAGGCCCGCTGCATTGGCGGCGCTGTCGTCCGCAGCACCAAAAGAGAAGTCCGTATCCGTGTCTTCGGCCTCGGCCGCGCTGGCGGAGAGCTTGCCGGCAAAGTCGGGGTCCATCATGGCCTGCGCATCCCGCAAGAGCTGGCGGAAGCTGTCCACCGCGTTCAGCGCGCGCGCTGGCAGCAGGCGATTCTTGATGGCCTCGCCCAGCACGTCCCAGGTGGAGCGGCCAGTCTCGAGCGCCAGCCGTTCCAGCGTCTCCAGCGAGGTTTTGCCAATGCCGCGGGTGGGCACGTTGATCACGCGCTGCAACGCCATGGAGTCGTTCGGGTTGCGTACCAGGCGCAGATAGGCCAGCAGATCCTTGATCTCGGAGCGATCGTAAAAGCTGAACCCGCCCACCATGGTGTAGGAGATGTTGTAGCGGCGCAGCGCCTCCTCCACCAATCGCGACTGCGAGTTGGTGCGGTAGAGCACGGCGCAGTGGCCCTTGGCAGGGTCTTTTTCTTCGGACGAATTCTGGGCGCGCAGATAGGCCTGAATCCGGTCCGCGATGAACAGCGCCTCGTTCTCACCGTCCGGGGCCTCATAGTAGCCAATCAGCGAGCCACCCTGGCGATCCGTCCAGAGCTTTTTGCCCTTGCGGCGCAGGTTGTTGGCCACCACGGCGCCGGCCGCCTCCAGAATCACCTGGGTGGAGCGGTAGTTCTGCTCCAGGCGAACGATCTTGGCATTCGGAAAGTCCTGCTCAAAGCCGAGGATGTTGTTGATGTCGGCTCCGCGCCAGGAGTAGATGCTCTGGTCCTCATCGCCCACCGCGCAGACGTTCTTGCGCTCGCCGGCCAGCAGCTTCAGCAGTTCGTACTGCGGCTTGTTCGTATCCTGATACTCGTCCACCAGCAGGTAGTGGAAGCGGCGCTGGTAGCGTTCGCGAACCTCGGTGGAAGACTTCAGCAACCGCACCGATTCCAGCAGCAGATCGTCGAAGTCCATGGCGTTGTTCTTGCCGAGCTCCACCTGATAGGCCTTGAAGATGTGGGCAATGCGCTCGCTGTTGGGGTCCTTGGAGGCGAGAAAGGTCTCCTGAGGGTCCAGCATGTGGCTCTTGGCAAAGGAAATGCGCCCCAGAACCGTGCGCGGGGTCAGCTGCTTGGTGTCCAGCCCCATGCGGCGCATGATCTGCTTCACAATGTTCTGCTGATCGGTCTCGTCAAAGATGGCGAAGGAGCGGGTCAGGCCCTGGCCGCCAATGCGCAGCGCCTCGATGTCGCGGCGCAAGATGCGCACGCACAGCGAGTGGAAGGTGGCAATCAGCGGCTTGGCCAGCGATCCGTGCTCCAGCAGCTTCTCAACCCGCTCTCCCATCTCTTTGGAGGCCTTGTTGGTGAAGGTCACGGCCAAAATCGAGTCGGGGGCCACACCTTTTTCCTGGATCAGCCAGGCTATGCGGTTAGTGATGACGCGCGTTTTGCCCGAACCGGCGCCAGCCAGGATCAGGAGGGGTCCCTGCGTGGTTTCTACCGCAGAGCGCTGTTCGGGGTTCAGCTTGGCAACTAGAGGATGCAATGCGGTCGGTCCGTGGAGGAAGGGTTCCTACTTCAGTTTACGCTTTGTACGCTTTTCGCTTTAGCATGTTGCGGCGGCGTGTGCAGAACAGCCCGTCTCAAAGCGGGCTTGAGCGGCCCGTAAAATAAAAAAATGTGGGATCTTCTGCGCGGAACCCTCCTTCTTGTCGCCTTCCTGTTTCTGGGACAGGGCGTGCACTGGCTCGGCTGCCCCATTCCGGGCAGTGTGGCCGGTCTGCTGCTGCTCTTTTTTGCCATGACCTGCGGGATCGTGAAGCTGAAGTGGGTGGAGAAGGCCGCGGGGCTCTTCCTGCGCAACATGGTGCTTTTGTTTGTGCCGGTTACGGTGGGTTTGATGGAGGTTTGGCCCATCCTGAAGCAATCCGGCCTGGCCATTGTTGCAAGCCTAATCGTCAGCTTGCTGGCCACGCTCATTGCCACTGCGCTGCTCTCGCGCTGGCTCATGCCCTTTGATGCAAACTCGGTGGTGGATGCCGGCCCTGAAGTTCTCGTTGACCCGGAGGAATACGAATGAGCCTCTCCCTGCTGCTCGCCTTGCCTCCTGTGAGCATCGGCTTCACGCTGGTGGCGTACCTCATCGGCCACCGTCTGCACCTGCGCTGGCACTGGATTCCTTCCATTGTGGTGGCCGCTAGCCTGCTCATATGCCTGCTACTGGCTCTGCACGAGCCTTTTGCGGTCTTCAACCGGGGCGGCGGGTGGGTGACCTGGCTTCTAGGCCCGGCCACGGTGGCGCTGGCCATCCCCATGTTCCGCAACAGCCTTGCTCTCCGCGCTTCCCTGCCCAGGCTGGCAGTGGTGGTCTTTATCGGCTCCATGGTGGGAATGGCCTCGGCCGGGCTCACCGCCTGGGCACTGGGCGCGCCGCATGAGGTGGTCATGTCCACTCTGCCCAAGTCGGTGACCACGCCCATTGCCATTGAAGTGTCGAAGGAACTGGGCGGCGTTCCGGCCATCACCATCGCCATGGTGATCCTGACCGGGGTTCTGGGAGCCAGCTTTGGTGTGCCGGTGATCCGGGTTCTAGGCATTGGCAGCGCGCGGGCCATTGGTGCGGCGGTTGGAACAGCCTCCCACGGTGTGGGAACTGCCAGCCTGCTGCGCCGCTCGGAACGTGAAGCCGCAGTGGCTAGCTGGGCCATGGCCGCGGCCGGGATCTTTACCTCGCTGGCGGCAGCGGTGCTCAAGTTCTTTTGGAAGTAGAGGGATTCCAACGCCTGAGACAGGGATATTCCATCCATCTTGAAAATGATCAAAATAGACAAAATGACTATTTTAGACAAATTGATCATTTTCAGGCTTACACTGGTCTCATGACGACCGTTTCCGCAACTCAGGCCAAGCAACAGTTCGCAGCTCTGCTCGACAAAGCCCAACGCGAGCCCGTCCGCATCCGTCGCCACAACCGCGATGTGGCGGTCATCGTGTCCGCCGACGAGTATGAGCAGTTGCGCGGGATGCGGGCCAAGGAGCTGGTCAGTTTTACTGAGGAGACCAGCCGTTACGCTAGCACCCAAGGCATGACGGAAGAAGTTCTGGAAGCGTTGCTTCGATAGGCGAGTTCCATGAAGCCACGGATCGTACTCGATACCAACGTCTACGTAAGCCGATTGCTGCTTGCGCACTCCGTTCCGGGTAAGGCCGTGGAGCTGGCTTGGCGCGACGGAATTACGATTATGTCGGCTATGACGCTGGCCGAGCTTCGCGAGGTTCTGCTGCGTCCCAAATTTGCTCGATATCTTCGGCCTGAGAGTATCGAACCCTATCTGGAAAAGGTCTGGGAACTCGCTTTGCACGTCGAATCCGCTTCGCCTATCCGCGCCTGCCGCGACCCGCGCGACGACAAGTTTCCTGAGGTTGCGGTCCACGGCGAAGCTGATTTTCTCGTCACCGGCGATGCCGATCTGCTGATGCTCGACCAGTTTCGCGGCATGGCGATTCTGACTCTCGCGGCATTTCTGGAACGCAAAGGCTAACTTCCGCCAGTTATTCTTGAAGGGATGACTGAGAAGATCAACAAGTGTGTGGCCGTCTATTGTGGATCGGCCCTGGGCAGCCGTGTAAAGTTCCGCGCCGAGGCTGAGGCGCTGGGCCAGGCAATTGCCGCGGCCGGACTCGACCTGGTGTATGGCGGCGCCAGTATCGGCCTGATGGGAACCGTAGCCGACGCCGTGCTGGCCGGTGGTCAGCGGGTGATCGGCGTGCTGCCCGCCGTGCTCTCTGACAAAGAGATTGCCCACTCCGGACTTACGCGCATTGAATATGTGCCCACCATGCACGACCGCAAGGCGCGGATGGTGGAACTGGCCGACGCCTTTCTCATTCTTCCCGGCGGTTACGGCACGCTGGACGAGCTGATGGAAGTGGTTACATGGGCGCAGTTGCGCATGCACGCCAAGGCCTGCATTCTGGTGAATTCCACGGGCTACTGGGACGGGCTCTTGCGTTTCCTCGAAACTGCGGTCCAGGCCGGTTTTGTGAAGCCGGAAAACATGGCCTTGATGTTGGTGGCGCGCAGCGCGGAAGAGGCTGTGGCCATGGCTCTGGAGTCCATGCCGGCTACTATTGCTCCGGCCACAGAATAGTGCCATGCTCTCCCACCCATCCCGCCCAAAACGCGGAATGGATGGGGCACCCACGCGTCCGTCTTTACGGGCCGGATCTATAACTAAAGCTTGGAGCGTGCTCCACGCAGCGTGGCGATCCAGTTGTATGATCTTGGCATGGCAAACAAGCTGCGTTTCGGCGTTCTCAGCACGGCAAATATCGGTTTGAGAAAAGTTCTGCCCGCCATGATGAAGGGCGAACTCACCACCGTGGCGGCCATCGCCTCGCGCGATTTGGCCAAGGCGCAGGCGGCTGCAAAGGCCCTCGGCATTCCCAAGGCTTATGGCTCGTATGAAGACCTTCTGGCCGACCCCGATATCGACGCCATCTACAATCCCCTGCCCAACCAACTGCACGTGCCCATGACCATCAAGGCTGCTGAAGCAGGCAAGCACGTGTTATGCGAAAAGCCCATCGCACTTACGGTGGCTGAAGCCAAAGAACTGGTGGCGGTGCGCGAACGCACTGGCGTGAAGATTGCCGAAGCTTTCATGATTCGCTGCCATCCGCAGTGGCTGCGGGTTCGCCAGTTGCTCACGGAAGGGCGCATCGGGCAGCTGCGTGCGGTTACCGGAGTCTTCAGTTACTTCAATGCCAATCCGGCCAACATCCGCAATCAGGTGGAGTGTGGCGGCGGCGGCGTTTACGACATCGGCTGCTATCTGATCCAGGCCTCGCGTTTCGGCTTTGGGCAGGAGCCGCGCCGGGTGGTTTCGCTGCTGGACCGCGATCCGGCGATGAAGACCGACCGTCTGGCCTCGGTCATCATGGATTTCGATGGCGGACAATCCACCTGGATCTGCAGCACCCAGCTGACTCCCTACCAGAGAGTTACTTTTCTTGGGACCAAGGGGCGCATGGAAGTCGAGATTCCCTTCAATGCGCCACCGGATCGCGAAGTTCGCATCCTTGTGGATTCAACCGGCGATTTCAGCGGTAGCGGAATTACAACCGAGAGCTTCCCGGCTGTAGATCAGTACACCCTGCAGGGCGACAACTTTGCGCGCGCAGTCTTCGGCACGGGAGAGGTGCCGGTCTCACTTGAAGATGCCATCGGCAACATGGCGGTGATTGAAGCCATCTTCCAGTCAGCAGAAACCGGAACCTGGATCACGCCGCAAAGATAGCCGCCACTCAGTCCGCAACGGGAAGCTTCTTTTATCTCTACAGGTTCTTGTCAGCATGCCTCTTGTTACCAAGAAAAGAATGATTATTCACAGTTAGAAAAAATGCCGGTGTGGAGAGGGGCTCCACACCGGCATTGGTGGCTTCTGACGATCAGTTACTTGGACTAGGAACCAGCCTTGCGTTGAGCCTCCCAACGCCTCTTCACCGCTTCAGCAATACGCTTGCGGCCTTCCGGAGTCAGGTTTCTCTTCTTCTTCTTGGCGGGCTTGACGACCACGGCCGCCGCGTCTTTCCTGGGCCTGCCGGCCTTCTTCTTTGGTGCTTCCGTGCTTGCTCCTGCCAGGAGTGTACGCGCCTGTTGCAACAGGGCAATCTCTCGATCGATCGATGCCAGAATCTCCACTACTCCCATTGTTTCTCCCTTCAATTGACTGGAGGAAAGACCTCTCGACGGGCTATGTTACCGACTTCTCCAATTCCAATCCAGTCCTGAATCAAGATAATAGTTAATTGCTCAATTTGCAAATGAAGGCCGCGCTCCAGTTCCAAGTGCAACGTTTGAAGGAGACAATGTTGCATGGGGAAGTCTTACAGGCAGTTGAGTTTAGATGAGCGCGTTCAGCTTCAGGTGGGAATAGGCAAT
>Ga0181529_10002243_pt1 | contig 23523 bp, 21 predicted proteins | sample PEATcosm2014_Bin_36_FD_119763 | JGI IMG/M metagenome (GOLD analysis project Ga0181529, IMG submission 119763) | Peatland microbial communities from MTU Mesocosm Facility, Houghton, MI, USA - PEATcosm2014_Bin10_30_metaG | ecosystem: Environmental > Terrestrial > Soil > Wetlands > Peat | place... | reverse complement strand
TGTCCCATAGAAATCTCCCCTGCGCGTGGTTGCGCTAGTCTTTAATTTCAATTTGCAATCTAAAGCTACTTACACGTGCCACCCGGCCCCCAGCGCGGCGCGAATCTCCTTGGAGCGCAGTGTCTCTTCCGCACGCCCCTCGCGGCGGCGGCCGGCATCGGCAAAGCGGCGCTTCTGATGCTCGGTCTCCGGAATGACGCAGGGCACGGGGACGGGACGGCCATCGCGGTCCACTGCAACATAGGTGACGTAGGCCGTGGAGACGTGGCGCAGCGTCTGGCCCAGCGCGTCCTCCACCATGGCGCGGACGCCAACCTCCATGCTGGTGCGGAAGGCGCGGTTGACGCTGGCCTTCAGGATCAGCAGGTCGCCGACGTGCGCCGGGGCTACGAAGTCTGAGTGGTCGATGCTTGCCGTCACCACGATGGCCCGCGAGTGGCGCACCGCGGCCACCGCGCCCACCAGGTCGATCCACTGCATCAGGCGTCCGCCAAAGAGGTTGCCAATGGCGTTGGTGTCGGCGGGAAAGATGATCTCGCTGCGCTCGGCTTGCGACTCCGCCACGGTCCGTGATTTGACCTTCTCGTCACCCATCACTCTATTCTAAATGCCAAAAAGTGAATCATGCCTAGCACCGATCGACGCCGACTAGCACCGATCCAAGACACCCAGACCAAAGCAGAACCATTTTTTAGATCGAGAACAAACAAATGAAGGTAGTTGGCAAATTCCCAATTCCTTACGGTCCGGAAGAGGATGAAGCGTGTATTAATTTCAACAGATTGTAATCGGTGCCTGTCGGTGTAGATCGGTGTTAAGTTTTTTGCCGACCCGCACAATACAATTGACCCGCACAATACAATTCAGCTATGGATAAACTCGCCGCGCTCCGTGAAATCCTCCAACTCGATCCGGGCAATGCCTTCGCCCGCTACGGCCTGGCCATGGAGCACATCGCACAGGGCAACATGGATGCCGCGCTGGTGGAGTTCGACGCGCTGATCGACCACTCGCCTGATTACGTGCCGGCGTACCAGATCTCCGCGCAGACGATGCATTCGCTGGGTCGCACCGAGGCGACCCTGACTCGCCTGGACGAAGGAATCGCCGCCGCCCAACGCACCGGCAACCAGCATGCACTGGCTGAGATGACCGCGATGCGCAACGAACTAAGCATGCGGTAAACACAACCGCGTGCTCTCCGCAAAGCTGCGAGGCCGCTATTGCAGCCCGAGCACGGACAACTGCTTGGGATTGACCTCGTCGCTGGCCAGCAGATTGTGGCAGACCGAGCAGTCGTTGGTAATGGTCTTGCCGTCCTTGGAGGTATGATTGCCGTCGTGGCAGCGGAAGCATCCGGGGGAGGGATTGTGCCCCGGCACGCTGTGCCCCATACCATTGGGATAGGTGCCCCATGTGACCTTCATATCGGGGAAGACATTGCGCTGGTAGATGGCGACCAGTGTTTTTGCGGCGGTGTCCACCTGGGCACGCTGGCCCGCCCAGACGGCGGGATACTGGGTGCGGTAGAAGTCGTCCAGCCCCGAGATGATCTTCGAGGCAGCGTCCGCCTGCGATGCGTAGTCGGCTTGGATCAGCTGTAGCCCCTCCTTGTGGACGAAGGGAAGGCTGGCACTGGGTGTGCCCTCCACCATGACCTCGTCGATGGCGTCCTCTGGCGTCTGGAAGGTGTGGGTTGCCTGGTTATGGCAGTCCATGCAGTCCATGCGGCGGGTGACGCCCTTGATCGGCCCCTTCCAGTCGGAGCTTACAAACTGGGTGACGGAACCGTCCGGATTGCGCTTGCTGACAGCGATGATGGTTTGGAAGGTGCTGTCGGTGGCCACATACTCGTAGTCGTCGAGATGATGGCCGTGGATGCCGCTGAGGTGGGAGAGCGAATCGACACCGCCGAGGTGCAACACCAGAACATTGTGGGTCACCGAGTTTTTCTCGTCGTCGCCGTACATAGTTTCGACGAGCAGCTTTTCGCCTACAAAGCGGGTGGGCGAGTGGCACTCCTCGCATGTGGCGCGTGCCGGGCGCAGCACGGAGAGCGGGGCCAGAATAGGACGCGGATAAGTGTTGAACGTCACTTCCATCAACTGCTTGGTGCCGTTGATCTTGGCTTGGACGGCGGCGGAGAGGCCTGAGCCGATATGGCACTCCGCGCAGGCCACATGTGAGTGCGGAGAGACCTGATAGGCGGTCCATTGCGGGGCCATGACATGGCAGCTCTGCCCGCAGAAGTTGGGCGAATCCATGTAGGAGACACCGCGATAGCTGGCTGTGCCCACAATAATGAAGTTGATGGCCGTGGCCACCAGAACGATCTCGATGCCGCGCCGGAAGACCGGGTCGCGAAGTTCGATCCGCGGATAGACGGATGGGACCTGACCGAGCGCCATGAGCTGCTTGCGTCGTATCCAGATGCCGATGGGAATGAGGAGCAGGCCAAACACGAACAAGCCGGGAAGAAAGAGGTCGAAGATGATTCCCAGGTAGGGGTTCCTGGAGCCGCCATGGCCGAAGATTTCGACCACCCAGAAGCCCACCAGCACAACGGCCGACGCGCTGGTGACGGCGCCGCCAATCAGGCTGGTCCAGTTGTTGCCATAGAACAGGACCAGCCGAAGGCTCTTCCTCAGCTTATCGAAATCGAACATGCAGACCCCTGTAGATATTTATGCGGTGCCGAAGTAACCGATCAGTGTCAGGACAAGAAGCAGGAGCCCAATCAGGATGGCGGTGAACCCGACGACCCTGGCGAAGTTCTCCCACCAATATACCGGCTTGTCGCCTATCCTTGCCTCCAGCTTTCCCTGGGCGGCCAGGCGCTCGTATTCCAGGGTGCGCTTCTTGCGGAACTCCTCGTCCGTCTCCTTGCCGGTGAAGATCACCATGTCCATGGGGAAACTGTCGGGGCGCAGATGGGTATTGACGAAATGAATGGAGAAGATAAAGAGGATGGCCAGCAGGGCCTCTTCGCCATGGATGACCAGAACCGCGTTCAACGCCCAGCCAGGCAGGAAGCGCGCAAAGAAGGGAGCGAACCACATGGCGTAGCCTGAAAACCCGATGACGATCATACCCCAAAAGACAGCCCAGTAATCGAACTTCTCCCAATAGGCGTATCGCTCGAACTGCGGCTTGGGTCCCATGCCCACGAACCAGCGCAGGTGGCCGATTACGTCCTGCACATCCTTCCAGTTGGGCACCATGGAGGTCGGGCCCCAGAATATCCCCTTCTCGCGATGCACTACAGAGCGGGTAAATATGTCTTTGAGGTGATAGAGAAAGGCGAGGGTGAGGACCACGGCGCAGAATTTATGAAAAAAGAGGATGGCGCCGAAGCCGCCGACCATGCGGGCAAAGAAGCGCGCCGTTGTGTTGTCGCTGAAACGCATGGGCAGGCCAGTAGCCGCCAGCCCGAGAAACGAGGAGAAAAGAACGACGTGCAGATACCGCTGCGCCAGGGTGAAGCGCACATAGTACTTCTCTTTGCCGCCGGCTTGCGGCTGATCGTTTGCTCGCGGCTGGCCTTCCGGCTGCTCGGCGGGCACGTTTGATGTTTCGTCAGTCATGTTTCTCCTCCTCTGCCGGCCCGGCCTTGCCCTGTTCCCTCTTTGCGCGAATAAACCATAGCAGAGTATGCAGCGAGAAGAACCCAAGTACGCTCCACAGAAGCAGGTTCATGAAGAACCGGGTGTAGAAGAGCGGTGGGTTCAGCTTGCGATTGCGCGGATTGGCATGCGGCTGATACTTGACGAAGCTGGCATTGGCGTCCGCATGACAGCGGCCGCAGGTCTTGATGAGGTTGGCCGGATTGACTGGGGAGTTGGGGTCTGATTCGGGAAGTATATTGTGCGCCCCATGGCAGTCCCAGCAACGCGCCGTCTCCACATAACCGCCCAGCAGCCCCAGTTGGGAATGGAAGGTGTCCTGGTAGGTGGCGAAGCGGCCCTTGTGGCAGGATCCGCATATGGGTGTGGACTGCATGCGGAAGTCAGCCAGGGTGGGCTGTAAGATGGCGTGCGCTGTATGGCAGTCCGAGCATACCGGAGCAGCCAGATTGCCGCCGGCTACGGCCTTGCCATGTACACCGGAGGCGTATTCCGCCATCACACCGCCGTGACATGTTCCGCATGTGTTGGGGATGTTGGTCTTGAAGGTGGGGCTCTGCGGGTCTTTGTGGCTCAGGATGTGGTGAGATCCGTGGCAACTCATGCAGTTGGCTGCAACCAGCAACCCCTCTTTGCTGACCGCATAGCCATGGATGGAGTCCATGTACACCGAATAGACGTTCTGTAGGCCGTACTTCTTTGCCAGCGCCGGGTCGGAGTGGCAGGTGCCGCAGGTGCGAGGGATGTTCAGGGGGTAGACCGCGGAACGAGCATCGGTCTTGGGGAAGATGCTGTGCGCATCGCCATGGCAGCTAGTGCAGGGCTGTGCGCTGACTGAGGCGTGAACGCTGCCGCCCAGCCCTGTTGCCTGGTCGGCATGGCAGGCGGCGCACTTGACCGGAGTTAATTTGTCGGGATGGGGATACTGCTTGATCGAAGTGTGGCAGTCGGTACAACTGAGACTGCCGTGGATGCTGGCATGGAAGGTGTCCGCATCGACGCCTACGCTGTGCCCCGCAGCGTCCTGCATGGTCTTATCCGCATGGCAGGAGAGGCAGTCGGTCTGCGCGAGCAGCATGGAGGGGAGGCCCAGAAACAGCAGGGCGGCCAGCATTGTGGCTAGAGTTCCGCGGCTGGAGGCGGCTCTTAGAGACTCAGTTCCAGTCAGATACGCTCCCGGAGCGCAGTGCTTTCCTGCATCGCAGGCGACTACCGGGAACGCAAATAAGGACCCAAACATACCATGCCTTCAGAAACGAAATCTCACTTGCAGACACGGATGCACTCCGCCGCTAGCCCACTTCAAGCAGGAGAGAGGAGCGTCGCTCTCGTCCTGAAGCCTATCAGACTGGCCACAGGCAACTCACGCCGGCCTTCTACTTCTGTAGGGTCTTAATGTAGGCGACGACGTCCTTAATCTGCGTGTCGGTCAGTTTACCGGTATACGCCGGCATCTTACCCTTGCCATTGGTGGTAATAGCAATCATCTCCGCGGTAGTCGCCTTGGCCGCTGCCGGCGAATTGAAGGCTGGAACCTGCATTGCCTTGCCTGCCGGGCCGGTAGCCATGCCATCCGCGCCGTGGCACATTGCGCACTTGGACTTGAAGGTATCAGCGCCCGAGCCCTGGGCATATGCAGAGGTCACAGTTGAGGCCGCCAGGATGGCGACAAGGGTAAATCCGATGCGAAGCTTCATGGACAATCTCCTGTTTACTTCTCCGCGATTCTACCGCATTCGTTCAAACAATGGCCCGGCAATCAAAACTCGTAGTGCATGGATAAGGTCACATTATTGGCATGGAAGTTCCTGGGCGAAGTCATACCGGCGGGTGATTCAGTGAGGCCGGTTGGACCAGTCAGGGTGGACGAGTTGCAAGGAACGACGGTCGCTGTCGCCGAGGTTGAAGTGCTACAGAAGGGAGCGCCTGAGGGACCGCCTTCCCCGTAGCCGTAGAAGTTATAGTCAAACCTCCAAATCAATCCCGGATGGACCGTCCATGCAAGATTCACATAGGGGGACTGATACGCAGACTGCATGGAGCCGTTGACCTGCTGCGCGTCGCTGAAGAACTGGCTGCCGCTGACCGCGCTGATGTGATATCCCAGGCCCGAGTGGATCGTCTTGTTCGGGGCATAGGTAAGACCGAAGGATGCGTACTGGGTAGGAGCATCCGCGAAGTCCTTGACCGGTCCCCACTCCGTCAGCAGGCTGGGGCACAGATTGGGACCCGTTCCGGCGCTGTTGGTCTCGGCCGCGCCGGGGAAAGTCGTGCTAGCCGCACTCAGGTAGCAGGCGTTGGTGGAGTTATACACATCGGTGTAGGCGTAGTTGAAGTCGAACGAAACCTTTTCGTTAGGCGCGAGCACGGCGCCCAGGCTCGCACTGCGGCTGTAATCGACGTGCTGTAGCGGGCCGTCGATGGTCGGAGTGGCGACGTTGTTGGTATTGTTATGCCGTTCCAGGTCGTTGAAGGCGCCGGAGAAGGTTGCCCAGGGCTTTGCCCGGTAGAGGGTGTGGATCCGGTAATGCTTCAACTGGCGCGCACCCATCGGGGTGAACGCGTTGTCGTCGTATGAGATTTCGACCGTGCCATTGAGGTCCCATTGGTTGGTGGGACGCAAAGCGACATTGAAGATGCCGGCGTTTTCGTTAATGGTGACAGTGCCACCAGCTGGCGATGCAGATCCGGTGTCTGCGATCCCGGTCGAGGGAGTGTTATGCGGGAAACCCAAAGCGATGACATGGGTGCGGTAGCGATAGGTGAGTGCGAAGGTGGCGCGCGGCGAGGCGTCCCAGGTCCCGGTTACGCTGTTGCTCAGGTACGACTGGCCGAAGTAGGCGTACGCAGTGCCGATCGTATTGCCGGTAACACTAAAAGCATTTCCCGTGGTCAGAGCACCCGAGTAGTTGATGGTCTCGTTGCCCGCGGTCGCGGGCGTGTTCAAAGTTGAACCTGCGAGGGTAACGTAGCCTGGCTGGTGGACACTGGAGAAGTCAACCTGGTCGGCGATGGCGATCTTCTTTGTGGCCTGCCAGGTCATGCCATAGTCGATGCCAAGCACCTGCCGGTGTGCGTCCGCGTTGCCGGTCAGCGTCGAGGAGCGGATCACCCCATCCAGGCCCGTCCATGTCTCGTAGTAGTTGGGCAGAGTAGTTCGTGCCATGGTGAAACGGATATCTCCGTTCATGGCGACATTGCGAATACTGGAGCTCTGTAAACGCAGCATCTCGGTGGGGTTGATCGTGCGCGTCGGCTGGGAGCGCTGATAGCTGGTAATCACATCGCATGCCGGATTGACGATGGGCATGCCGCCGGGGGTCTGCGGCGCTGTGAAGATGGTGTAGTTCGTCGAATTCGTATACCCGCTGCCCATGCTGGCCCCCGTCCCAGTCGCATTGCAGGCGGAGATCGTGTAGGGTGCGGATGAGGTTGCGGTTATGGCTACAAAGTCCCAATCGCCGAGCGAGACGGGAGTGCCATCCGCTTCCTGCGCCTGGAAGCCGTTCGGGTTCAGGGTGAAATAGGAGCCTGTCTTGAAGTGGTCGATGACCTCTTCAAAGGTGATCTTGGTCTGTGCCAGGGGCTTCCAGTCGATTGCACCAGTAATATCGTCGGTGCTGTTGCGCTGATACTCCATGGCCAGCAAATCATACTTGCCCACCGAGCGGGCGGGGCTGAGAGTCGGACCCTGGAAGATGTTCTGCGAGTATCCGATGCGGAAGGTGACCTTGCCGAGCGGCAGGATGGTGAGGTTAGTGTCCGTCATCCGGCGCACGGTGTTGAACATCACCGGCGAATCGTTATTTTGACCCCACGCGAGGGACGCACTGGTGGGAACACCGTTGACCATTCCGTAGGGAATCATCTGTCCTGCGTTGTCCGGGGTCCCCAGCAGGTCGTAGTCCGCGTATTGTCGGTCGCGGCGGAACAGGCCCGAGAACTCGTACAGCTTGCCCTTGGAGAAGTCCATCTTGGCGAAGTTGTTCGGATCGCCACCGAAGCCGCTGCTGAAGACGGTGAGTTCATCGAGAAGAGGGTGCTTGGTGCCCGGAAGCGCATGCATGGTAAACGTCTGGCCCAATACACGTGGGCCGGACTGAATGTTGACCAGTGTGTCATACATCCGTCCGCTGCCAACCAGACCCACCATGTGGCCGCCGAGGTCCGCCGTATTGTGGATCTCAAACCCATTCTGGACCTCGCCCGCCGGAGCCGGCGCATCCTGGGCAACCGCGACTACGGTCATCAGCAGCAGCATGGCGAGCCCAATTCCACCGGCAAGCCGATGGGTCATGGTACGAGTGGGGAGTTCATTGGGCAGCCGAGAAAACCAGCCGATCTTCATCATCTCAAGCCTCACTTGGAAGAACATTGCAGCATTGAAACCTTGAAACTGTTGGTGCTTTATCTGATCCGCGCCGTCCGATTGCGGCCGGACGGCGCGGCGACTTCATTACCGTATGAAAGCCGGGTTGATGTTGGATCCATGCACCATGGTGTGGCAGGTGATGCAGGGATTGCGATCTGCCGATCCTGCGTTAATGCTATGCATCGTACTGGCGGCAACCGGGCTGTGGCACTGGTTGCACAGTTGGTTGATGCTGGGCATAGTCAGTAACCGGGCGTTCTGCGAGCCATGCGGCGTGTGGCACGACAGGCATCCTTCCGCCTTGACCGGGGGATGCTCATACACGAAGGGCCCGCGATTTTCCATGTGGCACTTGGTGCAGACTGCGTTCAGGTCGGCGGTGGACCGGATGTTGTTGTTGCCGAAGGAGCCGTGGACATCGTGGCAGTCGCTGCACGTCAACAGTCCTTCGTTCACCTTGTGATGGAAGGGCATGTCGAAGGCCGGCTTGACGTCGGTGTGGCACTGATAGCAAAGCTGCGGCTGGGAGGCCTTGAGCAGCTTGTCCCCGGACGCCGGAGCATGAACGCTGTGGCAACTGGTGCAACTGACTCCTGCCTTGGCATGAGGAGAGCGCAGGAAGTTGGGGTGGGTGCCAGCGTGGCATCCCAGGCAGGTGGCGTCGACATCCTGCGGTGAAAGCTTGGCCAACTGCTTAATCTTGGTGACGTCGCCGCCGCCCTCCACATGGGCCTTGCCTGGCCCGTGACAGCTCTCGCAGGTCGCGCCGGTGCCGTGGTCCCTGAGGGCAAGCTTCTGGTGCGGGTTGTCGCCAAACTTCTTGGCAATCTCGGCGTGGCAGGTTGCGCAGACATCCGAACCGATATAGTCGGCAGAATTGGGAGCGGCCGCCTTCTGCGCCACAGCCGTCTGCTGCTTAGCACCCGCAGCATACAGAAGCCCAGCTCTGGTGGAAAGTCCCGGCAGCAACGCGATCAAAGCGAAATACAGATAAAACCGTTTCATTCAGCCCCTCCGCGGAGAACATCCGCACAGACTGGTCGTCCAATGACCGAACCTTGGTTCATGTTGTCCGATGACATCTGCTTCCTTCCGATTATCCAACAACAGCAACTTGGTTTCGGTTGTCCAACAATATGCCCTTGTTCGTCAAGATTTTTTGTTGAACTGACGTAACCCTATCTTGCCGGACAAAGAAATTGATGTGATACCTGTCACAGACAAACAGAGTATAGCCTCGTGAATTAGTGCCCTGGCTGTGACTTCTATCACACGTGTAAAGTGTTCCGTCCCGCGATCGATGGGGAAGAAATTAATTTTGGTGATTATACGCACGCCATCTCGCATGAGTTGATCCCTTTTGCTTATTCATGTTGTCCCCCTCCAATCGAGGGCACCTCCATCCATGCCGATGGCGGTGTGACACAGCTCACATACAACTCCTTGGCCCGCCCACTATGAATAAGATGGCGATGCGGAGACGGGCAGTCGATGTTGTGCGGTGGTCCTCCATCCCGCCTGGTCACACTCTGACAGGCCATCTCTCGGAAGGAAGTTGAAATCTCGATGAGTCTCTCCAAGGATGCAGGACATCTCTTCCGCTTTGCCTATCTCTTCGTCATCGCCTTCGCGGTATTTCTGGTGATCCGCCACTTTGTTGTGCCCAAGACATTCGGGCAGTATGGGCATTACCGCGGCGCCGCGATCGCGGAGATTGCCGCCCGTCCGATGCACTTTGCCGGCCACCAGAAGTGCGAGCTCTGCCACAGCGACATTGCGGAGGCGAAGAAGGCCGGCAAGCATGAGAACGTAAGCTGCGAGGCCTGCCATGGCCCGCTGGCAAACCACGCGGACGACCCTTCGATACAGCCGACCAAGATCGACACGACCGTGCTTTGTATCCGCTGCCATGCAGACAGCGCGGCGAAACCCGGTGTATTCCCACAAATTGACCCGGTGCAACACTCCGGCGGGGTTCCCTGCGAGACCTGCCATCAGCCGCATAACGGCCTGTGATCCAGGCAGGAGGACCCAAGTGAACATCGACCGACGCCATTTACTCGTGATGCTGCCTGCGGCGGCGATTGCATGGAAGTATGTGCTGGCGGGGACGCCCGAAGACTCGCCCAACTACACCAAGACCGACCACTGGTGGAGCATGCTGATCGATATTCCCAAGTGCATTGGCTGCGGCAACTGCGTTCGCGCCTGCGCGGCAGAGAACGATGTGCCGGACGGCCACTTCCGCACCTGGGTGGAACGCTACCATGTCACGGACTATCATCTGGCGAACCCCGAGGTGATCTCGCCCGATGGAGGCAAGGAAGGATTTCCGGCGGTGCCCAAGAGCGCGGGCGGCGAGGAGGGATTTTCCGCCGCGCCCGAAGATGCGGGCAAATATTTCTTTGTTCCCAAGCTGTGCAACCACTGCGAGGATTCGCCCTGTACCCAGGTGTGTCCGGTGGGCGCAACATTCGTCACTCCCGATGGCGTGGTACTGGTAGACCAGACTTACTGCCTGGGATGCGCCTACTGCGTGCAGGCCTGTCCCTACGGATGCCGCTACATCCATCCTGAAAAGAAGGTCGCGGACAAATGCACGCTCTGCTATCACCGGATCACCAAGGGCCTGACCACCGCGTGTTGCGAAGCCTGCCCCACGGGCACGCGGCAACTGGTCGACCTGAAAGATCCGAACGATCCCATTCATACATTTCTGAAGACCCATTCGGTACAGGTGCTGAAGCCGCAGATGGCGACTGGAGCGAAGGTCTTCTACAACGAACTGGACGGTTCGGTGCGATAAGGATTGCTAGCAACTGGTTACAGGTTGTGTTGCAGACGATTTGTTGAGATGAGGAGACGGTGAGCTATGAGCGGTGTTGAAGGCTATATGTATCCAAACGAAATCACTCTGAATTGGAGTGTGCTCATCGTTCTATACCCCTACATCACGGGGCTGGTGGCCGGCGCGTTTATTCTGGCCTCCCTGGTGCGCATCTTCAACGTCAAGGCGGTTGCGCCAACCTACCGGCTGGCGCTGCTGACCGCGCTCTCGTTCCTGTTGGTGGCCCCGCTGCCACTACAGTTGCACCTCGGCCATCCCCTGCGTTCGCCGGAGATGTACTTCACTCCCCACAGCACCTCGGCGATGGCCATGTTCGGCTTCGTTTATCTGTGGTACCTGATGGCAGTGCTGGTATTCGAGATATGGCTGGATTACCGCAGCGACATTGTCCATCTGTCGCAGACCACCACTGGATGGAAGGGCCGACTGTACCGCGCCATGACGCTGGGCTCCGACAACCTGAGTCCGCGATCGCTGGCCATCGACCACAAGGTGGGATGGATCGTCACCCTGGTCGGCATTCCCTCCGCCTTCATCCTGCATGGATATGTGGGCTTCATCTTCGGATCGCTCAAAGCCAACCCCTGGTGGAACTCGCCGTTGATGCCTGTGGTTTTCCTCTTCTCCGCCATGGTCTCCGGCATTGCCGCCGTCTTGTTGATCTACATGGGTATCTCCAAGTTGCGCAAGACGTCCATCGACATGCCCTGCGTGGACACCATCGCCATGTACCTCTTCTATATCTTCATTCTGGACTTCAGCCTGGAGATGCTTGACCTGGTTCATCGTGTGTACGAGGCGGACGAGAGCTTCCGCACCCTCAACTTCATGGTCCACACCAGGCTCTACTTCTCGCAGATCGTTCTCCAGATATGTATCGGAACGCTGGTCCCGATCTTCCTGCTGGCGATCGTTCAGGTGAAAAAGCTGCCTGAAATTGTGCGCAAGCGCATCTACGTTGTGTCTGGATGCCTGGTCCAGATCGGCGTCTTTGCCATGCGATGGAACGTAGTGATCGGCGGCCAGCTCTTCTCCAAGAGCTTTCTTGGATACACCACCTACAAGGTGAGCCTGGTCACGAAGGAGGGGTTGCTGATGGCGATCGTATTGACCATTCTTCCCCTGGTGATTCTGTGGGGCTTGGTGAAGCTGCTGCCTCCCTGGGATGACGAAGGTCAGGCTTCAATTCCTGCAGCAACGGCGGCGAACTAGCTGGCTGCGAGCAACAAGCCGACAGTCCTCTCTCGATTGGCCATTGCTGAAGCAGGTGGATTGCTGCGCTTCCATCCGGCTTTGTAGCCGTTTCCACGAACCAAGCCAACATCATCCTCCGTAATCGGCATCTGATACTAATCGAGACAAAGCGCAGGCCGTCGAAGGCACTGTAGTTACGGGTGCAACTTTGCTCCAATGCAATCCAGTTGCCGGAAGATATAGTGGACCAACTACAGTTCAGGAGACAATGTGAGCGATCCAAAGCCGGATAAAACAATGAGGACCAATACGCCGGCTAAGACCAGCCAAGTGAGTCCAGAGGCGGGTGTTCAGCCGGTTTCCGGGATGGAGGCTCTCACCGAGCTGGCGCTCAATCTGCATTGGTCATGGAGCCATCGCGCGGACGAACTGTGGGAGGCATTGGACAGCGATCTGTGGAAGACGACGCAGAATCCATGGGTAATCCTACAGACGGTCTCGCAGGACAAGATCAACTCTTTGCTGGCAACGCCGAAGTTTCAACAGCGCGTCTCCGAGATGCTGCGCCACAAACATGAGGCACACTCTTCGAATACATGGTTCCAAAAGACGCATCGAGGTGCGGCGCTGACCACGGCGGCCTACTTTAGCATGGAGTTCATGCTGACGGAGGCGCTGCCCATCTACTCCGGCGGGCTGGGAAATGTGGCGGGCGACCAGATGAAGGCGGCCAGCGACCTGGGGATTCCGGTGGTAGGTGTGGGCATGCTGTGGGGGCAGGGATACTTTCGCCAGGACTTTGACGCAAATGGTCGGCAGCGCGACCTGTATCCGGTGAACGATCCCGGCCAGTTGCCGATTCAACCGCTGCGCCGCGGGAATGGAGAGTGGTTGCGGCTGCAACTTCAACTTCCCAGCGGCAAGATCTGGCTGCGTTGCTGGCAGGTGTTTGTGGGGCGAAGGAAGATGTACCTACTGGATGCCAACGACTTCGCCAATACCGCTGCACAACGCGGCATCACCAGCGAACTGTATGGCGGCGACGCGGAGATGCGGCTCAAGCAGGAGATTGTGCTGGGCATCGGCGGCTGGCGGCTGCTGCGCGAGTTAGGGATCGAACCAGAGGTATGCCATCTGAATGAAGGACATGCGGCCTTTGCCGTGCTGGAGCGTGCGCGCTGTACTATGGTGGACCATAAAGTTCCATTTGAGGTTGCGCTCGCCGTCACGCGCGCGGGGAACCTGTTTACCACCCACACGGCCGTGCCTGCGGGCTTCGACCGCTTCGACCCGGAGCTGATCCGCAAGTATTTGGGCGACTACGCAAAGGAGCAACTCACCATCTCGGCGGAGAGCCTGCTTGCCATGGGACGAGCGAACGCGAGCGATGCATCGGAGCCGTTCAATATGGCGTATCTGGCGCTGCATGGAAGCGGGCAGGTGAACGGCGTCAGCAAATTGCACGGCGAGGTGAGCCGGCAGATCTTCGGGCTTTTGTTTCCGCGCTGGCCAAGCCCGGAGGTGCCCATCGGCTCGGTGACCAACGGGATTCATGTTCCGACGTGGGACTCGGAGGCGGCCGATGCTCTGTGGACGAAGGTAAGCGGCCCGAACCGGTGGCGCGGCGACCGTCCCAAATCGGAGGACGTACGCCAACTGTCTGACGCGGAGCTGTGGCAGATGCGCGGCGCGGCGCGCAAGTCGATGATCGCGCGCGTACATGAGCGTCATGCGCGACAGCTCTCCGCCGAGGGCGATCCCCAGGTAGAGGCCACGGAAGTCTTCAAGGAGGATGTGCTAACGATTGGCTTTGCGCGCCGCTTTGCCACCTATAAGCGGCCGGACTTTCTGCTGCACGATCCGGAACGGCTGATTCGCTTGCTCTCCGATCCGCGGCGGCCTGTGCAGTTAGTGCTTGCAGGCAAGGCGCATCCCCAGGACCTGCCTGGACAGGAGTTGATCAAGAGATGGAACGACTTTATCAAGAGGCCCGAGGTGCGCGCGCACGTGGTCTTCCTGAGCGATTACGACATGCAGATGGCGCAGGAGTTGGTGCAGGGGATGGACCTGTGGATCAATACGCCGCGGCGTCCGTGGGAGGCTTGCGGCACTAGTGGCATGAAGGTGCTGGCCAACGGCGGGCTGAACCTGTCGGAGCTGGATGGCTGGTGGGCAGAGGCCTACTCGCCGGAGGTTGGCTGGGCCATCGGCGACGGCAAGGAGCATGGAGACGACCCCGCCTGGGACGCGGTAGAGGCCGAAGCCATGTACACTCTGCTGGAAAATGAAGTGGTTCCAGAGTTCTATGAGCGCAGCGCGGAGGGCCTGCCCGTGAAATGGCTGCACCGCGTACGCGAAAGCATGGCGGTGCTGACCCAGCAGTTCTCCGCCAGTCGAGCCATCCGCGAGTACACCGAGAACCACTACCTACCGGCGGCGGCGGCCTATAAGCAGCGCGCGGAAGAGAACGGCAAGCTGGGCGCAGAACTCGTTCAGTGGAAGCAGGAGATGGATCGGCACTGGAGTTCGGTTCACTTTGGCGCGCTGAAGGTCGAATCGCAGGATGGCCGTACCCGCTTCCAGGTGGAGGTGCTTCCCGGCGAGGTGCAGCCCGACGAACTGAGAGTGGAGCTATATGCTAACGGAGCTTCGGGGGATGGGCCGGTTGTCGAGTCAATGACCGCGCAGAAGGCGGATGGAGCAGCGGGTGTGCTGCTGTATTCAGCCGAGGTGGCGGCAACGCGACCTGTCAGCGACTACACGCCGCGCGTTCTGCCGCGCCGACCGCCAGGACTGCTGCCGCTGGAATCGACGCATATCCTTTGGAGGAGTTGAACTGAATTCAGAGGGTGATGAAAAAGCACAGTTTCGTTAAGGGCACGGCTTCAGCCGTGCCCTTAACGCCGCAGAATGAATAGGGCTTTAGCCCCTGAGGTTCGCTCTTCCGCGCTGTATCGAATTTTTGAGCATCGTCTTCTGCCAGCTTATGGATTCTTTACAGCCACTCCCGGTATAGTCCACAAAGCCACTGTACTGGTGGCTCGGCGTGTTTTAATCCGCACACTATAACGCCCGAAAGGACGAAGCATGTTGGGTCTCAACCTGCTGATGGGGAAACCGCTGGCGAGCTCCGAAGAGCGTGCTGAGCAGATAGGCCCCATCGCCGGCATTCCCGTCTTTGGGCTGGATGCTCTCAGCTCCGCGGCATACGGCCCTGAAGCCGCTTTGACGCTGCTGATCCCGCTGGGCGTGGCCGGAATCGCACACATTGTTCCCATCAGCCTGGCGATCATCGGGTTGCTGGCAATTGTCTACTTCTCCTACTGCCAGACCATTGACGCTTACCCGCATGGCGGCGGCAGTTACACCGTCGCCAGCGAGAACCTGGGCCCGAACGCAGGCCTGCTGGCCGCGGCGGCGCTGATGATCGACTACATCCTGAATGCGGCGGTTGGCATCTCCACCGGGGTAGGCACACTGGTCTCGGCCTTTCCGCGATTGCTGCCGCATACCCTTGCGTTGTGCCTAGCGATTCTAGTCGTGCTCACGCTCATCAACATGCGCGGAGTGAAAGATGCGGGCACAGCCTTTCTGGTTCCCACCTATCTGTTCGTCGGCACGCTTCTGCTGGTGATTGTAGTTGGCGCCGTACGAACTATTGCTGCGCACGGTCGCCCGCTGGCGATCGTCGCGCCTCCGCGACTACCCATAAGTGGGTCGATGCTCACGCTCTGGGTACTTGCCAAGGTGTTTGCCAGCGGATGCACCGCCATGACTGGTGTCGAGGCCGTCTCCAACGGCGTGATGGCCTTCCGCGATCCCAAGCAGAAGAATGCCAAGCGTACCCTGACCATCATCATCGTGCTGCTGATGATCTTCCTGGCGGGCATCGCGCTGTTGTGCCGTGCTTACTCGATCGGTGCCACCGATCCCGGCACCGCTGGCTACCAGAGCATCCTTTCGCAGCTTACCGCAGCCGTCCTTGGTCGCGGTGCCATCTACTATGTCACCATCGGATCGATCCTGGCCGTACTCACGCTCTCCGCGAATACTTCCTTCGCCGATTTTCCCCGCCTCACCCGCGCCATTGCCCAGCGCGATTATCTGCCCCATGTCTTCATGATCCGTGGCCGCCGCCTGCTCTATTCGCACGGCATCTATGCGCTGGTGGGATTCACTGCACTGCTTCTGATCATCTTCGGCGGCGTTACCGACCGTTTGATTCCACTGTTCGCGATCGGGGCGTTTCTCGCCTTCACCCTCTCGCAGACCGGCATGGTGGTGCACTGGAAGCGAGCGGGCGGCGCGGGTGCTACAAGAAGAATGATCGTCAACGGCATTGGCGCAGTGGCAACCGGGCTGACGCTGATCGTAGTGCTGGTGGCAAAGTTCACCGCCGGCGCGTGGATCACGGCAATTCTGGTTCCTGGGTTAATGATTCTGATGACTGCCGTCAAGCGACACTACGACGGTGTGGCCCGCGAGCTTGCATGCGACAGCCCCATGCGCATCGAGAACCTGAATGAGCCGCTGATCATCATCCCCATGGACCGCTGGAGCCGGATGAGTGAAAAGGCATTGCGCTTCGCCATGAAGCTGAGCGACGAGGTGCAGGCTGTCCATGTAGATGCCGAGGAATGTTACGAAGAGGTCAGGCGAATGTGGGACCACAATGTCGCCGAGCCGTTTCGCGAGGCGGGCAGGGTCGCGCCACAGCTTGTGCTCATCGAATCGCCGTATCGTTTCATCCTGGGGCCGCTGGTCGATTACATCCTCAAAGTGGAGAGCGAGTGCCCCAACCGCCAGGTTGCCGTGCTGGTTCCTGAACTGGTCGTCCGGCGCTGGTGGCAGGCCCCGCTGCACAACCAGCGCGCCGAGGTGCTTAAGCTGCTTCTACTGATGCGCGGCAATCAGCGCATTATGGTCATCAATATCCCCTGGTATCTGTAACTTCGCTGCCACCGTTCCCGGCAGCATCACCCACAGCCCAAACGCGATATGCTGAACGTGTGGGCGTGATGGCAACCTCGGAAGACCGAACTGAACCGCTGGCGGTTCCAGCCGCATCCGCGCCTCCCGGCCTTCTCGCCGACTACGCGGAGTTGTTCAAGCTGCGTGTAACGACCATGGTCCTTATTACGTCGGCGGCCGGATTCTACCTGGGCAGCCTGCGCTCCGGCATCAGCCCCATCAATGAGGGGATGGTAAAGGCGCTGGCCGGCATCGCGGTAGTCACATGCGGAGCAAGCGCGCTTAACCAGGTGCTGGAGCGAAAGACGGACCGGCTGATGCAGCGGACACTCAACCGGCCAATGGCGACAGGGCGCATTGGCCTGGCACACGGACTGATCGTCGGCTTCCTGGCGGTATTTCTAGGCTCGCTCTACCTGGCGCGCACCACCAACCTGCTAACCGGAACACTGACGTTGCTGACCGCGGTCGCGTACGTGGCCATCTACACGCCGCTGAAGCAGGTGAGCACCATCAACACATTTATCGGCGCCTTTCCAGGAGCGATGCCGCCGCTGATCGGCTGGACCGCCGCGCGCGGACTCATCGAGTGGCCGGGCGTAGCGTTATTCGCCATCCTCTTCCTCTGGCAGTTTCCCCACTTCATGGCCATCGGATGGATGTACCGCGAGGATTATGCACGCGCGGGAATCCGCATAACGCCCACCATCAAGAACACGCGATACGCCGTTCGCTCCACCGTGCTGCAGGCGCTGTTTTACGCTGCGCTAATGGTTCCAGTGAGTCTGTGGCCCTATGCGCAGGGGACAACGGGAGTTGCCTATGCGGTCGCCGCAGCCGTTCTGTCGCTGGGATATCTGGGGTGTACCATTCGCTTTGCGCGGATCGGCTTCGGAGAGGCGGGGCGCAGTCCGGAGCTGTACGATGCGGAGGCACCGTCGCACCGCCAGCCTGCGCGCGACCTGCTGCACGCATCCATCATCTACCTGCCTCTGCTGCTGGCCGTCATGATGCTGGACGCCCGAGGACGGCTGTTGTTCTAAACTCAGCACGGAGAACGAATCCATGCCAGTCCAACCTAAACACGCCCACCACCTGCACACGCCGCCCGGCGTCATCCTGGGGATCATCGGCGTATCGGCCGCGGCCAGCGCGCTGATCTGCTGGCTGGTTTACTTTCATGCGCCCACCGACGTGGCTGGAACGCATCTGCGTTCTCTGCCTCTGGTCAATGCTGTGCTGAATGGCCTGGCAACCATCGCGCTGCTCACCGGCTTTGAAGAGATTCGCAAGCGGCGCATCCTGCAACACCGCGCTGCGATGTCGTTTGCCTTCATCTTCTCGTCCATCTTCCTGGTCTCGTACATCGTCAACTTCACCCTGCACGGCGAGACGCACTTCAACCGCCTTAACTCTTTGTGGCCGTTCTATCGCGACCTGCTGATCTCGCACATCGTTCTATCCACGGTGGCGCTGCCGCTGATCTTGATTACCTTCTTCCTCTCGCTTACCGGCCGCTTTCACGCGCACAAACGGCTGGCGCGCTGGACACTTCCAATCTGGCTGTATGTCTCGGTGACGGGCGTTATCGTCTATCTGCTGCAGGCCGCCTGCCGCTGACGGGCTTTGTTTGTCATTCCCGAAGGGAATCTGCTGTTGCTTTTGTTCCCTGTTCCCTGTTCCCTGCCCTATGCATCAAGACACCCGCCAACTCCTCCGCACCGGCCTCGCAATCTTCCTAACTGGAGTATTGGCGGCGGTGTTTGCGCTCACCGTGGGCGGCGGCATCAGCCGTCAGGGCCCGCATACCAACTCCGGCTGGCTGGCCCTGATGATCGCCATGGGCTGCCTGCCGCTGGGCACGCTGACCTTGCTGCTGGCGTTGGCCAAGCTCGTCGGGAAGCGGAAGAGGTAGCAGACCAGATTTTCGATCTGCCGATCTGCTATGCTCATCCTTCGCAGGCACAGCACAACTGGAGCGTAGAACCATGGCAAAAGGCGTCAACAAAGTATTTCTTCTCGGCAATGTAGGCAAAGACCCCGAATTTAAAGTCACGCAGGGCGGGATGCAGATCGCCACGTTTGGCCTCGCCACCGCGGAACGCACCAAGGGCCAGGACGGCAACTGGACCGACAAGACGGAATGGCACAACCTGGTCTGCTTCCAGCGGACGGCTGAGATCGTCCGCGACTACGTTAAAAAGGGCACGCAGCTCTTCATAGAGGGCCGTATCAGCAACCGCTCCTGGGACGACAAGGAGACCGGCGCGAAGAAGTACCGCACCGAGATTCTGGTCAGCGAACTGACCCTACTAGGCAAACCCGGCGGCGGCGAAGGCGGCGGCAGCTACGCGAAGTCGAACACTGCACCGTACGCAGCCACAGCGCCCGCAGCCGCACCCGACTACGCCGACCAGGGCATCACCGACGACGACATCCCGTTCTAGCTACATTACACCGGAACAGCCTGGGTGCCCCTTTCATCGCGGCCTTCTCGCGATGTGTGGGGTCAACCCGCTAAACTATTCCCATGCTGGACGAAGCCACCTTCCGCAGTGAATGCGACCGCGCGCTCGAGTCGCTGAAGCAGGCGCTGATCGCCGCCGAGGACGATAGCTCCGGCTTCGAGTTCGAGGACAACAACGGCGTAATGAACATCCTGTTCGAGGACGGATCGAGCAAGTTCGTCGTCACGCCCAACACGCCCGTCCGCCAGATATGGATATCCGCGCAGACCACCAGCTTCAAACTGGATTGGGATGAAGCATCGGGCGCGTTCGTGCTCCCCAAGACGGGTGAGGCGCTGATGCAGCTCGTCCAGCGCCTACTGCGCGAACATCTCGGCGACCCGTCGATCACGCTGCTGTAACAGGTATAGACTGCTTTCATTCGTGCATCGGAAGCACATCATCCTGTGCGGGCAAGAGGTACCATAGCAACCATGCAGCAGACGCTCTCCGTCGCCATCATCACCAAAAACGAGGAGTCAAACCTGGCGCGCACTCTGGCCAGCGTGGGTTTTGCCGACCAGGTGGTGGTGCTGGACTCCGGCTCGACCGACCGCACGGTGGAGATTGCGCGCGCCGCTAAGGCCGTGGTGTTCGAGGAGCCGTGGCGGGGATTTGCCGCAGCCAAGAACGAGGCCATCGCCAAATGCACCGGCGCGTGGGTCCTCTCGCTGGACGCCGACGAGGAGCTGACGCCGGAACTACAGACGGAGATTCGCACATTGCTGCGTTCAGACCCTCCCGCCGATGCGTACTTCATCCGCCGGCGCAACCTATTCCTGGGCCGCTGGATCAAGCACGGCGGCTTCTACCCGGACCCCAAGCTGCGCCTCTTCCGCCGGGCCACGGCCAGATTCGCGACGACACTCAAGTTTGAAGAACGCCCCGTACACGAGACGATCTCCTTTGACGGCAAGACCGGCACACTGGAGCATGATCTCATCCACCACGCCTACCCGACGTTGGAGAACTACCTCGAGCACATGGACCGCTACAGCACGCTGGGCAGCGAACTACTGGTGAGCATGGGTAAGGTGAGCCGCTCGTGGCCTGCGTTTGTCGGCAATGTTGTGCTGGTTCCGAAGCTGACATTTCTGTGGAACTACATCTTCCGCCTGGGATTTCTGGATGGGCGCGAGGGGCTGCTGCTGCACCTCAACCAGGCCGCCTACACCAGTTGGAAGTACGCCAAGGCGTGGCAGCGCGCGCGTGGGACGAAGGACTGGTAGCGCCTACTCTCTTCCCCACGCTTCCAGCTCAATCAATGCACACCACTTGCTCGGGTCTGTGGGAAGGAGATTCACCAGGCGTAGCCAGGTGGTCTTTCGAGGTGGGAAAGTGAACTCCTGAAACTCGGCTGTCGGCACAAGCTGAATCGTCATGCGGCTTCCATCGGAAAACTCCACGTCAGCGCTCTTCCATGTTCCGTCGTGGGGAAAGTCGGCGCGAAGCATAAGGCGAACCTTGTCCACGGTAACAGGACGGCCTAAATCCACCATCCACCACGCATCGGGCACTAATTCCGGGCCCCAGGACTGATAAGGCCATACGCCATGATGGCCGTTCTGGATCACCCCGTCGATCGCATTGCGGGCTTCAAAGTCGAAGAGATTGCGGGCTACGCTGCTGGAGGTGGCGTGAGGGAAGATCGCGGAATCGGGCCGGGGCTGATCGCAGGGATTCAGCGCGAGGTTTCGATAGCCGTGGCGCTCCTGCTCGGTCATGGTGCGAAGCACCACTCGATGCGAATCGCCGGAGAAAGTATCCGGCGCATGGGCGCTGCCTGTCTCTTGCTCCTCGCGACCGTAGGGGATCTGGTATGCGAGAGATGCTGGATGGGGCACATAAATCAGGCACTCGGGCATAGCTTGATCCACTCGCAGAACCATCTCCTGCGGTCCTGAGAAGAAAATGCGATCGCCCGGTTGATAGGCACGATGGAACACCAGGGAGGCCGAAGCAGATTGCGAGTCGGTGGTTGCATCCGAATCGCCGACACGAATACCGCTTTGGTTCTGCACCTCGATGTGTAGTGCAGCGACGGCAGGTTGCTGCGCGGATAGGACTCTGCCGGTCAGAAGCAATATGACACTCAACTGCACGCGCAATCTCGATTTCATCGGCTGCCTGCGGCCTCCATCATGATGCAAAAGGCCTGAGCCTCGGTGGATGGTCCGGGACGGTCGAAGCTGGGTGCACCGCACGCACCCTGAACGAAGCCGTCGGAGTCCATCTTCAGCCGCGCCGCCGCACGCATGCGATCGGCATGGGAGCGATAGGTGGCGGCAAGCCAGCCGGCTGAGACACCTTCATAGATCGAGAACGCAAGCATCTGCGCCAGATTTGTTTCTACGAAGGTTGCGGGCTGATCGACCACGTTGTGAAAGAGGCCGTCGGGACGCTGGCAGTCCAGACAGCCATCGATAATCTCTCGCGCAAAATCCGCCACACGTTGCCTGTCGGCCCGGCGCTCTTTCGGCAAGCTACGCCATACGCGCGCCAGCCCCGCCGCAGCCCATCCGTTGCCGCCGCCCCAGAAGTTGCCGTCCTTGAGTTGATGCTTCTGGTCGTCCCAGATGTGAGCGAGCAACTGCTTGTCCGGATTCCAAAGCCGCTGGCGATAGCCCTCGATCTGGGACAACGCTTCGTCGTGGAATCCCACCGCCGCAAGGAACGGAGGCGCGCAATTGAGGCCATCGGACCACATCTCCGCGCCGCGGAAGACGTGATAGAGAATGCCGTCGTCGTTGCGCGGAGCGCCCTTGCGAATCCAGTTGAGAAGACCATCGACCGCCTGCTGCATCTGCGCATCGCCGGTCCACTCGGCCGCTTTCGCATAGGCTGCACCGCCCATCGCGGGATCGGTGGGACTGCCGGAGACGACCACCCCCAGACGCCCATCCGGCGTCTTCTGCACCATCGCCGCCTTGGTCAGCAGAATCACCCTGCGCCGGTCGCCGGCTTCAACCATCGCCTGCGCCAGGATGCCCTGCTCCCAATCTCGACGTTGCATTGCCATAGCCGCCGCAGTGGCCAGTTCAATTCGGCGCTTGCTTTCAGATTGCAGGCTATTTTTTGCGGGTTCGCGCGCTGGACTGCCGGTTGCCTGCGCAACCGCTTCGGGAAAAATTGCCAGTGGAGCAGTGAGCGCCGTTGCTGTCTGCAAAAAAGATCGTCGATTCATGGATAGGCCCCGCCATGAGATATCAAACACACCCAGTCTCAACGACGAGTATGGGTATGTCCATCGATTAAATGCATTAATTACCAGGGCAGCGCTTCATCCATGTGGAAGTAGCCGCCGGTGGGGCCATCGTCGGGCAGCGTCGCCAACCGCACCGAAGTCTTTGCGCCATCGACCAGCCCAAGCGGAGCGCGAGGGCCGCCCATGTCCGTCCTCACCCAGCCTGGATGAATCGAGTTCACCTTAATCGGAGTCGCTTGCAACTCATGCGCCAGGTGGAGCGTGAACGAGTTCAACGCCGACTTGGAAGCATCGTACGAAAACGTCTTAGTGGCATAGATCTGCGATCCCTTGGGTGCAAGCAGGCTGAGCGAACCCTGCGCACTGGATACATTCACAATTCTTCCCGCCTTGCTCTTGCGGATCAGGGGCAGCAGCATCTGGGTCAGCTCCACCACGGCAAAAAAGTTTGTGTCGAATGTATCTCGCAGTGTCTTTGCCGGGGTCGTACTCGTCTCCAGCGCCGCTCCCTGGTCCAGATTGATGGCTGCATTGTTGACCAGGATGTCGAGCCGGCCAAAATCTTTTTCGATCACTTCTACCGCGGCCTTTCGGTCGGCTTCACTGTTCACATCCAGTTTCAGAGCGCGGGCGTCGATGCCCTGCTTCTTCAGCTCCGCTGCAGCTGGTTCACCCTTCTTCAGGTCGCGCGCTCCCACCAGAACAGTGATGCCCAGCGCGCCCAGTTGCCGCGCCGTCTCCAATCCGATCCCCTTGTTCGCGCCGGTAATCAGCGCAATCTTTGCCTTCGCATCGCTCATCGA
>Ga0181529_10002242_pt1 | contig 23524 bp, 14 predicted proteins | sample PEATcosm2014_Bin_36_FD_119763 | JGI IMG/M metagenome (GOLD analysis project Ga0181529, IMG submission 119763) | Peatland microbial communities from MTU Mesocosm Facility, Houghton, MI, USA - PEATcosm2014_Bin10_30_metaG | ecosystem: Environmental > Terrestrial > Soil > Wetlands > Peat | place... | reverse complement strand
CATTGTGAGGCGCGCGCCCTGCCCCTGCGCCAGGTGAATCCGCGCGAAACCGCACAGCACCAGCTTCGGCTGCGGTTGCGCAGAATTGAGGTGCCGGAAATAAACCTGCGCCACCTCGTCGCCATCGCGCGCGCCGGAATTTTTCAACGTGAAGGAAATTTTTGCGGTATCGCCGGCGGTGAAATTAGATTTGTCCAGCGTGGCGGCGGAGTAATTGAATTTTGCGTAGCTCAAGCCGTGGCCGAACGCGAACTCCGGCGTGCCGCCAAAGAAGCGGTAGGTGCGGTTGCTCATCGCGTAATTTTCAAACGCCGGCAAATCCGCCGTTGAGCGGTAGAACGTCACCGGCAGCCTTCCGGCGGGATTCGCGACACCGAACAAAACCTCGGCCACGGCGCGTCCGCCCTGCTCGCCCGGATACCATGCCTGCACAATCGCGGACAAATGCTCCGCCTCCCACGGCATCGCGATGGCGCTGCCGCTGCAATTCACGAACACGACCGGCTTGCCGGTGGCGGCAAGCGCCTTGAGCAATTCCGTTTGCTGCGCCGGCAGTTCGATGCGCGTCCGGTCGCCGCCGTTGAAACCGTCATAATTCACCTTCATCTCCTCGCCTTCGAGCTGCGGGCTGATACCGCCGGCGTAAATGACCACGTCCGCCGATTTCGCGGCGGCGATGGCGTCGGCGAGCATTTCAGGACTTGCTTTGTCCGAGCCGTCCTTGTGCAACGCCAGCGGATAGCCTTGCGAGTAAATGACTTCAATGCCCGCGCCCGCTTCCGCCTTGAACGTGCCGTATATTTTCTCGCCGTGCGCGTAAGTCACTTCGCTTATCGCGCCCGCGATTTTTTCGATTCCATTCAAAATGGTAACGGGCCGCGCCGGCGTGCCGTTGTAATTGCCGAGCAGCATCGGAACGGAATCGGCGTTCGCGCCGATGACCGCAATGCGTTTGATTTTGGCGCGATTGAGCGGCAGCACGCCGTCGTTTTTCAGCAGCACGATGGATTCGCGCGCGACTTTCAACGCCAGCGCTTCGTGCTCCGGCGTGTTGTTTTCAGAAATCAGGATTCGCGCGAACGGGACTTTTTCCGGCGGGTCAAACATTCCGAGCCGGAACCGCGCTTCAAACAGGCGCGAAACCGCCGTGTCAATTTCCTTTTCCGAAATCAACCCGGCTTTCACCGCGCGCGTCAGCGAATTGTAATCCGTCCCGCAGCACAAATCGTCGCCGGCCTTCACCGCGTCCGCCGCCGCCGCTTCCGGGGAATCCACGAATTTGTGGTTGCCGTAAATGTCGTAAATCGCGCCGCAATCGGAAACGACGTGGCCGGTGAAGCCCCATTGGCCGCGCAAAATCGTCGTGAGCAGCAGCGGGTTCGCGCAGGCCGGCTCGCCATAAACCGAATTGTAGGCGCCCATCACCGCGCCGACATGGCCTTCGCGCACGGCGGCCTCGAATTGCGGCAGATATGTTTCGTAAAAATCGCGTTCCGGCGGCGTGGCATCGAAGGTGTGCCGTGACGATTCCGGCCCACTGTGGACGGCAAAATGTTTCGCGCACGCCATTGCCTTGATGTAATTCGGATCGTCGCCTTGCAAACCTCTGATGAACGCCACGCCAAGCCGCGAGGTCAGGAACGGGTCTTCGCCGTAAGTTTCCTGGCCGCGTCCCCAGCGCGGGTCGCGAAAGATATTGATGTTCGGCGTCCAGAAAGTGAGGCCGTAATAACGCGCGCTGTCGCCGCCGTGCTTCGTGACGTAATCGTTGTGCTTGGCGCGCGCCTCGGTGGCGATGACATCCGCCTCGTCGTGAATCAATGTTGTATCCCACGTCGCCGCCATGCCGATGGCCTGCGGAAAAACGGTGGCGGTGCCCGCGCGCGCCACGCCGTGCAGACATTCGCTCCAATAATCGTAGGCCGGAATGCCCAGCCGGGGAATCGCCGCCGCGCCGTTTCGCATCTCCTGGATTTTTTCGGAGAGCGACAACCGGCTCACGAGGTCGATCACCCGCGCGGCGACCGGCTGCGAGGCGTCTCTCCAGATTTCCGGCCCGGCGACGGCGGGGATTTTCAGCGCGGCGGCGTCCGCGGCGTCCACCAAATCCGCCGCGCGCAGGGAAATGATGGAAACGCCGTTTGCGTCGCGCAGTTCAAACGTGTTCAATTTCGCCGCGTTCGTTCGCCCGATGAAATTGAACGCCAGCGGCCCGCGCAGCGCTTCGCCGGGAAAATCAATTTGGTTCGTGATCAGCAAAACCTGTCCCGCGCCGCCGGCGACGGCAAAAATATCGAGGCTGCTGGCGATGAGTTGATTGCCGCAGGTGATGTCGAACGCGCGCTGGCCGGCGGTCAAGAAATCCACTTCGGCGAGGCCGATGACGGCGGTGTATTTCCCGGCGGGAAGATTCGGAACCGTCACGGAAAAATTCGTCCCGTAAATCTCCTCGCGAAAAGACTCATCGGCGCGGCGCGGCGCGCCTTCAATCGCCAGGCTCTCATGCCCGCGCCCGTGCTGGAACTGGCCGGTGACAAGAACTTTCCGGTCGCACGAGGCGCACGTCTCCTCGTCGCCGCGCGCGGCGGGGATGGAAAGGCAAATGATGAAAACCACCAGCGCGGGAAAAGCAATCCGGTTCATGGCGCGAGGCTACTATACACACGTTGCCGCGCCAAAAAGATTTTTCGCGCAAACAGCCGGACGGGCAGGTTCGCGATCACGTGACCAGCGCGTCTTTTGACTTTCAAAACAGCTCCGTTTCCGGGCATGATGTGGCATGGACGATGAGAACAGATTTTTGAAATATTGGATTATTGCCGGCGTCGTTGTGGTTCTGGCGCTGGCGGCTTTTCCGGGACGTTCCACCTACCGGCATCTCAAGGAGAAACGCGGCGTGGCCCAGGCACAGGCGTTTTTCGCCGAGGGTGATTATCGCAACGCGTCGTTGAGCGCGCGACAGGCGTTGCTGCTCAATCCCAACAATCTCGAAGCCTGCCGCATCATGGTCGAAGTGGCGGATGCGTTGCATTCGCCCGCCACGCTGGACTGGTGCCAGCAGTTGGTGAAACTATCTCCCGCGATCACCAACAAACTTCTGCTGGCCTCCGTCGGGCTGCGGTATCAAGGCCCGCCCTTCCCGCTCACGAGCCAGATGCTCGGCGATTTGTCCGCGTCCGCCGCCAACATGCCGGACTTTCACATTGTTTCCGCGGAGCTGGATTTGAACCTGCAACGGCTGGCGGAGGCGGAAAGCCAGTTTGAGGCAGCCTGCCAACTGGAGCCGACCAACCGGTTGTTCCAGCTCAACCTCGCCGTCATCCGCCTGGGCATGACCAACGCCGCCGCCGATGACGCCCGCGCCACTTTGGAACAATTTTCCACCGACGCAAATCTCTGCATTCCGGCGCTGCGCTCGCTAATCGCGGATCGTTTGATGCACGATGACGCCACCGGCGCGCTGAATTATTCGACCCGATTGCTGGCCAAAGCGCAGGCGACCTTGAATGACCGGCTGCAATATCTCGGCATCCTGCAGCGCCTGCAAAATCCAGCGCTGACCGTCCAACTAAATGCCCTGCAACGGGACGCGGCGACCAACGCTGCCATGGCCGCCCAAACCGCCTCGTGGATGGAAGCCAACGGCTTTCTGTCCGGGGCGGCCGACTGGTTGAACACCCTGCCCGCCAACATCCAAACCCAAACACCAGTGCGGCTCGCCTTCGTGGACTGCTACCTCAACGCCACCAACTGGCTGGCGTTGCGCAAGCTCACAGCCAGCGGCGACTGGGGGGAAATGGATTTCCTGCGGCTGGCGTTTTCATCCCACGCGTGGAATCAACTCGGCGAGCCGTTGATGGCGGACGGCGACTGGCGCTCGGCGGTGAGCGAGGCGGGCGAACGGCTGGGCGCGTTGACAGCACTACTGGAACTGGCAAACCGCTGGCAGTTGCAACGCGCGCGCGAGGATTTGCTCTGGAGCATCCTCCGGGGATTTCCTGATGCGAGCTGGGCACAGGACAGCCTGGAACGCATCTATTTTGACGCCGGCAACACGGTTGGACTGTATCAACTTTATTTGAAACAACTTCCCCGCTCACCAAAAAGCGTGTCGCTGGAAAATAATCTGGCGGCCACGGCGCTGTTGTTGAAAACCAATCTCACCCAGGCCGGCAAGTGGGCGGAGGAAACCTACGCCCAAGCCCCGACCAATGTCAACGTTGTTTGCACCTACGCCTATGCGCTGCATTTGCAGGGCCGGGATCAGGAGGGACTCGCCGTTTTGCAAAAGCTCCAGCCATCACAACTCGAACAGCGGTCCATATCGCTTTACTATGGCGTCCTGCTGCGCGCAACCGGGCAGGCCGGCGAAGCCGCCCGGTTCCTGGCTCTCGCACAAAATCAGGGCAGCCTGCTGCCGGAAGAAAAACAACTGCTGGTGGAAACAAACCCGGCGAAATAAATCCGGATTTCACGGCAACCCCGCCAAGCGAAATGGATTGGGAAACCGGAAAATACTCGCTGGGAAACCGGCGGGAAATGACGCGCTTCGGGGAAATCAAATCGTTTCAGGCTGCACCACGGAAATTTCCTTGGGCTGGTTTTCGGAAGCCGGAATCTTCAGCCCGTCAAAACGCGCCGGCAATTGATTTTGTTTCTCGCAAAACGCAATCGCCCTGGCCCAAGCCTCGGCCAGAAGTTCGCTCACGATGCTGAATTCTCTTGCAAAGCTTGCATCGTCGGCAGGCGGGGTTCCGTTCACGTTCGTCTCGCAAGACGCGCGGGATTTCGTCGTGGCTTTTGATCGCCTCATTTTTGCCGCAACTCCGCTGTTTGCACCGTCACTGGCCTCCGGGAGAACTACGCCCAGTTCGATGAAGCAATAGCGATGGCCGGGCAACGGATGCGGAAAAAGGCGGCAATTATCTCCGCTGGCAGGAGTTATCTGCCATGTCCGCTCACCGTCTTCCAGCCGGATGCGCACCATGTCAAAGCCGAGCTTGCGGGCGATGAACACCGTGTCCTCGCAGAGGGCCGCGATGCTTGGGCAACGGGCGCCTTCCATGACGAGCCAGCGGGTCTGCGCGAGGGCATACTGGATTTCGGAGCGCATATTCAGGGAATTGCCGAGCACGCGCCCGACGGCAAACCATTCGCGGCTGAAATTCATCTGGCCCGCCGCCAGCAGGGTGACCAGAACGCCAAGCCCCAACAGGATGGCCAGATGTTGTCCGTGCCACCAAAAAACGACAAAGCCCAACCCGAGAAAAACCGCGGTAAAGGCATAAGCCACCAAGACCACGTGCCGCCGGGACAAACCGGAATCCAGCAAATGGTGATGAATGTGGCTGCGGTCAGCGCGAAACAGCGGCAGCCCGCGCGCGCCCCGCCGCAGAATGGCCAGCGCGGTGTCCAGAATCGGCAGGGCCAGGACAAATAACGGAGCGGTGAGCGCGGCAAAGATCGTTCCTTTTTGCGAGCTGGAAATTGTCAGGCAGCCGACGAGAAAACCGAGGAAATACGCGCCGCCGTCGCCCATGTAAATGCGCGCGGGGGGAAAGTTGAACCACAAAAAGCCCAGCAGCGCGCCCGCCATTCCCGCTGCGATGAAGGACATGGAGCCGGCGGTGCCACCCACATAAGTCAGCAGAATCATCAACATCAGACAAATGCCGCCCGCCAGACCATCCACGCCGTCAATCAAGTTGATGAGATTGGTCAGGGCCACGAGCCAGAACACCGTGACCAACCACGACCAAAAACCCAAATCAACGATTTGGCCGGTAAAGGGAATTTGAAATCTATTGATTGCGATTCCCAGCCAATAAGCGGCGGAGGCGATTGCCATCTGGCCGAGGAGCTTGCGCTTGGCTCCCAGCATGGAAATGTCGTCCCACAATCCCAGTCCAAACATGGCCAGAGACAGTGCCATTATTTTCCAGCAGGAGCAGGGTTCCATGGGATTGGCTTGCCAGCCGGTCAATGCGTTGAAGAGCAAAGATACCGACACGAATGCCGCAACCAGCGCCACGCCACCCAGACGTGATTTGTGAACGCCGCCGGCATGGTGCATTTCACTGTCCCGGCGGGACCAGCCCGCGCGCCTCCGAAGCCGCAAAATCAGCGCAATCACGGCGACACCAATCCCCGCCCCCGTCAAACAACTCAATATCAGCCGCCGATAATCCATAACGATTTCCAACCAAGTGCGTTCATGTTAGCGAAAACGTCCAATGCTGGCAATCAAATTTTGATAAAAAAACATTGACTTACATGGGGCATTCGGTATAATCCTTGTCGTTGGGGCATTAGACTGTATTGTTTGGTGCCAAGGCGTATCCGAATCAGTTTAGGACATCGAATATGAAAAGAATCTTATTGAACGCAATGGCGGCGGGCGCAGGTATTATCCTGGCAAGCAGTGCCGGGGTTCGTGGCGCCAATCTTTACAATAACACCGCCACCATGGTTACCCCGCAATATGTTTTGAACTTCCCCAACAACGCCCAGATTGGCGAACAAATCTGGCTGGGGACGGGTGTGACACCCGAGTATCTGACCAATTTTTCATTCGAATACTACGACCCCTACAACAGTTTAAATTGGATTAGCGGCCAGCAATACATTCAAGCCGATGTCCGCCTTTACCAAAATAACGGCACCGCCTTCAACGGTTATGCCTCGCCGGGCACGCTTTTTTATGACAGCGGCGTTTTCAACGTTCCGTCCACATGGTCCATATCCGGGACAAACGCGGCGACATTGGATTTTACCTTGTCGGATTTGCAATCTGGCAACACGCTTAATCTCAATCCCAATTTCATTCTGCCCTCAAACTTCACGTTCACCGTGACGTTTTCAGGCATGGGGGGAGCAACCTCGGTGGGCCTGCCCAATTTTCAACCGCCAACATTTGGAACGAACGCCGGAGATTATTGGTATGATGTCTCCGGCAACTGGCAATTGCTGACGAACAGCGTGGGGCCGGTTGCCTTTGGCGCGGAATTTGACGGCCGCCCCACACCCACTCCGGAACCAACCGTCCTTTGCATGGGTGCGCTGGGCGCGGCGGCGCTGGTAGTCATAGCCAGACGGCGGCAACGCGGTTAAATCAATCTTCCAAAAATTTAAAACCGAAGCCGGCACAAGCCGGCTTTCTTTTGGAATGCAGCGTAGAGTTCCAAAGTCGTCCAAAAATGGACGTGTTTTGAACCGATTCCAACTTTGCAGTCCGGCGTAATTTCTCACTGTGCCAGCAGCCGGTAAAAAGCTACCCCGTTGGTGGCGGGCAGGGTCAATCCAAAGAACCCGTTGGCAAGCAGGGGCGCGTTGGTGACGGTGATCCACTGCTGCGGCGGATTGAGGCTGAACGTTTGCTGCAAAACATAACTCCCGCCGTTGTTGGTCCAGGAGAGGGAGAACTGCCGGCTGGCCGGATTCACCGCGCTGGACAACAACTGGGGGACAATCACCACGTTCGCCCACGCTGAAAATTCCGAGGTGTTGTTGGCCGGGTCGGTCGCGGTCGCGGTGACCACCCAGCCCGCCGGAACGGAGACGGGCAGCAGCACCGTAAAGTTTGACGAACACATGCTTGCGCCCAGGGTCAGATTCGTCTGGCCCAGAAAAACCTGTCCCTCGCCGTAGCCCGACGCATTGCCGGATGGGCTTGCAAAAAATTGAAGCACGTAAGTTTTGCCTTTGCCGCTGTCCAACGTGCCGCGGATTTGCGTTGCGGTGCCGCTATAGACATTCGTCAGGACCGGATAATTCTGCCCCGCGTTCGCCGCGTTCGCCGCGACTCCGCTCTCGCAAATCACAATTGAATTAAATCCGTAACCACTGCTGCCGTCAGGCGGGCTCAAATCAATTCCCAGCTCGGCATTATTGAAAATGGAATTTCCGCTGATCAAATTGTTCATGCTGCCGGTGCGCACCCGGATGCCGGAGCGCAGTGACGTCTGTGCGAAGGCAATGTGATTACCCATGCCCGGTGACGAGCCGCCAATTATATTGTTTGTCGCTCCGTTCACATCAAGTTCGACATTATGAAAAATGTTGCCCAGCGCGTTGGTGCCATCCGCTTTCGTGCCGATGAAATTGCCCTGAATCACATTCCACGAGGCGGCGGACAGATAGATGCCGTCCACGCCGTTGGCCGAAATCAGGTTTCCCGCGCCCGCCGCGCTGCCGCCGATGTAATTCGCGGCCGCCTGCTGCAGATAAACCCCATCGTTCACGTTGCCCAAAGCCATGGTGCCGGACGAATCGGTGCCGATGTAATTTCCCTGCAACTGATTGCCCGTCGTGCCCGCGCCGACGAAAAAGACGCCACCCAAACCGGAGGATGAATTGCCGTTCGCCGAAATCACATTGCGCGCGGCGGCGGTCGTCCCGCCGATTTGATTTTTGGCCGCGCTGGAAACGCCGATGCCGGCAGTAACATTGCCCAGACCGCCCGCGCCGGTGGCATCCAATCCGATGAAATTGCCCTGGACAACATTGCCGATCACACTGCCATTGTTTCCCGCCAGCCAGATTCCCTCCTGCCCGTTCCCGGAAATCACGTTGCCGCTTCCCGACGCCACGCCGCCGATGGCGTTGGAACAACCCTCGATATAGACGCCGGCCAGGGTGTTGGGGACGGCCTTTGTCCCGGTCACGTCCGTGCCGACATAATTTCCAATAACCGTGTTCAGGACATCCGTGACCATCAAAATCCCGATGCCGTTGTAGGCGTTGCCGGAAATCAGATTGCGCGCGGCGGCCGACACGCCGCCGATGCAGTTTGAGGATGCGCCGCTGATGGAAATGCCGTTGAAGCCATTGGGCAGCGCGCCGGCGCCGGCGGCGGAAAGGCCGATGAGATTGCCCTGGACCCGATTCCCGCTGGCGCCGCCGGTCAGAAAAATTCCATCGCGCAGGTTGCCGGAAATAACGTTGCTGGCGCCGATGAGATTTGCGCTGGCGGCGGAAATGGTCACGCCGGCGTTGTGATTGCCCAAAACCAGCATTCCCGCAGCATCCGTGCCGATGAAGTTTCCAGCGACCACGTTGCCGGCGGCACCCGCGCCGGCCAAAAAGACGCCGTTGGTTCCGTTGCCGGAAATGACATTGCCGCTGATGGTGTTCGACGGCGCGCCGCTCACGGTGATTCCGTCATTTGCGTTGCTGACGACCAGTTCGCCGGAAATGTCGGTGCCGATGTAATTGCCTTGAATCACATTCTGAACGGCGGCCGGGCCATTCAGGAAAACGCCGCTGACTCCGTTTCCGGAGATGACGTTGCGAGCGTTGCCTGGCCCGCCAATCAGGTTTCCGCCACTCCCGTCAATCATGATTCCATTGTTGTTGTTGCCCAGCGCGCCGGCGCCGGTTGAATTGATGCCGATGTAATTGCCCTGAACCACATTGCTGGTCGTGTTGTAAATGTAAATACCGGTGTCGTTGCCGCCGGAAATCAAATTGCCCTGGCCAGCCTTGTTCCCGCCAATCCGGTTGCCCGAACTTTCCACCCAGATGCCGTAGCCGCCGTTGCCCCGGGCAAGCGTGCCGGTCGTGTCCGTGCCAATGAAGTTGCCCTGAATGACATTTGATCCGCCGCCCAAAACGATGCCGTATGACGAAAACCGGTTGATGGCCAATCCCAACACGCGGTTAAATGCGGAGTCCAACTCCAGTCCCACGCTGCTGGCTCCGGCATTGGTCCCGTTCAATTCCACCACCGGCGTTTGAGAATTCAACCATTCGGGTTGCGTGGTCGCGTCAATAATGGTCCACGGATCCGTCACGTCCGGCAGTGCGCTCAATAGATTGATGGTGAAAGGCGCGGTGCCGGTGATGTTAAAATTGACATAGTTCGTAGTCCCGGGATTGGCGTTCGCATTGATGATCGCCCAGCGCAATGAACCCAGCCCGCTGTCGGCCGTGTTGGTCACCGTGAATGTGCCACCATGAACTGCGCCAGCATGAAACAGAAAAGCAAGAACCACCAGCATCGCCGGCAACCGTCCGCCTTGGCACGCTGGACAAAACAGGAATTGATTTACACCTCGCATAAGGGACAGAAGTGCGGAAGATAACTTGCCTTAAAGCCTGGGACAAGTTTTTGTTTTTCGCGGAGCGCGGCTGGCGGCATTTTCTTGTCCTGACAAATTGATCTTTCCCACCAGCCTCGACGCAACCTACCGGATTGCCAAACAAAAAGCCCGTCTTCGACCGAAGACGGGCTGACACTGAAAAACAAGCTTCACGGGTTGGAGTAGTTCCGCCCGCCCGGCGGCACTTGACCGCCGTTGCCGGGATCCACATTTATCGGAGACGGCGGATCCGGAACGTAGGGTGGCCCGGTATGCACCGCTGGTGTTACGGGTAACGGAAGACCGTTCAAACCGGGTGATGTCACAATCGGTGAAATCTGGTTCAACACGTCGCTCACGGCGGGATTGCCGCCATTGTAACTGACCAAGTCTTTATTGATGGATCCCTGAAGCGCAGGAATGGCGGCGGAAACGCCGGCCAGAATCGCCTTGCCCTCGCCTGGCGCCACCCCGGCCACGCCATCGGCCACCTCCTTATAAACGTTGGGCACTACGCGGCAAACGGCCTCGACAATTTTGCCGGCTTCTGACGGCGCGGCCGCAGCGGCAGCGCGCGCTATGGCAACGGCCTGATTGGGCACCAGCGCCACCGCTGTGGCGGCGGCCACCGAAGCCATTTCCGGCGTTGACTGGGCGATGGTTCCCACAATCGCCGCCACCGCCGCTGGATTCAAACCAACCGCTGCCTTTACCACATTTATGGTCGTTTCTGAGCGGGTTTTTGAATCGGCCTGAAACACCAATTCAGCGGACTTGGCTGGCAGCTCGGCCGGGTTGACGCTGCTCAACCTGCCAAAAAACGAATTGGAAGCGGGCGTGTCACCAGCAATAAGATTCAACGTCGCAACCAGCGCGACCGTCATCACCAAACTAAACATTTTTAAAGTTTTCATGACATGATAGAGTTTCCCAAAGCCATTACTGAAGTTAATTTATGCTTTTCCACCCGCCAAGTCAACAAAAAAAACAGCAATAGAACGCGGTCAATGGAGGCTTTCCGCCTCGATTTGCCGCAAGAAATTGGGTTGCAAATCTGTTGCCAACCGGCATCATGCGATCTTCAATGCGCCGATTTAATGCAACATGAGTTTTAATTTCAAAAAGACCCAGTGATCAGGCGCGTCTCCATCCCATGTTGTCCGGGGGGGTTGATTTCGTCACTGATGGCGGCGGCGTGCCTGTTGTTTGTTGCAGGACGGGCGCACAGTCAGGAGGCGCTGCAAATGTCGCTGGCCGGAGATCAGGCGGCGGAGAGCCAGCGGCAGGCTACAAGCTCCATCGGCTATTACAATCTGCTTTGGGGGCCGGTCGCCTGGCGCTTTTCTTCGGGAATGGAATCGGATTACAATGACAATGTCAACTTGCAGTCACAGCATCAGGAAGGTGATTTTATTTTTCGTCCAAATCTCAACACCCAGATGCACTGGCCGGTGACGCAAAAGAACAGTCTGGATGTTTCGCTGGGCGCAGGTTATTCCCTCTACGCAACCCATTCCGAATTGAATCAGTTTTATCTGAATCCAGGAACGGGACTTTCCTTCAACATATACGCCGGCGACTGTGCGATCAACCTGCATGACCGGATTTCCATCACGGAAAACAGCTATCAGAATCCCACCGCCGGCAACAATGGAAACTATGCGCAATTGGAAAACGCGGCCGGCACGAGCCTGGTCTGGGACTTGAACAAGGTGGTGACCCAACTCGGCTATGACCACTTGAATGACATTTCGCTGGGTTCCAGCCAGCAGGTCCCCGACGCCACATCGGACAACTGGTTCCTGAACGCCGGTGTGCGTCTCCATCCTGAAATCACTGCGGGCGTCGAAGGCGGAGTCGGTCTGGACAGTTACGGACAGAGCCAGTCCGCACCCCCCCAGCCGGATGCCACGCAGTGGAATGCCGGGGTGTTTTGCAAGGCGCAAATCAGCGAATACATCAGCGGACGGCTTGACGCGGGTTACACCGTGTATTCACCGGCCAACACGAGCGCGTTCACCAATTTGAGCAGTTCGGCCAATATGTATTTTCAACTTTCCATTTCCCACCAGGTGAACAAATTCCTCAATTACTCGCTGTCCGCCGGCCGGAGCACGGAATCCTCCCTTTTTGGACAGCCCTATGATTATTATTTTGTGAGATTGCAGCCGAGTTGGAACATTTTCAAAAACTATCAATTGAGCACGCCATTGTTTTGGGAAAATGGAACCCAGCTTTACGTCCAGGGCAGCGCGTTGGCGGAAAATTACAACCAATATGGGGCTGCCATCAACATCGGCCGCGCCATAACCCAAAAACTGTCCGGCAGCCTGGGCTATCAGTTCGTCCGGGAAATTTCAGCCCAGTCCAGTCTGAATTACACGGTCAACATTGTAAGCTTGAGTTTCACGTATCAATTTTGAATACTACAATTCATTATGCGAAGATTGTTTTCGTTGCTTGCAGTTTGCGCCACGTTCGCCGCCTCGGCGCAGGTGCCAACATCGCCAGTTCAACTGCCGTCCCCCATGCCCGCCAGTCCCGCCGTTGTCGGCCCGAGCGCCCCAAATGCCGGCGGAGGGCGGGCAGGCGCGCCGGGGTTGCTCAATGGTTACGTGCCGGACGACACTTACAAGCTGCGGGTTGGCGACACCGTGAGTTTCCAGATTTTGGAGGATCAGATTTGGGACACTCTGAACGCGCCTAAAATTCTTGTCGTGCAAGATTCGGGCGAAATTGAATTGCCCTATGTTGGCCGGATGATGGCGGTCGGCCAGACCTGCAACCAGCTCGCCGAAAAAATCAAGGCCGCGCTGGAAAAGGATTATTACAAGCAGGCCACGGTGGTCATGTCCATGAATGTGGCCAGCCCGATTCTGGGGCGGGTCTATCTTTGGGGACAGGTGCAAAAACAGGGCGCGCTGGACATCCAGATCAATGAAAACCTGACCGCCGGCCAGGCGATCATGCGCGCCGGCGGCTTCGCGGATTTCGCCAATCAAGCGAAGGTAAAAGTCATCCGCAGCTCCACCGGCTCCGACGGCAACAAACAAATGCAAACCATTAATCTGGACATGAAGCAAATTCTCAACGAGGGAAAAACCACTAATGACATCGTTTTGCAGCCGGGCGATCTGATCATTATCCCCTCGCGCCTGATCAATTTCTAAAAGCCCCTTTGAGCGAATTCCCCAAAAAACCTGCCATGAACGAAGAACAAAGTTCGGTGACTCATGACCGCACCGCGTGGACGGCGCGTTTTTTTTCCCGCCTGCACCGCTATCGCAATTTGTTTCGGCGGCGCTGGTGGGTGCTGTTGGTTTGCACGGGCCTGGCGCTGGCGGGCATGTCCTCCTACGTCCGGTATGAGCCGCCGGAATATTTCTCGGCGGGATCCATGATTGTCAGCCCGAAACTCAACATCCAGCAAGGCTCGCTTTATTCGGAGGAGTTGGGCAACTTCGTGGGCACGCAGGCGGCCCTGATGCAAGGTTCGCAAGTCCAGCAGCGCGCGCGGGACCGCGTGGCCAGTCAAAATCCGGAGCTGGTGTCCCACCCGGTTGCGCTGACCGTCAACGTGTTGCCGCGGACGACCATTTTTGTGCTGCGCGCCACCTGTGTAAATCCCGAATACGCCAAGCTCTATCTCCAGGCCTGCATGGAGGAATACATCAACCTCAAAAAGGAAATGGCGGAACGGACCTCGTCCACCACCATCGCCGGCCTGACCGACCAGATGTTGCGGCTGGAACCGCAATTGCAGAAGTGCGACGACGAGATGCAGGCGTTTCTGGCCACCAACGACGCCGCGCTCTTGCAGGAAGCCAGCAGCGTGGGAAGTTACCTGACCGTTCTTTACCAGCAAATGGCAACCGCCCAGTCGCAATACGCCCTGCTCCAGTCCATGACGCTCGATCAAAATCTCCTGCTGGAACAGGATCGCGCACCCGCGCTCCGGAGCGCCGACAACGGAACGCAAGCCGGCGCATCCGCATCCGGCGGCCTGCTGGTCAACGCCGGCCTGGCCGAGCAGTCCGGCTTGTTTGCCCCCAACACCATCGGCATGGAGTATCTCACCATCAAACAACAAATTCAGTTGTTGGAAACCAACCGCGACCGGTATGCCCAGTATCTCAAGCCGAAGCATCCCCAGATGATGACCTTGAACCGGGAAATTGACCAGCTGGGACAAATGTTGGACATCTACAAGCAACAGAGCGTGGAGCAACTGGACGCCAAAAAAAGCGCGATGGCGCTGCAAATCACAAATCTGGACAATCAAACCAGGCAGTGGGGTCTGGAAAATCTCGAACTCTCCCGCAAGAGCGCGCAATACGCGCGTTTGAAGGCCAAATCGGACCGGGTTCAATCCCTTTACGACTCCCTCCTGGCCACGCTGGAAACGTTGGATGTCGGCAAGGACACCAGCCCGGAAACCGTCGCCATCAACGAACCGGCGGGCGAAGCGATTCCGGACCAGACGCTGGCCAAAAAAGGACTGACGATTGCGGGCGCGATCGGCCTCGTCGTGGGCGTGGTCATGTTGTTGCTTTTGGACCGGGTGGACGACCGGCTGAACAACTTCACGGAATTGGAGGAATTGTTTGACGAGGAAGTGCTCGGCCAGATTCCGCGCGAACGGCGGCCGCCCCGCGGCGGCATCCTGCCCTTCGTGCAAGCCGACGATCAGCGGCATCCGTTCATCGAATCGTATCGCAATCTCCGCTCCTCGCTGCTTTACATGGCGCAAACCGGCACGCGTCCGCACACGCTGCTCATCACGAGTTCCGTGCCCAACGACGGCAAGTCCCTCACGGCGGCCAATCTGTCCATCACGCTGGCCATGGGCGGCGCGCGCGTGCTGCTGGTGGACGCCGACCTGCGCAAGGGCAACCTGGCTCACCGGTTCGACATCAAAGCGGAGGCCGGACTGTTTGAAGTGCTCTCACAAGGAACTGATTGGCGTTCACTGGTCAGAAACACGCCCGTGACCAAGCTTCAATTGCTTCCACGCGGCGCGACCACGCAACGTTCGAGTGAATTCTTCATCGCCCCGGTCATGGAAAAATTCCTTCAAGAAACCAAAAAAGAATATGATTACGTGCTGATTGACACCGCGCCGGTGATGGCGGCGGACGATGTGACGAGCCTGGCGCCGCGCGTGGACGGCGTGATTTTCGTGGTCCGCGCCGAATTCACCTCGGCCCGGGTGGCGCGCGCCGCGCTCGACATGCTCTACCAGCGCAAATCGCGCGTGCTCGGCCTGGTGTTCAATGCCGTTCGCGCCACCGGCAGCGATTATTACTACTACTACCGCTACCGGGATTATTACAAGGCCAAACCGTCCAAGTAAGGCGCTCGCGGTGGTCGGGCTATATTTCCGCAAACAATTGTGGCCGAAAACATGATTCCAACGCCCGCGGCTGGCGGTGGCGCGTTGTGGTTTTGTCTCAAGTCGCAACCCAAACACGAGCACATCGCGGCGGCGCATCTCCGGCAACACAGCGCGGTCGAGGTCTTCCTGCCGCGCATCCGTTTCAAACGCGCCACGCAACGGGGAACGGCCTGGGTGACGGAGGCTTTGTTTCCCGGCTACTTGTTCGCGCGTTTTGACTGGCAGGCCTCCCTGCGCGCGGTGCAACACTCCCGCGGCGTGCGCGGCGTGGTGCATTTTGGCGAACGCTGGCCCGCGATTCCCGAAGCCTCCATCCGCGAATTGCAACAGTCCATCGGCGTTTCCGAACCGCGCACCATTCCGGAAATATTCGCTCCCGGTGACGAGGTGGAAATCACCGAGGGCGCGATGCGCGGCCTGCGCGCCGTCGTCACGCGCGTCCTGCCGGGCCGCGAGCGCATCGCGGTGCTGATGGAATTCCTGGGGAGGCAAACCATGATTGAACTGCCGCGGCATTTCCTCATCAAGGAAGGCGACGAACGCGCGGCCATATTTTCCGGCGGTTCAGCGCCGTGAAGCCCCCGAGCGGCGGCTCATGCTGGAAAGCACCGCGCAGAACACCAGAAAAAGGAAAAGGATGGAGTGGATCTGAAACGGAAAATCAAAGCGCGCCTCGATCAAACATCCCGCCAGCGCCAGCCAGATTAAAACGACGAACCGGCGGCTGCCGCGAATGCCGCCCGGCACAAACCAACGGAAGCCCACGCAAGCCAGGGCCGCGAGCAGCAGCGCCATTCCCACCCACCCGAACGTGATGCGGGTTTCGAGCCAGTCATTGTGCAACTGTTCCGGCCAGTAGGTCGTGCTGTTGATGAGATAGAGCTGGAAAACCGTTCCGAAAGTTCCCGGCCCGGTGCCGAAAAGCGGATAATCAGCGGCCATGGGCTTTGCCGAATTGTAAATTTCTTCGCGGTTCTGGTAGCCTTCCCCAATTTGTTCCATGCGCGGTTCCAGCGAACCCCAGCCGAAATACCAGGCCAAAGCCAGCGCCATGACAAAGAAAAGCCCCAGCATCGCCGTCGAGTTCCGGCGCGTCTGCCGATCCTTCAATCCGCCGCCGGACGAAAAAAAATTTGTCGCCGCCAAAAAAATCACCGCCACAATCAGGATGCCCGCCGCCACCAGCGCGCCGCCGCGGCTGGTGGAAATGACTGGACAGGCGGCCATGATGACGGCGCAAAGCAACAACACATGATGCGAGTTGAAGCGTTGTCCGCCGATGCGTTGCAATGTCCACCAAAAACCGAGGCACACCGGCCAGAGCAAATTGAAATATTGGGCGGCATTGGAACGATAGGCATACGGCCCGAATTGAGTCTCGCCCGCCGGATTCACCAGCGGCTGCGCCACAAACAACAATTTGCTGGAACCGCTCGCGCGCTGGATGATGCATTCCAGTCCCAGCAGCGTGCCGTTGAGGCAAAGCACCCAGAGCAATTGCCGCAGCCGGCCCGGCAGCAGCCGCGACGGCCCAGCAAAATCATTTTCACCGCCACCGCGAATGGCGCGTTGCTCGGCTGGAGTCAGGCCCAGGAGCCAGTCGCGGATCGCCCAGAACGAACCGGCCAGTCCCAGATAAGTCCAAAAGGTGAACCAGGTGCGGTGGCCGTCCAGGCTGTGCGGCAGCCAGGCAAGGCAGCGATGGGGTTCAAAAAGTCGCGTGTCCGGATTGTAGGTGTAAAACGCATTCAAGGCGCTCACCAGGCAAAAGGCCAGAACCCCCAGCGTCAATCCCGCCAGGCTGCGGTTCAACAAACGCGCCAGCGGATGCCGGTGCCGGGTTTTCGTCGCGGAATGAAGCGAATAATTTTCCCAACGCAGCGCCGTGTAGCCTTTTGCCCCGCGGATGAAAACTTTTGCGAGCAACAAAATCCCCAGCGCGTAGCCCGCGATGTTCATGGTCCAGATGGACCACGGCTGGGTCGTGCCAAAGGCCCACGGGCCGAAAACCAGCATCGGAAATATGATCAAGCCGCTCAAATCGTCGCAGACGCGATAGAGTTGAACGTCCGCCGCCCGCAGCGCGAAAAACGAGCCGGCCAGCGACTTGATCCCCGAACGCCTGACGGCTCGCGCGGTTTGCGGCCCGCCCGGCGGTTGAATGGTGTCAGCCACGCTCCAGATTGGAATCCAACAGGGTCAGTTATCAAGCCCGAACCGCTTCGCAATAATCAAAAGCGACCGGATGCTTGAAGAAGTTGTCCGCGTTCGGTTTGCGGGTGATTTTCCGCCACGCATCACAATCGCTTCGCAAATGAAAGCTTATTGCGGGGCGATCTGGATTTGATAGAACCGGGCTGCCCCATTATTCGTGGCCGTGAAACCATACGAAATGCCGGAGTAATTTGTCAGCGTGGCGGTTGTATTCGTGGTCCAACCCGTTCCCAATTGACTGGTCTGAAGCAAGTTGAGCGCGGCATTGGTCAGGGTGCTGATGACGGTAAAGTTGAGTTGCACCTTGTTTCCCGTCAAAACCGGCGGAGCCAGCGCAACGCCCGGCGGCCCGCTTAATTGATAGACCTGGCTGCCGGCCAGCAGAAACAAGCCCAATCCGAAATCATCGAAGTTGGGCACGCTGGTGTAGGTGACCGGCTGGCTGTCAGACGGCTTGCTGCCGCTGCCTTGTTCGTAACCAAGAAAGCCGTTGTCCGCTCCCGTGCTGTGGTGCAACGCGCCAACCGCCAGCGCGTTCCAACCGGCGATGACGGCGGGCAAATAAGTGTTGGTGTCGAGATAGCCGTGATTGATTCCCCAGGCGAATCCGTAAGTGAAACAGGCCGTGCCGCTCGATTCGGGACCGGGATAATCGTTCGTGTAGGCGAGATTGACGTTCCAAAAACCATCGGCGCGCTGCACGGCTTTGATGGCGGCGGCCATTTGCTGGAACGTCTGGAGATATTCGGCATAGTGCGGGTCGCTGGTGGGAAGCACATCCATCATCCGCGCCAATGCGACAAAGGCCCAGCCGTTGCCGCGCGACCAGTAACATTTTTGCTTGGTGCCATCCGACGCCGTGTAGTTTGTCAGGAAAGTCGGGTCCCGCCACCAGAGATGGTCGGCCGCGTTGTAAAGCCCGTTGGACGCGCCCAGAACGCTTTTGATGAAGTGGAAATTGGTATACATCATCGGCAAATAGGTGGCATTGGTCTTGAGCGCGCTGATGACATTGGAATTAAGCACGCCGAGCTTGGCAAATGCGGGCATGGACATGTGGATGGAATCCACGTAGGTCATTTGGTTCGTCCCGGTCTTGTGGCTCATCCAGTAATTCACGTTGTTGGCGATGTGCGTCAGCCGGTTGGTTTGGGTGGTGTCGAACTGATAAAGCTCAACATATTCCTGACCGGCGCACTGGTCATCGGGCGAAGTGTCGGAGTCTCCCGACCGCAGGTTCCAATTGGTGAACGCGCCCCACCGCACGGCGTAGTTGTAAATGTTGGTGTCGTAATTGATCCGATACAACGCCAGCGACCCTTCAAAATAGGTAGCCCGCGTCCAGATGCTGCTGCCGTGAGGGCCGGGCAGGCAACTGCTGCAGCCGGCTGTCGGCCATTCATTTGTAAAATGATTGTTGGCCAGCACCAGGTCGCTCAAGATCTGCGCCTGTGACGGCATGAAGGCAGCCATCGTTTTGGGTGAAACAGCCAATCCCACCAGCAGCGCCAAAAAAAACGGCTTTAAGCGGACGGATTTCACGGCTGGCGGCGTGGGACGGAATATCGCATGGAACATGAATTACTTTCCCCAAAACTCATTTCAGAGTCAAACCAATGTTCTTTCCGTGCCGCCGTTTGCCTGAAACCTTGACAGCGCTTGGAACGGCCTTATTTTCAGAACATGAATTTCCGCTGGCGTTGTCTCGCTGCCTGTTTTGGCGCGATGCGGACCGGCCTCATTTGCGCGGGCGTTTTCGGCGCCCAAGCGGAGGACATCCCGTTGCCCGTGATTCCCCCGGCGGTTTTTAACATCACCAACTATGGCGCGGTCGGCGATAGCAGGACGTTGAGCACCGCTGCCATCCAAAAAACCATTGATGCATGCTCCGCCGCCGGCGGCGGCACGGTGCAAGTGCCCGCCGGAAAATTTTTGTTCGGCCCGATCACGCTGGCCAGCAGCATCAACCTGCGCCTTGATCAAGGAGCAGTCTTGTTAATGAGTGACAACATGGCCACTTATCCGGTCAAGGCGGATCGGTATCAGGATTGCATCACCGTCGCGAACGGACATGACATTGAAATCAGCGGCGACGGCGTGATTGACGGACAGGGACAGGCCTGGTGGACGGCCTACATGGCGGATTTGAAGGCGGCCCAGCAGACCATGCCACACCGGCCTTACATGACCAAGCTGTCCAATTGCACGCGTCTGCGGGTCAGCGACGTCACGCTCCAGAATTCGCCCATGTTTCATCTGGTGACCCAGAATTGCACCGACGTGACCATTCAAAACGTCACCATCAAATCCCCCGCCACCGCCGCCAACACTGACGGCATTGATCCTTCCGGCTGGAATTATCTGATCACCGGCTGCCTGATTGACACTGGCGACGACAACATCGCCATCAAGCCCACCGCCGGTCGCACGCCCGGCGACAACAATTTCATGGTGAAGAATTGCGCGTTCATGCACGGCCACGGCATATCCATCGGCAGCGGCACTTTCAACGGCCTGGAAAATCTCACGGTCAGCAACTGCACTTTCGTCGGGACGGATTCCGGCATCCGTATCAAGACTCTGCGCGGCAACGGCGGCTTGTTGCAAAACGTCACCTATGAAAACATCACCATGACGAACGTCGGAAATCCGATTTACATCAACGACTATTATCCCGAGCGAAACGCCCCGAAAGATCCCTCGACGGAAACCGCCGAGCCGGTCACCGGCCGGACGCCCATCAACAAAAACATCACCTTCCGCGATTTGACCGTCACCAATTGCCCGAATGCCGGAACGATCCGCGGCCTGCCGGAAATGCCCATCGCGGGCATGACGTTCTCCAACGTGAACATCGCTGCCAGGACCGGACTGAAAATCTATCATGCGCGGGCAGTCCGCTTCATCAACTCCAAAATCACCGTGGAAAGCGGAAAAGCGTTGACGACCTACAACGCGGAAGTCACCGGGCTGGAATAATCCCAAATTCCGAAATGAAAATCTCTAATCTTTTCTCATCGCCGCTAATTCTGCCAATGCGGGGCGGAAGAAAGTCGGAGGCTTTCTGTTTTGGCATTGTCGCTGCAAGCTTTTCAGCGCCGATAAGCGCCGATTAGCGGTTCAAAACCTTTTTCAGAATTGAGCGCGCCCAAACGTTCAAATCTATTTTGCTTCGCTGGCGCCCAGATTGAGCTTCGCCATCACCGGATCAAGCGCCGCTTTCCAAACCGCGTAGCCAGCCGCGTTCAAATGAAGATGATCCGCATTAAAATCCGCCGGATTCGGATTGCCTTGTGCATCCGCGTAAATTCCCCAGGTGTCGCAAATGTCAAAGTTCGGTTCGCCTTTGACAAATTGCTCCACCAGGGCATTGGCCTTCTGGATCTTCTCCGCGTAAATCTGACCGTCGCGTTCGCTTCTGGGCATTATTTTGCAAACGATGACTTTCAGGTTGGGATTGTAATTCTTGATGGCCAGCAAAATGAGCCGGATGTTCGCCGCGACATCCTCCGCATCCGCGCCATCCCCGACATCATTCGTGCCGATCAGCAGCACGATGCCCGATGGATCCAGGCTCAACACATCCGCCTTCAGCCGGTAAAGCACGCCGCTCGTGATGTCGCCGCCGATCCCGCGGTTGGCCACTTTCAATTTCGGAAAATCCGTCGCGAGCGTCCGCCAGCCTTCGGTGATCGAGTCGCCGAGAAACACCACCGCACCGGTGTCATTGGTCGCGGTCGCCGCCCAGCGCGCATGATCACGCGCCCACACACCCGCCAGCCCGTTCCAGACATGAGACGGCACCTTGCCCGGCAATTGGTCAAGACTTGGGAATTGCGACACATTAGTCGCGCTGCCCATCGCCGGGGCGGCGTTGGTGGTGTTTTGAGCGCCGGCAAAATTGATTCCAGCCGCCGCCAGCAAAAGTGCAATGCCTGGAATGATAAGAGGCTTCAAGAGCCTGCGGATGACAAGTGCGATTTTCATTTGAAACCGATTATGGGAATGTGGCCGAAAACTTCCAGCATGAAATCCGCAAAAATTCCACTGGCATTGCAGTTGCGCCGGCGGCAATTCAGTCTTGGATGGAATTCTGCAATTCACGCATTGACAAGACGGGCAAATTGAGCTAGTATTGGGCTAATCGGATCCATTAATTGAAATTAACTGCGTATGAAATCATCATCGAAAAAGAATGCGTTCACTCTGATTGAATTGCTGGTGGTCATCGCCATCATCGCGATCCTGGCGGCGATGCTGCTGCCGGCGCTGGCCAAAGCCAAGGCCAAAGCCCAGCAAGCCTCTTGCATCAACAACCTGAAACAACTCAACCTCGGCTTGTCAATGTATGTGGACAGTTACGAGGACACCTTTCCCGGCTGCGCCTCCGACAACACCTATGGCTTCCGGGTCACGGACTGGATTTATTGGCGGATCGGCGCCAGCACACCGACGTTGCCCGACGGCACCCTGGCCACCGCCAACAAAAGCCCCATTCTTGCCGGGTTGGGTAATAATCTGAATGTCAGCACCAACGCAAGCGTGTTTCGTTGCCCGGCCGATATCAACGATGCGGACAGGATCGCCAACAGCAATCCGATTTACGACTACAGCTATACGATGACCAGCTACAGTCTCAATGGCACCAGCAACCCGGGTTTCACTTCAATTAATACCGGGACGGCATTCTACCCCTTCAAATCCAGCCACGTTAAAAATCCGTCCGGCAAAATCATCCTGGCTGAAGAACAAAGCGTCAACAGCGGTGCAGACTGTTCGGTTCCGGGTGCGGGCGTCCTCAACGATGGTCGCTGGCTTCCCCCTGGAAATCCGTTGACCAGCCGTCACAATAAAAAAGCCGTCGCGGGATTTGCGGACTGGCATGTTGAGTCGGTTCCGTGGCAGTTTGGCCAGAACATCACAAATTCACAGCCGACGCTCTAATCGCCGAAAGGGAACAGCGGTTTTTCAGAGGTGTCCCCGGTGCGAATGTGATCGCTGCTGCGCGGCCAGACGCGCGGGAGTTTGCCGGTGAATTTGTAATCGCCAAACAAAACGTCCGTCATCCCCTGCCCTTCCGTTCCGGGCAGCCACGCCGCCACAAACGCATCGCTGTCCGCCAGCGCGGAATTCAAAATCAGCGGTCGGCCGGAAAATAAAATGGAGACGACGGGCTTGCCCGCAGCCTTGGCTTTCGCAACCAAGGCCAGGTCTTCCGCCGGCAAATCCAGATTGGTGCGGTCGCCCCTGCCCTCGGCGTAAGGATTCTCGCCAATCACGACGATGACGGCATCCGCGTCCTGAAGATTGCCGCCGTCGGGTGAAAACGTCACTTGCGTTTCCGGCGAAACCGTCTGGCGGATGGCCGCGAGCAGCGTGGTGCCGCCGTGCGTCACGTTGCCGCGCCGGCCCTGCCAGTCAATGGTCCAGCCGCCGCATTGCACTCCCAAATCGTCCGCCGCCCCGCCGACGACGGCCAGATGCTTGATTTTCTTCGAGAGCGGCAAAACCTGGTTTTCATTTTTCAGCAGCACAAGCGATTCGCGCACCGCCTGGCGCGCGACGGCGCGGTGCTCCGGCGAGCCGATGGCGGCGGTGAGATTCGGGTCCGTCACCGGGGTTTCAAAAAGGCCGAGCTGGAATTTAATCCGCAAAATCCGGCGCACCGCGTCGTCAATTCGCGATTGCGGCACCTTTCCCTCGGCGACGAGCTGCTTCAAATCTTCGATAAATTCGACATAGCTGTGCGGTTTGCCCGGGCCGCTGGGAATCATGATCATGTCCAGCCCGGCGTTGATGGACTGCTCGATGTCGTTTTTGTAATCGGGTGAAAGCT
>Ga0181529_10002241_pt1 | contig 23531 bp, 21 predicted proteins | sample PEATcosm2014_Bin_36_FD_119763 | JGI IMG/M metagenome (GOLD analysis project Ga0181529, IMG submission 119763) | Peatland microbial communities from MTU Mesocosm Facility, Houghton, MI, USA - PEATcosm2014_Bin10_30_metaG | ecosystem: Environmental > Terrestrial > Soil > Wetlands > Peat | place... | reverse complement strand
GGTGCGCTCGTGCAATTTCAGCACCTCGCGCGCGCGTTCGATCACGTTGAGCGGCAGACCGGCCAGGCGCGCCACCTCGATTCCGTAACTGCGATCGGCCGCGCCGGGCTCCACTTTGCGCAGGAAGATGATGTGGTCGCCGGCTTCCTTCACCGTGACCATCAGGTTGCGGACGCCTTCCAGTTGTTCGGCCAGTTCCGTCAGTTCGTGGTAGTGGGTGGCGAACAGCGTCTTGGCGCGGGTGCGCGTGTGGATGTGCTCCACCACGGCCCAGGCCAGCGCCAGTCCATCGTAAGTGGAGGTGCCGCGGCCGATCTCATCGAGCACCACGAAACTGCGCGGCGTCGCGGTATTGAGGATCACGGCCGTCTCGGTCATCTCCACCATGAAGGTCGATCGGCCGCGCGATAAGTTGTCGGACGCGCCGATGCGCGTGAAGACGCGGTCGATCAGCGGCAGCGTGGCCGATTCCGCCGGCACGAAACCGCCCATCTGCGCCAGGATGGCGATGAGCGCGGCCTGCCGCAAGTAAGTAGACTTACCGCCCATGTTGGGCCCGGTGATGATGGCGATCAGGTCGGTGGAGTCGTTGAGGTACAGGTCGTTGGGGATGAAGCGCCCGGCGTCCTGGCCCGAGATGCGCTCGATCACGGGATGCCGCCCGGCGAGAATCCGCATCTCGCCAGAGTCCGAAAACGACGGCCGCTGGTAGCGATTCTCGGCGGCCACCTGCGCGAGCGCCGCGGTAACATCCAACTCGCCGACCGCCGACGCCGTCGAGCGGATGCGTTGCGCTTGCGCCGCCACGCGCCGGCGAAGGTCGGCGAACAACTCCTTTTCGAGCGCCTGGATCTTCTCTTCGGCGTCCAGCACCTTACGCTCGTAGTCCTTCAATTCCGGCGTGGTGAAGCGCTCGGCGTTGGCCAGCGTCTGTTTGCGTTCGTAGTCCTCAGGCGCCAGGTGGAGGTTGGAACGGGTGATCTCGATGTAGTAGCCGAAGACGTTATTGAAGCGGACCTTCAGCGACCCGATGCCGGTGCGCTGCCGCTCGCGCGCCTCGATCTGCGCGATGTACTGCTTGCCGTTCTGGCTGAGATCGCGCAGTTCGTCCAACTCGGGATGAAAGCCCGCGCGGATGGAGCCGCCGTCGGCGATGTTGAGCGGCGGCTCGTCGGAGATGGCCTCCAGAATCAGATTGGTCACGTCCGGCAGTTCGTCCAGCCGCTGGTGCAGCGAGCGCAGCCGGGCGGCCTGTTGCGTGTCGAAACAGCGCTTGAGCGATGGAATCTTTTCGATGGACAGCCCCAGCGCCAGCACGTCGCGCGGACCGGCCGAGCCCAGCGTGACCTTGGCCAGCAGGCGTTCCATGTCGAGAATGCTTCCGAGCTGTTTGCGGAGTTCGGCGCGCAGGATGGTCTGCTGCAGCAGTTCGCCCACGGCATCGAGGCGCTGTTCGATTTCGGCGCGATCCATGGAAGGCCGCAGCAGGCGCTGGCGTAGCAGGCGGCCGCCCATGCCGGTGAGCGTCTGGTCGAGCACCGCCAGCACGGTGGCTTTCTCCTGCGGACCGGAAACGTCGGCGGCGAAGACCGGCTCGATCAATTCCAGATTGCGCACGGTGACCGCGTCGAGCACCATGGAATCGGCGCGATTGTAATAAGACGGACGGTCGAGGTGGTCGAGCGCGGCGCGCTGAGTTTCGCGCAGGTAGTGCAGGATGGCGCCGGCCGCGCCCACGGCGGCGGGATGGCCGGCGAGCCCGCAGCCATCGAGCGAAAGCAGCTTGAAGTGGTCGCGGAGGGTGCGGTCGGCGTAGTCGTGGGTGAAGACCCAGTCTTCCAATTCGGTGCGGACGAAGCGCGGGCCGGTGCGCTCCTCGGCGGTCAACAGCGGCAGGTCGGCGGCGATCAGCACTTCGCGCGCGCCGAGCTGTTCGAGGGCGCCGGAGACTTCGGCGGGGTCCATATCGGTGGCATGGAATTCGCCGGTAGAGAGATCGACGTAGGCCACGCCCGATTTGCCGTCGGAGCGCGCCACGGCGGCCAGGTAGTTATTCTCGTGGGAGCGTACCAGGGCGGCGTCCATGGCGGTGCCGGGCGTGACGACGCGGGTGATCTCGCGCTTGACGAGTTTCTTGGCGAGCTTAGGGTCCTCCATCTGGTCGCAGATGGCCACGCGGTAGCCCTTCTGAACCAGGCGCGCGATGTATCCCTCGGCCGCGTGATACGGCACGCCGCACATGGGAATGGCCGCGCCCTTTTCCTTGTTGCGCGCGGTGAGAGTGATCTCCAGTTCACGCGCCGCGGTGACAGCGTCCTCGAAAAAGAGCTCGTAAAAATCGCCCAGGCGGAACATCAGCAGGGTATTGGGGACCTGCTGTTTGACGCTGTTGTATTGCCGCATGAGCGGCGTGGAGGCATCGGACATGATCCAAGGTCTCCATTATCTCAGTTGGCGGGCAAGAAGAGATTTGTTTCGCGGAGGTGTAGAGGAAACGGGCTCCGCCGGGTCTTAGGAGTGGCGCCTGTCCCGGCGATCGAAGGCGGAAATCCGTGAACCTGTGAGGGACACGGCTCGCGGCTTCCGGAGCGCTCTGCCCGCGATAGGTGGCGGGCCGGCTCCGGCTCACGGACAAAAGGAATGGCGTTTCTATTCAGGAGACACGAAACATGCGGCGGATGATTCCTGCAATACTACTTCAGAGCGCGGTTCTGATGGCCCAGGTCGGGACGGCTAGCTTTCAGGGGACCGTCACGGACGCCGCCAGTAATGAGACCGTGGCAGGCGCCTTTGTGACGGCTGGCCGTAGCGGATCGCCGCGCGCCAGCCAGACCGCCGAGTCCGCCGGTGGATGGCCCGTGATCCTTCCACAATCCAGACTTCGTCGACAACCACTCGGTTAACAGCCGACACGGTTGTAGCTGCCTCGCACTGCAAACACAAGTAGTTGGACGCACGAAATGAGGATTCTCGCGCTAATTTGGAGGACTCTGGGCGTACCGGGCGATGCAGACAAAGGTCGCCAGAAGCCGACCTAGAAACCCGGCCCGCTGAGTATCCCATTCTCCACGACCGGTCAATAGGCCGCCGTTGGCAACAATGCCCTCTGACGCAATACCGAGGCTAATCCAATAACCCTAGACAGGACGTCTGCGGTCTGAGGCCCTTGCTGCCTCTTGACAGATTGCGAAAATCGTATTCGGCAGGTCCCGAGAGTAGTCCTTTAATGGTTCGACATGGACGTGGTACTGATGCCAGTCTCGGATCTCCTCCGCGGCCGGCTTTGAGCGGAGGACTACCCCCCAGTAGCCATCTTTGGCGGGGACGAACGCATGCTTGGAACTTGTCCGCTCGACCAACTGCTTCAAGTGAAAATCGTCGCGCCCCAAGCCAACGAACAAGCACACGTTGGCTTGCATCGCCACTTCCATCCGCTGATTCCATCTGCTATCAGGCTGTTGCTGAAGGTAACTACGCTCGTCAAAAACGAGAATGGTACCCCTGTCCGAAAACGGCGAATGGGGGGAAGGCAAGAAGCCGTGTGGGTGATAAACAAGCACATCCGCAGAGCGTGCCCAGAACTTCTCCTTGATGACCGGGTACGCAATAATACCGTAATAACCCAAGTAACGCTCCAAGACGTCGTCGAAATTGAAAGTAAACACCTCGCTCGCATGGCCGCGCCTACTCTGTGCCACCAACGCACCAATCCCTGACAGCGTCGCATTCTGACGGATTGCCGCAAAGTCGAGGGCTATGTGCTCGTATAGCGCATTCTGGACCGCGTCCTGAAATTGCCTCATCGTTTTGGTTTGTAGGAACCAATTCTTGAGATCCTCAGCCTGCTGGATGTAGTTCGCCCCTCCGGGTATCGGCCTCCTCGCCGCAGAATACATCCTCTTTATGAGCGTTTTCCAACTCGGCAAGCCAATAGCACCCCGTCCGGAGTTCACGAGTTCGCGACTGAGCCCAGACCCAAGGAACAGTGCAAGTCGACCCTCTCTTAGGGCTCGCGCCAGATAACGAACCACATACGACCTGTCCAGGAAATGCGATTTGCTCATTGAGCCTTCTGATTATTTGATGATCCCGAACTTGCTCAGGGTCTTCAGGAGCCTTTCTATATCCTTGAAGCGCGTTAGGCGCTCGCGAGGAGACTGTGGGACGGAAAAAGACACGAAGCCAGACTTCCCAATTCTAAGCAGCTCATAGCCTCCCCCGAACCCCTGATCGCTCGGCGAGCTCGTACGTAGACCGCAACTCCGGAATCGGGTTAGGGGGACCGCTTCCACAAAGAATGAAGATGACGGTAGATTCTCGCCCTGGAAGTCCATCTTCTGGAGGCTGCCGCTAAACGCATCAGTTCGCGAGGACGCATAGCCCAGTACGTACATCTGGTTGAAGCTGTCCCACTCTGATGCGTCTACATCCTTGGGTAGGCCTGCAAAACCGCCGAGCAGGCCAGTTGTGGAGTTGGCGCCAGCGGTCCAATACTCCGTCATGCGTTTAACAAGATCGTGAACTCCAATATCCGCCCTCCTAGGGTAACTCGGGAGGAGCGGCCGCAGGTCTCGCTCGATAAAGTGCTCACAAACGTGGTAATTGCTACTCACGAGGATAAGACGGCCGAAGCCCCGTCGGACTACAAGGCGGTGCGTGTATGGAGCAGAGCCGTCCACATCGACTTGCGGAATGGACTCATCCACGACATATTCGTGGTACCGCCACCCGTTAACGTTGTCGTATTCCGGCCCGAGACGCTTCACGCCGCCAAACGCCGATCGCAAGGCTTCGGGCTCACTCAAAAGCAAGAATCCCGATAGAGTATCGCTCACGGGTGGATGCCCTCCAACCGAAGCGGCTCCGGGTCAACCGTGTCGAACGCCAGACGCGTTAGTATCCAAAACGACTTTAGAGAGTTGCTCTTCGTCGATGTATGGTGTTCGATGAACCGTAATGGGTTTTCGATTCTGGTGCCCTCGAACTGTAGTCCGCGAAAGGTTTCTGCCTTCCACGACTGACCCCTCACCTGCTGCAATATTACCGGCGATTGAAAGAATGTTCGGACGATGCCGACGAGTGGTTTCGCAAGCCACAACTGGTCCCGGAGGGTCTGCTTTTCCGCCCTCAGATACTCCAGACTATCTTGTATATATGCGTTGTGCGTGTCCTTCTTGGCAACTTGCTCCATGCCGGCCGTGACGGCCGCAATCGTTTCCTGTGTAGCCCTTGCTGACAACCAGAACTTGCTCAACACGGCGCACAATGTCCGCAAAACGTAGTTTGGCAAGCGGCGGTGCAAACTCGGAATCGCATCCCAAGATCGCCAAATTGCTGGGACATAGAGCCCTGGTTCGCCGCCATAGAAGTAGATGAAATCAAACACATGCACCATGATCTCCTCGACCTCCTCACGTCGTGTTCCCATGAGATCTACGACGTTTCGGTCCGACACGCTGTCTGGCAGTTCGATCAATGGTGAGGCCGCGTTCATCTCGGCCATGGTATGCAGGAGTTTGAACTCCAAGCACTCTAGCAGATTCCTGGGCGGCTCGTTATTGAGCAACGCCGCTGCGGCGGTCAACTCCTTGGGACTCCTTGGGTCCGGCAAAACATAACTGAGCGCCGCATCGACGACGCGATGAGACATCTCGTGGGTAATGGTGAGGAGGCTCCATCGGTGGCTACTGCAAGATGAGAGGACGTTCAGCGGTGCGCTCAGGCTCGATCTGGTCGTATGATAACCGTCCCGGCCGCTCAGGTACGTAACCAACGGAGCTAACGGCTCAACGCTTGGAAGCAGAGGTCTTCGAGAGATGAAGTCAGGTAGCTTATGAAGCCAGGGGGAGTTCCAAATAGAGCCATCGTCGAGTACACTGCTCAGAATGGCAGGCTCGGTGATCTCGCGCAAGAGGTTTAGCTGTTCGGGGATACGGGCTTCGCCGAGGGTATTAGTGATGAATCTCCTGATCTTCATCAGTGCCAGATTGGCAATGCCGGTACCTAAGAGGGAGTGAGTCCAAAAGTGGCACTCCGTCTCGCAGATGGGAGATGTACCCGAGTACATCTGAGACGTATAGCGCGAAAGAGCTGCGTTAGCGTCAACAAGGAGCGCGATCGCAGCTAATCCCCGACCTGTGCCGTTCTCGGTGGCCAGGCGCCTTACGCTCTTAAGAAGTATTGTGTTTGCTTGTTCTAGCTCAGCAGATATCTCCGGAGCGATTTCGGCGCTCCGGCATCCGGCGGCGGCCAAAAGTGCGCAGTACTCTTCAGTTGCGTCCCGGAGTTCGGCCGGATTGGAGAAGCCGAAAGTCGTAAGAGCATTGAGCAGGGTCTGGGGTCTGGGGTTTGAGTTGGACCACGGAGAAGTCGAGCGGACGTTATCGCCTTCCAAAACCCACTTCTCGCAGCGACGCCCCGGCTTCCTTGCCCAGCGCGTAATAGACTTGACCTCCTGTGGGTCGGCCGTGTAGATCAGGGCATTGTAGAGGCCAAACGTCAACCATGCTCGAGCGGACCTGCTGTGCAGAAGGCCGATACACTCATCCAAATTCGCCGGATTCACTGGGCCAGTGAACACGAGATAGCCGGGTTTCGATGGGAACTTTTGCCATGGGACGCCATTCCCTAGGTCAAGCTCAAAGATGGGCGACGCCCTATCCCTGCCCTGCCATTTTGAGAGAGCAGCGGACAGAGTCGGCACGACTTCGACGCGCCGCGGCGTAGGGTTCGCAGATCGAAGAATAAAAAACGACTGCTGTCCTGTAAGTTTCACCGTAAGTAAAACTATAGCGCAACTGTAAGAAAGATCACAGCAGGACAGCGGTTATTAAATGGATTGCGAAATTCCCAAGCTTGAGAGGCAACTTGGCGAATCGACGGGCACCGCTACGCGCTCAGCACCTTTTCAAGCTACCTAAAGCGGATTAGACACTCGCACCGGCTCCCCCGTTTCGGGATCGGTACCGAACTGGACGTGGAACCTCGAAGCGACGATGGCAGGCCGTGCGTTATGGGTGGCTGAAACAACTCCGCACCCAACTTGGTTCTGGGAGAGTTCGCCATGGTTTAACCCGCGTTTTCTCTCCGAAATCTGCGCCTGACGGGCAGATCGCGTCATGGTCTCTTCAGTGTGCAATTCCGTATACCTTCGCAAAAAGACGTTCGTGTGCAGGGAGCTTGAAAATGACAGAATAAGAGATCGCGGCACCAAATACAAGCCCCTTCTCTCTTCTTGAACATACCATAGGCCGGATGGCAACACCACCGCCCGCAACGCGGCGTCGGGCCCTGTGGGCTATCAGGTGTATTTTCAACGACATTCGACGAGACTGTTAGCCAAGTACCGCCTGCAGTAGGTGCTTGGACCGACTAGTACTACCAGGTCGGATAGGCACCCCTCTCAGATTATGCGACCGCCAGCGTTAACGCCTCCGCCCGTTGCTCAGGCCCAATCTTCCTCTCTTCATCGGCCGCGCACTGGCGAGTGGCGATCTCGTCCAGGGCGCGCCGCTTCGCCTCCATCCGGACGTGGGAATATCGCGAGAGCATGGCGCGAGAGGCGTGCCCCGCGATGCTCATGATCACCTCGTCGCCCGCGCCCGACTCGGAGATCTCCGTAATCAGCGTGTGCCGGTTATCGTGCCACCGTCCGACGACCTTCGCCTTATCGCGCACCTTCGTCCACGCCGTCCTCAACGTCGTGACGGGCTTGGTGGGATCATTCGGCTGACCCTTTCCGGCGGGGAAGGTGAACCACTCCGGCTTGCACTCACCGATCCGCCGGATGTACCACGCGGCGTGCGCCTCCAGGGCGATCATGACCGTGTCATTCAGCGGGATCACCCGGCCCGTACCGGCGTCGGTCTTTGACTTGCCCACGGTGAGTTGCTTCCTATGGACGAGGTCGATCTGCCGACACCGGAGTTCGCGGAACTCCTTGTCGTGCAATCCGCAGTTCAAGTCCACGACGAGGGCGGGGTACATGTTCTTGCTCCGCAGTTTCGGGGTCGATTCGGGACGAAGAACGTCCTATCGTCGGCAGCAGATTTCGACAGAAAGACCCTCGTGGCATCGCTTTTCGATGCTCAACAGTGGATTTCGACACCTCCGTCTGATGTTCTTAATTTCGATGACGAGCCAGGAATTGCTCTAGTTCTCGACGGCTGTTTGGTTCTTTCGACGTATGAAGCTGGATCTTGCATCGCCTGTTGTCTTCCAAGAGAGACCACTGCCGCCGGTCACCCGGCTGGCGGGATGGTCAGCTCTTGTTCAGGCACTTGGTATCTCCGCCCCGGTGCGGCATCCCGTCTGCGTCTCCGAACAATACGTAAGCGGCAGCCGCCACGAGGAGGGCGGATGGACTGTTCTCGACAAGCGCTACTGGCCCAGCGACAGCTTCGCAGACCACCTCATTTTTGCGCTTCGTCATGAGCGCCTCGATCTGCTTGTCCTGAAGCGAGTATTCGACGCTGTTCCGCCGGCAGAGCTTGAGACTCTGGTGCGAGCCGAGGCGACATCGATGCCGGTGCGCCGTGCGTGGTGCCTGTACGAGTTCCTCACCGAGCGAACGCTCGATGTCGATGACGCGCCGCGCGCGGCAGTCGTCGGTCTTCTCGATCCGAAGGCCTACTTCACCGGCAAACCGCGTCCGTCCCGCCTAACTGGATGACCTTGCCCAGGGCCGTCAAGTAGGCGGCGGAAATACCGAGGCCGCCGAATCCGAATTGGGCGATTGCCCGCAGAGCGCGTTCCGCGTTGCCTTGGCTGGGGCGTATCAAGAAATCGATATCGGCCGAGTAGCGGGAAAATCCGTGCCAGGAAACGGCGAGCGCACCGACGACCAGGTACTCAACTTCGTTCGAGTTCAAGCACTCGATAAACTCTCGCAAACGCCTGCGTAGAGGCATCGGGGTGGGCTCGCTCTCGCAGTTCGAAGAAAATGTCGATCCGCTGCTGCGGGGTCATTTGAGCGCGGGAAAGGGCGTCGGCGGCATCGGCTGCTTCGAAGGTGTCGAAAACGCGGACTACTTTCTCCACAGTTTCAGTTTACCCCGGTTTCCCCATTTCACTCCGCCGGGTCTCTATCCCCGCGCCTGCCGCAAGAGGTCGTCCCACGCCTGGGCCGCGGATCGCATGGCTGTAGATGGCGGCAGTGGTGGCCACCGACGAGTGGCCCAGGCGTTCGGGTATTGGGAACCTGCTGTTTGACGCTGTTGTATTGCCGCATCAGCGGCGTGGAGGCATCGGAGGACATTGGCGCGGGTTTCTCACCAGGCGCAGTGGGGCAGGATGGTCGGCCTGGGCGGCATTTGCACACGGACGTCCAGGCCGAGTGCCACTCGGCCGCAGGTTGACAACCTGCCCCACATTAGGAATTCTTATGCGTAGATTCCCCGCAGGCGGATGGCGTTGGCCACGCGGTCGAGCGCCAGCATGTAAGCCGCCGTCCGGTTGTTGACGCGGTGCGTCTCGGCATAGTGGACCACGCTATCGAAGCTGTCGTCCATGATCTCCTGCAGACGCTCGTTGACCATCTTCTCGTTCCAGAAGAAGCCCTGCCGGTCCTGCACCCATTCGAAATACGAGACGGTCACGCCGCCGGCATTAGCCAGAATGTCGGGGATTACGAAGACCTTCTTCTCCGCCAGAATCCGGTCGGCCAGCGGGGTGGTGGGGCCGTTGGCGCCCTCGCACAGGATCTTGCAGCGGATGCGGTCGGCATTGCCGGAATGGATCACGTTTTCCGTGGCGGCGGGGATCAGCACGTCGCACTCCGTGAACAAGGCATCCTTCAGGTCGAGATCCTCGGCGCCCGCAAAACCGGTGATGAAGCCGGTCTCCTTGCGGTGCTGCTGCAGCGCGGCAATGTCCAGGCCGTGCGGGTTGTAGACGGCGCCATTGTATTCGATCAGGCCGACAATCTTGAATCCGACGGCGCTCATCAGCTTGGCGGCCATCCCTCCCACGTTGCCGAATCCCTGAATCACCACGCGGCAGTCTTGGGGCTGCATGCCAAGTTGCTTCAGGGCCTTGAGCGTGACCATCATGCAGCCGCGGCCGGTGGCTTCGGGACGGCCGCGCGACCCGCCCAGCGCCATCGGCTTGCCGGTTACCACGGCCGTGACGGTGTGGCGCGCGTGCATGGAGTAGGTGTCCATGATCCACGCCATGGTCTTCTCGTTGGTGTTCACGTCGGGCGCCGGTACGTCGCGTTCCGGGCCGATGTAGTCGATGATTTCGGCGGTATAGCGGCGGGTGAGCTTCTCCAGTTCCGCCTGGGAGAGCAGGTTCGGATCGCAGATTACGCCGCCCTTGGCGCCGCCGAACGGGATATTCACTACGGCGCACTTCCAGGTCATCCATGAAGCCAGGGCGCGGACTTCGTCCGGCGTGACATCGGGCGCGAAGCGTATCCCCCCCTTGCCGGGACCGCGCGCCGACGAGTGCTGCACCCGGTAGCCGGTGAAGACCTCCAGGCGTCCGTCGTCGAGCTGCACCGGTATGCTCACGGTGATCTCGCGCTCCGGGCTGCGCAGCACCTTGCGCATCCCGTCGTCCAGTTTCAGCCGGGCCGCGGCCTCGTCGAAGCGTGCCGCTGCGGCGAGCCAGGGATTCTTTTCGTTCTCGTGGGAAATGGATATCGGCAGTGTCTGCGTGGCCACTGTATGAAGCCTCCGGATACATTATCTCAGTAACGCCCGGCAAAGCGGCAAGCCAGGGACTCGGATAGGATAGGAACGGCGGTTTCTCATGGTACTTCTCGGCATCGACATCGGCAGCGTACACACCAAGGCTGGAATGGTGGACGAAAGAGGCGCAATCCTGGCGGCGCGCACCATCCGAACGCCGGGCGACCTGGACGGCTTTGTGCCCGGCCTGCAGGACGCCATCGGCTGGCTGCTGGAAGCCACTACCATGCCGGCCGGGGTGGGCGTGGGCTGCAAGGGCACCATCGATCCGGATAGCACGCGGGTGCAGACGCTGCCCGGGTCGCTGCATTTCCTGGAGGGACAGTTGCTCAGCGAAGTGGTGGGCCTGCCCGCGGACGTTCCGGTGTTCGCCGACAACGATGCGCGCGTGGCGCTGGCGGGCGAGATGGTGTGGGGCGCCGCGGCCGGGCACCGGAACGTGCTGATGCTGACGCTGGGCGCGGGGGTGGGCGGCGCGGCCATGGTGAATGGCGAGTTGCTGCGCGGCCACACGGGCAAGGCCGGCCACCTGGGGCATATCGCTGTCGATCCGGACGGGCCGGTTTGCGCGTGCGGCAACCGGGGCTGCCTGGAGACCGCCTTTTCGGCGCGCGCCATCGAGGGCGAAGCCTGGGCGGCGGTACACCGCGGCTGCGCGTCCAGTTTGACCCTGCTATTCCGTGAACAGCCCCAACTGGCCACCTGCCGCACAGTGTTTCAAGCGGCGCGCGAGGGCGACGAGGTGGCCTTCGCGATCGTATCCAAAGCGATCCATCGGCTGGCGGCGGCCATCGCGGGGCTGCTGCATGTCTTCGACCCGGAACTGGCGATCCTCGGCGGTCCGATGGCCGATGCCGATCTGCTGGTCCCGCTGCAGGAGGAAGTCTGGCGCCGGTCGCGAGGCTTGCTGGGGCGCGAAGTCCCGCTGGTGGAGCAGCAGGTTGCCGACCGGTCGGGCATCGTCAGCGCGGCGGGGTTGGCGATGAGCCCGGGGGGGTTCTCCGGGAATTCGTGAGCGGCCGAGGCGCGCGCAGTCGCGAGCTACGCCGGTTGGTTTTGTGGGGCAGGATGGTATCCTGCGGCCGAGTGGTACTCGGCCTGGTCGGCATTTGCATGCTGGTCGGCAGGCCGAGTGCCACTCGGCCGCAGGTTGCCAACCTGCCCCACATAAGACAGGAGCCGCTATTGGCGGAAGGCCATGCCGGCGAAGCTGACCACGCTGCGCTCGTCGATGTTCCACTGCTGGTACTTCAATAGCTCGCCGCGAGCGGCGGGGGCGGCTTTCAAGAACGTGTAGAAGGGCGAGGAGCCGCACCACTTCAGGTCGTCGCGGTTGGTCTGCACCAGGTCCCAGAATCCGCCGGCGTCGGATGCGTTGATGCGCGACATGCGCGCGAGGTCGCGCTCGCCGACTTCGCTCATGACTCCGCTATCGGCTACGGCGGCGAACCGGTCGTGGTAGCGCACGCCCATGTGCGCCATGTCCACGCCGAGAATCCAGAACAGGCCGTTGCCTTCGCGGTCGCGCAGTTCCCCGAGCGCCTCCAGGAATTGCTTCACGCCATCGTCGTCTTCCGGCTTGCCGCCGTGAATCAGACTCTTGGCATACGGGCCGCACAGCACCGGCAGGATGCGGACATCCGGTCCCAGGACGTGCTGCAGGAAGATCACCTGCAACTCGACGGTATGTTCGAAGGAGTGGCAGTAATCTTCCATGTCCACGGCGGGGCCGCCGTGCGCGGCCAGCCAGTCCACCAGGCGCGTGTCGGCGGGCGCGTCGCCCAGGGGCGTGCGAAAGGTCTTGCGGGTCAGGCCGAAGCGCTCCGGCTCGCCGTAGTGCGAAGTGGCCAGGATGACGAAAGTGCGCTCGCGATGCTCGGGCCGCAGCATGGCATAAGCCGCGCGATAGGACTGCCATCCGCCCTGCGGGCTGACGTGGGGCGCCGCGATGCCGAATAGATCGCCATCGGCGGAGGCGTCCGCCGGCCCCTCCATATATTGCTCCATGGTCTGGCGCAGCGCCGCCACATCGGCGGGGTATGCGCTTCCGGCATGCGACGGCTGGCGCACCGGCTGTTCGGCGAATTGGAGTTTTCGCTCGGAGCGCATCCGTTCGAAGGTTTCGTCCTCCAGGAACCCGGCTTGGCTGAGGGTTTCCGCCAGGTGAGTGGCGATGGCGCTCACCTCCAGTTCGCCGGTGAGGCGCGCCAGCACGGCCCGCAGGTCCAAATCCGTGCGCGTTCCGTCGAAGCACTGCAGGCATTCGATGAGCACGGGCGGCACAATCAACATGGCGTCGCTGAAGCGGTACGGGTCGCGAATGAAGAGCCCCGGTTGGTCGGGCGCGGGCGACGGCAGGAAGTCCAGATTCAGGCGCAGGCGGGCGAGGGGTTGAGACACGATTCATCGTAGCGCACCGGCATTAACATATCCGCAATATAAAATCTTTCGATTGGATTCGACGGGGCTTGCCGGTTTAATATGATCTTACGGTCGATGTTCTTTCGGACAGCGGCCGCAACGTCCCCGCGGACTTTCCTTTTTCTCCCAGCCCGAGAACTTATTCCATAAACTGCACGGAGGAGAACTGTGAGAAACCAGATTGCGCGGCCCCTGGCCGTGCTCGCAGCGGTGTCTTTCAACGCCATTCTGTCGTTCGCTCAACCCAATGAACTGGTTGTGTGGAAGGGTGAGTTGCGCAGCGATTCGCAGCGGCTATTCAGCGGTTACACGGTCGAACTGGTGGACAGCCACCACTCTACCGCCGCATCGGCCAATGTCCAGCCGGATGGCACTTTCGAGTTTCGCCGGGTAACTGGTGGCGAATATGAATTGCTGGTCACCAATGGACGCGGGCAGGAGCTGTACCGGAGTTATGTCAGGACCGGAGATCCGGGCGACATCGAAGTAAACGTGCCGGATGCGAAGACTGAGAGGCCACCTTCCCGCGGAGTCTCGGTATCGCAGCTTCTGCATCCGCCGGATCGCAAAGCGGTGGCGTGCGCCATGGCGGCGGCGAAGTTGTCGCAATCGGGGCAGTATGCCAAGGCGGTGGAGGAGTTGGAGAAGGCCCTCCGCATTTCGCCGGAATACGCCGACGCCCACCTCAACCTGGGCGTCCAATATCTGCACCTGGAACGTTACCCGGAGGCGCTCGACGAGTTGGAGCGCGCACTGCGGATTGCGCCGCCCACCGCGCTCGCCTTATCGAACCTGGCCTACGCGCAACTCCAACTGGCGCGCAATGCCGAAGCGATCCACAGCGCCCGCGAGTCGCTGCGCCTGGAACCGGACTATCTTCCGGCGCATTATGTCCTCGGAATCGTGTTGGCGAGAAGCGGCCAGTCGCTTCCCGAGGCCATCGCGCACCTGGAGAAGGCTGCCAATTCCTTCCCCAGCGCCCGCGCCAATCTCGATCGGCTGCGGAGCGAATTGGCGGCCCGTTAGAGCCTGTCACGAAATGACCTGTTCGCTCGCCGGCAGCCGCGACCGTGACAAGCCGTGAAATAATTGGCGCGCCGACGTGGCGCACGCACGAGTGCGCACGCCACGTACTACCGTCTCAATCCTGTGCGGGGGAATCTCTCACGGCTTCTGAGGGAGCGGCTATTTCAGAGCGAGCCCTTAGGACGGGGGCAACGGAATGCATCCGCGACCCTATTGGCTTGCGCTGCGGCTGGCAGGTTCGCCCCTCGACGCTTCGCCCTACGGATTGCTCCGCACGGCGCTCGACGGCTAGTGTAGCGTCCACGAAATGCCCAGGCAAATCGAGTTCAGGTTCTTCGATCTGCGTTCATCGGCGACCCGATTTTTTGGCAAAGTGGCTCCGTGGCAGGCAACCCATCGCTTGGGATGGCGGTTACAATAGCAACTGAAGCGTGCCGGACTCGACCAACAGGCGCGCAGCGGGACCACGGGGATTGAACGGGTGAGCCACATAAGGGGTTTCGGGATCGCCAGTCTGATGTGCTGCGCGGCGGCGTTTGCCACGGCGCCTCAAATCGCACCGGTGCTGGAAGTTTCCGTGCGCGATGGCTCCAGCCTTCCGGTTCCCGGCGCGCGCGTGGAAGTGCGGCTCGGTGACGACGTGGTGCTGAGCAAGGACACCGAGGTGGACGGGCGCGCGCTTTTCCCCGGTCTGAAACCCGGCCGCTACACGGTTAGCGCCGCCAGGGAAGGCTTACGGCCGGAGCGCAAAGAGGGCGTGGACGCCGCGGCGGAAGGCGTCACGAAGGTCGCGCTGACCCTGGTGGCCCTGGAAGTTCACAAGGACAGCGTCAGTGTGGAGGCCACGGCAGATCCGGTGGAGCAAGGCGGCTCGACGCCTCAAAGCCTCGCCGCACAGACCGCCAAGGAACTGCCCGGACGGCCGCCCACGGTGGCCGATGCCCTGCCCCTGCTGCCGGGAGTGGTCCGTAAGCAGGATGGCGGCCTGCAGATTTCCGCGGCTGCGGAACATCGCGCCGCCCTGATCGTGAATTCCGCGGACGTGACGGATCCCGCCACCGGCCAGTTCGGATTGACGGTGCCTATCGACATCGTTGACGTCATGAACGTGTACCAGACGCCGTTCCTGGCGGAGTATGGGAAGTTCACCGCGGGGCTGGTGTCGGTGGAGACGCGGCGGGGCAGCGAGAAGTGGAAGTGGGAGCTGAACGATCCGCTGCCGGAGTTCTACATCCGCAGTTGGCGCTTGCGCGGGCTGCGCACGGCGACGCCGCGGGTCAACGCCGAAGGCGCGCTGGTCCCGGGAAAACTGTATTTTTCCGAAGGCGTGGAGTACGAGATGCGCAAGATCGAGGTGATCACGCTTCCCTTCCCCAACGACCAGAAGAAGAAATCGGGCGTGAATTCGTTTGCCCAGGTGGACTGGATTCCCAGCTCGTGGAACGTCCTGACGGCCACGCTGCACATCGCGCCGCAACGCCTGGCCTACGTAAACATGGACGCGTTCGATCCGCAGCCCACCACTCCCGATGCGGCCACCCATAATTACACCGGGACCATCACCGACCACCTCTCGATTTTCGGCGGCCTGCTGGAGAACACGATTTCCGAAACGCGTTTCGGAGCGAAAGTCTGGGGCCAGGGTCCCGCCGATATGACCATTGCGCCCACCGGGCGGGGCGGCAACTACTTTGCGCAGCAGTACACCAACGCGTCGCGCTTCGGTTGGGCGCCCAGTTATCTGTTCCGCTCGTTCAAATGGCTGGGAACGCACGCCTACAAAGCGGGCGCCTACCTGGCGCAAAGCTACGACTCGGGACAGGTGATCGACCAGCCGATCGACATACTGAGCCCTCAAAACCTGTTGACCGAACAGATCACGTTTTCGCCCGGCCACGCCTTCTCGCTGGACGATACGGAATATGCGTTCTACGGGCAGGACCACTGGAGTATTTCGTCGCGGCTGGCGGTGGATTTGGGAGTGCGCACGGAATCGCAGGAGGTGTCGCACACTTTCCGGGTGGCGCCGCGGGCCGGGCTGGCGTGGTCGCCGTTCGAACACTGGGGCACGGTGGTCCGCATGGGCTTCGGGTTTTTCTACGATCATGTGCCGCTGAACGTTTACTCGTTCAACCATTTTCCGAAAGCCACCGAGACCTTTTACAACGCCGCCGGCCAGATCTCCGCCGGGCCGTACTTCTACGGCAATACGCTGGACGTGGTGAACGTGCGCATCCCCTTCGTCTTCCGCACGGCGGGGCCGGGCAACTATTCGCCGCAAAGCGCCACTGGCAGCGTGCAGGTGGAACAACCGGCGGGGCGCTTTGTGCGGCTGCGCGTGAGCTATATCCACAACCAGTCGGCGGGCCTGGTGGTGATGGACCTGGTTCCACCGGACCCGGTGACCCTGACGGGGGCGCGCGAGCTGATCGGGAGCGGCCAGGCCCGGTACCGGCAATTCGAAATGACCGCGCGCGTGCGGCTGCGGGAGAACCGGCAGATGTTCATTTCCTACGTGCACAGTTACGCGCGCGGCGATCTGAACGACTTCAACAACTACCTGGGCAGTTTTCCGATCCCTCTGGTTCGCCCCAACCTCAACGGCCGGCTGCCCGGCGATCTGCCCGACCGCCTGCTGGCGTGGGGGGCCGTGCAACTGACGCGCAGCGTGCGGATTCTGCCGGTGCTCGAGTACCGCAACGGCTTTCCCTATTACTCGCTGGACGCGGCGCAGAATTACGTCGGAGTGCCCAACGAACAGCGGTACCCGAACTTTTTCGCACTGGATGCGCGCCTGTCGAAGGACGTCAAGGTTAACCCGAAGTACAGCGTCCGGCTGTCCGTTTCGGGGTTCAACCTGACCAACCACTTCAACCCGGATACGTTGCACAACAACGTCGCCGACCCGCAGTACGGGATCTTCTTCGGCCAGCGCCAAAGAAAATATACTGCCGATTTCGACGTGTTGTTCTGACCGGTTACGGGGAAACTCGCCGGGCTAGGCGCGTTCCTGGTACGTGCCTTCGCTGGTGCTGACGCGGATTTTCTCGCCTTCCACGATGAAGGGCGGCACCTGAACCACCAGGCCGGTTTCCATCTTGGCGGGCTTGGTGACGTTGGAGACGGTGGCGCCTTTGAGGCCCGGCTCGGTTTCCACCACGGTCATGTCCACGGAGGCGGGAAGTTCCACGCTCATGGGCTTACCCTCGTAGAACTCCACCTTCACTTTGAGCTGCGGGATGAGGTAATTCACGGCATCGCCGAGCAGGTCTTTCATGAGGTGCATCTGCTCGAAACTCTCGGTGTTCATGAAGTAGTAGTATTCGCCGTCGTCGTACAAATACTCCATCTCCTGCTCGTCGAGGGTGGCTTTTTCGACCTTGTCTTCCGACGAGAAACGATGTTCCATCATCGTGCCGGTGCGCAGACTTCGCATTTTGGCCTGGACAAAACCACGCAGGTTTCCGGGCGTGCGATGCGTCATCGAGAAGACCGAATACAGTTCGCTGTTGAACTTGACCACCATGCCCGGACGCAATTGTGTTGCGGAAATCATGAAACTCCTTGATGTGTACTTGGGTTACGAAACTCGAATCCTTAAGTATAGCAGCCTCGGGCGCAAAGCTCGATTGGTAGTATCGGAAAAAGGGGGGACGCCGGACCCGGCGCCACTTCCCCGGAGCTGACTAGGAACCATGGATCTGCTGATTTTCGACCTCGACGGGACGCTGATCGACTCCCGGCTGGACCTGGCGCACTCGGTCAATGCCACACGCATCCACATGGGCATGCCTGCGCTGGAAAACGAAAAAGTGTACTCCTACGTGGGTAACGGCGCGCCGGTGCTGATCCGGCGGGCAATGGGCGAAAAGGCCACCGAGCCCGAGGTCCAGGAAGCGCTGGAGTTCTTCATGGAGTACTACCGCGACCACGTGCTGGACTTCACCACGCTCTATCCGGGCGTGAAGGAGTCGCTCGAACGGCTGGCTGCCGCGGGGAAACGCATGGCCGTGCTGACCAATAAGCCCGTTCGGATGAGCCGCATGATCGTCGAGGGACTGGGGGTCGCCCAGTGCTTCTTCCAGGTGTACGGCGGCAATAGCTTCGATTTCAAGAAGCCGCACCCCATCGGGATCGAGACTCTCATGCGGGAAACCGCTTGCGGCCGCAGCCGGACGCTGATGGTGGGCGACAGTTCGGTGGACGTACAAACGGCGCGCAACGCCCAGGTGAAGTGCTGCGGGGTGACCTACGGGTTCCAGCCCGAATCCCTGGCCGACCCGGCGCCCGATCTGCTGGTGGACAGCATGGAGCGGGTGGCCGATTGGGTGCTCAACGGGGTAGCGAGCTAACGGCATCGCCCGCGCAACGATGCTCGCTTGCCGGCGCGGTCACTGAAAGCCTGGGACGTCGATGTGGCGCATGCACTCATGCGCAATGCCACTTACTTTTATTGAGGCACGCACGCGGTCCTATGTGGGGCAGGTTTTCAACCTGCGGCGGGTTGTCAACCCGCCTGCCGACCAGTATGCCAATGCCGCCCAGGCGGGTTGAAAACCCAATGCCGCATACTTTTCCCAGTATTGGGAATGCTGCAGAATTTGTGGGGCAGGATGGCATCCTGCGGCCGAGTGGTACTCGGCCTGGTCGGCATTTTCATGCTGGTCGGCAGGCCGAGTGCCACTCGGCCGCAGGTTGCCAACCTGCCCCACATAAAACAGCGTGCGAGACTCAATCAATACCGGTGTCCGGTTGTGAGAATACTAAGCGGCATTGCGCACGAGTGCGCACGCCACATCGTCCCGCCGATGCTACCATCGGGTGCATGGACCTGCGCTATCCCATCGGCAAATTCGATTTCTCGCAAACCGTCCCCGAGGACGCGCGGCCGGGCCTGATCGACGATATCCGCCAGGCGCCGGATCTATTGCGCGCGGCGGTCGAGGGGCTGGACCACACTCAACTCGAGACCCCCTACCGGCCAGACGGATGGAGCGTCCGCCAGGTGGTCCACCACCTCGCCGACAGCCACATCAACTGCTACGTGCGGTTCCGCCTGGCGCTGACCGAAGACCAGCCGAAGGTCGCGGGCTACGACGAGAAAAAGTGGGCCGAGCTATCCGACGCGCGCACCGCGCCCATAGCCCTCTCCCTGGCCCTGCTGGAGCCCCTCCACGAGCGCTGGGTGCGGCTCATGACCGCCATGACGGATGACGAGTGGGGCCGCTCGTTCCATCATTCGGACCTGGGGCTGAGGAGGCTGGATGTCACCCTGGCGCTGTACTCCTGGCACGGAAAGCACCATACCGCACAGATTACGCGCCTGCGGGAACGAATGGGCTGGTAGGCGAAATCCGTTACAACCAAACGGACTCGGGGAGCGTCCATTCTATTGGGGAGGGGTCCGCCCCTGCGCATAAAGCCGGTATAATGACTGAAAGGCCCCCGGAGAATTCTATCCATATGAGTAGCCGTATTAAGTACACCATTGTGAGCGCATCGACGTGCCTCATGGTTCTGTTGTTGGTGGGGAGCGTGCTGGGCCAGTCCAGCGGCGCGGACGACACATTCAAACACATCGGCGTATTCAGCGAGGTGGTGTCGTACATCAAGGACCAGTACGTCGAAGAGCCCGATATGAAGAGCGTCACGCTGGGCGCGCTGAACGGCCTTCTGGAAGCGGTGGACCCATTCGCCAGCTACCTGAATGCCGACCAGTACCGCGACTACGTCAAGAATAAGGACGTCAAGCGCGCGGACGTAGGCCTGATTCTCTCCAAGAAGTTCGGGTACCTGGGGGTGGTGGATGCGATTCCCGGATCCCCGGCGGACAAAGCCGGTCTGGCCACCGGCGACATGATCGAGAGCATCAAGGGCATTTCCACGCGCGACATGCCGCTGGCGTATGCCGCCATCCTGCTGCAGGGCGAATCCAATACCCCTGTCGATCTGAGCGTGGTGCGCGTGAAGCATCCCGAGCCGCAGACCGTAACGCTGTCGCGCTCGAACCTGGTGCTGCCCGCGGTGGAGAGCCGGATGTTGGCCAACCAGGTGGGCTACGTGGGAATCGGGGCGCTCTCGGCCGCGCAGGTGAAAGATGTCGCGGCGGCCATCGAAAAACTACAGAAAGATGGCGCCAGGAAGCTGATCGTGGACGTGCGCCGCTGTGCGCTGGGATCCCCGGAAGACGGCATCGCGCTGGCGAACCTGTTCCTGAATAAGGGCCTGATCACCTATGTGAAGGGGCAGCGCTATCCGCAGCAGGACATCCAGGCCGACCCCGCCAAGGCCATCACCACGCTGCCGGTGGCAATTCTGACCAATCACGGAACCGCCGGCGGAGCGGAGATCGCCGCCGCCGCGCTGCAGGACAACGAACGCGGCAAGGTGGTGGGCGACCGGACTTACGGCGACGCCGCCATACGCAAACCCATCACTACGGAAGATGGCGGCGCCATCATTTTGTCGATCGCCAAGTACTACTCGCCCGGCGGAAAGGCCATCCAGGACACCACGGTGGTCCCGAAATACACGGTGACGGACCAGGAACCGGTAGTGGACTACGACGAAAATGGCGAGCCCATTCCGACTCCGGCCACCCCGCAATCGGAGACCAGGAAGCTGGAAGACGACCCGGTGGTCAAAAAAGCGCTGGAAGTGCTGGGTTAGCGGACTGCCCGTCAGAGAGTCTTCAAGTACGCGATGACGTCGTCCTTTTCGGCATCGCTCAGCATGTCTTTGTAAGCCGGCATGCCGTTGCCGCCGGTCTCGATTTTGTTGCGGACGTTGGCTTCGGTGGGTCTCTTGCCGTTTGCCAGCTTGTCGCGCTTGAACAAGCCTTTCAGCCCGGGGCCCATTTTCTTCACGTCGCTGTCGGCAAGGTGGCAGACGCCGCACTGTTGGGCAAATACCGCCTTGCCCTTCTCCGGGTCGATTTTTCCCGCCGCCAATCCAGCGGTCGCAGCGGCCGCGGCCGCCACCAGAGCCCCGGTGAGCCATCGATTCGTTGTGGTCCTGTTTCCCTCTGACATAAGCTCTATCTTACACAATCGGTGTGCGGGAATCGGCTGCCGTCCGGGAAGTTTTACGTAGGTTTCCGGCTGCTGGACGCCGGCGTCTATTGAATCCCTAGAGCTGCTTTATGTGGGGCAGGTTGGCAAATCGGGTCGAGTGGCACTCGGCCTGCCGACCGGTATGCAAATGCCGCCCAGGCCGAGTGCCACTCGGCCGCAGAATGCCATTCTGCCCCACAAAAACCGCGGCATTTCCGATGCGGAGATAACTAAGCGGCCCCACCCGCTGAGACCATGCGCGGCGCTTTGTTAGAATCAGGCAATGGCGGAAATCCAGCGCGGCGCGGAGCCGGTCGAGTCCTTCGAAACCTCGCTCGACGAACTCGAAAAGGTGGTCAAGGAACTGGAAGGCGGCGATCTTTCCCTCGAGCGCGCCCTGGCGCTGTTCGAGCGCGGCGTGGGGCTGAGCGACCGCTGCCGCTCGCAACTGGAAGAAGCCGAGACGCGCGTCGAAACCTTGATCCGCAAGGACGGCAAAATCGCCGCGGAGCCGTTCCGTCCCGAGAAATCCGAAACCTCATCATCATGAACCTTCGCGAATACCTCGCCCAGCAACAGCAGTTGGTGGACGCGGAACTGGACCGCCTGGTCCCCTCCGAATCGACGCCCCCGGAAACCATCCATCGGGCCATGCGCTACAGCCTGTTCGCAGGAGGCAAACGCATCCGCCCCATCCTGTGCATGGAGGCCGCGGCCGCCGTCTGCGGTTCCGCCGAGGGCGTGGCCGCCTGCGCCTGCGCGCTGGAACTCATCCACACGTACTCGCTGATTCACGACGACCTGCCGGCCCTCGACAACGACGATTACCGCCGCGGCAAGCTCACCAACCACAAGGTCTTCGGCGACGCCATGGCCATCCTGGCCGGCGACGCGCTGCTCACCCTGGCGTTCCAGGTGCTGGCGCAACTCGCCGTGGCCGACCAACGCAAAACGCGCCTGGTGGCGGAACTCTCGATGGCCAGCGGAACCGTCGGCGGGATGATCGGCGGGCAGGTGGCCGACCTGGAAGGCGAAGGCAAACCGCCCGACGCGCAATTGCTCGAAACCATCCACCGCGCCAAAACCGGGGCCCTGTTGCGCGCCAGCCTGCGCCTGGGCGCCATCCATTCCGGGGCGTCCGAGGAACAATACGCGGCGCTCTCGCGTTACGGCGAGCACATCGGACTGGCGTTCCAGATTGTGGACGACATTCTGGACGTGGAAGCGTCCTCCGAATCGCTGGGCAAAACCGCCGGCAAGGACGCCGCGCAGCACAAGATCACCTTTCCGGCGGTCTACGGACTGGAGGCCTCGCACCGCATGGCCGAAGAGGAGTCGGCGCGCGCGCATGCCGTGCTGGCGCCCTTCGACGTGCGCGCGGCTCGTCTCCACGAGTTGGCCGACCACATCGTCCGCCGAAAGTCATGAAGACCCGGCTGGACCGCGCGCTGGTGGAACGCGGCCTCGTGGAATCGCGGGAAAAAGCGCAAGCCCTCATCATGGCCGGCGAGGTGCGCGTCAATGGCCAAAAAGCCGCCAAGCCCGGGCAGCCGGTGGACGACGATGCCTCGCTCGAAGTACTGGCGCGTCCGCCCTACGTCGGCCGCGGGGGATACAAGCTGGCCGCCGCGCTGCGCCAGTTCGCCATCGACGCGGCGGGCGCCGTCTGCATCGACATCGGCTCATCCACCGGAGGCTTCACCGACGTGCTGCTACAGGCCGGCGCGGCGCGCGTCCACGCCGTGGATGTGGGCGCCGGACAGCTTGCCTGGCAACTGCGCACCGATCCCCGCGTGGTGCTGCACGAGCGAATCAATGCGCGCGAGCTGACGCCCGAGGAAATCGGCGAGCCGGTGGACCTGGCGGTCTGCGACGTCAGCTTCATTTCGGTGACCCTGATTCTGCCCGCGGCCGTCCCCCTGCTACGGCCGGCCGGGCAAATGGTTATACTGATCAAACCGCAGTTCGAAGTCGGCAAAGGCCAGGTGGGAAAAGGCGGAATCGTACGCCAGCCGGAATTGCACCAGTCGGCGTGCGAGCGCGTGGCGAAAGCGGTTACGCAATTGGGATTCGAGACTAATATCATGGACAGCCCGATTCTGGGCGCGGAAGGGAACAAGGAATTCCTGCTGCATGCTCATCATTAAAACGGTCGGCGTCATATCCAAACCCAACTCGGCGGCGGCGGCCCAGATCATACCGAGACTCCTCGACTGGTTGCACGCGCGCGGATTGGGCGTGCGCATCGACGAGCAGACCGCCTTCTACGCCGGAGGGGTGGCGGGCCGGCCCCGCGCGGACGTCCCGGAGGGCTGCGACCTGGTGATCGTCCTGGGCGGCG
>Ga0181529_10002240_pt1 | contig 23540 bp, 22 predicted proteins | sample PEATcosm2014_Bin_36_FD_119763 | JGI IMG/M metagenome (GOLD analysis project Ga0181529, IMG submission 119763) | Peatland microbial communities from MTU Mesocosm Facility, Houghton, MI, USA - PEATcosm2014_Bin10_30_metaG | ecosystem: Environmental > Terrestrial > Soil > Wetlands > Peat | place... | reverse complement strand
CCCCTGCCCGCCGGCACATCCCCGGAGAGCCGCCATCAACAAGCAGGCGACGCATTCCCGGACCCAGGCGCGTTTCTCGGTCCTTGTCCAGCCGCGGACCCTCGGCCGTCGGCCTGCTTCTTGCGGGCGGAGCAAGGCAGATCCGCGAGATGGCGGCGACACAGCTAAGTGGCTTTCGGTGGGGGACGGTCAGTCTCCGGAAACGCCGTCTTACCGCTGATTCGCCTTCGGCTTTAATACCCGAGCAGCGGCGCCAGCCTTGCCCGCACTTCATCCATTACGTCATCCGGGCAACTCCCGAATGGTTCGGCGTGGCGCGCCTTCCAGTCCACACTTTTCACGTGATCGGTCAGAATGACGCCAGTTGCTCCGCTGCTGGCGGGAACGGGCACCTCGAATGGGTATCCCTTTACCTGGATCGTCACGGAACATGCCAGCGCCAGTCCGGACTTGGCGTTATATGTTTTCGGACTCAACACCAACGCTGGACGGCGTCCCGCCTGCTCGCGGCCGGCTTGCGGGTCAAAGGTCAACCAAACAAAATCGCCCGCGTCCGGCACAAACGCGATCTTCACCAGGATTCCTTACCCTGAGGCCGTCCCCAGTCTGTTTCTCGATGACGGTTCTTGGGCGTGATCTGAGCCACGAGATCGGAAAGTTCATATCTTCGCCGGGCCGGACGCAACACGATGCCTCCCTCCCGGTCGAGAGCCAGATTCACCCTATCTCCTTCAGCCAGGCTGGCCTGCTTCGCTATCGCAAGGGGAATCCGAACAGCCAGACTGTTTCCCCATTTCGTGATCCTGGAATCGCTTTGCATATGTCTCTACTTTGAGTATACGCCCAGTTGCTGGACGCCCTGGTCGCCACTTGACCACGCAGGGCCACAACGAGTCTCCAGTGTGGGGCAAATAGAACCGCACTGCCGACCGCCAGCACATCCCCGGACAGACGACGTCAACAAGCAGGCGACGCATTCCCGGACCCAGGCGCGTTTCTCGGTCGTTGTCCGGCCGCGGACCCTCGGCCCCCGGCCTGCTTCTTGCGGGCGGAGCAAGGCAGATCCGCGAGATGGCGGCTTCCCACATCAACTCGAATGGGAAGGTGTGGTCTCGTTACCACCCTGAGAACGGCCAGATGGCCTGTAGCCTTGCAGCACCCAGCGGTGGCCTTCCTGGGACAGTATGCAGACGGCGTCATCTAGCTCAACCCAAATGAGCTCGTGGTCAGTCTCCCGCGATGGGATTTGACCCACGACATCTGCTTCAATGAACACAGACCTTTTCTCAAAACAAGCGTTCTCTTCCACCGAGTACACGATATCGACTGCCTTCCCTACTCGGGCCTGTGACTCTAGGATCAGACCAGCTTCCTCCATCGCCTCTCGCTGGATTGCCTGCTCTGGGGTTTCGCTCCCCTCGATGCCACCACCGGGAAGATAAAAGCCTCGCGGAGTTCGGATTAACGCGAAGCAGCCCCTCGCGTTCCGGACGACTGCGTAGGCACTCGGCCGCTTGATGTAGGGGCAACCTGCAACCCTGCTTCCGAAGACGGGTACGCCCATTACAGCTGCAGCCGGCTCCTTCCTGCCCTAGCGTACTACAGTCGCGAGGTTGGGTCTCTACCACTAGTCGTTCCGCATTTGGCGACGAACAGCCTGTGAATCCGCTGACGCCCAAACCGCCGCGAGCCCGTGTTCGCGTTGTACTGAATCCGATTTGGGAACGGGAAGTCCACCCGGCAACGAGGCGAACCAAGGCCGTCCCGTAGGGGCTTCTGCCAGACCGCGGAAGTGCCGTTTCCCCACCAAACCCACGCCCACCGCTGTCGCGCCCCCTTTCCCGAAACCCCTCACTTTGTCTCGCCCCGTGACACCGTGTTATAAGAGAGATTGACGTCTGGAATCCCCTTCCCGCGAGAGTTAAACTTATGGAACCAACCGCTGATATCGCTTTGATCGGACTGGCCGTCATGGGCCAGAATCTGATCCTCAACATGAACGACCACGGCTACACCGTAGTGGCCTACAATCGCACCACTTCCAAGGTCGACGACTTCCTGAACGATGCCGCCAAGGGCCGCAAAACCATCATCGGCGCCCACTCCGTCGCGGAGATGGCCGGCTTGCTCAAGCGTCCCCGCAAGGTCATGTTGATGGTCAAGGCCGGACAGGCGGTCGACGATTTCATCGAGCACGTGCTGCCCTACCTCGAGCCCGGCGACCTCATCATCGATGGCGGCAATTCCCATTTCCCCGACACCATCCGCCGCACCAAGTATCTGGAATCCAAGGGCATGCTCTACGTCGGCACCGGTGTTTCCGGCGGCGAGGAAGGCGCCCGCTTCGGCCCCTCCATGATGCCCGGCGGAAGTGCCGCCGCCTGGCCGCTGGTCAAGGACATCTTCCAGGCCATCTGCGCCAAGACGCCCGACGGCGAGCCCTGCTGCGACTGGATGGGCGAAGACGGCGCCGGCCACTACGTCAAGATGGTGCACAACGGCATCGAGTACGGCGACATGCAGCTCATCTGCGAAGCCTACCAGCTCATGAAGGAGGGTCTGGGCCTCTCTAACGAGGAGATGAACGCCTACTTCACGGAGTGGAACAAGGGCGAGCTCGACAGCTACCTCATCGAAATCACCCGCGACATTCTGGCTTATAAAGACGAGAAGGGCGAGTACGTGGTCGACAAGATCCTCGACACCGCCGGCCAAAAGGGCACCGGCAAGTGGACCAGCGTCAGTTCGCTCGATCTCGGCATGCCGCTGACATTGATCGGCGAAGCCGTCTACGCCCGCTGCCTCAGCGCCCTCAAGGACGATCGCGTCGCCGCTTCCAAGATCCTCCAGGGCCCCAAATTCAAGTTCGAGGGCGATAAAGCGGCCTTCGTCGAAGACATCCGCCAGGCCCTGCTGGCTTCCAAAATCGTCTCCTACGCGCAGGGTTTCATGCTGCTGCGCGAAGCCGCCAAGGAATACCACTGGAATCTGAACTACGGCCTCTGCGCCATGGTGTGGCGCGCCGGATGCATCATCCGCTCGGCCTTCCTGGGCAAGATCAAGACCGCGTTCGATAACAACGCGGCGCTTCCCAACCTGCTGCTCGACCCGTATTTCCAGGGTGTCATCGAGCGCTGCCAGGGTTCCTGGCGCCGCACCGTCTCCAAGGCCGTCGAAGCCGGCGTCCCGGTTCCCGCCTTCACCACCGCCCTGTCGTTCTATGACGGCTTCCGCAGCGCGCGCCTCCCCGCCAACCTGCTGCAGGCCCAGCGCGATTATTTCGGCGCCCACACCTACGAGCGCCTCGACCAGCCGCGCGGCAAATTCTTCCACACCAACTGGACCGGCAAGGGCGGCAACGTGTCCGCCGGCCAATACGTCGTCTAGGAGCGCCCCCGGAACCGCGAGCGTCAGCGAGCGGCCCGAGAGCAAATAATTCTCAGGAGTTACTATATGAGTCACGGTCTGAACATCCCCGCGAGCGGCGCCCTCGATTTCCTGTCCCTCGGCGCCCTGGTCCATCGTCTGGACACCGGCATCATCCCCTTCCGCAAGGCCACCGAGTGCCTCATCCACGTTTCCGGCGGCGAGTTCAATTGCGCCGCCAACCTCTCGGACTGCTTCGGTCAGAAGACCGGAATCGCCACCGCCATGGTGAACTACCCGGTGGGCGATCTGATCGCCGAGCGCGTCAGGGCCATGGGCGTCAAGCCTTTCTATAAGCACTTCAAGCACGACGGCGTGCGCGGCCCCAACATGGCGACGGTCTATAGCGACCGCGGCCAGGGCGTGCGCGCTCCCGTGGTCTTCTACAACCGCTCCAACGAAGCCGCCGGCCTGCTGAAACCCGGCGATTTCGATTGGAAGGCCATCTTCGCCGGCGGCGTCCGCTGGTTCCACAGCGGCGGCATCTTCGCCGCGCTGTCGGAAACCACCGCCGAAGTTATCATCGAAGCCATGCAGGCCGCCAAAGCCGCCGGCGCCATCTGCTCCTTCGACCTCAACTACCGCGCCAAACTCTGGGCCATCTCCGGCGGCGAACAACGCGCCGTCGCCGTGCTCGACCGCATAGTGAAGAATGTCGACGTGCTGGTGGGCAACGAAGAGGATCTGCAAAAAGGCCTCGGCATCCCCGGCCAGGACGTGCACTCCAAGTCCAAGCTCGATCCCAGCGCCTTCTTCGGCATGATGGACCAGGTCACCAAGAAGCATCCTCAGGTGAAGATCGTGGCCACCACGCTGCGGGAGGTCCATTCCACCAACCGCCACAGTTGGGGCGCCGTCGCCTGGATCAACGGCCAGACGGTCGTGTCCCCCACCGCCGAACTCGACGTCTACGATCGCGTCGGCGGCGGCGATGGCTACGCCTCCGGCTTCATCTACGGCCTGCTGAACAACGAATCGCCCGAAGACGCCGTCCGCCTCGGCTGGGCCCACGGCGCGCTCCTCACCACTTTTCCCGGCGACACCACCATGGCCACCGTCGACCAGGTCCGTGCGTTCGCCAAGGGCGGATCCGCGAGAATTCAACGGTAATCATGACCGACGCCGTCACGCAACTCGCATCGCAGGTCAGACTGCTGCTCATGGACGTCGATGGCGTTCTCACCGACGGCCATCTCTTCAACGTCCCCGGTCCCGACGGCAAGATGGTCGAGACCAAGGGTTTCGATTCGCAGGACGGCATCGGCCTGCAGTGGCTCAGTTGGCACGGCATCAAGACTGGCGTCATCAGCGGACGCCAGTCGCCGGCCACCGAAGAGCGCGCCCGCCAGTGCAAGATGTCCTACGTCTACCAGGGCCACATCGAGAAGATTCCGATCCTCGAAGAGATCCTTGCCAAGGCCCAAGTCTCTTCCGCTGAAGTGGCGTACATCGGCGACGACTTCACCGACATCGTGATCATGCACCGCGTCGGCCTGGCCATCGCCACCGCCAATGCGCGCGCCGAAGTCAAGCGCGAAGCCCACTATGTGACCGAAGCCCCCGGCGGCTCCGGCGCCGTCCGCGAAGTCGTGGAACTGCTGCTCCAATCCCGCGGCCTCTGGCCCGAGATTCTCAAGCACTACGAAATCGGCTAAGCGGCCACTCCCGCGGCACAGGTATAGAATCGTACCTATAGCTTGGTTGCCAAGGGTATGAACATTCCAACGAAAGAAGACACGCACGTAAACGAGGGGCTCCGCGTCAAAGAGGCCCTGCTCTCCTTCGTTCGTCAGCTGCCGTTAAACGCGAACGGGGTGCCCCAAGTGCTCGGCCCTGAGCAGGATGCGGCGCTGGACGAGATCGTGGCCGGCGCCAGAGCATGGATCAATGCCACAGACCTGCTCGCCCAGGGGCTGTTGACGTACGACTACGGCAGGTTCGATAGCGACCACGGTATTCTCAGAACATGCCTGATCCTCATCAGGCGTGAGACGCTATTGTCTCAACAGCCTGCTACCACAATCGAGAGCATTCAGAAGCACTTCGGACTCGCTTTCAAGATCCTAAAGTCGATCCCTCAGATGTCGAACAGTCCTGAGGGGGCTAACGGTTCTTCTCCTTCCGTAACGCTCTCGATCAAGGCGAACACCGCGTTCATCCTCATGTAGATGGATAGGACGCACCCCGAGTTGGATGACGTATCGAATGCATTCAAAGAGACATTTGCCGAATTCGGCATCCACGCGGACCGCGCCGACGACGTCGAGCATCAGGACGTAATCACCGAAATGATCTTGGACCGAATTCGCTCCTCGGAATTCCTCATCGCAGACATGACAGGAGAGCGTCCGAACGTCTATTACGAAATCGGCTACGCCCACGCAATCGGGAAAAGACCGATCCTCTACCGGCGGGCGGGCACGCCACTGCACTTTGATCTCTCCGTGCATAATGTCCCTGAGTACAAGAACATCACCGAATTGAGGCAGAAGCTAAGGGGGAGACTGGAAGCCATGACCGGGAAAGCCCCCCGGTCCGCCGCTACTTAATCCATCTTCCCGCCGCGAGGAAGTCCGCCGCCCTCACAATCGGGATGCCCGCGTAGCGCGCAACCGCAGCAGGTCTTTGTCGGCTGTGATGATGAACTCGGACGCGCCCGCCACGGCGCATTCAAGAATGCGGTTGTCCGGCTCATCCTCTTTGACGACGTCGAGTGTTCTGCCCGGTGAGACGAGAGTTGCAAGACGAAGTATCTGCTGTCTGGCATCCTGGAGCCGATAACCGTCCCATTCGAACTTGTCCCGCAGGACCCGGACCAACTCGTCGAGGATCGGCTGCGATACGGCAACTTCAATGTCGCCATTGACAGCCATATACAGCAGCCGCATGCCACCGAACTGAAACGCGGACACGTAGATGTTGGTGTCGAGGGTAACTCTAGCGGCCACGGAGTTCGCGACGCGAGTCGTCAATCAGGCGAAGAACGTCATCCTCCGTGTAGCCCAGTTTTTCGGATTGCTCACGACCGTATCGGGCGAGGTCTTCCAGCTTCCGATTCGCCAGATATCGACGCAGGGCGTCCGCCGCAAGCTCTTCCGTGGTTTTTCCGTCGGCGGCCGCGGCTTCATTTACGGCTGTCAACAGGTCGTCTGGAATCCGCAGGTTGTTTTGCGCGGCCATAACACCTCTCCTCAAGCGTACCGTACGGGCAGCCCGGACGCTCACTCCCAGTTCAAAATCACCTTGCCGCTGCGGCCCGACGCCATCACCTCGAAGCCTTCCTGAAATTCGGTGTACGGGTAGCGGTGTGTGATCACCGGCGTGATGTCCAGCCCGGATTGCAGCATCACCGTCATCTTGTACCAGGTCTCGTACATTTCGCGGCCGTAGATCCCTTTGATGGTGAGCATGTTGAAAATCACCGTCCGCCAATCGATGGGCATCTCCCCGGACGGAATTCCCAGCATGGCGATGCGCGCGCCGTGGCTCATGTTGGCCACCATGTCGCGGAAGCCCGACGGATTGCCGGACATCTCCAGGCCCACGTCGAAACCCTCCGTCATGCCGAGTTGCTTCTGCACATCCGCCAGCTTGGTTTCGCGCACGTCCACGGCCTGCGTGACGCCCATTGCGCGCGCCAGGTCCAGGCGGTAGGGGTTGACGTCGGTGATCACGGTGAAGCGCGCGCCGGCATGGCGCGCCACGGCGGCGGCCATGATGCCGATCGGTCCGGCGCCGGTGATCAACACGTCCTCGCCCAGCACCGGAAACGTCAGCGCGGTGTGGACGGCATTGCCGAACGGATCGAAAATGGCGGCCACGTCGAGCGACACCGATTCGTGATGGCGCCAGATGTTGGTCATGGGCAGCGCGATGTATTCGGCGAACGCGCCCGGACGGTTCACGCCCACGCCCTGCGTATGGGCGCAGAGATGGCGGCGTCCGGCCAGGCAGTTGCGGCAGCGGCCGCAGGTCTGATGGCCTTCGCCGCTCACCAGGTCGCCGGGGAAAAAGTCGTTGACGTTGGAACCCACCTCCACGATGCGGCCGACAAATTCGTGGCCGATCGCCATGGGCACCGGAATGGTCTTCCGCGCCCAATCGTCCCACTGGTAGATGTGGACGTCGGTGCCGCAGATTCCCGTGCGCATCACGCGGATGAGCACGTCGTTGATGCCGATCTGGGGGATGTCGATCTCTTCGAGCCACAGTCCGGGCTCGCTCTTGCTTTTGACGAGAGCCTTCACAAACATTACGATAACTGATTGAGCCCTCATCACGGACAACGGCTGCTGCTGTTCGCCTCCACCACCGGCTACCAGATCCGCGTCTTCGCCGATGCGGCCCGCCGCATGGGCGTGGAATTGACGCTGGCCACGGACCGCTGCCACGTGATGGAAGACCCGTGGGGCGACCGCGCCATCGCCGTGAAGTTCGACCGGGTGGCGGAATCGGTGGAGGTTCTGCGCGGCCGCCGGTTCGATGGCGTGGCCGCGGTCGGCGACCGTCCGGCGGTGCTGGCCGCGGCGGCCGCCGAGGCGCTCGGCTTGCCGTTCCATCCATTGGCGGCGGCGCGCGCCTGCCACGACAAGCATGCCGCGCGGCAATTGTACCGGGCCGCTGGATTGCGCGTGCCGGAATTCTTCCGCGCGTCTCTGGACGACGACCCGGCCGTGGCGGCGCGCCGCGCGACCTACCCTTGCGTGCTCAAACCGCTGGGACTGTCCGCCAGCCGCGGCGTGATCCGCGCCAACAACCAAGCCGAATTTCAGGCGGCCTTCCGGCGCATCCGCGCGCTGCTCGGCGATTCCGGCGAGCCATTTCTGCAAGTGGAGGATTACATTCCGGGCCGTGAGTTCGCCGTGGAAGGCCTGGTGACGCGCGGCGAACTGCAGCCGCTCGCCATCTTCGACAAGCCGGATCCGCTGGAGGGTCCGTACTTCGAAGAGACCATTTACGTCACGCCGTCGCGCGAGCCGGAAGCGGTGCAGCGGGACTTGCTGGAAACCGCAGCCGCGGCGGTCGGCGCGCTGGGACTGCGCCACGGTCCGGTGCACGCTGAACTGCGGTATAACGACGCCGGAGCGTGGATGCTGGAAGCCGCCGCGCGGCCCATCGGCGGACTGTGCGCGCGCACGCTGCGGTTCCGCGGCAACCTTCCGCTGGAAGAGCTGATTCTGTGTCACGCGCTGGGCGAAGACGTGTCCGCCGCGCGGGTGGAAGGCCCGGCCTCGGGCGTGATGATGATCCCCATCCCGAAAGCCGGCATCTACCACGGCGTCGCGGGCGTGGAGCGCGCGTTGGCGGTCGAAGACATCGAGGATGTGACGATCACCGCGCAGGATGGCGACCGGTTGGTGCCGCTGCCGGAAGGATCGAGCTACCTGGGATTCCTGTTCGCGCGCGGCCAAACGCCCGATGCCGTAGAAGCGGCGTTACGAAAGAGCCATGCGGAATTGCGTTTCGATGTGGCGACGGTGCTGGAGACGGTGCGCTAGCCTTTGGCCTTTTGCGGGACGAAATCGGGCGGCAGCGCGGCGCCTTCGCCGAAGAAATAGGCTTCCATTTGCGTCAGCAGGAACTCCTGGGCTTGCGCGGTGCCGAGGTTGAGGCGGTACTCGTTCATGAGCATCTTCATGTGCTCAACCCACATCTTCCAGGCGTCTTTGGAAACGTTGTCGTAGATTCTCTGACCCAGCGGATGGCCTTCAAACGGGATCTCGTCCAGCCCTTCCATTTCCTTCTGAAACTTCACGCAAAACACTTTCCGGGCGCCCGGACGGATTGCATTGCTGATCTGGTTGAAATTGCTGCCGCCACTTCCGCAAGACATGAAGACTCTCCTATAGGTCAGGATACACTACCGGATGTGAAGACTTGCCTGTGACGCAATTCGGTGACAGGCGCGAAATTCAAAAGCGGAATTTCATCCCCAGCCACCGAATTGGACTTCCCTACCGAACGAAACCGACCGCACTCAGGACGATGCCGAGATCGCGGGTGTCGGGCGGGGCCCGGAACGTACGGTCGACGACGATCTCGACGAGGGAGCCTTGGAGCGGAGCGGCTGAGGTCAGGATGTAGGAGCCGGGGCCGGGATAGGATGCGGACGCGACCTCGCGGCCGTCCAGCAGCAGCATCACCCGGCGGGCGGCGGCTAACTCGGAGATGGTGAAGGCGACTCGCAGCGGCAGCGGATCGGGCGGGCTCCGCAAGGCCACCACGGCGCGGCCGGCCATCCAGCGGTAGCGGTTGTCTTCCAGGGCGTAGATGCCCGCGACGATGTGATCGGCGGCCTCGGGCGCGTTCATCGGCAGGTACTGGAGCGTGGGATGGCGTTCGCCGATTACGGCGGCGCGCAGGCGATCGACCACGCCGCGCGACACGCCGAACGGCCAGTAGCCGCGCGCGACGGTGGAATAGGCGGATGCGGTTTCCAGTCCGATGAGGCGCAACGGAACCGACGGACGGATCTCCATGGCGGCGATGGTCGTGAGCGGCGCGGTGACGGGTACGGAGTGGCCCAACTCGCTCGAGACCACGATGTCGCCGGGACGCAGTTTCTGGTTGTGGCGCAGCGGCAGCGCGCCTTGGGATTCCATGTAGTAGCGGAGGCCCCATTCGCCATCCACCCAGGTGCGCTGGGGCGACGACACCTGGCGGGCGAACTGTCGGTAGGCGTCCCAGTGCTGGTAGTTGGCGGCGGCCAGGGCCAGACCGAGCGCCAGTTGCGCGGCCAAGCCGAGGGCTAGCCATCGCGGCCGCAATCGCGAAGCCAGCAAAGCGACGGGCGCGGCCATGGGCAGCAGGTAGCGGGCGGCGCCGGCAAAGAAGATGGCCAGCGCGCCGGCGAAGAAGATGGCGATCCAGGCGAGGAGAAAGCGCGTGCCGCGGTCGCGCCGGGCCCGCCAGGCGACGATCGCGACGGCGGGGACCAGCGCGGGACAAACGATGAACCAGGAGTGGACCGTGAGCGCGATGGCGTTGGCCAGTTTGGCATGGGCGGTCTCGAGGACGCTGAGATATCCGGCCAGCACGGCGGCGGGAAAGGCGCCGGTGGAGACGCGCTCGAAGATCTGCCAGGCGATGAGAGTAGCGGGCGGGACGAAAATCAGCAGCCAGCGGCGGAGGGATCGGGGGTGGTAGAGCAGGAGATACGCGGCCAGGATGGGCGTGAGGAGAACGGCTTGATAGGCGGCGAGTGCGGCGAGGGCCATGGCGACGGCGGCGGGCAGCAGGCGGTCGGCGAGGAAGAGGGCGATGGCGGCCATCCAGAAGGCCAGGAAGGGGAGGTCGGCTTCCAGGGAATTGCCGTTCACCACGAAGGTGGGGACGGCGATAAAGAGGAGCGTGGCCCAGAGGGCGGAGGGCGACAGGCGGCGCGCTAGCGACCACATGGAGGCGACGGCGATCAGGGAGAATGCCAGGTACGCGGCGTGGAACGGGACCTCGCGAACTTGGCCGAAGACGGCGAGCAGTGCGCCGAGGATCCAGCCATCGAGCGGGGGATGCGGCTGGCCGCGGAGATCGACTACCTCGCCGCGGAAGACGTAAGGTGTGTGCTTGGGATGCAGCGGCTCGACCTGGGCGTGGACGGCTTCGGAGAGATAGATATGGTCGTCACCCTGGATGGGCTGGTTGAGGAACGGGACACGGATGGCGACCACTACGGCGAGCGAAAGAAGAAGCCCGGCTACTCGGGCTTCCATCGGAGCACGGGCTTACGCGCGGCACTGACTTCGTCCACGCGGCTGGTGCGCGTGCCGTAGGGCGCGCCCTTGACCATTTGCGGATCGGATTCGACTTCACCGGCGATGGAGATCATGGCGTCGATGAACTGGTCGAGCTCCAGCTTGCTCTCCGTCTCGGTGGGCTCGATCATCAACGCGCCGTGCACGATCAGCGGGAAGCTGACGGTGTAGGGATGGAATCCGTAATCGATGAGGCGCTTGGCCAGATCGCCGGTATGGACGCCGTGAACGGCTTGCCGCTTGTCGCTGAAAACCACTTCGTGGAGGTTGGGCGACGGGTAGGGCAGATCGAAATACGGCTCCAGCTTTTTGCGGATGTAGACGGCGTTCATGACGGCGTCGACGGTGGCATTGCGGAGTCCGGGACCGCCGTGGGCGAGGATATAAGCCAGAGCGCGGACCAGCACGCCGAAGTTGCCGTAATAGGCACGGACGCGGCCGATGGAGTGCTTCCGCTTGAAATCCCAGGAGAACTTGCGGATGGATCGGCGCAGGCGCGGTATGGGCAGGAACGGCTCCAGCGCCTTCTTCACGGCGACCGGACCGGCGCCGGGACCGCCTCCACCGTGCGGCGTGGAAAACGTCTTGTGCAGGTTGAGGTGCATGACGTCGACGCCGAAATCGCCGGGACGCGCGATGCCGACCAGCGCGTTCATATTGGCGCCGTCCATGTAAAGCATGGCGCCTTTGCGATGGAGAATCTCCGAAGCCTGAATGATGTGATGATCGAAGACGCCCAGCGTATTGGGATTGGTGACCATGAGCGCGGCCACGTCTTCGGTGACGAGCTGTTCGAGCGCGGCGATATCGAGCGCGCCGGTTTCGCTGGACTTGATGTTTTCGACGGCGTAGCCGGCGATGGCGGCGGTGGCGGGATTGGTGCCGTGAGCCGAATCGGGAATCAGGATCTTCTTGCGCGGGTTGCCGCGCTTCTCGAGCAGCGCGCGGATGAGCAGGATGCCGGTGAGCTCGCCGTGCGCGCCGGCGGCGGGCTGCAGGGTAACGGCGTCCATGCCTGTAATTTCGGCGAGGGCGTCCTCGAGGTGCGCCATGACAGCCATGGAGCCCTGCGACAGCGCCTCGGGCTGATAGGGATGCGCCCAGGCGAGGCCTTCGATGCGGGCGACCAGCTCATTGATGCGCGGGTTGTACTTCATGGTGCAGGAGCCGAGCGGGTACATGCCGTGATCGATGGCGTAATTCCAGGTGGAAAGGCGGGTGAAGTGGCGGATGGCTTCCACTTCGCTGACTTCCGGGAAACCGTCGATGGCTTCGCGGACATTGCCGGCGCCGAGGGCTGCGGCGGCGTCCACGGCGGGGACATCGAGCTCGGGGAGCTGATAGGCCTTCTTGCCGGGCGAACTGCGCTCGAAGAGCAGCGCTTCGTTCTGCGAGAGATGAGGGCGGACCTTCTGAATCATGCCTGCACCTCTTCCGGTTTGGCGGCGTCGACGGGCTTGGCGGCGGCGAGCGCGGCGGCCACGGAATCCATATCGGGGCGGGTGGACATTTCGGTGGCGCAGAGCAGCATGCAGTCCGGCAATTCGGGGTAATGGGCGGCCAGCGGCAGCCCGCCGATGATCTTTTTCTTCAGCAGCGCCTTGTTGAGTGCGTCAGGCGACTGGCCTTCGATGCGCGCGACGAACTCATTGAAGAACGGTCCGCTGAAGCGCGGCTGGGCTTTGCCGGCGAGGTAATGCGCCTTGGCGAGATTCTGTACGGCCAGGTCGCGGAGGCCCTGCTTGCCGTAGACCGTCATGAAGACCGCGGCCATGAGGGCGATGAGCGCCTGATTGGTGCAGATATTGGACGTGGCCTTTTCGCGGCGGATGTGCTGCTCGCGGGTGGAGAGCGTGAGGCAAAAGGCGCGGTTGCCGCGGGAATCGGTAGTCTGGCCCACCAGGCGGCCGGGCACCTGGCGCATGAACTTCTCTTTGGTGGCGAGAATGCCGGCGAAGGGTCCGCCGTAGCAGGGGGAGATGGCGAAGCTCTGCAGCTCACCGGCGATGATATCGGCGCCGGATGGCGGCTGCAGGAGGCCGAGCGAGACGGCTTCGGTGAAGACCATCACCAGCAGCGCGCCGTGACGATGGGCGATTTCGGCGGCAGCCTGCACCTGGTCCACGATGCCGAAGAAGTTGGGCGACTGCACGATGACGGCGGCGGTGAGCGGATCGATCTTGCGTTCGAGATCTTCCAGGTCGAGCGAGCCGGTATCGGCGAGGTAGCCGAACTCGTCAACGGGCATGCCCTGGTAGCGGGCATAGGTGCGCAGCACCTCGCGGTATTCGGGATGGACGGTGCGGGCCACCAGGACGCGGCCTTTGCCGGTGGCGCGAACGGCCATCATGGCGGCTTCCGGCACGGCGGTGGATCCGTCGTACATGGAGGCGTTGGCTACGTCCATGCCGGTGAGCTGGCAGATCATGGTCTGGAATTCGAAGATGGTGGTGAGGGTGCCCTGGGAGATTTCGGCCTGATAGGGGGTGTAGGAGGTGAGAAATTCACCGCGCGAGACCACGGTATCGACCAGGACAGGGCGGTAGTGGTTGTAGACACCGGCGCCGAGGAAACTGGGGTAGCCATTGGCATTCTGGGCCGCGCGGCGGCGGAAGACATCGACGATCTCGTATTCGGAAATCCCCGGATCGAGCGCCAGCGGGCGGTTCAGCCGGACGGCATCGGGCAGATGCGCGAACAGTTCCTCGGCTGACGACAAACCAGAGGCGTCCAGCATGTCCCGCCGGTCGGAATCGGACTTCGGAAGGTATCGCAACTACTTTTCTGCTCCTACGTAGGCGAGATAGTCGGCGGTGGACATGAGGCCATCGAGCTCCGCCGGGTTAGTGAGTTTCACTTTGATCAGCCAGGCCGCGCCGTGCGGATCCTGATTGAGAGATTCCGGCTTGTCGGCAAGCGTGGTATTAATTTCCGTCACCTCGCCCGAGACCGGGGCATACACGTCGGAGACGGCTTTGACCGATTCGACCGACCCGAGGCTCTTGCCCTTTTCGAGGGGGGCGCCGACTTGTGGGAGATCGACATAAACAATGTCGCCGAGCTCCTGCTGGGCGTGATCGGTGATGCCGATAGTCGCGGTCTCCCCTTCGGGGAGGACCCATTCGTGTTCCTTGGTATATCGAAAATTTTCCGGGTACATTGTTTATTTCGCTCGTTTGTAAAACGGAGTCTCCACCGTGACCGCATCCACGGGTTGGTTGCGGATCATGATCTGAATGGACGTGCCGGGACGAGCCTCCTCCGCGGGCAAATAACAGAGGCCAATGTTTTTGTTTAGAGTGGGCGAGGGCGACCCGCTGGTGACCCATCCGGCGGGACTGCCGTTCAACAGGACTTCGTAACCGTCGCGGGCGATGCCGCGGCCGCGCATTTCAAAACCGGCGAGCTTGCGGCGCAGGCCGGTTTCGCGCTGCTTGAGAAGCGCGTCGCGGCCGACGAAATCGCCTTTATCGAGCTTGACGATCCAGCCGAGATCGGCTTCGAGGGGGGAAATGGAGGCGTCGATTTCGTGGCCGTAGAGCGCCATTTTGGCTTCCAGGCGCAGGGTATTACGGGCGCCGAGTCCGGCCGGCTTGATGGCGAATTCCGCGCCGGCCTGCATCAGCTCATTCCAGAGGCGGGGCGCTTCGGCGGGCGGGGTGTAGATTTCGAAACCATCCTCGCCAGTGTAGCCGGTGTGGGCGATGATGGCCGGCGTGCCGGAGACGTCGCCGCGGGTGAACCAATAATATTTGATAGCCGAGAGGTCGACGGGAGTGAGTTTCTGCAGCGTGGCGCGGGCGCGCGGACCTTGTACGGCGATTTGGGAATACTGGCCGCCGGAGTTCTCCACGGTGGCGTCGAAATGGTTCTGGGCGCGGATGTGCTCGAAATCCTTGTCCTGATTGGAGGCGTTGACACACAGGAAGTAGTGGTCGTCGGCGAACTTATGGACCAGGACGTCGTCGACGAAGCCGCCGTGGGCATAGAGGAGCCCGGCGTAGTGGGCCTGGCCGGCGTGGAGTTTTGCTACGGCGTTCGTAGTGACGTAATCGGTGAGTTTGCCGGCCTCGGGGCCGCGGATTTCGATTTCGCCCATGTGGGAGACGTCGAAGAGGCCGACGGCGGTGCGGACAGCGCTATGTTCGTCGAGGATGCCGGTGTACTGGACGGGCATGTCCCACCCGCCGAAATCGACCATGCGGGCACCGAGGGCACGATGGACGGAATTCAGGGGCGTGACCCGGAGGGGCTGCACATCTGGCATGAAGACACAGGCTAACAGCACCGAAACGGGGGTGTCAAACCGGAGGGCGGGACGGAGGGAGCGAGGTGGGTTCGTTTCGCAGAGGGTGATGGGCTGTGGTTTGTTGGAGTTGGCGGGGAAGGTGGGTTCGTTTCGTATTTTTCGCCGGACGGGGGCTGCGGGGTGGCGTTGGGATGGGAGGGCAAGCGGCATCGTGCTTCCAGTTCCAGCTATACCACGGAGGGGGATGGAGTCTGAAAATGGACTACGGATGAGCGGGGATAAACCCAAGAAAATAAATGGGGTTGCTTGCGGGTGAATTGGGCGAATCGGCGGTGATCGCGGGGCTGGCGCCTGGAGAAATCGGCCGGCGGGTGGGGAACCTGCCCAACATAGCTCGCCGCGGGCCGCTCGCTGCGGTCGCGGTTCCATCGCGGCGCCGACCGCGCGAATCCCCGACGGCGGGGATGAATCGGAGCCACGGCAATCCATAAATCGTCGCGGACGCGTAGGGGTTGAGCTATACCATCAAGAGGAGGAGGATGGATGGGCTCTGCAGCTTGGGTACTCGTGCTGATGGCGGGCGCCGCAGGCGGCGCGTCCGCATGGCAAACGGTGGGACCGCCGCTGCCGGAATTCGATGCGGCATCCATCAAGCCGCATGAAACCGAACCCCTCGGGATGGGAATGGCGGGCGGCCCGATGACCGCGGCCAGGATGGACGTCGTCCGGACGAGGATTCCCGGGCGCGTGACCTTTTCCATAGGCAAGGTGGATGCCGAGAACGTGACGGCGCGGCAACTCATCGTGCAAGCCTATGATCTGCGAGCCGACCAGGTGACTGGAGGACCGGACTGGTTGGATTTGGATCGCTTCGACTTGGTGGCGAAGGCCGGCACGGCCGCCGAAGACCCGCAACTCCGATTGATGCTGCGGAGCCTGCTGACCGATCGATTCCGGCTGGCGGCGCACCGCGAAACGAAAGACATGAGGGCCTATTCGCTGACGATCCGGAAGCCGGGTCCGCAGCTCACGGAATGGAAGGAAGGATATCGCTTCGCGCCGTCGCAGAAGAAGGGCGTGGTGGGAGTGTACCGGGGCCATGGCACCATGCAGCAACTCGCGGAGGTGCTGGCGCATGACCCGTTGGTGGATCATCCGGTGGTGGACCGGACGGGTCTGTCGGGAGTGTATGTGCTGCGGCTGGAATGGAAGAAGTACGGGACGATTCTCTCGGGGCTGAAGGCTCTGGGGCTGCGAGTGCACACGGAGAGGCAGCCGGTGGAAGTGCTGGTGGTGGATGCGGTGGAGAGTCCCAGGGAGAATTAGGGGGGGCGGAGGAGAGATAGGGATGTGGGGTGGGAGGAGGTGACATCGGATTACCAGAAGCGGACTAGGATTCGTACCGGGATATAACTCGGCGACCTGATGAACTCCAAAAACTGCTTTCCTAATCCGCTAATCTCCCAGGGCAGCACTACCAGGCCGTCGGGCGTGTCCCGGTTGAGGGCGATGTACGGCCGGGGTCGTTAATGAGTCCCCGATCCACGTCCGCCCTGCAGACCCTCGACGAGAATTTGTGCTAGATTTCTAGCATGTGCGATCTCAGGACGGGTGTCGGACTGGCGGCCATTCTGATGGCGGGATGCGCGGCGCGCGCGCCGCAGACGTATCGGCTGCTGCCCAAGATGCTGGTGCCGCCGGGAGTCACGGCGGCGGACCAGAGCAAACGGACGATCACGGTGGAGGCAGCGCCGGGCGGCGGGAAGTGCGCGCCGAGCGATGCCATGGACGTCCGCAGGAGCGGAACCCGCGTGCGCGTGACGGTATCGGCGGCGGACCTCACGGGGAAAGCGGCGGGGTGGTTGCGCGAGTGGACCGCGGCGCGCGAAGCGGACGGGTGCCTGGCGGCGGGCGAAGGATTGAAGCTGGGGCAGCGCATTCTGGAAGCGCTGCCGCTCGACCCGGCAGTGGCGTATCGCTTGTGGACGGTGGATTTGCGCGCATCCTATGTGGACCTGGGACCCGAGGATCGGCTGCAGGTGGATGGTCCGATTCTGCGCGAGGGCACGCCGGCGGATGCGCCGGTGCTGGAGTCGTCGAACGTCAGCGGGGGCGCGGCGGGGACCTTGAACGTCGAGCTGAGAACCAGCTCGAACCTCCTGGGATTCGAGAGGTCCTGGTATGCCATCCAGCCGAAGGAGCGCGGCGCGGGGTTCGCCATTGTGCCGCTATATGCCGAGAGCCACATACAGGGCGTGGTGGAACGGCAAGCGCAGCCGCGCGTCCAGTATCTGAAGCTGCGGCCGGACGCGGCGTTCTACCGGATGTTCTATCGCGGCGACCGGACGATCATACTGGTGTCGGCGGCGACGCGCGTGGAACTGGACAGCGAAACCGAGCGGCTGAAGCAGGACGGCGGCGCGTGCGGGACGTTTCCAAAGGAGACGTGCGTGTTGCTGCCGCAGAACGTGGGGATGAACGCGCTCATCACGGTGACCGTCAATGGGAAGGAAGTGTCGGTACCGGTGAGATCGAACCTGCGGAGCGCGCTGCGGACGGCGGGAACGCCCAACGCGGAGCCCCTGGTGGCACGCATGGCGGTGCGCAAGCTGTATGCGGGCAAGCCGGCGGCGGTTGAGTTCGACCGGGCGACCGTGGATATTTTGAACCTGATGCTGGTGGGCGGGGAAGAGATTGAGTGGAAGTGAGGCGTCGCCGGGTCAGCGCTGGGCGCGGCGGACGGGGAGCCAGAGCAGCCAGAAGCAGACGAGTCCCACGGCCGCGGCGGGGATGAGATACCAGGGCCAGGGACCGAGCCGGTCGAGGAGCGTGGCGCTCGCGGGTTTGCGGCAGAGATACATATAGTTGCTGCCGCAAAAGGCATTGAAGGCTCCCACCAGCACGGCGTAGGCGACCAGCAGGGCGAAGGATCGCCACACCGCGCCGGGGCGAAAGCGCACGATGTTCCCGAAGGCCAGGAGCGCTACAGCAATCACGATGCCGCCGTGGGCCGCGAAGAAGTAGATGGCGGGATACGTGGGCCAGGGCGACCACAGGTCGGGAGTGAGGAGCGCCATGCCGGCTCCGGCGATGCCGGCGAAGTAGGCGAACTCGGCGATGGCGGGACGCGCGGTCAGACAGGCCAGCACGGCGAGCCACACGGTGAGGTCACAGAGCTGCAGCGGGAGATTCTTCAGGTGGACGCCTTCGTGAGAGTAGCGGAAGATCCACCAGCCGAGCTCGTTGAGCAGGAGCGCCCAGCCGACGGTGATGCGGGTGGGTCGCGGCGGCAGGATGCGGCGCCGGCAGAGGTAGGCCAGCGATACGGCGACGGCTGCGATGAGGGCGAGCAGCGTCCGATGCAGCGGGCCGAAGAGGGGCACGGGGGCTAGTGTAGCGCGAGCTGGGGGGCGGGAATCGCCGCCTGACATCTGGCGGCATCGCAAGCCCCTTGGAACCGCGACCGGAAGGGAGCGGCCCAGGCAACAGAGGAGCGAACCTCTGTTCTCGATTGTACCTACGCAAGGGGCTGTAGCTCTTCGTCGGGCCGCTCCTGCCGGTCGCGGTGCCAGGCGGCAACACCCGAGCGAGTCTTCGCGGACAGGCCTGACCCCGCAACTTAGCAGTAAAAGCAGAAAAAGGCGCGCTCGCCGGTGTCGAGAAGAAGTTTCAGACGAGGCAGACGCAGGATGGCGGATTGCGCCTCGGGACTGCCGGGCGCCGTGCGGATCACTTCGGTATACAGGGCCAGGGCCTGGCGGCGGGCCTGGTCGCCCGTGGCGGGGTCGACATCGGCGCCTTCGGCGGTCGGGTCGCCGGGGACGGCCTGGCTCAACGACCACCAGGTTTCGTAGGCCAGCGCGCGGCGAAAGAGCGATTCGTGGGTGTCCTGCGCCACCGTGCGGAAGGTCGAAGGACAGGACGAAGTAATTGTGATCGCGTCATCCACCTGAAGCTGGCGCGCGCGCAAGGCGAGGATTTCGCGGCGGACGGCGATCAACTGCACGCCGGTGCGGATGCCGCTGGGGGTGACGGCCACGCGGTTGTGATGCAGGAAGACCGTGAGCGGGCCGGCGGTCCAGCTCAGTCCGGGATCGGGACGGTACGCGCCGATTTCGAACACATTGCCGGGGACGGCGGCGGCTCCGCGATCGGCGGCCAGGCGAGCGCCGAGTTGCTGCTCCACTTGGGCGCTCAGGCCGGGATCGTCCGCGGAGAGGTGGAAATCGGCGCGGCGCAGGACGATGCGCGGCGATGCGTCATCGGTGGGGTAGTAGAAGGTCTCGGCGATCACACCATCGGCGACGGCCAGGCAGTGGTAGGCATAGTCCCACAATCCATGGCGAAGGGTGGTGTGGGGCGGGACCAACTGACAGGTTTCGCCGGGATCGGCGTGTCGATCCGCATACGGCGTGTCCCATGCAACACGTTGCAGACCGGTGAGCATGAGGTCGGCCAGGCGATTTTGGGCGGATACAGGCGCGAGAAGAGAGATCAGGCACAAAAGACGAGCGACGCTCTGCATAGAGAGCGGAACGCAGCACGCGGGCTGCCACTATTTGGGTTCGATGGCGACTACCCAGAGGTCGGTCTTGCCGATGTTATGGCCGACGTGGGTGGCGCCGGGACGCCAGTCGATCTGTCCGGTGGTGAGGGTGGCGGGTTCCTGGCGGCCATCGGGCAGGGTGTGGATGAGCTGCGCGCCGGAGAGACAGACCACCACCCGATCCTTATGGGTATGCTGCGGTTCGGTGGCGCCGGCGGGCACCTGGATGTTGTAGACGCGGGCGAATTGGTTTTCCAGCAGCAGTTTGTAATGGGGAATGCCGGTCAAGCCCCAGGTATCGGTGGATCCTTTGCCGGGGAAATCGACGCGGACCACGCGCAGCGGAGCGGTGCCGGAGTTCTTCAGCGTGCGGCCTCCGGCCGGCAGGAAGGCGACTTCGCCCTGCTTGACGGGGGTGATGCGCGGGCGGGTCATCATGCCGGTGAGCGGTCCAAGCGGTCCGATTTCGACGGTGCCGTCCTGGCAGTAGACGGTAAGGCTGGGCAGGACGCCGCGGATGGTGCGGGTTTCGCCGGGCGCGAGGGTGTCCTCGGTGACGATCGCGCGGGGATTGCGGATCTTCTCGGTTTCGGCGGCGGCGAGGGCCAGGGGAATCAGCAGAACGGCGAGGATGCGGGACGGCATGGCGGATCCATTGTAACGCCGGCCGACCATTTGCGCTCTGCCAGACGCCCGGTGTCGAGGCGCTCTGGAACCGCGAGCGCGAGCGAGCGGCCCGATCAACGGATGAGACAACCGCTGCTTCCCGGTATCTCCTACGAGTGAAGTTGCGGTTCTTCGTCGGGCCGCTCCCTGCGGTCGCGGTGCCAAACAGCGCCGCCCGAGTGCCACTTGCCGGCAGACCGTGCCGCCGGTTTCGGGCGCGTGGCACAATGAGGGCGGATCATGTTGCTGGAGCGCATCGCCGGGTTCATGGAACGGAACGGGATGGCGCGCGCCGGGCGGACGGTGGGCGCGGCGGTCTCGGGCGGGGCGGATTCGGTGTGCCTGCTGCACGTGCTGCATGAGCTGGCGCCGCGGTGGGAGTGGCGGCTGCGCGTGCTGCATCTGAACCATAATCTGCGCGGCGGGGAATCGGCGGGGGATGCGGAATTTGTGCGCGCGCTGGCGGAACGGCTGGGACTGCCGGTGACAGTGCGCGATGCGGATTTCTCGGGGTCGGCGGGCAATCTGGAACAGGCGGCGCGGGAGGCGCGGCTGCTCTTCTTCCGCGAGCGGATGGCGGCGGGCGAGGTGGACGGGGTGGCGCTCGGTCACACGCGGTCGGACCAGGCGGAGACGGTGCTGTTCCGCTTTCTGCGGGGCGCGGGAACGGCGGGGTTGGCGGGAATCCGGCCGGTCACCACGGACGGGATTTTCCGGCCGCTGCTGGAGGTGGATCGCGGGGAGGTGGAAGCGTTCCTGCGGACGCGGGGGATTGGCTGGCGCGAGGATTCGTCGAACGCGGATGCGCGGTTCGCGCGCAACCGGATCCGGCACGAGTTGCTGCCACAGTTGATCCGCGACTGGAATCCGGGATTGCGGGAGACGCTGGCGCAGACTGCGGACTGGGCGCGGGCGGAGGAGCAGTGGTGGGAAGCGGAGCTCGACCGGCTGGCGGCGGGAGTGTTGCTGCGCCGCGGCGGAGCGGTGTACCTGCACGCGGGGGCGGTGGCGGCGCTGCCGGTGGCGGCGGGGCGGCGGATGGTGCGCCGGGCGATCGAGGCGGCCAAGGGGGATCTGCGCGGCGTGGATTTCGGACACATCGGCGCGATTCTACAGTTGGCGGGGAGAGCGCGGGGGCACGGGTGCGCGCAGACGGCGGGGCTGCAAGTAGTGCGATCGTTCGACTGGATGCGGTTGGGGACGCGGCAGTCGATGGAGCGGGCGAGGCCGTTTCGGCAGGCGGCGGGCGTGCCGGGGCGGTTGCGGGTACCGGGTACGGAGCTGGAGGTTCGCCTGGAACTGATTGAAAAACCGGAAACTTCTGATGGGGTAGATTCCGTATATAATATTTGGGTAGGTGGCTTGGACTGGCGGCGTTTGCCCGGTCCGCTGGAATGGCGGAGCTGGCAGGCGGGTGACCGGTACAGACCTTCAGGGAGCACCGGCGAAGAAAAAGTCAAGACCCTGTTCCAGCGCGCGCGGATTCCGGTGTGGGAGCGGCACAACTGGCCGGTACTGACAGCGGGGCCGGCGATTGTCTGGGTGCGGCAGTTTGGTCCGGCCGCGGAATATGAGGCAAATTCCGACAGCCGATGGGTACTGGCGATCCGAGAATCGGGTGCGTGTAACGAAATCGGAATCGGGATCGAACGGGACGGCGTCTAACGAAATAGGCCGGTGCGGAGGCTTCTTTGAACTCTAATATCAAGACATTGGTTTTCTGGGTAGTGTTGATCGGGTTGGCGCTGCTGTTGTTCATGGTGGTCCACAACAGCCAGGGGCAGAACCCCGAAGCGCTGTCGTTCACCGAATTCATGAGCCGGGTGGATGGCGGCTCGGTCGCCGACGCCACCATCGACACTAACGATGTCACCGGCAAACTGAAGGACGGCCGGCAGTACAAGACGACCATTCCCATCAACTACCCCGACGTGTACAAGGAGTTCCGCGATAAGGGCGTGGCCCTGACCGTGAAGCCCGTGAATTCCAGCACCTGGGTGAATATTCTCCTGAACGCGTCGCCGTTCATCGTGATTATCGCGTTCTGGGTATTCATGATGCGGCAGATGCAGAGCGGCGGCAACAAGGCTCTCAGCTTCGGCAAGAGCCGGGCGCGGCTGCACTCCACGCAGCAAAAGAAAGTCACGTTCAAAGATGTGGCCGGCGTGGAAGAAGCCAAGGAAGAACTGCAGGAGATTATCGAGTTCCTGCGTGAACCGCAGAAGTTTCAGAAACTGGGCGGACGCATTCCCAAAGGCGTGCTGCTGATCGGGCCTCCGGGAACCGGCAAGACGCTGTTGGCGCGCGCCATCGCAGGCGAGGCCAGCGTCCCGTTCTTCTCCATCTCGGGTTCGGACTTCGTGGAAATGTTTGTGGGCGTGGGCGCGAGCCGCGTCCGCGACCTGTTCGAGCAGGGCAAGAAGAACGCGCCGTGCATCATCTTCATCGATGAAATCGACGCGGTGGGGCGTCATCGCGGCGCCGGCCTGGGCGGCGGACACGATGAGCGCGAACAGACGTTGAACCAGTTGCTGGTGGAGATGGACGGGTTCGAGTCGAACGAAGGCGTCATCCTGGTGGCGGCGACCAATCGTCCCGACGTGCTCGATCCGGCGCTGCTGCGGCCGGGCCGTTTCGACCGCCGGGTGGTGGTGGGCCGTCCCGATGTGGGCGGGCGGGAAGCTATTCTGCGCGTGCATACCAAGAAAATTCCGCTGGGCGACAACGTGGACCTGTCGGTGCTGGCGCGCGGGACACCGGGCCTGGCGGGCGCGGATCTGGCGAACGTGGTCAACGAAGCGGCTTTGAACGCGGCGCGGCAGAACCGCAAAGTCGTGATGATGGTGGATTTTGAGGTGGCCAAGGACAAAATCCTGATGGGCGCCGAGCGCAAGAGCATGAT
>Ga0181529_10002239_pt1 | contig 23541 bp, 16 predicted proteins | sample PEATcosm2014_Bin_36_FD_119763 | JGI IMG/M metagenome (GOLD analysis project Ga0181529, IMG submission 119763) | Peatland microbial communities from MTU Mesocosm Facility, Houghton, MI, USA - PEATcosm2014_Bin10_30_metaG | ecosystem: Environmental > Terrestrial > Soil > Wetlands > Peat | place... | reverse complement strand
TCGTGTAAAAGGTCAGATCCGAGTTCGCCGTGGCCGTCGTTCCCATGATGAGGTTGGGAAAAACATTCGCGTTGCCGCTTCCCCGGCTTTCAATGCACGCACTCACATCCCCCGCAAGATTGTTGCCGCCACCCGTGTTGTCCATCGTCAGGGCAAAACCGCCGTCGGCAATCTCCCACACTCGCGCCCCGCTGTTGGGGCTTTCCACGATGCCAATCGTGTGCGCCGCATCCAAAGTCACTATGACCGGACTGCTGCCACCGTTGCCGTTTTTCACCACGACGTTGCCCGCGCCCTCAGGTATGCTGGCGGGCGTCCAGACCGTGGTCGCGCTCCAGTTGCTCGGGCTGGGCGCGGTTTCAGAATAGGTCCAAGTCGTCACCGCAGCGCGAACGTCTGCCGCACCGAACAAAATCAGCCAGCAATGACAAATTGCGGCGGCCAAAAAAATCCTGAACTTCATGTTTTGTTTTATTTGGAATTATTGTTGCAGGACGCGGTAGAAACGATCTGGATAATTGGCGGCGTTCGGGTCAAACCAATTGAACAGGTTGGTCGCCGTCGTGTTGGTGCTGATGGGCGTCCAGTTAATCAGATTGGTCGAGGCCTGCAGCACATAATTGCTGCCGGTCGCGCCGGCAAACCCCAACTGGAACACGTTGTTGGAAAAAGCCGCAGAGGTGAAATACAGCGGCTGCACGAGAAACAGCGCGCTGGCGGCGACGCTGTTGTTGAAATTGGTTTCAAAGGCGTTCGCCGAAACGGTCGCATTTTTGAACAAATTGAACGCGCCGGAATACCGGAACGAATTGGTCGTGGGCAGCGTGCTGTCGAGCGTGTAATAAATCATCGCGTTCGTGTCGGGCGGCTGCAAAGTGACGCTGACCGAGGCGACATAGCTGCCGCCGTTGGGCGTGATGGCCGGCGGCGCGAGCGCGGACATGCCGGGCAGGCTGTTGATCCAGTCGGTGAACACCTGCACGGCATTGGTGTCAATCAAGGCGCGGGCAAGCGGCGGCATTTTGTAGGTCGCGTTGGTCGTGTTCATGCGCTGCCAGATCATCGAGCGCCAGACATCGCGCGGCGCGATGATTTTCGTGTTGTCATAGCCCAGTGAAACCGACGCCGGATAATTGGTGATGTTCTGCTGCGCCGGCGGCGTGTCGTAGCGCGCGTCAAACGTAATGCCCGTGCCGCCAGGCTGGTGGCACTGCGCGCAGTTTGCGTCGAGATAGGAACGGCTGCGCTCCTCCAGAGACGCATTGAGGTTGGTCAGTGCGGAAAGTTTTTCAAAATTGGTGATGGCCGCCTCGTCGAAAGCCGGATTGAAAAGTCCGAGCCGGTTCAACGTGCGCAACTGGTTGTCGGTGACGCCGGTGGATGGATAAGTCTGGTTGTTGTTCAACTGCCGCGTGTTGACGCCGAGGACGTAATTGGCCACGGGCGTGTGGCACTGGAGGCAATCCGAAGGGCTGGGATAATACCACGTCTGCGTGCTCATGCCAGTCGCGTTGGTGATCACAATATTTTCGAGCAGACTGCTGGTGAGCAGGTCGGCGTCGCTGTTGTCGGCGCGCCATTTGTAAGTCACGCCATAAACCGCGCCGTTGATGTCGCGCACGAGCAGCCTCGTTTCGAGGCGATGCCTCACGTTCGGATTGGTCGTATCGGTGTTCAACTCAAAGGTTTTTACGAAAACCGTTCCGGCGGGGAACGTCCATGTGCCGGTCGGCGCGAAAGTGATTTGTTCGCTCGGCGTGATGAGGCCGCCGTTGTTCGGAATGGCGATGTAGCGCGTCTTCAACGCGCCGTCGGACCAGAGCGGCGTGTTGGGGATGTAAAGAATCAAACCGCTCGCCGGCGTCATGCCCGGGGTGTCGCTGAAAATGCCGGTCTGCGACAAGTTCGTCGGCATCGCGCCATTGAAAGTTGTCGGCATGTTGAAGAACGGCGAAACGGTTCCGTTGTTTGTGAGTCCGTAAGGCTGGCCGCTGCCGGCGGCGACGGTGATGGCGACTGGCGCGGAAGTGCTGCTCAAGCCGCTGCCGTCCACGGCCACGGCGGTCAGGGAATAATTGCCCGCCGCCACGCCGGTGGCCGTGATGGTGTAAGGCAAATTAGTGGCGCTGCCGAGGAAGGTGCTGTTCGCGTAAAAACTCACGAGGCTGATCGGATTGTAAGGAGCGTCGGCGTCGGCGCTGACCGTCACGCTCGCAGCGGCGGTGAAATTGGTCGCGCTGTTGGTCGGCGCGGTCAGAACAATTGAAGGCGGCGGATTGGTGAACGGATAAAGTTGCGACTGCGGGACGACGGCCTGCGGCGTCGAGGGACTGCTCCACGACAATTGCGCCGAGGCGTTGCCGGTGCTTTGGAAATAATCCAGCCGGATATTGTAAAGCTGCTGGGAGTTGAGGGCGATGGTTCCGCTGTTGGTGGTTGTGGACGCGTGCGTCGTCCAGTCGTTGACGAGCAATTGTCCGTTGATCCACAGCCGCACGCCATCGTTTGCGACAGTCGTGAAAGTGTAGGTCTCGTTGAATTGCGGCTGCACCGCTCCCGTCCAGCGCACCGTATAATTGGTTGCGCCAATCGTCGGATCCGGGCCGGCCGCGTTCCAGTTGAAATTCACAACCGCGTCGGTGCGCGTCAGTGTCGGCAAGGTGTTGAATGTTACATTGGTGAAGGCCACGCTGGTGGTGTTGGTCCAGTATTGGCCCAACAACCCGCTGCCACTGCCCCCGGCAGCCGTGTTGATGAACGACGCGCCCGTCACCGCGCTGTTGACCGCGCCGGACGAGAGCGCAACGGCCTGGACCAGCGCATTGCTCGCCAGGAGAAACGGGCCGGAATAAAGGGTGGAACCGGAGGTCGGAGCCGTCCCGTCCAGCGTGTAATAAATGGAAACGCCCGGCGTCGAATCGGCGAGCGACACGTTCACGGAATTGGTGAACGCGCCGCCATCGGGCGAAATGGTGGGCGCGGGCAGAAAAATTGCCAGTCCATAAACGGACAAGGCCATTTCCGCGCCGACATAAACTTTGCCGCCCGCGACGACGGGCGCAGTCATTTTCACAGCGCCGCCGGGATTGTCGCGCGAAAGATTTTGGCTGGAGTTGTAAAGTTCAACCGCCAGATTGGTCGCGTTGTAGGCGTGCAAGACCGCAGGGCCGCTGCTGGAATAAGCGCCGGGATCGGTCGCCCAGACGATGCCATTGTTCGTGCCGCTGGCGGAGACGACCGGCGAGCCGGTGAAGGCTCCGAGGGTGGTTGCCGACGTGGATTCAGGCGTGGTTACGATCACGCCGTTGGTGATGACGAAGGCGCGCACCTTGTCCGTCTTGCCCGTGTAAAAAATCCGGTTGTTCCAATAAGCCGGCACGGCATAACTGCCGCCGCCGCCTACCGCGCCGATGACGGGCTGGACAATCTGGCTGTCAGTTCCATTCATGCCATCGGTGCCGTTGTAATGCCCCAGGTTGTCGCGATCCAACAAATAGATGGTTCCAAACTTGCCCGCGCCGACAAGCAGGTGCGGATGTGCCGCGCTTCCCGCCGTGTCAGGCAACAGCATCGGGCCGCCGGAACCGAGATCCGTGTCGCCATTTTTGAGGGTGAGTTGATTGTAGGGGGTGAAATAGTCCGCCACCGCCAGCTTGTTTGTGGTCGCGAGCTTCACAAAGCTGTCGCCGTAATCGGAGCCGCCGGTGTTGACGTCGAACGTCCCGTTGGCGGTTTCAAGATACAGATTGGTGCCGGCATCAACGACCAGGCCGCCGCCGCCCATCCAAAGCGCGCCCTGGGTATTGTTGGGATTGGTGTTATAGACATAGTTGGTCAGTTGCAACAGATTGGTCGCGTTGAAACCGATCAGCCAGCCATGATAAGAATTCTTGTCCTGATAGCTGCCGTAGGCGACATACAAAATTCCGCCCGCCAGCGTCAGCGCAGGCCGGGCGGAATGAAACTGCGCCACAAACGGCACGACGCTCCCGTTGCCGTCCGAAGCCGTTCCCGGAACGGAAGCCGCCACGACCACCGGGCTGTAAGACTGCTCGTTTCCAGTCGCGACGTTCAACGCATGAATCAGGTGGGTGTAGATTCCGTTCGTATAAATGCCCGTGTCCAAATACATCGTGCCAGTCGCCGGATCAATCACCGGCGTCCCATGGATGCCGATGTTGGACGGACTCATGTCACCATCCGGTTTTTGGCCGACCAAAGTGTATAAAACGGGCGGCCCGAGGTTGGTTTTCCAAAGCAGCCCGCCGTTCGCCCCGGCGTTGCTGTCGGCGTCAAATGCATAGACGGTGTTGTTTTCGGTGGTGACGAAGACCACGTTATGCACTCCCTGTCCGGGAATGTTCACATTCGTCATGATCAACGGCTGGGCGTAAACGTAGCCGTCCACCGTGGAAGTAAATAATTTCCCGAAGTTGGTGGCGTTCACATTTGCCAGCGTCAGCAGCGTTTCGTTTGTGTTCTGGCCCTGCCGCGTGTTGTCGTAGTGAAACGTCAGCACCGGCACGCGTGTCAACGCCAGTGTCGTAAATGTTTTTGACGGCCCGCCCCACGCGACGCCCGCCGAGTTGGAGGCGGACGCATTGAAATAATAGGCGGTGTTGCCCGCGAGTCCCGCCACTTGCGAGGAAAATGCCCCGGTTTGCGCGCCCAAGGAAACCATGTTCGTCCACGCCGCTGGATTTGTCCCGCCGTCATTCATGCCGTAATAAAGCCGGACGGTCGGCGCATCATTGCCCGTCGAAAGCACCTGGCCGTTCAGCGTGGCGAGCGCGGAAAAAACCAGGGTCGCGGGCAGATTCGTCACCACCGGCGGGTAAATTGCAACGGTCGTGAAATTTTTTGAACTCACATCCCAGGAGACACCCGCCGAGTTTGAAGCGCTCGCGGCAAAATAATAAGCCGTGTTTGGCGACAATCCGAAAACCGTGCTGGAAAAATTCCCATTTTGAGTTCCCATCGAAATGTTGCTGCTCCAGTTGGCCGCATTCGTGCCGCCATCGGTCGTTCCATAATACAAAGTGACCGTCGGCGTCTGGCCGCCCGTCGAAATCATCTGGCCGTTCAACGTCGCGGAAGTTCCGGTGATGTTCGACGCGGGCAGGTTCGTCACCACCGCATTCGTCGTTGGCAGCAATGAGACCACCGTGATGGCGCCATTGACAGACACGCTGTTGCTCCACGCCAACCCCGCCGTCAAAGCCGGCAGATTGGTGGCATTGAAAGCATTTGCAAAAGCCGCGGCGTTGAACACGGTGAATGTGTCTCCGCCTTGCAGCGTCGGGCCGACATTCGTCGCCGTGAGCGTGCCGCCGAACGTGAGCGTGTTGAGTCCGGAAATTTTGGCGGCGGTTTGCGCGTTGGTCCGGTTCAGCGTGAAGACAATATTGCCCGCCAAGCTCAGGTTGTTGCTGATGGTCAGCGTCGAGATGTCCGTGCCGCCCAGACCGGGCTGCAACGTGCCGCCGCTTTGCACCGTCACCGGGCTGGTGATGAGGCCGGTGCCGCCCAGCGTGCCGCCCTTGCCGGTGACGGCGGTGCCGCCCAGCAAACCGTTCACCAGAAAAACTCCGTTGCTGATCGTCGTGCCCCCGCTGTAAGTGTTCGTTCCGCTGAAAATTTGCGTGCCGCTGCCGGTCTTGGTCAGTGACAATGTGCCGCTGCTGTTTTTGATTATGCCGCTGAACGAGCCGCTGGAGTTGCCGCCGCCCACGGTCAGCATGGGCGTCCCACTTGACCCGTCCACAGTGCCGCCACCATTCAGACCGGCAATGGTGTCGTTCAAACCCGCCATGTTCAACGTGCCGTTATTGGTCACGCTGCTGCCGCTCGGAATCGCATTGGCTATGCCCAGCGTCAGCGTGCCGGCAGTGATGGTCGTCGCGCCCGTGTAGCTGTTCGCAAATGAAAGCGTCAGCCCCGAAGTGCTGCTGTTCTCGGTGACGCCGGCATTTGGCCCGATGGAATGGGAGAGCGTCACCGCATTGGCCGATGTGCTGAGGTTGGTGATCGAAATCATGCTCCCCGATGCGCCGATGGTGCCGTTGATATTCAGTGCGCCCGATCCGTTGCGGCGAAGGTTAAGGCCGACCGCGTTGACGGCGGTGATGTTCCCGCCGATCGTGGTAGTGCCGGCCTGGTTTTGTCCGATGTCACAAGTCACATTCGCCAGCGAGATGGGAGGATTCACGGTCAAGGTCCCGGCATTGGCGTTCTGCATGATGGAGCCGACACTGGCGTTGCCGAAAGGCTGGTTCGCGGCAGAAATGCCAGTGCCATCAATCGTAAAAACATGCGTGCCGTCTGAATTGAAAGTGGAGGTGTGGCCGCCGCTGTTGTTGACCTTGATGGAACCAATCGTGACGTTGACATCCAAGGTGAGCGTGGATGCCGCCGGACTACCCACCGCAGGGTCGTTACACATGTCGCCGGGACTGTTTCCCGGCACGCCACCCGTCCAAGTGGCCGCGCTGAAGTTTCCGGTGGAACCGGCGGCATAAGTGTGGAGCGTATTGGCGGCACGGACATTCGCCGCACCGAGCATAATCAGCCAGCAATGACAAATTGCGGCACACAAACTCTTTTTAGCCTTCACGCTTTTGACTTAAAACCCGCAACCTCCAAAATTGAATTTAATGCAATTACGGGGACATGGAACCCGCCCTTGAAAAGCAGAACGGCTAGACACTTTTTTTTCATCAAAGCAACAGTGGTTAAGGCTTAATTGGTTTAATCTGACATGTTTTCAACCAAAAGCAAGGGCACCTTGGGCTATATGGCCCAACGCAATACGGCCTGTTTGGTGGCCGGCAGTTTGGCCGTGGCACAGCCTCGACGCTGCACATTTTGAGGTCCCAAGTGCATAATATCACTGATTTCTTGCCCAAAATGCCGCCGTTCGCTCAAAAGATTGCGTCGTTCGTGAAATTGACCCCTCCGTTCGTGATTTTAAGAGTGCCGTTCGTAGTTTTGCGTGATGCCGTTGGTAAAATGGCCGGTTCCATCCGCTGCACAACGCCGTTACGCCGACGCGCGACGCAGCCTGTCCGCGATGCCCGACCATTCCGGCAAATCCGGCGGTGCTTCCACGACAATCAAATCCGCGCCCGCCTCGTCGCAGCGGTGCAACTCTGCATAAATCGCCCGGGCGAATGCTTCTGCATCGTGGGGTATCACGCTCACACCCGCAAAATTTTCTGCGGAAGGAATTTGCGTGTGCGCGATGATGAAGCAAGTTGAGGGTTGAAAGTTAAAAGTTGAAAGTCGGGAGCGCAAATCCATTTCATCACGCCAGTTTAGGACAAGCAGTTTTGCCTTCGGCGAATAATGTTTTTTTAACAAACCCGGACTGCGCAACGCGGAACCCGGACTTTGGACTTTGGACTTTGGACTTTGGACTTCACCGTAAACGGCAGCCAGCGATTCGGCGTGGATCATCCCCGGACGCAAAATTGTTGGCGGCGAAACCGTCAAATCCAAAACAGTTGACTCGATTCCAACCTGCGACTGCCCGCCGTCCACAATCAGCGGAATTTTCCCGCCAAGCTGCTGGCGGACGTGCTCCGCGTTCGTCGGCGAAACGCGCTCGGACAAATTCGCGCTCGGCGCGGCCAGCGGAAAACGGCATTCGCGGATGACGGCTTGAATGAACGGATGGCCCGGCCAGCGGATGCCGACGGTCGCGCCGCCGGCGGTCACAATTTGAGGAACTTTTTCCGCGCGCGGCAAAACCATTGTCAACGGCCCCGGCCAGAATGCCCTTGAAAGTTTTTCCGCAATTGCCGGAAAATCCTTGACGCAGCTTCCGGCCATTTCAATTCCGGCTACGTGGACGATGATGGGATTGTTCGCCGGTCGTCCTTTGATTTGGAAAATTTTGGCGACGGCGTGCGCGTCCAGCGCATTGGCGGCGAGGCCATAAACTGTTTCCGTCGGCAGCGCGACGACTTCGCCGGCGCGCAAAAGCTCCGCCGCGCGTTTTACAGCGGCGGCGAAAAGCTCCGGCGTGTGCGTTGAAAGAATTTCGGCCATGGTTGAATTGTTAAATAGTTGAATTGAGACAGGCGCCAACGATTTAACAATTCAACCATTTAACTCTTCAACAAACTCACTCATAGCGCAAGGCGTCAATCGGATCGAGTTGCGAAGCTTTCCATGCGGGGTAGAAACCGGAGACGACGCCGATGAGCGCGCTGGATACAAACGCGATGACAATCCAGGTCCACGGCGTGGTGACCGGCCAGTGTTGAAGGTAGGAAATGAACCATGAAAACGCCATGCCGCCGATGATGCCGATGGAACCGCCAATGGCGCTCAAGGTGACGGCCTCGATCAGAAATTGCACGAGGATGTCCGCGGCGCGCGCGCCCACGGCCATGCGGATGCCGATTTCGCGCGTCCGCTCGGTGACGCTGACGAGCATGATGTTCATGATGCCGATGCCGCCGACGACGAGCGACACGGCGGCGACGCCCGCGAGCAGGAATCCCATCGCGCGCGACGTGGCCGTGACGGCCTGCATCAGTTCAAGCTGGTTGCGCACGGTGAAATCCTGCTCCTTGCTGCGGTGCCGCGTCAAAAGCAATTCGGTGATGTCGTTTTGGACGCTGCTGATCACCTTGTCGTTGGCCGCTTCCACCAGGATGTCATTCACAAATATCCGCGTGGTGATGCGGTGCATGTGGCTGGTGTAAGGGACAAAGACCACGTCATCCTGGTCCTGCCCGAAGAGGTTGAAGCCCTTTGCTGCCAGCTCGCCGACAATCAGGAACGGCAGGTTGCGGATGCGGATGGTCTGGCCGACGGGATTTTCGTTGGGGAACAATTCGTCCGCGACGGTTTTGCCGATCACGGCGGACTTGGCCAGGCTGCGCACGTCCTGTTCGGAAAACATCGAGCCAGCGGCCATGCCCCAATTGCGGATTTGCGGATAATCCGGCGACTCGCCGAGCACCTGCGTGTTCCAGTTCAGGCCGTTGGCCAGCACCTGTTCGCGGTCGCGCACTTCCGGGCTGACGGCCAGGACATTTATTAAATCCGCAATCGCCTTGGCATCTTCCACCGTCAGGGTCGGCGCGCTGCCCCAGCCGCCGCGCATCCCGCCGCTGGTGAAATTGCCCGAAAAAACCGTGATGACGCTTTCGCCCATGCTGCTGACTTGATCTTCGACCTGCTTGGTGGCCCCGGAAGTCAGGCTGACCGAACCGATCACCGCTCCGACGCCGATGATGATGCCGAGCATGGTCAGCAGCGAACGCATTTTGTTGCGGCGCAGCGCGCTTCCGGCGATCTTCAATGAAGCTAAAATCCTCATCGCAGAGAAATGAAAAATTGATTCATTCGTGACCTCGTGCTCGCTTGATGATGGTGATGAATATCGCGACAATTTCACCCGCTTCAGCAATCAACAGTTGAAGTTTTGCCGCTGGAACAATCTTTTCCTCCAGCAACAATTCCAGCCAATACAAGGTTTCGTCCGCTTCCTTCAAACTATCGCCCATTTTGGAAACGAATTCAGCTTTTGAACGCGCCCGGTTGGCTTCGCGGTAATTTGCGCCGACCGAAGTTCCCGAACGCAAAACCTGTTTGCCCAGAACTTGTGCCACCGTGTCTGTTTTGGAAAGGCTGCAATAAAGACGAATGATCCGGCGCGCAAACATTTTAGTGCGTGGCAGCAGGTCTTTTTCTTCATTCTTCATTTTTCATTCTTCCTTCAACCAAGCTTGACGGCTTGCTGCGCCTGCCTCAATTGTTGCAGCTCCTTCTCGGCAAACGAACGGTTTTGCACCGCCTCGTCAGTCACGATTTTTCCGTCGCGCAAAATGACCATGCGCTTGGTGAACCGTGCCACGTCCAGTTCGTGCGTGACCATGATGATGGTGATGCCCTGGTCGTTTAATTTCTGGAACACGCCCATGATCTCAATGCTCGTCTGGCTGTCCAGATTTCCCGTCGGCTCGTCCGCGAGCAGCAGCGATGGCCGGTTCACCAGCGAGCGAGCGATGGCGACGCGCTGCTGCTGGCCGCCGGAAAGCTGGTTGGGATGATGGCCGGCACGGTCGCCGAGGCCGACCAATTCGAGCGCATGCGTGGCGCGTTCAAATTGCTCGCGCGCATGGATGCGCTGGCGGTTGTAGAGCATCGGCATCTCGACATTTTCCAGCGCGGACGTGCGCGACAGCAAATTGAAGCCCTGGAAGACAAAGCCGATTTTTTCGTTGCGCACATCCGCCAGTTCATCGCGGCCAAGCGTGGAAACGTCAATGCCGTCAAGCCAGTAATGACCGCCCGTCGGCCGGTCGAGCGCGCCGATCATGTTCATCAACGTGGATTTGCCGGAGCCGCTCGAACCCATGATGGCGACAAATTCACCCGGGGAAATCTCCAGCGAAATCCCGCGCACGGCATGGACGTCCACCTCGCCCGTATGATACGTCTTGTGGATTTCGTCGAGCTTGATGACGTGGTTGGTTTGCACAGGCTTTTCAAAATCAGAACCGGCGCCCGCCGCCGCCGAATGGATTTGAGGAGGCGGCCGGAGTTGCAGCGCCGGTGGAAACCATCCCGGTCACAACCTGCGCGCCTGCGTCCAGGCCCGAAACAACTTCTGTCGAAATGCCGTCGCTGATGCCGGTCTTGACCTGCACCGCCTGTAGCGCCGCATTTTTTCCAGTTCCCGAAAGCACATAAATGGTATGAACCACCGGCCGTTCGCCGCGTGCGCGTCCGCCGCCACGGCGCGCGCCCTGCCCATAAGCCCCGCGATTGCCGCCATTGGTCGTCTGGGAAATTTCCGTTGCGGCTGCGCTGGCATTGTTGGTTTGCACGACGGCGGTGTCCGGCGGACGGAATCGCAGCGCGGCATTGGGAATGGTCAAAGCGTCTTCCCGTTGTGCGATGATGATGGAGACATTCGCCGTCATGCCCGGCTTCAATTTGTAATCCGCATTCGTCACGCCGATGACGCAGTCGTAAGTGACCACGTTGTTGACGGTCGTCGGCGAATTCTGCACCTGCGTGACGATGCCGTTGAAATTGCGATACGGATACGCGTCCACGGTGAAGTCCACGCTCTGGCCCTCCACAACGCCGCCGACATCGGCCTCGGCCACGCTGGTGTCAATCTGCATCTTCGTCAGGTCGTTCGCGATTTGAAAGAGCGTCGGCGTGTTGAAGCTGGACGCCACCGTCTGGCCGACGTTCACCGCGCGCAGGATGATGACGCCGTCCACCGGCGAAAGAATTTTGCAGTAGCCGAGGTTGGCGTTCGCGTTGTCGAGAGAAGCCTGGTCCAATTGAACCATCGCTTCGGCTTCGTGCAGCGTGGCGATGGCCGTGTCGTAATCGGATCCGGAAATCAATTTGTTCGTATATAATTCGGCGCTGCGCTCCGCCTGGGCCTGCTGCAATTCCAGGTTCGCCTTCGCGTTCGCCAGATTGGCCGTGGCCTGTTCGACTGCCGCATGATAAGTCGCAGGGTCAATTTCCGCGATCACCTGGCCTTTTTTCACCGGCGAGTTGAAATCCACATAGAGCTTGGTGATGATGCCCGAAACCTGGCTGCCGACGGTCACGTTCACCACCGGGTTCAAAATGCCCGTCGCCGTCACCACCTGCGTCAACTCCGTGCGCTCGACCGCCGTCGTCTGATACTGCGGCCCGGCACCGGTGCCGCGATGAAAAAACCAGAAGCCGCCAGCCGCGACAACGACGATTGCGGAAAAAATGATCAACCATTTCAACATAAAATTATTTGCGACGCGTCAAACAATTACAAGACGCGGGAAACGGCCTTAAGTTACGCGATTTTCCGCCCCTGTCACGCGAACTTTCAGTTTGAGCCGCGCCCGCCAACGCTTAAACTCCTCGCGTGCTCGAACAATTCACACGCCAGATCGCCGACGCGCGCCCGTTGACGGACGAAGAAATCCGCCAGTCCGTCGAACGGCTCGCCGACGAAAAAATTCCGGCAACCGTCAAGGCGGATTTCCTGGCCGCGCTCGCGAAAAAAGGCGAGACGCCGGAAGAAATCGCCGCGTTCGCCCGCGCGCTGCGGGACAAATCAATCCAGCCCCCGCTCGACGCAGAAACCCGCGCGCGCGAAATCCTCGATGTCGTCGGCACCGGCGGCGACCGGCTCGGCACGATCAACATTTCCACGACGGCTGCGATTATTTGTTCCGCAGCCGGCGTGACCGTCGCCAAACATGGTAACCGGGCGGTTACTTCGCAGGCCGGAAGTGCGGACGTCCTTGAAGCGCTCGGAATCAAAATTGATTTGTCGCCCGAAGAAGCCGCGCGCGCGCTGCGCGAACGCCACTTCGCGTTTTTCTTCGCGCCAAATTATCATCCGGCGTTCAAAAACATTTCGCCCGCGCGAAAACTTTGCGCCGAGCGCGGGCAGCGGACAATTTTCAACCTGCTCGGCCCGCTGCTCAATCCCGCGCGCCCGTCCGCGATGCTCGTTGGCATGCCGCGCCCTGAATTGTGCGAGCCGCTCGCGCACGTCCTGAAATCTCTCGGTGTCCGTCGCGCGATGGTCGTATGCGGAAAAATTCCCGGCGCAGGATTTTTGGACGAGATTTCCACGCTCGGTGAAAACACGATCGCCGAATTTTACCAGGAGCGCGGATTCACGGTCTCGACGACAAAACCGGAACATTTTCCGTTGCAGCCCGCCACGCTCTCCGATCTGCTTGGCGGCGATAAAATGACGAACGCAAAAATTGTCCGCGCAATTTTGTCCGGCAAGGAACGCGGACCAAAACGCGACGCGGTCTTGCTCAATGCGGCGGCGGCGTTGTTCGTCGCAGGAAAATCAAATTCGCTCGTCGAAGGCTGGGATTTGGCCGTTGAAACAATTGACGGGGGCAACGCGGCGGCAAAGCTCGCTGAACTGGCGCGCTGAATTATCGCGGCTTGTTTCTGGCAGCTTCTGCGGCATCGGCATCCCGGTCTTCTTGCGCGGCATAATGCAAGCCGAGATTGTGCTGCGCGGTTTTGTCGCCCTGGCGCGCGGCACGAATAAACCATTTCACCGCTTCCTGCATGTCCTGCTCGACGCCGCGCCCGGTCTGATAGCAAAGACCGAGATTGCATTGAGCAGGCGCGCATTCCTGTTCGGCGGCGGCGAGATACCATTTGGCAGCCTCGGCAAAATCCTGTTCCACAACCTGCCCGGTCTCGTAAAAGACGCCGAGGTTGAATTGCGCCACGGGATAGCCGCGCTCCGCCGATTCCTTATACCATTTCACCGCCTCGGCGTAATTTTGAGTCACACCCTGGCCGGTTTCGTAAAGCAGGCCGAGGTTGAACTGTGCCGCCGGATCTTCCTGTTCCGCCGCCTCGCGCAGCCACCGAGCCGCCTCGGAATATTCCTGCGGCACGCCAGCGCCGGTCATGTAGCAGACGCCCAGATAGCATTGTGCCACCGGATCGTTTTGCTCCGCTGATTTCCGGAACCATTTCACCGCCTCTTGATTGTCCTGATGCACGCCCTGGCCGTTTTGGAAACACACGCCGAGATAGCATTGCGCCTGCGCGTCGCCTTCTTCGGCGGCGTCACGCATCGCTTCAAACGTCTCCCATGTCCGTCGGCTCGACATTTTAAAAATTAAAATCTACTGAAACTAGCCATGACATGATGATAATTTCTCGCCCGCGCTAATTCAAGCTGCGATTTGCAGCACAATTTCTCTTCCGCCGGACAAAATTGCCTGTTACAAAATTCTCATGGCAACCAATCTGAAAATCGGCTTTCTAGGCGCGGGCAAGATGGCGACCGCGCTCGCAAAAGGTTTTGTCCGCGCGGAAATTGTTTTCCCGAAGGAAATCATCGCCGGCGATTTGTATGGCGTGGCGCGAAACATCTTTGCCAAGGAAACCGGCGCGAAAGCCATCGCGTTTAATTCCGATGTCCTGAAATTCGCAAATGTTTTGATTCTGGCGACGAAACCAGACCAGGTTCCGGCCGCGCTCGCAGAAATTTCCGGCGCGTTCACAAAAAATCACCTGCTCATTTCCATCGCAGCTGGAGTGACCATTTCAAAATTGGAAGCTCTTTTGCCGGCAAGCGCGCGCGTCATTCGCGTCATGCCCAACACACCCGCGCTCGTCGGCGAAGCTGCGTCCGCTTTCGCGCTCGGAAAATCCGCGACGGTGGCTGACGGCGATCTGGCGAAAAAACTTCTGTCCGCCGTCGGCGTCGCGATTCAAGTCAAAGAAAATTTACTCGATGCCGTGACCGGCCTGAGCGGCAGCGGGCCGGCCTATGTTTATCAATTCATCGAGGCGTTGAGCGATGGCGGCGTGGCGTCAGGTTTGCCGCGCAACATCGCGACGAAGCTCGCCGCGCAGACCGTTCTAGGCGCGGCCAAAATGGTTTTGGAAACCGGCCAGCATCCCGGCGCACTCAAGGACCAGGTCACCAGTCCCGGCGGCACAACGATTGAAGGGCTGCACGCCTTGGAAAAAGGCAAGCTCCGCGCCACCGTGATGAGCGCCGTCCGCGCCGCGACGGAAAAATCGAAGAAGTTGGGGCAATCGTGAATCGAAATCCGTTGCATCGGGCACCGATTCACAATTTAACTATTCAAGCATGTAACGACTTCAATACTTCCCGCACATCCACCGCGTCCATTCCCGCCGAACGAATCGCCCGCATTCCCAAATCCGTGTCTTCGTAACCACGGCAAGATTTCGGGTCAACACCGATGCGCCGCGCGGCCTCGACAAAAATATCTGGAGCTGGCTTTTGGTTTTTCACCATTTCGCTCGTCACGACCGCGCCGAACAGATGCCGGATCTTCAAATGCGTTAGCACCTGTTCAATAATCGGTAATGTGCCGCCGGACGCCACGGCCATAGGGATTTTTCCGAAATTTTCCTCCGCAATTTCCACGACGGCGTGAATCGGTTCGACTTCCGCCATCAGCGGCAGATATGCGTTCTCCTTTTCATGCGCGGCCTGGATGTGGTCAAGCGTGACGCCCTGTTCCTCGGCGAGCATCTTCAAGATGTCGCGCGACGGCACGCCGCCGAGCGAATAAAAACGGTCAATCGGAAATTTTAATTTGTATTTCTTGGCAATCACCTGCCATGCGCGCCAATGCATCGGCATTGTGTCGGCCAGCGTGCCGTCGCAGTCGAAAACCAGTCCCTTGATGTGTGCGGGTAATTGCATAATTAGTTCAATCGTTACATTGTTACATCGTTGAATCGTGAATCGTCGCCCGATGCAACGATTCAACCATTTAACGCCTTTAACCTTTCATCCAAATCGTGCGTCATCAGCGGTTCAATCAACGGATCAATCTCGCCTTCGATGACATTCGCCAGATTATACAGTGTCAGTTCGATGCGATGATCCGTGACGCGGTTTTGCGGAAAATTATAAGTGCGGATTTTTTCGCTCCGGTCGCCGGTGCCGATCTGGTCCTTGCGGTGCGCGGCATATTTCGCATTTTCCTCGGCAATTTTTCGTTCGAGCAGACGCGAACGCAAAACCGTCATCGCCTTCGCGCGATTTTTTATTTGTGAACGCTCGTCGGCGATGCGGACGGTAAGTCCGCTCGGCTTGTGCTGGATTTGCACCGCAGAATCGGTGGTATTCACGCCCTGACCACCCTTGCCGGATGCACGGCAGACCGTGACTTCAATTTCGTCCGGCTTGATTTCCACATCCACTTCTTCGGCTTCGGGCAAAACGGCGACAGTCGCGGTGCTGGTGTGAATGCGGCCTTGGGCTTCGGTCGCAGGCACGCGCTGGACACGATGAACGCCGCTCTCGTATTTCAGCCGCTTGAAAACGTCCGTGCCGTTGATTTGAAAAATAATTTCCTTGAAACCGCCGAGGTCGGAAGGGCTGGAATCGAGCGGCTCGACTTTCCAGCGGCGCGCTTCGGCGTAACGGGAATACATCCGGAACAAATCAGCGGCAAACAGCGCGGATTCCGAACCGCCTGCGCCGGCGCGGATTTCAATGATCGTGTTTCGCGAATCCGTCGGGTTCGGCGGCACGAGGCCGAACTGGATTTGCTGCGCGAGCTTTTTTTCCGCAATTTCGAGCCGCGCCACTTCCTCGCGCGCGAGCTGGGCGAGTTCGGATTCCGCCGGTTCGCTTTTGAGCAGCGCGCGGTTTTCCGCCAGTTGTGACTCGGCTTTGAAAAAACTGTCGCCGCACGCGACCAGTTCTTTCAGTCGCGAGTATTCCTTGGCCAATTCCTGCGCGCGCTGCGGATTGTCGAATGCCTTCGGGTCGTTCAACGCGGCTTCGATTTCCGTAAAGCGGCGGCGGAATTTTTCGATGTGCGGGCGCAAATCCATTTGTGCAAAAAGAAATCCGCCCGCCAGCGCATTCGCGCGAGCGGGCGGAATGAAATCAGGCAGCTAGACTTTTTTCTTTTTCTTCGTGGCGAACGCGGCCTTGGCGGCCTCGGTCTTGGCGGCACGCTGCTGGAACTTGTCCACGCGGCCGGCGGTGTCCACGAACTTTTGCGTGCCGGTGTAGAAGGGATGGCACACGTTGCAAATGCCGACGATGATGGTCTGCTTGGTGGAGCGCGTCTTGATCACGTTGCCGCAGGCGCAACGGATTTCCGCGTCCAAATATTTAGGATGAATGTCCAATTTCATAAAAAGGGCTGCAAGCTTATCAGGAAATCGCCGGATGACAAGGGGGAATTTTCGTGGCAGTTGCCTTCGTGTTGACAATTCATTCTTCCAATCCTGATTTACAGGGATCACAGGTTTCAATTTCTTTGGTGGAGTCTTCAGGGCTATTTGCGCTGGCTGAATTTTTTAACCAGACCATGAGAATACTGATGTCCGCCGGCGATACGCCGGAAATGCGAGCTGCTTGGCCAATGGTTATCGGGCGAATTTTGGCAAATTTTTGCCGGGCTTCGAGACGCAGACTTGGAACGGCTGAAAAATCAAATGTGTCGGGAATAGCTTTTTCTTCAAGTTTCTTGAATTTTTTGACTTCCAATTCTTGACGGGCAATATAACCGGCATATTTCACCGCAATTTCGACCTGCTGAACAATTTCGTCAGATAAAGCTTTATTTTGATTTGGCAAGTCATGATATGAGACTTCTGGCCTGCTTAAAATTTTAGCCAAGAAATCATTTTTATAAGTAATTTTATTCAAGCGTATTAATTCATTTTCAATAAATTCTTTTTTACAACGGAATTTATTGTAATTACGCTCCGGCAACAATCCAATCTCCCGTCCAATTTCCGAGAGACGCATATCGGCATTATCTTGTCGCAACAAAAGCCGATATTCAGCACGGGAAGTGAACATCCGATAAGGTTCAGTTGTGCCTTTGGTAATCAAATCATCAATCAAAACACCAATGTAGGCTTGATCGCGTCGAAGAACAATTGGTTCAAGTCTTTTAACTCTACGCACCGCATTGATACCCGCCATCAAACCTTGGGCACCCGCCTCCTCATAACCAGAAGTGCCATTGATTTGGCCGGCTAAAAAAAGATTTCTGCAAACTTTCGTTTCAAGAGACGGACACAGTTGTGTCGGGTGAGAAAAGTCGTATTCAACCGCATAGGCTGGCCGCATGATTTCAGCATTTTCACATCCGATGATTGTTCGAACCAAATCCACTTGAACCTCGAATGGAAGGCAAGTTGAAAAACCATTTACATAAATTTCATCCGTTTCAATGCCTTCTGGCTCAAGAAAAATTTGATGCCTTTCCTTGTCCGAAAACTTGTTAATTTTATCTTCAATAGAAGGACAATACCTAGGACCAATTCCTTCAATTATACCTGAATACATCGGAGATTTGTGAAGATTAGCACGAATTAGATTAGCCGTTTCATTCGTTGTAAATGTAATAAAACAAGGCAATTGACTATTTATTTTATCGAGCACGGAGCCGCGTGGATATTTATTTTTTGATGCGCCAGCTCCAGCAAATCGTCCTCGCTCATGTTCCATGTGGAACAAATCATCTTTCCAGTATGTAAAGTAAGGGACAGGATCATCTCCATGTTGAGCTTCAGTCTTTGAGAAATCAATAGACCGGCGCAATAATCTGGGTGGAGTTCCTGTTTTTAGTCTGGAAAGCTTCAGTCCAATTTCCTTGAGTGAACCTGAAAGACTCATTGCGGCTGAATCCCCGGCACGTCCACCAGCTTGCTGATTTGATCCAATGTGCATAAGACCACGCAGAAAAGTCCCGGTTGTTACTACAATTGTCTGCCCATGATACTGAACTTCTAGATTGGTCTCGATACCGAATGCTTCGCCATTTTTGTGTATAATTTTTGAAGATTGTCCTTGCTTGACATCAAGATTAGGCTCTGATTCACATATCCATTTTAGCCTAAATTGATAAGCCTTTTTGTCACATTGTGCTCTGGGAGACCATACAGCTGGGCCTCTTTTAGTATTTAGCATCCTAAATTGCAATCCAGTCATATCTGTCGCTTTGCCCATTTCGCCACCAAGCGCGTCAATTTCGCGAACTAGATGTCCTTTACCAAGCCCACCAATTGCCGGATTACAAGACATTTGACCAATCGAATCCACATTCATTGTCAGAAGCAGCGTCTGGCAACCCATGCGTGCCGCAGCAAGTGCAGCCTCAACTCCGGCATGACCCGCACCAATCACTATGACTTCGTATTTTTTGGGATAAACAAACATGAAATCCTAACTGCCTAACTGAAAGCGTATCGTGAGTTGAATGCTGTATTGCCTGCTGATTTTCGAATTTTATGATTCGAGTTAGCCAACAAATATTCACAGATTTTGAAAATGTTTTCGATCTGATCATCGGCACCGATTTCTTTGCAAATTTCAACAACCGTCAAGGCTTGCCGCTTTTTGGCAAGAAGTGCCATGATTTTCAATTGGAGTTGAATGATGTTTGCCGCCGCCTTTTTTCCAGCTTCAACACCTGGTTGATGGTAAGCATTTATATTTACAAGTGATGCGTAAATTCCAACCGCACGCTCAAACAGTGCGATTAACATTCCTGCTGAAAATGGCGTCACTTCTTTAATTGTTATCGTTATAGACTCCCTTTCTTTCTCAGCTAAAGCCTGTCTTGTGCCTAAATAGAAGCCTTCCAAAAAATCACCGGATGTAACTTCAGGCTCGACCATTAAATTTGAGCCATTCCCGTCATTCAGAATTTCAATAAAAGTTGCGAAAAAGTCGTTTAAGCCATCTCTCAATTGTTGAACATAAGAGTGCTGATCGGTCGCGCCTTTGTTTCCGAGCACGGTGATGCCTTGATTGACCATTTTTCCGTTCAAATCCAGCTCTTTTCCCAATGACTCCATTACTAATTGTTGAAGGTATTTAGAAAACAATTCCAAACGATCTTTGTAAGGCAAAATAACCATATTTTTATTTCCTTTACCGTTACCAGAAGCGAACCAAGCCAATGCAAGTTGGCAGGCTGGATTGGTTTGAGCGCTTTGAGTTCGTGTGACTTTATCACATTCATATGCGCCTGAAACAAAACGATCTATGTCAATCCCCTGAAGTGCAGCCGGCAATAAACCGACAGGAGAAAGTTCACTGGTTCGTCCGCCAACCCAGTCCCACATCGGAAATTGTTCCAACCATTTATTTTGAATTGCAAATTTATCCAGCTCGCTGCCCGCGCTTGTCACCGCGACGCAATGTTTCCCAAAATCCAGCCCAATGCGCTCAAAAGCCGCCTTTGCGACTAACATTCCATTGCGTGTTTCCTTTGTGCCGCCAGATTTTGAAATGACGATGCAGAGAGTTTTATTCAATCCATCGCCGATTCTCGCCAAAACTCGGGCCATTCCGTCTGGATCAGTATTGTCAAAAAAATAAGGTTTGAGCTTGTCAGTTCGCGGATCGCCAAGGGCGTTAGCGACAAATTGCGGGCCAAGCGCCGAACCGCCGATTCCAATGAGCAAATAATTTTTAAATAAACCGCCTGCGCCGTGAATTTCACCGGCGTGAATTTTGACGGCGAAGGTCTTGATTTGGATGATTGCGTTCTCGATTTCCTTGCGGATTTCCGGCGTCGGCGCAAGCGCTGGGTTTCGCAGCCAATAATGCCCGACCATGCGGTTTTCATCGGGATTGGCGATGGCCCCGGCTTCAAGCGCGGTCATGTCGGCGAATGCTTTTTTAATTTTTGGTTCCATCGCCGTGAAAAATGCGTCGTCCACATTCATCCGGCTCAAGTCCACCGCCAGGCCAAGCGTGGGAAACTCGGTGTAATATTTTTGAAAGCGCTCCCACCATTGCAATTTTGTGTAATTCATAATCAGGCGATCTGTCGGGAAAATTTCCCGAACCTTCGCGCAAGAAGATAGCGCGCGGGAGAAATTTCGCAATGAATGTGTCCGCAAAATGACTGTGGCAACTGGAGCTGAAAAATACCCGAGGAAATCAAATCGAGAATTGCAAACCGCTCGCGGCGGAATTATTTCACCGGCATCGTGATGGTGATGCTCGTGCCGCGGCCGATTCTCGATTTGATCCGGATCTCGCCGCGATGTGTTTCAATGATGCGCCCGACAATCGCCAGACCGAGTCCAGTCCCTTTGGCCTTCGTCGTGCTCAAAACAGCGGTGAACGCGCGCTTTTGCAATTCCTCGCTCATCCCTTTGCCGGTGTCCTTGAATTCAACGGCGACATGGGTCGGCTGCAAGCTCGTGCGCGGCAGATGAATTTCGCTCGACTTGATGGTGAAAGTGCCGCCGTCGGCCATCGCCTCGGCCGCATTGAGAATCAAGTTCAAAAACGCCTGTTCTAACTGTGGCGCATCGCCCATGACCGGCGGCAAATCCGGTTGCAAATCGCGTATCAACCTTATGTTTTGATTCGCAAGCTTGTGCCGCACGAGCAGTCCCAGTTCGTCTATCAGCTCGTTCAAGTTCACCGGCGCAAGTTTCGGTTCCGTCGTCCGCGCGAAATCCAAGATCTGCTCCACAATTTTGTTCAGATGCTCGATTTTGGCTTCAATGATGCGGGCGTCCTTCGCGCGGGGATCGTTCGCTGGAAATTTCAAGTCCAGCGAGTGATACAGCAGCTTCATCACCGTGAGCGGATTGCGGATTTCATGCGCGACCTCGGCGGCGAGCAGGCCGAGCGCGGAAAGCTTTTCGTTCTGCCGCAACTGCTCCTCCACGTCCACGATGCGTTCGTAGAGCCGCGCCTTTTCAATCGCAATCGCGGACAATTCCGCCAGCGCGCTCAAGATTCGAATTTCCTCGTTGGAAAAATTGTAATGTCGGCTCGTGTAAACATTCAGCGTCCCGATGGACTGGCCCGCAAAAAGCAGCGGCACGCTCAACAATGAAATCAATCCTTCGCGCCGCGCAACTTCTATGTTTTGATAGCGGCCGGAAGTCTGCACGTTGGCGACTTGCATCGGCTTTTTGCGGCGAGCGACGACGCCGAGCAGGCTTTCCCCGACGCTCAACCTCGGCTTTTTTATGTAGGCCGCGCCCGCGCCGTAGCTCGCGCGCAGGTCGAGCCATTCGCGGCTTTCGTCGAGCATCATCAGCGAGCACATCCGCGCGCGCATCAGCTCGCATGCCTCGCGCGTGATGACCCGCAACGCCTCGTCCAGATTCAACGTGGAATTGATCGTGCGGCTCACGCTGGAAAGCGACTCAAACAAATGCACCTTGAGCCGCAATTGTTCGTAGAGCCATGTGTTGTGAATCACCTTCGCGGCCTGCACCGCAAGCTGTTCGAGCAGGTCCTGGTCGTCCGCGCTGAACGCGTTTTCCCGGTCCGAATCCACATTGATCACGCCGCGCGTCTCGCCGTTCACTTCGAGCGGCACGGCCAGCTCCGATTTCACGCCGCGCCGTGCCGCGACGTAACGCGCGTCCTGCGTCACGTCGCCGACGCGCGCGGCCTTGCCGTGGCGCGCGACCCAGCCGGTGATGCCTTCGCCAATGCGCAATTGCAGTTTTCGCGCCGCGCCCGGCAGGTTTTGCGACGCGGAGATTTCCAGAAAGCCCGATGTCGGATTGATCAAAACCACCGAGCCGGAGCCCGCGTTCATCAGGCGCACCGCCTCGCTCACGATCAATTGCAGCGCCTCCTGCGAGTCGAGCGTGGAGTGGATGACGTTGCTCACCTGGTAGAGCAATTGCAGCCGCTCGTGGCGCAACATTAATTTTGAAGATTCGTCACTCACAATTAAAACTTATCTGACGCGCGACATCAAAAACAGGCCCGCCGCGCCGAAAACCAAGTTTGGCAGCCACGCCGCCAGCCACGCGGGCAGATCGCCCACAGAACCCAGCCCGAGGCTCACCTTTTCAATCACAAAATAGGTGAAGCAGATGCCGAGGCTGCCGGCGACGCCGACAAAAAGATTCCGCCGGCCCGACGCCACGCCGAACGGAATGGCGATGAATACGACCACCAGGCACGTCCACGGCGCCGCGAGCCGCCCGTGCAGCTCGGTCAGCAGCTTGTCTGAAATTGAGCGCGGCGGATTCGGATGCAGGCGCCAGTAGCCAAAAATATCCTTCAGCGGAATATCCGCCTTGCGCACGATTCCCTCGCTCAAAAAGCTGTTGATTTTGATCTCGTCGTTGATTTGCCACGGCGTCTCGTCGAACTCCGGCATCGGCAGCTCCTCCGGATTGGCCGGCAAAATCGGGACCATCTCCGCCATGTCATTTGTCTGCATTCCCTCCGTCACGTTAAAAAATGTCCACACGCCGTTCGTGCGGATGGCGCGCGCGGCTCTCAATTGGTGGCTGGAGCCGTCCGGCAACGTCCAGATCACAATCGGCCTCAGCATCTCGACCGTCCCGACACGATATTCGTCGAAAAACCATTTGCGATTTTCCCGTTCGTTGTTGAAGCCGTTTTTGTGAAATTCATTCTGGAAGTCGGGATCGTCTGCCTTTTGCACATGGCGGCCTTTGATGTGTCCCGCCCAGTCCGTGCTGGGCGGCACCACAAATTCATTCAACACGAACAGCGCCGCGCTGGCGATGCAGCCGACCATGAAATACGGCACGCAGACGCGCCACAGGCTCACCCCCGCCGCGCGCATGGCCGTGATCTCGTTGGCGCGCGCATGGTTGGTGAGCGCATAAAGCAGCGCCAGCAGCACCACCACCGGCAGCGCCGTCACCAGAAATTCCGGCGTGAGCGCGACGGCATATTCGAGGATGTCCAAAAAATGCATCTTGCGCTCCTGCAATTCGTCCAGTTGATTGAACAAAGTGCCGGAAACACCCAGGATCACGATGCCGCCGAGGCAATAGCCCAGCGGCGAAAGCAGTTCGCGGAATAAATATCGGTCGAGCAGCCGCATTGTTCGGGCAGGGTAACGGTCGCCAGTCTCGCGGGGCAAGACTTGTCCGCGCGAAAATGGAACTGCCGGGGCGATAATCTGGAAACCAGCCCTGCCGCAACCGCTGCTTGATGCCAGTTCGGCCCGAAAAGGCGGGATTATGCAGTTAACAAACTTTTGTGCTTTGAATCCGCAGATTTCACGGATGAACGCAGATTTTCTTGATTTTTATCCGCGT
>Ga0181529_10002238_pt1 | contig 23541 bp, 14 predicted proteins | sample PEATcosm2014_Bin_36_FD_119763 | JGI IMG/M metagenome (GOLD analysis project Ga0181529, IMG submission 119763) | Peatland microbial communities from MTU Mesocosm Facility, Houghton, MI, USA - PEATcosm2014_Bin10_30_metaG | ecosystem: Environmental > Terrestrial > Soil > Wetlands > Peat | place... | reverse complement strand
GGTGTTCTTGATGACCGAGCGGTACTTGGCGTTGTCCTCGTCGCGCAGCATGACCATGAAGGCGCTGTTATAGACGCGGTGCATGCCCAGGGTGCGGACGAAGTAGCCCTCCATGAGCCAGAAGGCCTCGGCCAGCAGCAGCGTGCCGGGCACTTCGGCGGCTACGCGATCGACCACCTCGCGCCAGAACTCATGCGGCATGCAGCGGTCGAACTCGGCTTGGCTCATGCCATATTCGGCGCGCGAGGGGATGGCGCCGCTCGATCCTGGGCCGGGAAACCAGAGCCGGTGGAAGTGCCGCTTGGCCAGAGTCATCGCCGCATCGAAACGGATGACCGGGAAGAGCCGCGCCACATGCAGGATGGTCTGAATGACCTGTTCGCGCACCGCCGGATTCAGATAGTCGAGTTGCGCGGTGTCATTCCAGGGAAAGCTGGTGCCGTCGTTGCCGTGATAAATGAAGCGGGTTTCGCCTGTGGCCAGATCGCGGCGGCGGAAGACCACGGCCGCGTCGCTTTGCTCGAAGTAGTGATCCTCGATCTTGATCTCTACCCGTCCGTCATGGGAGAGATTGGGACCGTTGAAGCTGTAGGCCGGATAGGGCGTCTCTTGCCGGGAGATGAACCACTCCGGGTGCTCGACGACCCAGGGCGAGTCGATGCCCATGTGATTCGGCACCATGTCGCTGGCCAGCCGCACGCCGTGGCGATAGGCGCGGTCGCGAAGGTTGATATACGCCGCCTCGCCGCCCAGGTCCTCGGAGATGCGGTAGTCGAAGAGCGAATAGGCCGAAGCCACGGCATCTGTATTGCCGCAGAGCTGCTTGATGGTTTTGGAGGCGCGGCTGCGCTCCCACACGCCGATCAGCCAAAGCGAGTTGAGGCCGCGGCGGGCGAGGGTGGCAAGCTCCTCGTCGGGAATCTCGTCCAGACGGGAGATGTGCCGGCCATACTGCTTGCTCATCTGCGCCAGCCAGACATAGGTGCTTTTGGCAATCAGAACCGTGGTGGGCATCCACGCCGTATCCGGGCTGAACTTCTCGTATTCGTGGGCTGGATCGCCGAAAACCGGAACCTCGGCAGTGCTGACCACCGAAGGCCATTGCTGTTGGCCGGTCTGCTGGCGGTGCCGGGCGGCAGCCTCGGCCTGGGCGGCGGGAGGGTTGAACTGCATCCAGATGGCCAGCTCTTCCTCGTGAAGCACCTCGCCGGCGATCGTCAGGAGGCGCTCCAGGCTGTCGCCCAGCAACGGCTTCCAAAGTCTGCGGATGATAGCCAACTGCTCGCTGAGAGAGCGGGGCGAACCCACGGCCGGCGCGCGCAGCAGGTCCAGGAGGCTGATCGGCTTGGCATCGGCCATCGGCACCAGCGGCCGGCTGGCGAAGTACTCCGGCAACTGCATCGTAACCTGGCGGTAGACAGTCTTCTCGGCGAGGGTCTTCTCCTCGAAAAGCTCCTCGAAGGGCTTGAAAGCCTCGTTGCGATTTGCCGTCCACAGCATCAGCAGCTCTTCCAGGGCGACCGCCTGGTGAGGGGTTCCCTCCGTGCTTCCATGGAGCCATTGCAGCGGGGTTTCCTCGCCGCGAATCACCGTCGATCCGGGAAAATGCTCAACAAAGGTGAGCAGCATTCGGTCCAGCGCCTCTGTTCCCACCTGGTCGGAGAAGAAGTCGAGAGCGGAGGTCATCACGGTGGGGTCAAACTGCTCGCGGTAGCGCTCCATCAGCACGTGGCTGGCTTCGTCGATGAGCCCCATGGCGTAGAGCTGCCCGGCATGGACCGCCTGCTCGGGATGTTTTTCGACCTCACGGACCGTATTCATGCGGTGCGCAAACTCGCGGCAAGCCGCCAGATTGGCAAACACAACGTTCCCCGTGTAGGAAAAAAGCGACTCAGCGAACCGGTAGCGCTCGCGAGCACTACGCGAAATGTGGAATTCCATCATAAGGAGCCAATCTCCAAAATTCTTCCTGCCCTGATCTTGCCGCGCCGGAAATCGATGCCCTTTTCGCCAGCTACGGGATTCCGTATCCGCTGGAGGAGTGCGGCCATGTCTTCCGCTTCAGTCCCCGGGTGTGCCGCGAGCGAAGCTAAAGGGTAAAGTAACACCATTCATGCCGAAGGCGATAGGACTGCCAATTCCCTTCTTCGCGGCGCTCGCCGGGACGGGGACAGGCCTCATTGGCCAGCCCTTCATGCGGGAAACTCCACTTTCTTCGCACGGGCAAGACAAGCCTCTCATGAACCCTTCGTAACCATATGAAACGACACATTTTGTTGCGAATTGAGACTGGCCGGAAGAGAACAGATGTTCAGCGCCTTCGGCAAGGCTATATACTTTGGAGAATCGCCGGCCCGGTCGATTCGCCTCTACACTGACCTTCAGGTGATGTGGCAAGGTAGTGTGCGGCGACGGACGATGCGATGGCTTCCGCGGCACCCGAGTGGCGGGCATCGGCTCATCCAGCGCTTCCGCGTCTCATCAGTCAGGACAATCCGTATGTCAGTCTCGGAGCATCTCGACGCATCCTCCACCAAGACCACCTCCCCTGCCCCAGCGTGTTCTCTCGCCTATCTGGTCAGCCAATATCCGACACTGTCGATGAGCTTCGTACTGCGGGAAGTTCTCCAGCTTCGCGCGCTTGGCTTTCGCATCGATACGGCGTCGATCAACGCGCCCGATCGTCCGCCGGAGCGCCTCACGGAGGAAGAGAGGGATGAGGCAGCTCATACATATTGTGTAAAGCGCCACGGCCTCGGAGGCGCGGCCAAAGCCCATCTGCTGGCGCTGTTTCGCGATTTCGCCGGCTACTGCCGCGGTTTTGGAATGGTGGTGCGCCTGGGCCGCCTGGATCTGCGACGCCTGGCATTCAACTTTTTCTATTTCACCGAGGCGCTGATGGTGGGCCAATGGATGCGGCGCAAGGGGCAGACCCACCTCCACTGCCACCTGGGGCAACAAGCTGCCACCGTGGGCATGTACGTGCGCCGCATCTTCTCGCTCGGATTCTCGATGACGGTGCATGGCCCCGACGAGTTTTACGACGCGCGCGGGCAGTATCTGGCGGAGAAGATCGCAGCCGCCAATTTCGTGGTGTGCATCAGCTCGTTCGCGCGCAGCCAGCTGATGATGTTGTCGCCCTATAGCCACTGGAACAAGATTCTGGTGTCGCGGCTCGGCGTCGATCCGCGGATCTTCTCCCAGCAACCAATCAGGACCGCGCCGGATACCTTCGACATTCTTTGCGTTGGCCGCCTCACTCCGGCCAAGGGCCAACATGTTCTGATCGACGCGATGGAGCGGCTCAAGGGCGCGGGGCGTCCCGTGCGGCTGCGGTTGGTGGGTGCGGGGCCGGACGAGGCATCGCTGCGCGAACATGCGGCCCGCATTGCCGTTCCCGATTGCGTCGTCTTCGAAGGCGCGGTGAACCAGGACCGCATCCGGGGCTTCTATCAAGCAGCGGACATCTTCTGCATTCCCAGCTTCGCCGAGGGTATTCCGGTTGTCTTGATGGAAGCCATGGCTATGGGGATTCCCTGTGTGACCACGCATATCACCGGCGTTCCGGAGTTGATTCGCAATGGAATCGACGGCCTGGTGGTGGCGCCCTCCGATCTGGATGCGCTGACCGATGCGTTGGCGAAACTCATGGACGACGCGGCCTTGCGCCAGCGCATTTCCAACAGCGCGCGCGAGCGAATCGCCGAACACTACGACCTGCATCGCAACGTGGAGATGCTGGCCGCGATATTTGGCGAGCGCGTAAGCTCCGTTTGAACGAGGCTGGTTGAGGCTTATGCTTTCCCAGGTCCCAAAATCGAGACCTGGGCACCCGGCTTATGTAGCGCCGACCTCCTGGTCGGCTGTACTGGCGGCGTCCTCGCCGCCAGAGCTAAGCCGCGCTCATCGATACCGTTTGCACACACCGTGACGGAGCAAACGGTGTACGGCGTGTGCCGGGAGGCCCACGCTACAAATTCGTTGACGCGCCTGGTGAGATGAGGGCTAGTCCAGCGCCTTGTGGAAACGCAGGACAGCCAGCGTGAGCAGGCAGAACGCCATGGCCGCCATGACCGTCATCTCCGGCCATAGAATATCCAGGCCTACGCCCTTCAAATAGGTGCCGCGCAGAGCAACAAGAAAGTAACGCAGCGGCACGATGTAGGTGAGGTACTGCATCCATTGGGGCATGGTGCTGATGGGAAATCCGAAACCCGAGAAGGTAATGGCCGGCATGATGAAGAAGAACGAGGTGACCATGGCCTGCTGCTGCGTCGAGGAGACCGTCGAGATGAGCAGCCCCACGCCCAGCATGCACAACAGAAACAGCACGCCGCCCAACACCAGCACCATGGGTTGGCCGCGAAACGGAACATGGAACCAGAACGTTCCCACAGCGGCGATCAGCGCAATATCGAATGCGCCGATCAAAAAAAACGGCATGGTCTTGCCCAGGATGAACTCGGCCGGACGAATGGGCGTGACCATGATCTGTTCGAGCGTGCCGATCTCGCGCTCACGGACCACGGCAAACGCCGTCAGCGTGATCACCAGCACTAGCCCCAAATTCCCGATGATACCGGGAACGAAGAACCACCGGCTGCGCATGTCAGGGTTGTACCAGGGCCGGGGCGCCAGAACTACCGAGGGCATGACATCGGTCAACTGCGGCGCGATGCGATAGATGCGGTCCTTTTGGTACTCCTGCGCAAAGCCCAATGCGATTTGCGAGATGTAGCCGCTGGCAATCAGCGCGGTGTTCGAGTTGGTGGCATCCACGATCACTTGCAGCGGCGCCGCCTCGCCCTTGCGCAGCTTCTGCGCGAAACCGGCATCGATTTCCAAGCCAACGGTTGCCGTGCCGCGATCGATGGCATCGCCGAGTTGGCGAGAATCGGTGAGCTGATGTTGCACGTCGAAGTAGCGGCTTGAAGTGAAGCGCGAAACCAGTTCGCGGCTCTCCTGGCTATGGTCCAGATCGACCACTACCGTGGGCACGTGATAGATCTCGTAGCTGGCAGCGTATCCGAAGACCAGCATCTGAATGATCGGCGGTCCGAACAGGATGAAGCGCGTCCGCTTGTCGCGAAAGACCTGGATGAATTCCTTGATCAGCATCTGCTTCAGGCGGCCCAGCATCTCTTTTCTCCTCTACTCAAGTCTCTTGTGGAAGCTGCGCGTAGCCATCAGCGACAGGACAAATGCGAACACAGCCAGCGGGATCATTTCGGCGTAGAGCATGGCCGTCGGCGTTCCCTTGAGGAAAATCTTTTTCAACGCCGTCACATAGTAGCGCGCAGGCAGAATGCGCGTGATCCATTGCAAAACCACCGGCATCTGTTCGATGGGGAACAAGAATCCCGACAACAAGAACGCCGGAAGAAAAGTAATGAGCAGAGCAATCTGGCAGGCTGCAAACTGACTCTTGGCGACGACCGAGATGAAGAATCCCAGCGAAAGTACGGCAACCAGAAAGAGAGACGAACCGATCAGCAGCGTACTCCAGGAACCGCGAAACGGCACGTGAAACCAATAGATCGCCAACACAGCGCAGATCAGCACATCGAACATGCCGAGCACAAAATAGGGCGTCAACTTGCCGAGCAAGATCTCCATCGCGGTGACGGGAGTAGAAATCAACTGTTCCATGGTGCCGCGCTCCCACTCGCGGGCCACGGTGAGCGAGGTGAGAAAAGCGCCGATCACCGACATGACCAGCGCCAGCACGCCGGGAATGATGAAAGCGCTGCTTTCGAGATTCTCGTTGTACCATGTGCGGGTTTGCACGCTTACGGGTGCAGACTGCGCCGACAAGCCCCGCCCGCGCAGGAAACCGAGCTGGACCTCCGACGAATAGCCCTGCACGACGGCCTGGGAATAGCCGATGAGCACGTTGGCGGTATTGTCGTCGGTGGCGTCGATCAGCGCCTGCACCTCGACCGGGCCGCCGCCCGCGAGCCGTCGCGAGAAGTTCCAGGGAATCACAATGCCCATCTTGGCGTGGCCGTCGTCCAACGCCCTGGTGAGCGAAGGGTAATCGTTCACCACGCGCGCCACATCGAAGTATTCGCTGGACTGAAAGCGCTTCAGCAAGTCCTGGCTCTGCTGGCTGCCGTCGCAATCGTACACATAGACGGGCAGCTTCTTCAGATCGAGGTTGACGCCGTAGCCGAAGAGAAGCATCAGCGTAACCGGCATGATGACGACAATGAGCAGGCTGCGCGTATCGCGCAGAATCTGCACGATCTCCTTTTTCGCCACGGCGAGCAAGCGGGTAGGGCTCATGCCTTGTGCTCCTTTCCCGCATCGCGCGCGGTGGTGAGAGAGACGAAGACATCTTCCAGGCTGGGGCGGATCTTCTCCATGCGGCCGACGGAAACCCCGCGCTCCGTCAAGTATGTTTGAAGACTCGGCATGGCTGCTTCTGCGTCGCTCACCACCAGGTGCAGAGCGTTGCCGAAGACCGCTGCGTCCATCACGTCCGGAGCCGATTGCAGGGCCTCAACGGCCGGTCCTAGCGGCTGGCACTCGATCAGAAGCAGTTCCCCTTTCATCGAGTCCCGCTTCAGCTCCGAAGGAGTGCCAAGAGCCACCATCTTGCCGCGGAAGATGAGCGCCAGACGATTGCAGTACTCGGCCTCTTCCATGTAATGCGTGGTCACAAAAACGGTCACGCCCTCTTCCGCCATCTGGTGAATCAAATCCCAGAATTGCCGCCGCGTGATGGGATCGACGCCCGAGGTGGGCTCGTCGAGAAAGATGATGGGGGGCCTGTGCAATACGGCGCAACCCAGCGCCAGACGTTGCTTCCAGCCACCCGGCAGCGTGCCAGTGATGAGATTCTCCTGCCCCTTGAGGTTGGCCATCTCCAGAGCCCATTCAATTCTCGCCTGCAGGTCCTTCGAGGCAACGCTATAGAGCCCGGCGAAGAGACGAAGGTTCTCGATCACCTTGAGATCGTTGTAGAGGGAAAACTTCTGCGACATGTAACCGATGTTCTGGCGCACCGCTTCAGGCTTGCGAGCCACATCGAATCCGGCAACCGTGGCGTGGCCCGAAGTGGGCTTGAGCAGGCCGCACAACATGCGGATGGTAGTCGATTTGCCAGCTCCGTTCGGCCCCAGAAATCCAAAGACCTCGCCCTTGCGGACTTCGAGATTGAGACGGTCGACAGCGACAAAATCGCCAAAACGCTTGACCAGGTTCTCTACCACGACTGAGTTGTGCGGTTCAGGCATGGGCTGAACCTCCGCCACTGACCGCATCGACAAACAGGTCTTCAATCGTTGGCGCAACCTGGTGGATCGCGTCGTAGGGCGCATGGGCTGCGCGCAGCAGCGCTTCGAATTCGGGAATGCGCCGCGCCGCGCCGTCAACCACCACATGGACCCCGTCGCCAGTCAGCATCATGCTGGAGATGCCCGGTGCGCCTTCGAGTGCGGCTCGCAATCCGCGTGGATCGGCGGACGTAATTGACAAGACTCCCTTGCCAAGGCTGGCCTTGAGGTTGGCGGGCGTGTCGCAGAACAGCAGCTTGCCTTGATGCAAAAGCGCCACGCGATGGCACCGCTCGGCTTCGTCAAGATAAGCAGTGGACGTGAGAATGGCCACGCCCTCCGCGACTAACTCGTAAAGGATGCGCCAGAAGTCGCGGCGCGAGACCGGATCGACGCCGGTGGTCGGCTCATCCAGCAGAATCACCTTGGGGCGATGGATGAGCGCGCAGACCAGGCCGAGCTTCTGCTTCATGCCGCCGGAGAGCTTGCCGGCCAAACGCTTGCGAAACTCGCTCATGCCCGCCGCCCGCAACAATTGAGTCGAGCGCGCGTTGCGTTCCGCTTTGCGCACGCCGAAGAGATCGGCATAGAAGCGGATGTTCTCGTCGACGGTCAAGTCTTCATACAGCCCGAAGCGCTGAGGCATGTAACTGAGCGCGTGCTTTGCGCCCTCGGGATCGCGCACGACGTTGAAGCCGGCGACGGTGGCCGTGCCTGCGTCGGGCGGCATGATGCCGGCCAACATGCGCAGGGTAGTGGTCTTCCCTGCCCCGTCGGGACCGACAAGGCCAAAGATCTCTCCGGGACGCACATCGAAACTGAGCGATTCGACAGCGCACACGCCGGGAAAGCTCTTCGCGAGTCCGTGGGCTACGATTGCGGGTTGGAGCAGATCGGTCATTGCTTGGCGGGGGTGGTTCCCGATGGCTTTCCCGCCATGCTGGACGAGGCCAGATCGATGTGCGCGTCGGCGGGCATGCCCGGCTTGAGTTCGTGACTCGGGTTGTCGATGTCGATCTTGATGCGATAGACCAGCGTCACACGCTCCTGATAGGTCTGCACGCTCTTGGGCGTGAACTCGGCGTCGGAGGCAATGAAGGAGATGCGGCCGTGGTACTGTTTGCCGGGATAGGTATCGGTGGTGACGGTTGCTTCCTGGCCCCAATGAATGCGGCCCAGGTCGGTCTCGGCAATGTAAGCGCGCAGCCAGATGTGATCGAGGTCGGCGAGTGTCACCACGGGCGAGCCGGGCGATACCACCTCTCCCAATTCCGCCTGGCGCACGGTAATTACGCCGGCATTGGGTGCATGAAGAACGGTGTAATCCAGGTTCACGCGCGAAAGGCCCAGGTTGGCTGAGGCTTCATTCAGATTCGCTCGGGCGATAGCGATGTCTTCCTTGCGGCTGCCCTCGACGGCCTCGTTGTAGCGCTGTTGCGCGGCCTCGGCAATGGCTTGCGCGCGCTTGGCTGCGGTTGCCGCCAGGTCGCGATCCTGAGCCGAGATCTCGTCCTTGGCGAAGAGCCGCTGGGCGCGGATGTTGTCGAGCTTCTTCTGTTCCAGATCGGCTTGGGCGTCGAGCAGCGATTGCTGCGCGGCCTTCACTTCCTGCTCGCGGGTTCCCGCCAGGGTGAGCGCGAGATTGGATTCGCGCACGCGCACGCTGGCCTCGTCGATTTGTATCTTCTGCTTGTAGTCCGCGTCCTCAAGCCGGGCGAGCAAAGCTCCTTGCGCAACCTGCTGGCCCTCCTCAATAGGCAGTTCAACAATGCGTCCCGGCACCTTGAAGCTGACAAGGCTCTCGTGCGCTTCGATGTTGCCCGAGAGCGTAATCTGATTGGCGGGCGCGGGTTTCTTTGTCAAACGCGGGTAGTAGTACACGCCGGCAGCAATGGCCGCGGCGAGCAGAATCAAGACTGGAATCACTCGTTTCATCGTTTCAAACCTCGTGTGCGGGAATCCCGGTTGCCGATTATTTCGAAGAGCCGGCTATGGGTTCGCCCTCAAACTGTGCAATGTTCTTTTCCGTGTCGCCCATGGCGCGGGCCAGCGCAAACTTCGCATCGACATGACTGGAGACGGCCAGGATGTAGTTCTCTTGCGCACGAGCCAATTCGTCCTGTGCCGTGACCACTTCAACGTTGTTGGCGGTGCCTTGTGCGAACCGGTCCTGCGCCAATTCGAGTTCGCGCTGCGCCAGGTCCTGGCCTTCTTTGGCCACCGTGACCTGCTCGGCAGCGGACTCCAGATTCAACAGCGCTTCGCGGACATCCTCTTCAATGCCGCGGCGCAGATCGGCAATCTGGTCGTCGATGCGCTTCACGCGGCTGGCCAACTCCTGGGCCTCGCCCTCACGGTCGCGATCGAAAACAGTGAAATCGATCTGGCCTTGGAGAAGTCCTGTTCCCTGCATGCCGCCCACGCTGCGGCCAATAGCGCCGTAGTTGCCGTTCATGCTGAGCTTGGGATAGAAGCGCGCACGGCTGGCGCGCTGTTGCTCCACGAGTCCCTGGCGCTGGCTGGCGAGCGACAGGTAATCGGAGCGGGCCAGCAACGCGCCGGGCACCAGGGATTCGGTTTGCGGCTGGGTCAACGGCCGATAGCGCAGCGGCTCAGCCAATTGCAACGGTGTGGCCGGGCTCATGCCCAGGTTGCGCGACAGAGCGAGCAGAGCCTGCTTCAACTGGTTCTGTGCCACGAGCAGTGCCTGTTTGTCGTTGGCCAGTTGAACCTGCGCGCGCAGCACGTCCACGCCGGTCGCTGAGCCAGCGTCGTGCTTGTCTTTGGCCAACTTGAGCAACGTGCTCGAATCGGTGACCCGCGACTGCGCGGCCTGGGCACGCGCCGCGGCTGACTGGGCGTTGAGATAGTAAGCGGCAATGGCGCGCACGATCAGGTCGCGGGAATCCTTGTAGTCCAATTTGCCCGCATCGACCGCGCGCTCGCTGGCCTTGATACCGCGGTAGGTAGCCAGATCTACGATATTCTGCTGCGCAAAGAAACCAAGGAAGTAGTTGGAAAACGGTCCCACGACATTGGGCATTCCGGGAAGCGAAATGCCAAAGGCGCGCAGATCGCGGTTTTGCACGTTGGCGTAGGCCTGCGCGTTGACGCGCGGTAGCAGCGCGGCCGACAAGCGGCGTTGGAGCGTGCCTTCGGCCTCGTCCACCTTTGTGCCCGCAACCAGCGGGCCAAGGTTGGCCTGAAGCGCCTTCTGAATCGCATCCTGCAACGTAAGACGGTATGGCGCGGGCTCTTGCGCCGTACCGCACGGACTTGCAATCGAAACCAGGAGTGCGCTAGCCAGCGTGAGAAGAACGGCCATACGGAAATCGTGTTTCATGTCCCCTACTCTTTGCCGGAGGCGGCGATCGCTCTCCAGAAATGCTGAAAGCTGTCTTCCATCCATGTGTTGAGCGCAGGCTTCTCATGAAGAGACCAGAACAGGACCGTTCCCATGAATGTCTGGAGGAGCTGAGTGGCCAGCTTTTCCTTTTTCAAACCGGGATCGATTTCGCCGCTCTTCTGACCATCGGCCACGATCTGCGCGAGCATCTTGCGGCCCTTCGACATCTCGCGCCGGATGATACCGCGCACCGCTTCGCTGGCCAGAAACGAGGAAATCAAGGCGCGAGCCAGGTCCGGGCTGCGCCCCGGCTCTTCGGCGGCGCGCAAAAAAAGGTGATGCAAGACCGAATGGATTGCGCGCGTCCCGTCCTCAGCCATGGCCAGAGCTTCAGCCACTTTGCCCAGCTGAATCTCGGCCATCACGCTCAGCACGTGGTCTTTGCTCTCGAAATAGTTGAAGAAAGTCCCCTTGCCCACGTCGGCAGCGTCGGTGATGTCTTCCACCGTCACGTTGGGAAAGCCGCGCTCGGAGAAGAGCTGCAGCGCGCAGCGGAAAAGCCGCACGCGGGTCTCCGCGGCACGCCTCTCGCGGCGCCCCAGTCCGGGCGGATGGGCTAGTTCTCCCACCGCGAGAGCCTGACGGAGGGTTGAAGGCGAAGATGAGTGACCGGTTGCCATATTTGTCCGCAGGTCATTTCTGACCCATAGTCATAAATATGCCGGTTTCCACTCTTTGTCAAGGCGCGAGGCCGGACAAAACGTAATGCCCCGCCGGAGGCCGGCGGGGCGAGATGGAGATTGGGGAATTATGTAATTTGGAATGAATCGGATGCGTGGACTCCCATCCATTCCGCAGAATACGCGGAATGGATGGAGCACCCGGCCAATCCGTTGAGGTTCCAACCTTCCCCGGTCCGAAAATCCAGACCGGGGGCACGCAACCCGAGTTGCTCTGAACAGTTCCCTGCCTACTGCTTTTTGAGCACCGCCGTGCCCTTCTCGTCGGCGAGAATGGCGTTTTCCAGCTTGCGGAAAGCGGCCGCTTTGCTGGGCGGAATCTCCACCTGGCGAACTACATATTCCCGCTCATAGTGGAGCTGGTTGGCCTTGGCGGTGACCATCGAGCGGTAGCTGGCGAACTCCACGTCCAGATCGACGGGATCGGGCAGCTCATCGACGACGTAGCCGGCGGGCAGCGCGATGTCGTAGCTATCGCGCCAGCGGCCGGGGTGGCCGATTTCGATGGAATAGCTGCGCGGCTTGCCTTCCATCACATCGGGAACATAGCGCGCCTGGCTGCCGACCACGCGCGGCCGAAGCAGCAGCAGCGGCCCCGCCGCATGCGCGTAGCCCGCCGCGCTGAAGTGCAAATCGAGAGCGAGCGGCTTGTCCAGATCGGCAGTTTGGTGGAACTCGTATCCCTTGAAGGCCAATCCGGGGAGATCGAAGCCGAGGCTCTTCTCCAGGGACTCGTGCATCTCCTTCGAATCTCTCTTCTTGATATACCAACGCTCAATGCTGGCGTCGTCCCCGTTAAATGTCTCGGCAATGTCGCCAGCAAGTGCGCCGTCGGCAGCCAGAGTAAAAGAGCCCTTGCGGCTCCGCCCTCCCGATTCGGGCGGCAGCACGGGCATTTGCAGAATCTGACTGTCGGGACCGTTGGCCATGTAGCCCCAACCGCCCTGCAATTCGGTGCGGATCAAGCCAACGGGCGTTTCCTGGTCGGTGGGGTCGAAGATCAGCAGCGTTTTGCCGTTGGCCGCCTTCACGCGAGCCATGAGGCGCGGGTCGTTCTCTCCGTCGGGAAGCTCGATGGCGGCAATCATGTGGTCGCTGAAACGCGAAGGAGCGGCAGGATCGACAACGCCGCGGCGATGGTCCACCGAGAGGGAGTGGGCGGAGATGCCAGCCGCCTGCAACATGGAGATCAGCAGCGTGGCCTTGTCTTTGCAGTCGCCGTAACGGTTGCGGTAGATGTCCGCCGCAAAATGCGGCTGCCATCCGCCGATGCCCCGTTCGACCACGAAATAGCGAATGTTCTCCTGGATGTACCCGGTGATTCGGCTCAGCTTGGTGTAAAAATCGGGGATGCCGGCAGTGAGTTCCTGGGCCTTGGCGGCAATCTCCGGGGTGGGATCGTGGCGATGCGCCTCGAGCTGCTCCTGCCAAAGGCCGATGGCATGCCACTGGTTCTCGGTACCCCTCACCGCGGTGTCGCCCCATTGGATGGAAACGCGCGCGGCCAGCACCGCCCAATCGGGGGTGGCATGGATGTTCTCCAGGTCCAGCGCGGGCATGTCCTTGATCTCCCAGCGCAGGTGGTTCGCCCCAGACTCGGTGGGTTTCACCGCAGCAAAACGATGCCACGCCTCAGAGAAATGCCCGCCCGGAGGCAAAGCCAGTTCCAGAGCCTGATCGACAACCGGAATTGAGTCTTGGATATGCCACGTCTTCTCGCTCATGTTGGGCCGAAGCTGCTCTTCGGTCTCGCAAACCACCACCGATCCGGGATCGGCGGCCGGGGGCGTCACCGAGCGGATGCGCTCGGTCATTTGCAGAATCGAAGATTCGTAGGCTCCATGGTCGGTGAAGTCCGTCTCCATCGCCTGAAGCTGGCGTCCGTCGGCGGTGAAGGTCCAGGAACGAAAGTAGTTGAGCTTTTCGTCAATGTCGTAGCCGACCGCGCAGTGGGCGTGGCCGCGGCCCTGGGGCTTGAGAATGCGAACCGCCTTACGCCAGCGTTCGACGGCGCGGTTCTGGTCGTCCACGGTGATCAGATACTCGTCGAAGAGGACCACCGCGGAAGCATCTTTGATGTTGGCCGGAGTGGGTGTCTTGGCTGCATCTTCAGCCCACTGCGGAGCAGGCTGAGGCTTGTCTTTGGCCGCCGCCGGGAGAACAAACGCAAGGGCCGCAGCACAGGCTAGAACGGATGCTATCCCTGGATTGACGATGCGCGCATTCATCAGTTGCCTTTCGCCGCGGGCGATGTGGTGAGGACGAGTTGCTGCTGATCGGAGGCGGCTACCTTCTGGTAGAAGCCGCGCAGGTCCTGGTACTCCTCGGGTTTGGCGAAGGTGAAGGCCCGCGAAAGCTGGCGGACGATGGTGATCTGGCCAGGCGCAGGCACCGCCTTGGTGGCCAGGATTGCATGTTCCGGCCAAGAAATCTTCCCGTCCTGGGGCGCGCCCTCAACCGTGAACCCGGGAGGCAGATGGTAGGTTACCTGGTCGGTATCCACTTCGCCGTAGTGCATATCCACGAATTCGTGGCGCTTTTCCTGAGCCACAAAGGGATGACCGCCGCGCGTCTCGAAGAAGAAGCCGGGCAGGAGCAGCCGTTTCGAAGTAGCAGCGCCCAGCACGCCTCGCGCCTTGACCAGAGCGATGAGGTTCTTGTCCGGGTCGTCCAGCGCATTGAAGCTGTCGATGTGCGCTTCGACACCGCTGGGGAAGGCAGTTCCGATCCAACGGTCGAACTGCTTCTTTACCTCGTCCTGGTCGTTGGTCAGAGCCCGCTGACGCCAATAGAGGGCTTCCTGGCCGGTCATCGCAAAGCGGAAACTGCCGGTGACCGCTCCCTGGCCGTCGATGGTCACATCGCCAATGCGAAGCATCTTGTTATCGGGATAGCTTTGGAGCGGAGAACCGGCAGCGGAACGTCCTTCCGCGGATTGGCGAATTCCACCGGCCCCGGAATGCCGCCAACTCACCGTCTGAAACGGACACATCTTTTCCCCCGGATCGAGGTAAATCTCCTTGCCCCCGGTGCTCAAGATCACCACAGTATCGTCGAGCTGGTACAGCGACAGGTAATTGATATCGAAGGTGCCTTGCTGGCGATCGACCACCTTCATGGCATAGGCCGTCAACCCCGCGGCGCGCAGCATGGCCAGGTAAAGCAGGGCGATTTCCTCGCTCGAACCGCTCTTCTGCGTCCAGGTGTCTTCGGCGTGCTTGATGTTCTTCAGCTTGAGCTGTTTCAGCTCCGACTCGCTCTTCTTGCGGGAATAGTCGGTGTTGTCCAGCGCCTGAACCGCCTTGTAGAGCTTCTTGGCTTTGTCCAGGTCGCTGTCCCCCGGTGCAACCAAGCCGGAGACGGCTTCGCGCAAGGACTTTGAGGGTTCGGCGAAGTGGTCCACGTCCTTGGACCACAGCTTCGCGTCGTCGTTCCAGAATGCGGCGGCATTGCCTGAGCTCTTGTAGTAGAAGTTCACCTTGTAAAGGAAGCTGCGAATGGGCGGCATCCATTCTTCCTCGGGGATCGGCGGAATATCCGTCACATCCAAGCTAAAGTGCCCCCCGGCGTCAGCCTTGATCGGAGCCACTCCCGCAGGCAGCGTCGGCGTCCAGATGAGCGTGTTCAGCACGCGCTCGTGTTCGTCCTGCAGATACATGCTGGTCTGATTCTGGAAGCCGGGCAAAAACGACTTGAAGGGCGTGAAAGAATAGTGCGCTTTGTGGACGAAGTAAGGGCGCTGAATCTCCCAATCCGGAGAGGAGAAGTGGTTGTCGTCGTAGCGCACCTCGTAGAAGTATTCGAGGATGCTGCCGACTTCCACGCTGGGCAACGTGAAGACCTTGCGGCTGAACTGCTGCTGTTCGCCGTCCTTGGAGACGGTCTTGGAAATCAATAAATCTTCCGGCTTGCCGGTGAGGGGAATCACAGCTCCGTCGGCATGAATGGTGCGCCCCTTGATGTCGGTGATCTGGCGGCTGCCGCGCATGTAAGGGATCTCAACCGTGGCCAGTTCCTTGCCCTTTTCCGTCAGCACCTTGATGCGCGCATAAAAGCTCTGATAGTGGAGAGGGTCGTTGGCGATTTCTTCCACGTTGAGAAAGACAGCAGCGGCGCCCGGAGCCTTCGGATCCGCGGTCATCTTCAATTCCTCGCTGGTGGGCGTCTGAAATTGGGCGAAGCCGAGCGCCGGGAATGAAGCAGCCAAGAGCAGAAGCGCATGACGCAGGAACAGATGAATCCGCATGAATCTTGTCCTTTGCTTGCACGCAACGAGACCTTCGTTGCGGGACTGTTTTGTTGAATGCTGACATTTTACTCTGGCCGGAAAGGATCGAAGATGCAAGAACTGAAAGACGATATTTGCTCGCTGTCACATCGATATGTATCGGCGGACACCAAGCGGCATGTCTGTTGATTCTTTACACAATAACGATCGTGAGTAGTCTTGCGGCAATAGGGCAAAAGTAACTTGCGCGCGAGATTCTTGAATGCGCGGCAACGTCTGGCGAAGAGCCTGACTACTCGCTCGGCGTTCCGCCCCAGCCGCCTCCACCGGGAGTCTCGATACGCAGTACGTCCCCGGTTGAAAGATGCCGGCTGCACTTCCCCGGCAGTTCCTCTTCCGATTCTGCATTGGGTTTGGAAACCCATGCATGGCCGGACGCTCCCTCTTGCCCGCCCCGCAGCCCATACGGCCGGAATTTCCGGCGATCGGCCAGCAACGTTACCTGTGCGTCTGTCAGCAGTTCAATCTCGCGGATCAGACCATCGCCGCCGCGAAACTGTCCGGCGCCGCCCGATCCATAACGATACCCATACCGGCGAACACGAAATGGGTAGGCATACTCCAGCGCTTCGATGGGCGTATTCAGCGAGTTGGTCATATGTGTCTGCACTCCGGAGATCCCGTCGAGTCCCGGGCGCGCGCCCATCCCACCCGCCGTGGTCTCGTAGTATGTGAACGCTTCTCCACTTCGCGGGTCGATGCCGCCGATGGTGAGGTTGCTCATGGTGCCCGCGCTGGCGGCGGGAATGCGCTGGGGAATCGCCTTGGCCAGCGCCCGCAGCAGCGCATCGACAATGCGCTGCGAGGTTTCCACGTTGCCTCCGGCCACGGCGCCGGGAGGCCGCGCATCCACAATGCTCCCCTCCGGAGCAATCAACGTCAACGGCCGCAGAATTCCTTCCGTCGCCGGCGCGTCCTCTTGCAACAGGCAGCGCAGCACGTAAAAGCACACCGATTGCGTGATAGCGCGCACCGCGTTCACGCTGCCCGCAACCTGCGGCGAGGAGCCCGTGAAGTCCACCTCCACTTCGGCCGCTTCCGGGTCAAGCCGCAGCCGCACGCAAATCTTGCGCGCAACGTCCGTTACTCCATCGCTGTCCAGCCAGTCTTCCGCTCTGAATTCGCCGGCGGGCATCTTGCGCGGTTCGGCGCGGACCAGCCGCTCAGAGTAATCGAGAAGCTCCTCGACAAGCGCCTGCGTCCTTTGAACGCCGAACTTAGCGGCTACTTGCAGAATGCGCTGCTCGCCCACGCGGCACGCTCCCATCTGCGCATCCAGATCGCCGCGGCGCTCCTCGGGCGTGCGCACGTTGAGCAGAATCAGGTCGAGCATCGCGCGATCCACGCATCCGGCGCGCACGATCCGCACCGGAGGGATGCGAATGCCCTCCTGGAAGATCTCGTTGGCCGGCCCCATCGATCCCGCAAACATGCCGCCCACGTCGGCGTGATGCGCTCGGTTGGCCACGTAGAACGAAGGATCGGCCTCGCCGGGCAGAAAGACCGGGAGCACCATGGTGATGTCGGGAAGATGCGTGCCGCCGGCATAGGGATCGTTGAGGATGGCGATGTCGCCGGGGGCAAGGTCGATGGCCGCAATCGCCGCCTGCACGGACATCGGCATGGAGCCGAGATGCACCGGCATGTGATCGCCCATGGCGATGACCCGGCCCTGCCCGTCGAAGACCGCGCAGGAGTAGTCGCGCCGCTCCTTGATGTTCGGCGAGAGCGCGGTACGGCGCAGCGCAGCGCCCATCTCCTCGGCAATGGAATGCACCGCGCTCTGAAAGATCGCCAGTTCCACCGGATCGGCCGCTTGAAAGCTCATGCGCACTCCTCTTCCCCGATGGTCAGGATGAGATTGCCCAAGCCATCCACCCGTGCGCTGCAAGCCGGAGGCAGCAGGGTGGCCGAGGTGTACTCGGTAATCATTGCCGGCCCATGGATCAGGTCTCCAGCGACAAGCCGCTCGCGCCGATAGAAACGCGCCGGCAGGAATCTGCCGTCGAAGAAGACCTCGCGCTCGGCATAACACGCGGCGCTGCCATCGCCCGGCACAGGCTCCTGCCGCGTGGGCACATACGGTTCCGCGGCGCAGATCATGCGCAGCCGCAGGTTCACAATCTCCACCGGCCTGGCGGCATCGCAGAAACCGTAGCGCTGCCGATGCAATCGATGGAAAGCCTCGAGAGCGCCCAACGGAGACTGCGCGTCGAAGGGAACATTCAGCTCATATCCTTGGCGGCGATAGCGCATGTCCACGCTTCGATGTGCCGTGCCCTCTATTCCTTCGGCGGCAAACTCCGCCCTGCCGCGCTGCTCCAACTCGGCGAAGAAGCCCTCGAGACTCCCCATCGCATCGCCTGGCAGCATCACCGTGCGCGAATAGTCCCGCACCGCATCCGCCAGCAGAATTCCCACCGCCGATAGCGCGCCCGGCATAGCGGGAACCAGTACTGTGGGGATGCGCAATGCACGCGCCAAAGAGCAGGCGTGCAAGGGACCTCCGCCGCCGAACGCCACCAGCGTGAACTGGCGCGGATCGTGTCCGCGCTCGATGGAGATGACGCGGATCGCCTTCTCCATCTGCGTCTCCACCAGGCGCAGAATGCCGGCCGCGAACTCCTCCACCGTTTCCAGCGAGCCTTTGTGCTGGCGCATGAGTTGTTCTGTCCGCTGGCGATCCAGCCGAACGCCTCCGCCCAGGAAGCTTGCTTCGTCCATTCGTCCCAGCAACAGGTTGGCGTCGGTTACCGTGGGCTTCGTTCCCCGCCCGAAGCAGATCGGCCCCGGCTCCGCGCCCGCCGATTCCGGCCCCACGCGGAGCATTCCTCCGGCATCGAAGCGGGCAATCGAACCGCCTCCGGCCCCGGCGGTATGAATGTCCAGCATGGGCACGCCGATGGGCACGCCCGCCACCACCGATTCGCGTGTAAGGTGCGCGCCGCCTGTGGATGCATCGGCCAAAAACACATCGGTCGAGGTGCCGCCCATGTCGAAACCGATGATGCGCTCGAAGCCGGCCCAGCGCGCCATCTGGCATGCGCCGACCACCCCGCCCGCCGGACCCGACAATACCGTCCGCACCGGTTCCGCGGCGGCAAGCCGCGCCGTGACAATGCCGCCCGACGACTGCATCACATCGACACGCCCGCCGGCGGTTTCCGTGGCCACGCGCTGTTCCAGTTGCAGCAGGTAGCGCTGCATCCGCGGGGCAAGATAGGCATTGACCACGGTGGTCGATGCCCGCTCGTATTCGCGAAACTCCGGCAGAATGCGGTGCGAGCTGGAGATGGGAAGATCCAGGCAGCGCAGGGCGGCCTCAACGCGCTGTTCCGTCTCGGGATTGGCAAACGAGAACAGCAGCGAGATAGCCACTGCCTCAGCGCCGCTGGCCCGCACCTGTTCGACCAAGGCGTCAAGCTCTTCTTCTGCCGGCGCGCGAAGGATTGTTCCGTCGGCACTTACCCGCTCCGGGACGCCGAAGCGCAGTTCACGCGGCACCAGGCACACCGGCAACGGGGCAAACCAGTCGTAGAGCTTGGCGCGCGTCTGTCGGCCGATGGCAATCGTATCTTCAAAGCCGGCGGTGGTCACAAACGCGACCCGCACGCCGGTCCGCTCCAGCATGGTGTTTGTGCCTACGGTCGTTCCGTGGCGTACTTCGAACGGCTGGCTGGGGCCTATCCGCCGGAGAGTTTCCAGCACCGCCAGCGAGGGATCGGCAGGGGTAGAAAAGAGCTTCAGCACCCGAAGCTGCCCATCGGCCAGATAGACGCAGTCGGTGAAGGTGCCGCCGGTATCGATTGCGACGCGCAAAGGGCTCCAATCTCGTATCCTTGGTACTTTAAAGCAATACGGCCTGACTCTTGAGCTAGGTCTCAGGACAATCGGATGAATGTCGTGGATCACAGAATACAACTGCTTTGAAAGGGCACGGCTTCACCGTGCCGCAAATGCGCCATGAGAATTCCGGGCTTTAGCCCCCGAGGGAAGACGCCAGACCGTTCAAAAACATCCCTCAGCGGCTAAAGCCTTCAGTTTTTAAGCCGCGAAATTGGCACGGCTGAAGCCGCGCCCTTTCAAAACACGAATTTCACCAGAAGCTGTTGAGCAAGAGGAGCGGTTTTGAGCGCAATCGTCAGTTGGCTGGCCGAAGCCTCGGGAGAGCAGAAGCGGACCCTGCTGGCCGCCTCGCTTGGCTGGATGCTGGACAGCATGGACGTGATGCTCTATGCCCTGGTGCTCGGCGAGGTGCAGCGCGAGATGCATCTTTCCGCGGCAATGAGCGGGGCCATGATGTCGGCCACCCTGGTTTCCGCGGCCATCGGCGGCCTGGGATTCGGCTGGTTTGCCGACCGTTTCGGCCGCGCCCGCGCGCTCACCTTCAGCATTCTGGTCTATTCGGTCGCCACAGGCATGTGCGGGCTCACCCATACGGCCTGGCAACTGATGGCTTGCCGCGTGCTGCTGGGCCTGGGCATGGGCGGCGAGTGGGCCTCGGGCGCGGCCTTGGTGGCTGAAACGTGGCCCGCCCGTCATCGCGGCAAAGCTCTGGCCCTGGTGCAAAGCTCCTGGGCAGTGGGCTACGCGCTGGGCGCGGCCGTGGTAGCCGTGGTTATGCCGCACTTTGGTTGGCGCGCCGTCTTCTTCGCCGGCATCGCTCCGGCGTTGATCGCTCTCTGGCTGCAAAGCGGCTTGCACGAGCCGGCGGCATGGAAGCAGGAGCGAACGCCGCAGTTGCATCTTGGACGGCTGTTTCACGGCGCGCTGGGCCGTGGCGTGCTGGTCTGCGCCACCATGAACGCCGCCACCCTGTTTGCCTGGTGGGGACTTTTCACCTGGGTGCCGCGCTTTCTATCCATGGCGGTGGCCGAGGGCGGGCGCGGACTGAGCATCGTGCAGACATCGGGCTGGACCATCGTCATGCAGATTGGCACCTTCCTGGGCTACGTCACCTTTGGGTATCTGGCCGACCGCTTCAGCCGCAAATACACCTATATTGGCTTTCTTCTGGCCGCCGCGCTGCTGGTGCCGATGTACGCGCTGGTGCGCAACCCGAATGCCCTGCTCCTCATTGGCCCGCTGGTCGGCTTTTTCGGCACCGGCTACTTCAGCGGCTTCAGCGTGATCGCCAGCGAACTGTTTCCGACATCGTTGCGGGGTACCGCCATGGGCTTTGTCTATAACATCGGCCGCGTAGCCAGCGCGGCAGCGCCTTATCTGATCGGCCGAGTTTCGGAACATGCTGGACTCGGGTATGCGTTGTGCATCACCTCGGCGGCTTTTCTGCTGGCCGCGCTCATCGCGACGGCATTGCGCCTGCCCGCACAGCAAGCTGCGGCCGAAGTTTGCTCCCCGTAGCGAACCGGAGCGATACTATCGATCCAGAAGTAAATTGATTTACGAATGGCGCGAGAGAGGCTGAATCATGTTCACGACCCAATCCAAACGGCTGCTGCCTTTGGTCCTATCTTTTTTGATACTCGCTGCCGTACCCGAAGCGCTGGCCCAATCGGCGCCCAGCGACGGTGCGGGAGCCTATGCCACCGGGAAATATCGCAACCTCTTCGCGGAAGACGGCCACTCCGCCCGCGAGATCCAGGCCAAGATCGACGCGGCCTACGCGCAGCTCTTCCATGGTGACCCGCAGACGCAGTCCGTGGCATTTCCTGCCGGAAGCAACGCCAACGGCCCGCTGATGTATGTGACCGACTGGGCCAACCACGACGTGCGCACCGAGGGCATGTCCTACGGGATGATGATCACCGTCCAGTTGGACAAAAAGGCCGAGTTCGACGCGATCTGGAACTGGGCGAAGACTTATATGTACATCGGCGACCCGAAGCACCCTTCCTACCGGTACTTCTCCTGGTCGTGCAAGACCGATGGCTCGCCCAACGAGGAGACGCCCGCGCCCGACGGCGAGGAGTATTTCGTCATGGCGCTCCTGTTCGCGGGCAATCGCTGGCCCGGCGGCCACGGCATCTACGACTATCGTGCCGAGGCCCTTCAACTGCTCTCCGCCATGCGCCACCGCGCGGTCATCTCCGGCCCCACCAGGTTCGGCCCGCGCAGCGTCGGTCCCGAAGTGAACGAGCAAAACGCCATGATCCTCTTCATACCGGGAATCATGCCGCACCCGTTCACCGACCCGTCTTACCATCTTCCTGCCTTCTACGAACTCTGGGCGCGCTGGGGCCCGGCGGAAGACCGCGCATTCTGGGCGCGCGCCGCCGAGTCCAGCCGCGCCTTCTTTGTGAAGACCGCGAATCCGCAAACCGGCCTGGCGCCGGATTATGCGGAATTCGATGGCTCGCCGCGCATCACCCGCTTTCCGCAATCGGGCCAATTCGGCTACGACTCCTGGCGCACGGCCAGCAACTGGTCGGTCGATTGGTCGTGGTGGCGGAAAGCGCCTGCCGAGCAGCAGCTGAGCGACCGCATCCAGGGCTTCTTCGCGTCGCAGGGCATCGACAAATATGGACCGGTGTTCACCCTGGACGGAAAAGGCATGGGTGCGACTCCGGGCCTGACTCACGAAGACCACCCGGAAGGGCTGGTGGGGACCAATGCCGTCGCCGGCCTTGCAGCCGCGGACCGCGCCCGCGCCAAGCAGTTCACTGAAGCTCTGTGGAACACGGCCGTTCCTTCCGGCCAGGGGCGTTACTACGATGGCCTGCTCTACCTGATGAGCCTGATGCATGTGAGCGGCGAGTTCCGCATCTGGGGGCCGCAATAAGCAGCGCGGAGTCGGATTCACGGTGAGTTTTCTCCGGTGGTTTCCCCGGTCTCAAAAACGAGACCGGGGCACCCAGCATCCGCGGCGGATCGAGCGTTCCCGAAAATCGGCCGGTTGAGATTCGTTGGCTCGCGGGGATCAAAACGGGATCTTCGGGAACTTTCATCTCACTTTGCGGTCCCTTGGAGATCCTTGGAGCAATGGAGGCTGCCACCGTTAGAGCCCCTTCATCGCAGTTTTTGCCCGTTTTTTCGCGTTCTCTGCACGATATGTGAGCGCAGGAGGGCGAATGCCGGGTGAAGACAAGGAATTCGTGCAACCTCCCTCCGGAAGGAAGTTCAACAACGCAGGAGATTTTTCGATATATTTAAAGAGTCAGCATAGTCCCACGCGCGGCTGGCCTGCCTAGACAGCCTCTCCAAGGAAGACCAGGGCGATTCCAGCAAACGGAAACGCACGCTGGCAGTGTCTTTCAAGCCGCGAAACGCAGTCCGCACGAACCAGCTCATTGAGAAGGATGCCATGCAAACATCGGATCGCCGTCTCCGCACTCCTCACGCGCAGGGTCTCTATCACCCCCGGAATGAACACGATGCCTGCGGCATGGGCCTGGTGGCCAATATACGCGGAGAAAAGAGCCACGACATTATCCGCAAGGGCCTTGAGGTCCTCATCAACCTCACCCATCGCGGCGCAGCGGGTTGCGACCCGGAGACGGGCGACGGCGCGGGCATTTTGATCCAGATTCCGCACGTATTTTTTGCGCGCGAGTGCGGCGAGTTGGGGATGCAGTTGCCCGATTCCGGCGCCTATGGCGTGGCCATGTGCTTCCTCCCGGTGGACAAGCACAGCCGCTTGCAGTGCGAAGGCATTTTCGAGCGCATTGCCCAGGAAGAAGGCTTGGCCCTGCTCGGCTGGCGCGATACGCCGGTGAACGGCGACTCGATTGGCCGCGAAGCCCGTGCCTCGCAGCCTTACATCGAGCAGCTTTTCGTGGCAAGGCCGGAGGGGATGGGCGAAGACGCCTTCGAGCGCCTGCTTTACCGTGTCCGCCGCCGCACCGAGAACGAGATTGACGCGTCGGAAATCGAAGGCAAAGAGCTCTTCTATATCCCTTCGTTTTCTTGTCGCACCATCGTTTACAAGGG
>Ga0181529_10002237_pt1 | contig 23544 bp, 19 predicted proteins | sample PEATcosm2014_Bin_36_FD_119763 | JGI IMG/M metagenome (GOLD analysis project Ga0181529, IMG submission 119763) | Peatland microbial communities from MTU Mesocosm Facility, Houghton, MI, USA - PEATcosm2014_Bin10_30_metaG | ecosystem: Environmental > Terrestrial > Soil > Wetlands > Peat | place... | reverse complement strand
GCGGCAGCGGCGATGAGCGCGTCGAGTGCGGAAGTTTGCCGCGTGGCGTCGGCCGAGTCGAATGACCCTTGCCAGAGCGCTCCAAATTCGCAGTTCGGGCCTTGGTCGTTGGCCACGATACTTTTCGCGTTGGCATCGGCGAAGGCCTGGTAGCGGGGATCGGCATCGGCAACGTAAAGCGCCATCAAGTTGCGCAGGAAGACGCCCTTGAACTGCGGTTCGTCGCCCCCCGAAATGGTTCCGGGATCAATGAGGATGCCGTTCTTGGCCAGGTTGGCGATGGTCGAGTTGGCAATGGCTTCGGCCTGCGGCAAAAGCGAGGGGTCGTTGTCGGCATGGTAAAGCTCCACGAGTCCGCCGAGAATGACGCCCTGATTATAGCTCCACGTTGTGCCACCGTTGTTGGCGCATGCGTTGGGGTTGGAGGAATTCAGGCCGTCGTTGATGAGATTCTGTGAATTGATCATGCCCGAGCTCTTGAACCACGCCCACTCCTGCCTCGCCCAATTCAGGTAAGTTGCCGAGGCGCTTCCCGATGTGCGGTTGGCGAGTCTGGCTGCGATGGTGAGGAAGAGCTCGTTGGGGATGGCATTCTTGTAGGTGCGGGCGGTGCTCCACCAGACTCCTCCGCCGCAGGTCGAGTCCCAAGCACCGGTGATGGCTGAGAAGATAGTCTCGGCCATGGAGAGGTATGCTTGGTTGCCGGTCACGTCGTAAGCGTCAATCCAAGCCAGTGCCCACCAGCCATCGTCGTCGTAATACATATTGACGAAGTTCGTGTGTTGTCCCTGCGCCGCGGCGAATGTATTGGCGATGACGGGGTAATACGTGGTGTCGCCGCTGACACGTTCGTAGTTTGCCAGGACGGTGATGGAGTTGGCGGAATTCCACCAGCCGGAGGGAGATGCGTAGATGCCGGAATCCTGCAGGTACCACTGCTGCAAGGTCTGGATGCCGGAAGCAGCTTGCTGAGCGTAGCTTTCCGCCGCGGTGGCGGTACTGCCAGGATTGGCGAGTGGCAGAATGGAGCCACCGCAACCAGTAGGAGCCAGAATGGCAAAAAGGCAAAAGGCAACGACCGGAACTTTGCAGGAGCTTTTCATAAGTTGTGCGATTGCTCGCGTGCCAGCAGTGAATCCATAGGCAAGACGCGCTACAGGATGCGCCGGACCTCGCATGTGACCGGTCTCTAGAGCCAGTGTGATTGTACACGCGAACACGCAGAATTTGCTGGCGGCCGCGCCGACTTTGTGCAGCGATCTGAACCGTCCCCTTGGCGGTTGCGGAGTGATCGACCGCACAAACAGCATATGTGCCCCGTAGACTGAGGAGAGAGGTTTCGCGAAATGCAATGGCCGGCCAAATTTTTGCTCTCCGCGCTTTCGGCGGCCCAGTTTCCCAGGCCTGAAGCGCCGGAGATCGCGTTTCTGGGGCGATCGAACGTGGGCAAATCGAGCCTGCTGAACGCGCTGGTGGGTGAGAAGGCCGCGAAGGTTTCTTCTACGCCCGGCCGCACACGCGCTATTAATTTTTTCTCGATTTCGGACGCTCGGGGCAAGCCGAAGATGATATTTGCCGATCTACCCGGCTACGGATATGCGAAGATTTCCAGATCCATTTCGGCGGGCTGGCCGGCATTTATCGAGCCTTATCTAGCGGAACGTCCAACGCTGGCGATGTGCATCTGCCTAGTGGACGGCAATGTACCACCACGCCCCAACGATCGGCAGTTGCTGGACTGGCTGGGTGCAGCGGGCCGGGACTTTGTGGTAGTTGCCACCAAGATCGATCGGATGAGCGGCAACGAGCGCACGCGCAACCTGGCGGTGCTGAAACGAGCGCTCGATGTCGAGGAGCTTTTGCCGGTTTCAGCGAAGACGGGGTATGGGCTCAAGGAGCTGCGGGCTCGGATTGAAGTGGCAGGCGCTAGGGACTAGAGACTAGGGAATAGGATGCTCGCCGGGCTCGAAACGATATTTCGACTCGAGACCGCTTGTGTCGCGCCAGCGAATTTCAACCGGCACACCGATCTCTCCGCGCTCGACGCTCACTTTTGCGCGCTCCGTGAAGCTCGAAGCAACGTCCGGGCTGCAGGCGAGGGCGCGCGCCGCCTGCGCCGTACGGCCCAGGTAACGCGGGGCTAGGCGCAGCCAGCGGCGAGCGGCCCATGAATCCATGTCGAGACACTCGAGTACGATTGCATCGAGTTGCGGCAGCCATCTGGCGGGCGCTGCGGCGACGGTCCACATCAAGAAACCGGGCGTCAATAGAGCGAATGATTCGCTCCCGGCGTGCAACGGGCAGTCCACGACGGGCCGCACCAGATCAGGCCGCACGCCACGCTCGTTCATCTCGCGCTCCATGGCCGCCGGGGTCATAGCGACACAGACGGAAACCGTCTCGCGCTTGCGAAGCTGGTTCTTAAGAATGCGGAGAGCCTCGTCGAGCGAATTGACGAGGAAATCGACTATTGCCTCGCGAATAGCCTGCTTTTGCGCGGCGAGATCTGCCGATGCGACGAGCGTGGCGGCACCGGCGATGTTGGCCCCGACGACGAGCGCGCGGCCTTCCTCATCCATTTCTCCGGCATAGAAGAGACTGCCGCCGAGGCCCGATTCCGGATCGCCGTTCGGAGCCACGACAAGCTTTGCGTACGCTTGGGCTGCGCGCGCGACAAAATCGAGATCTTCGTGAGATGGAGGAGCTAATGCCACGGGTCTATCTTAACGACCGATCGGGCTGCGGGGCGAACAGCGTGAGGACTAATTCTGCTGCTCGCGCCAGGTGCGTTTCCTGACGAAGAAAACGAACTCGCCGGGCTTCGCGGTGTAATGAGTCTGGCTGCACTCGTTGGGAGCGACCAGGCCCGACTGGAGGATTTGAGAGATGGGATACCAGATGTCTCGTTCTTTGTCGGTCTCCTTTGCGGCATCGCAGTTAATGTAGGTTTCTATCGACAAGTCGTAGGTGGCCTTGACGGCGATTTCGCGGGCATCGAAAGGCAGCGTGACGACGACGGTTCCGTCGTCGTTCATGTGGACCCATTCGTTGTGCGCGGTGTCATGGTGATCGATGCGCACCAGATAGTTCTGGGCTTTTGCGGGCAGCCCGGTTTTTCCGTCGAGCAGGCGGATATGAATGGTGTTTTCCGATTGGGCGTGAAGGCCGGCGCAAAGAACGGCAGAGCACAAGAGCGCGACGAAAGCGCGGATAGCTGGCATATTGGCGTGGCTCCGATGAAAGACAACCGCAGATCCTTCGACTCGTCCCGGCACGCCGGGGCTCACTCAGGATGCCATCCGATTATTACCGCTCACGATGACAAGGCTATATTATGCGTTCTGAATCACCGCAGCGGGCAAAAGTGAACGGCACTTACTCCGGCAGTTACCAGGAAGAGTAAGGCTGACCGTCGGTGCCCGTATCGGTCGAGCCGGAGTGGACGTCGGTGATGCCGGGCTCGGTCTCATCCAGCGAGACCATGGAATCGCTACTCTCAGTGACCCAGGTGTCTTTGCTGCGGGTCATGGGATCCTCGGGGATGGCACGCAGATAACCGTCCTGAATCAAGTCGTCGAGCGACTGCGGGCCCTTTTGCTTGTCCATGGTGTAGGTGTCGATGGCAGTGCGCATGGTCTGCAGGTCTTCCTTGAGCGCGGCCTCGCGGGCGTGCCTGATGGCGCCCACAAAGCTGGGAATGGCCAGGGTGATGAGAATGCCAATAATGGCCATCACGATCATCAGCTCGATGAGGGTAAAGCCGGATTGTGTGCGATCCTTGCGCAAATGCGTTTCCTCAGCCGTTCTCACCACGTCGCATACTTGGTCCCGTCAAGGGCCGTTCCCTGCGACTTGGAATGCACATCGAAGACACTCTGCCCGCCCCACGAATCGGAATCGGGATCGTCCTGCATGGAGCGCAATGCCCACTCGGTTTGGCCCGTCATGGGATCCACGGGAATCTTGCGAAGAAATCTCACCTTCTTGCCTTGCACATCGACGCCGTTGACCAGCGTTTCAAGGTCGGGCGGGTAGTTCTGGCTTTCGATCTTGGTTTGGAATGCGCCCCTGTCGGCTGCGTCCTTGTACTTATCGATGGCGTCGCGCATCATCCACAGATCGGCGCGGAGCTCGCGCTCCTTTTGCCGCTTGACCTGAAAGCGTACTAGCGGCAGCGCGGCCGACATGAGAATGGTGAGGATGGCCGTGGTCACGATCAGCTCAGCCAGCGTTAAGCCGCGTTCGCTGTTCCGCATCGGAATGGGGCGTAGCCGACTCATGCGCGCGATTCCCTACTTGACCACAATTGTGGCCTGTCCAGCCTGCGCCGGTACCTTTTGCTCCGCGCCATTCAGCGAGAAGCGCATGATGCTCAGACCGCTTTGGCCCGGGGCTTTGGCCTGGAAGGTGAGAACGCATACCACGCCCGTGCCAGTTACGCCCTGTGTTCCCGGTGGGCGCGAGGCGCTGACAACCACGGAACCCGGCTCGACTTCCACGTGACTGAGTCCCGTTGGCTGGCCATCGCGGCTCAGGAGATCTCCGGCCACTGCGCCTGCCAATTGCAGCTTTGCAGGGTCGTACTGCAACTGCATAGCAAGAGAAGTGACATCCGTTCCTCCGTTGAGCACCACGGGTACCTGGAAGGTGGTGCCCGAGGCCATGGACGTCGCAGGCCCATTGAGAGCCAAGCTGGCAGCCACCACGGGCGGCGAGGGTGCTGCGGCTGCTGGTGGATGTACGGCTGGCGGAGGCTGTGCAGTGGATAGATTGGGTTGCGGCACAGCCGCTTGCGCGGTTGCATTGGGGCCGCCGCTAGCGCCCATATCGGAGCGCAACTGTGCCAGCATCTGCGGTGCGGCCTCGATGGCGCTCTGTGAGGGAATGGTTCCTACGGTGGGGCGCTCGACCGGCATGGTGCGTACCGTGGGCACTACTTCCGGAGCCGCGTTTTCGTTGTCGGCATGGCGCAGCTCGATCGAAGCCTGGCCCAAGCCGGTGTCGATGACGCGTAAGTTTGCCTGGTCCAGCTCCTGGGAGCGCACGATATGCGGCACCACAACGAAGACGATGTCGTCGTCCTGAATGGTGTGGTCCTTGGAACCGAAGATGTACTTGAGGATGGGGATGGCGCTCAATCCGGGGACGCCGGTCCAATTCTGCGATTCCTGGTTGTCCTGAATACCGCCCAGGATGCTGGCTTCGCCCTCGCGAAGGCGGATGACCTGGTCGATGACGCGCTGGCTGAAGATGGGCTCCGTGACCCCGCTGATGGTTTCAGTTCCGCTCTCCGCCGAGACCTCGATCTTGATCTTCAGGGTGATGTCGTGGTCGTAGTGGACGCTGGGCGTCATCTCGATATTTACGCCCACGTCCTGATACTGGAACTGCGTATTGACGAGAGAACTGACGAGCGCAGTGGCCGCACCGGTCTGGTAAGAGCCGGTGGCAATGGGGATCTTGGAGCCGATCTTCATGGTGGCCTTCTGTGCGTCAGTGGCGCGGATGCGCGGGCTCTGCAAGACCTTGGTGTTGTTGTCAGTGAGCAGCAGGTTGAGCGTGGCCGACCCCACGGTCACCTGAAAGTTTGTGGAGTTAAGATGCGCGAGGTTATATAGGGTGGGATTGTTGGTCGTAGAACTGCCAGAGCTGGATGTACCTGTGGTGGTGGAAGTGCTGCAGGAATTGGTGGCCGAGCAGTTAGGCTGCAGGGCGACGCCGAAGCTGCTGGGCCACTGCATGCCCAGCGTCTTCTCCCAATTCTTGCTCACTTCGAGCACTGCGATGTCGACGACCACCTCGCCGCGGGGCTTGTCGAGATCGTCGATCAACTGCTGCGCCAGCAGCAGTTCGTCGGGCGTGCCGCGAATGACGATAGCGTTCTGGCTCTGCACCGGAAAGGCTTTGATGCCCGTCATTACATTGCGGATGGCCGTGGCGACGTCGTTGAGGTCGTTTTGCTGCCACGCGTTGGTCAGATAGAAGGTCTGCACGGCCTGCTCGTCCAGGTCGCGACGCTTGGTGGGAGTGTTCTGGGCCACGAAGATGGTATTGTCCGTGACCGGACGCCAGAAGGTGTTGGACATCACGCTGACTATGCGAAGGGCATCGAGCAGCGAAACGTTGTTAAGGTCAACCTCAATGCGGGTGGAGTGGTAGTCGGGATCGAAGAGGACATTGACGCCTGCGGCCTTGCCCACGGTCTCGTAGACCACCTTGGAATCCTCTGCCATATGCAGAGAGAGCGGCTCATTCGAGACCGGTTTAAGCTGCGGCGGAGATTCGATGGACTGGAGCTGCGCGGCTTCCGCGGGGGGCTCGGGAAGTCCCGCGTCGGGCACCGGCGCGCTTTCACCCTGCTTCTGGCGGAGGCGGGCGATCTCCTGCTGCGCGGCTTCGTTGCTGGGATCGATTTCGGCGGCGTGGAGGAACTCGCCCAGCGCGGCCTGGGTATCGCCGGCCCGCGCCAGCTTGCGGCCATTGCTGACGTGAACCGAAGACGCCGTGACGCGCACGCGCGCAAGTGCAATCTTGAATTGCGTGTCCTTGGGATTCTTTTTGATTGCTTTCTGGTAGTCGTCGAAGGCGGTGTCGTAGTCTTCGCGAGCTTCGGCGGCCTGTCCCTGCTTGTAATCGGTGTTGGCGGATTCGGCGTAGACCCAAGCGCCCTGCAGGCTAAAGCTTGCCGCAACGGCCAGCAGGACGATGGCGAAGACAGTTCTCGATGTCATGATTCCGGCTATGGCCGGAGCGGGCGTGCTGCGATTCATCCTACTCCCCGGCGTTTCGCCCTTCGTTTGTGCGGGCCCGTCCGCGATATCCCCGGCGGTAAGTTGCAGCCCGGGATGCAGGTCTCCGGCGGGTGTCCCGGTGAGAATCCTGGTGCCGATCACTAGCGAAAAACGCTGCTTCATTTTAACAAAGCCTTGCTGACCTTAGTCGAAAACCGCGCCGATGCGATCGCAAAACCAGAGTGGATTCCTCGCGGAGCCCCTGCACTCAAGTCGACGCGACCAACAGGGAGCGGCGACATCGCATGCAGGCAGACAGGATGCGGTAACTCTGGTTTTGCCGTACGATGAAGATTCAAGGAAGCTTGCCCGTGCCCCGCCAAACCAGCCACGTTACCGCTCCCAAAGACGCCCCGGCCGCGAAAAAGACGGCTCAGCCGCGCGACCCTGTGGCCAGCGGCGAGCGCGACGCCGCGCACAACCGGGCTGCCAGCCATAATTACTTTCTGCTGGAGAAATTCGAGGCCGGCGTGGCGCTGCGGGGTACCGAAGTGAAGTCGATCCGCGAGGGCAAGGCCAACCTGAAAGACTCCTACGGACTGATCAAGGGGGGCGAGGCGTTCCTGCTGAATCTGCATATCGGACCCTACTCCCACGGCAACATGGCCAACCACGAAGAAACACGTACCCGCAAACTCCTGCTGCATCGCGAGGAAGTTCGCAAGCTACTTTCCAAGACGCAGATCAAGGGGCATACGCTCATCCCCACGCGGCTCTATTTCCGAAAGGGGCGAGTGAAATGCGAGTTGGCGCTGGCCAAGGGCAAGCAGGACTGGGATAAGCGGGAGACGGAAAAGCGCCGGGAGGCCGACCGGGAGGCAACCGCGGCGATTAAGGCCAATAAGCATAGAAACAGCCGGTAGCTCGGTGCAATGCCAGAGTGCGCGGGTTTCGGAAGAGCCGCCGTGCTAGCCGAGCCAATCTTCCATCTCAGCTTGGGACTCTCCAGGCCGCACTTGCGCCAAGTCGCTGGAATCCGACGTTTCGGGTTCGGCGATCCTCCGGAATTCATCCTTCGCCCTGCGGACCCGGGCTCGGTGGGGGGCTAGGTGGGGCTCAATACGCAGAGCGCCGTCCTCAAGCGACATGATTACGCTGTCGCCGAGTTTCAGGCCCATGCCTTTGCGGATCACGGCCGGGATCACAATGCGGCCGTTTTGATTGATGCGAGCCTGAATGCCTTCTATTTTCATTGGGGTATACCAGTAAATGTCACAATATGACATTTCTGTGCTCTTGTCAATCGATGAAATATGACAGAAAATGTCACAAGACTGAATTTGTTCGATCGCACCCGGGTTTCGGCGCTTTCAGCAACGCCGTGATTTGCCACAACCTACGCTCCCCGTGAAGAATAAGCAGCATGCGGACTGAGATTTCTTTTGCCCCGATTGCGGGCATTGCTACCGAATTGCTGGCCGTTCTGGCCGTCGACACGCAAACTGCCAAAGGCTCCAATATGGGTCTAGGGGCCAAACCGCATCCTACGCTGCTGACCACTGACGCCGCCGTGCAGGCAGCCGCGGCCGGGTTGCTCGAGACCGGCGAGTATAAAGCCGGCACGAACGAGACCGTCCTGATCCACTCGCCGGCGGGACTCGCAGCCAAGCGGTTGCTGATCGTGGGGCTCGGCAAACTGGCCAAGGCCACGGTGCATGGCGTGCGTGAGGCTGCGGGAACAGCGGTGCGGTTTGCCAAGCCACGGGGGATTCGGGAATTGACGTTCGCCCTGCCCGAAAACTTCTCCGAAGGTCTGCCTCACGCAGTGACGCGCGCGGCCGTCGAGGGTGCGCTGGTGGGTGATTTCGATGCCGATACCTACCGCAGCGAGCGCAAGGACCAGAGCATTCAAACATTGATGATCGCGGCGACGGATGCGGAGCGGCCGGCGACGGAAGCCGCGGTCCGAGAGGGCGTGATTGTTGGCGAGAGCCAGAACTTCGCACGATCGCTGGTGAATGAGCCGGGAAACAAGCTAACGCCAACGATTCTGGGCCGGCGCGCGGCACAGATGGCGGAAGAAGTCGGGCTGGGATGGGAGGTCCACTCGACTGAGAAGCTGCACCAGTTGAAGATGGGGGCGTTCTGGAGCGTGGCGCAGGGATCGGCGGAGCCCCCGGCGCTGATCGTTCTGCGCTACGAGGCGGAAGGCGTGACGGGCGGTCCAGTTCTCGGTCTCGTCGGCAAGGGGATTACGTTCGATACCGGCGGCATTTCCATCAAACCTTCCGACAACATGGAAAAGATGAAATACGACATGGCGGGGGGTGCGGCGATGATCGGGGCGATGCGCGCCATTGCGCTGCTTAAGCCCGAGGTACACGTGATCGCGATTGTGTGCGCGGCGGAAAACATGCCTTCCGGCACGGCGCAAAAACCCGGCGACGTGCAGACGGCCATGTCGGGCAAGACCATCGAGATCATCAACACCGACGCCGAAGGGCGGCTGGTGCTGGCCGACGGAATTACTTATGCGCGGCAGCTCGGGGCGACTCACTTGATTGATGCGGCGACACTGACCGGCGCCATTTCCGTCGCGCTCGGGAAAACCACGGCCGGCGTGTTCTCGAACGACGAATCTACCTATGGCAAATTCGAAGCCGCGCTGGCTGTATCCGGAGAGAAGTTCTGGCGCCTTCCACTGGGCGAAGAGTACGCGGAGTTGATCAAATCGGACATTGGCGACATCAAGAACACGGGCGGCCGCTATGGCGGAGCCAGCACCGCTGCCGAGTTCCTGCACACATTCGCGGAAGACACACCGTGGATTCATCTCGATATAGCGGGAGTGGCGTGGGTAGAGGATTCGCGGCCGTACATTGCCAAGGGCCCCAGCGGCATTGCGGTTCGGTCGATTTTTGAGTGGGTGCGGAGCTTCTAGATCGTGTTTCGAAAACGGTTGTTTCGATTCCGGTTGTCGTCTCGCAGGGGCTAAAGCCCACGTAGATTTTGCCGGAGTTCCGGCGAGACTGAAGTCGCGCCCTGACACTCCTTGCCGTCCTTTAAGAGTTTATCCGCGGCTTGAAGAGTTATGACCTCTTCCAAAGCAGATTTTTGAAACTTGGCCTGCGCGGCCTTCACGAGAGTCGCGCGGATTTGGTTCTCCGCGAGGGCCGTGGCCGGGCGCATTTCCTTTTCCACATTTGAATTCCCTCATTGTGCAGTCGCGGCATGAAGTTATGACGCGATAGGCCGATGCAGAAGTGTGAACGCAACGCGCGGCGGGGCGCCTGCGCGTCCGTTTTTTGGGGGCGCAGGGCCGCGGAAATGGCAGCGCCAAGGAGGTGGGCTTCGATGACGGATCGGACTGAACTACTCGAAGCCGCCTTCGACAACGTTCCTGAGGGAGTGGGCCTTTTTGGCGGGGATGGCGCAGTGATGTTCTGGAACCAGTCGGCACAAGGCATCACCGGTTATACGGCCTTGGAATTGCAAGGACGGCAACTTCCCGAGTGCCTGGGGCCGCTGCTCGCTGCGAGAAGCAGCAAGGAGGAGTCACGCACGACTGCTGCAACCGCAGAGGGGAGGCGGTTGCTGACGCAGGCGCGGCATAAGCTGGGCCATGCGGTGCCGGTGATCGTGCGGGTTCTGGTTTTGCGCAACGGGTTGGGCGAACGAATCGGCACCGCTTTGTTGTTTCACCCCGCGGAGAGCCTTGACGCGCTGCCTCACGGCGAATCGGACGAAGCGCCGGAAGTGGCGGAGATTCGCGCCGAACTGGAAGAGCGGCTGCAAACGGAGTTCGACGACTTCGTGCGCGGCGGGCCTCCTTTGGGAGTTTTGTGGGTGAGCGTCGACCAAGCAGAAGAATTGCGCAAGACGCACGGCGTTGCCGCGTGCAATGCAATGCTCGAAAAGATCGGGCACGCCGTGGCGCAAGGCCTGCGCCCGGCGGAGGAGATGGGTCGCTGGGGCGATGATGAATTCCTGATCGTGTCGCATGAGCGCAACGAAGCCATGCTGACGGCGCACGCACAGATGCTGGCCGGACTGGCCCGCACCACCGACTTCCGCTGGTGGGGCGACCGCGTCTCGCTCACGGTGAGCATCGGCGCGGCACAGTCCTGCAACCTTACCACAGAAACTTTGGCGCAACTGTTGCGGCGGGCCCGCGAGGCCATGGAAGTCAGCAGCCACGAAGGCGGCAATCGCGCAACGGCCGCGGCGTGCAACTGCGCCTCATCTGTCGCGCAGGAGGAATCGCCATGTTTGCCATCATAGGCATCTTCCTGGTTTTCGCAGCCATTATCGGCGGCTTCCTTATGGAGAAGGGGCACATGGCCGTGCTGGTTCAGCCGGCCGAACTGCTGATCATCGCCGGAGCTGCTGCGGGAACGCTACTGGTCGCCAATCCGACGCGCATTATCAAAGCCATCGTCGCGGGTCTTGCCGGCACCCTCAAAGGCTCGCCGTTCACGAAGGCGCGCTACCTGAGCACGCTGAAGATGATGTACCAATTCCTGAATAAAGTGCGCAAAGAGGGGTTGCTGGCCGTGGAAATGGACGTGGAGAAGCCCGAGGAAAGCGCGATCTTCAAGGATTATCCCGAGTTTGTGACCGACCATCACGCGCGCGACTTTGTTTGCGATACGCTGCGCACGGCTATCACTGGCGGCGTGGAACCGTTCGACATGGACCAGATGATGGAACTGGACATGGAAGTGCACCATCATGAAGCCGTGCAGCCGGTGGACTCGCTGACCACAGTGGCGGACTCACTGCCGGGCCTGGGCATTGTGGCCGCGGTGCTGGGCGTGGTGATCACCATGGGGGCGCTGGGCGGACCGCCGGAAGAGATTGGTAAGCATGTGGCCGCGGCGCTGGTGGGGACATTTCTCGGCATCCTGCTTTGCTATGGCGTGGTAGGGCCGCTGGCCGCCAATATGGGCAAGCTGGCCGCCGAGCACGACGAGTATTTGCATGTGTTACGCGTGCTGCTGCTGGCATTTCTCAAAGGCTCAGCACCCATGATCGCCATCGAAATGGGACGCCGCGCGATTCCTGCGCACGCACGGCCGGGGTTCGACGAGATGGAGAAGCACTGCAAGAACAAGACTGAGCCGATGGAAGCGGCGGCGCCAACGGCAGCGGCAGCGTAGAAGCTGGGAGAATCTGATGGCGGGCAAGGCGCAACCGATCATCGTGGTCAAGAAAACGGGCGCCCACGGAGGCCACCACGGCGGAGCATGGAAGGTGGCCTACGCCGACTTCGTGACCGCGATGATGGCGCTATTCATCGTGCTCTGGCTGATGAGCCAGAGCGATCAAGTGAAAAAAGCCGTCGCCGGCTATTTCAACGACCCCAAGGGGACTGCGACGTTGATGGGCACGACCATGTCGGGTACGGGCACCGGCATCACGCCGGCTGCGGACCCGAATCAGAAACAACTTCAGGACCTGAAAGAAAAGCTGGAAAACGAAATTCAGGCGCGCAAGGATCTGGAGAAACTGAACAAGCAGATTGAGATGACGATTACGCCGGAGGGCCTGCGCATCGAATTGCTCGAAGACAAGAACGGCACGTTCTACCAGAGCGGCAGCGCGAAACTGAGCCCCAGCGGCCAGGAGCTGTTGGCATTATTGGCCACGGAGCTGAAGACACTGCCGAACCAACTGCAGATCGAGGGCCATACCGACGCTGCGCAATACTCGAGCGACGCCAACTACAGCAACTGGGAGCTCTCGGCCGACCGCGCCAACTCCGCGCGCCGGTTGCTGCAGCAGGATGGAGTGCGGACCGATCAAGTAACGCAGATACGTGGCTATGCGGACCAACTGCTGCGCGTAAAGAGCAATCCCTATGACCCTTCGAACCGCCGCATTTCCATTCTGGTGAAGTACAACGACAGTGCGCCGCCACAATTGAAGCACGCGCAGGTAGTGGGTGGCGCTTCCGAGGATGCACCCCTGGCGACGGCGCCACCAACGGTGCCGGTTGCTCCGGCCAAGCCCGGCACGCTCAGCAAACTCACGGGACTGTTGGCCGGAGCGAAGAAGTAAGTGCGCGTGCGGCGGCAACCTTAGACAGTAAATGTTGAGAGATCGGTCTCTCGAAGACGGGACGCGGCCTGCCGGTATGGTGTAGTCTGGTCTGCGGATCAGCAAGCGTTTACCGGAGGGAAAGTTTCATGGCAATCGTTGCCGGCGTGGATTTCGGCACACTCAGCGTTCGCGTCACTCTCGTTGACAGCAAGACCGGGCCGATCGGGACTGCATCGGCGTCCTACCCGCTTAATCGCCGCCGCGACGATCCCAACTACGCGACGCAATCGCACGCCGATCAGATGTCGGCTCTGGCCGCGGCCACAAAGGACGTGCTGAAGGCTACGGGCGTGAATGGAGCAGAGGTTGCCGCGATCGCGCTCGACACCACCGGCTCCAGCGTGATTCCGGTGGGCAAGGGATTGGAGCCGCTCGACGAGTACTACCTGTGGTGCGACCATCGCGCCTTTGCCGAGGCCGAGGAGATCACGCGCAAGGCGCACGAGCTGGGTTTTGAAGGGATTGAGTGGTGCGGCGGCGTCTACTCGCACGAATGGGGCTTTGCCAAACTGTTGCACTGGCTGCGCCACAACCCCGAGAAGCGCGACCGTTTTGTGACTGCTCTCGAACACTGTGACATGGTTTCGGCTACGCTCTCCGACGTGACCGAGGTGAGCGCGCTCAAGCGTAGCGCTTGCGCCATGGGCCACAAATGGATGTGGAATCCCAAATGGGGCGGCCTTCCGCCGGAAGAGTTTCTGGCCGCGGTCGACCCGCTGCTGGCCGGTGTGCGCGCCAAGATGGGCGGCGAATACCTGACGAGCGACAAGGTCGCCGGGCATCTTTCGCCGAAGTGGGCCGCGGAGCTCGGGCTTCGCGCCGGAATTCCCATTCCCGTGGGAGCGTTCGACGCGCACTGGGACGCCATCGGCTCGAACATCCGCGAGGGCGACGTGGTGAACGTGGTCGGCACCTCGACCTGCATCATCGCGATGGCGCCGAAGGCGGAGCTGATTCCCGGCGTCTGCGGCGTAGTGCCTGGAAGCGTGCATCCGCAGTTCACGGGCATTGAAGCCGGACTGTCGGCGGTAGGCGACATCTTCGACGCCATTGCCAAGCGCGCCAACACCACGGTGGCCGCGCTCTCGGAGGGTCTGGACGCGTGGAAGGCGGGCCAGACAGGCCTCTTGCGTCTGAGCTGGGACAATGGCGATCGCACAGTGCTGGTGAATCCTGAGCTGGGCGGCGTGACGCTGGGCTGGAACCTGGTGCACACCGCGCAGGACGAGTTGTTCGCGGCGATTGAAGGCACGGCATTCCACACGCGCATCATCCTGGAGCGCATGGCCGAGCACGGGGTGCGCATCGATCGCGTGATCAATGCGGGCGGAATTCCGCAGAAGAACGAAATTCTGAACCAGGTCTACGCCAATGTTCTGAACAAGCCGGTGCTGGTGCCGGCAGGGATTCCCACTAGCCTGGGCTCGGGAATTTTCGCGCTGCTGGCTGCCGGAACGTACAAGACCATTGAAGAAGCGCAGGCCGCGGTTTGTCTTCCGTTCCGCACCGTCGAGCCGGACGCGAAGGCCGCCGCGGTGTACGAGCAGCTTTACCCGCTCTATCGCGAGGTGTACTTTGCACTGGGCAAACGCGATGCCGCGTCGGCCGCGCTCGGCAACGTGCTCCCCGAACTGAGGAAGATTGCGGCGCAGGTGCGAAAAGCGGGTTGACAAGCGGCGATTGGGTTTAGAATTCGGCGTGGCAGGAGAACGTCATGAAAGTTATGCGAATTATTCTCCGTTTCGCCCTCATTGCAATCATGTTTTTGGCCATCATTCTGCCCGTTTGCGGCGCTGTCGCAGGGGCGCAGGCTCCGGCTACGACCAACGACATGAATGGAACCTGGTTGAACGTCGATGCACACACTCGCGGACTGGTGCAAATTGAGATCCAGAACAACAAGATCCATCCCTATGGCGCGTGCCATCCGGACCCGTGCGATTGGGGCACTCTGAAGGCAAAGAGCTTTGCACAGACTGTCGATTCCGGTCTTGCCGTGGCATTGGTGGCCAAGCAGAACACAAGCTTCAGCCACGTGGAGATTACGCTCTCACTAGAGCGCGATGGAAGGCTGCGTGCCGAGGTGTTCACGCACTTTACAGACAGCAGCGGGCGGGCGGACTACCGTACCGTCAATTTCTTCATGCGCCGCCGGCCCGCGTACGCTCCCTAAGGTCGAGTTCGCTGTCACATCGGGGTGATGCGCTTCGCCGCAGTGCCCCTGAGTGGTGGCCCATCGCTCTCGGCTTGCTCATCGGCGCCAAGCGGTTTAGTGTGGTTTTCACAATCTAAATCGCCGGGTGCCCCTGTGCCTTCTTTCTTTCTGCGTTCTTATTTGACCTGCCTTAGTTCCGCCGTGCTTGCATCGACACTGTTTACGGCCGCGCATGCGCAATCGCTGTCGGAAGCACCGTACGCCGCGCCGTCGGCCGAGCCATGGAACGCACCGCACTTCTCGATCGATCCTAAAACCCTTTACCAGGCCGCCACCGATGTGCCCGCGCCGGATGGCGTAAACGTGACTGAGCTCTGCGACGACGAGAGCTATTCGTTTGACGATGCCGGGCGGCAGGTCCACGTGGGCCACTTCGTCTATAAGGTGCTGACACAGAAAGGTGCGGAGGGTTGGGATTCGCTCTCCGTGAGTTGGGAACCGTGGCACGAAGCCCGGCCCGTGATCCGCGCGCGTGTGATCACGCCCGACTTCACGGTGCACACACTCGATCCCAACACCATCACCGAGGCCCCGGCACGTGGTGGCGACTACAAGACCTACAGCGACGGCAAGCGCCTGCGTGCGCCGTTGCCGGCCATTGCGCCGGGCGTGGTGGTGGAAGAGGAATACACGGAGACGGAAACGGAGCCGCTGTATGTTGCGGGCCGCGTGGGACGTGTTGTGCTCGGGCAGGAAGACATGCCCGTGGCGCACAGCCGCGTGGTTTTCGATGCTCCCATAGCTTTGCCACTACGCACCAATCTTCTACTGCTACCCGGCATTAAGCCAGTGCGCACCGAGTCCGGAGGGCGCGTCACGCTCACATTCGATGTCGGTCCACTGGATGCGATCGATAACCGGGAGCCGTATCTGCCTCCCGAGACGGTGTTCTTCCCGATGATCGACTACTCCACCGGCACATCGTGGCAGAGCATTGCGGCGGAGTTCGGCGGGGTTGTCGATAGCCGCGCAAATTCACCGGCGGTCGAAGCCGTGGTAACTCCGCTGATCGCCGGCAAGAAGTCCATCGCCGAAAAAGAGGCAGTCATTCTGGATTATCTCGATCGCGAGGTCCGTTACACAGGCATCGAATTCGGCGAAGCGGCGATTCTGCCTCATGATCCGGCGGAGACGCTGGCGAAGGGTTACGGCGACTGCAAGGACAAGGCGACGCTGTTGGTGGCGATGCTGCGCGCGGCGGGCATTCCCGCGAACGTGGCGCTGCTCGATGTGGAAGTGCGCATGGACGTACCCGTGGATCTGCCGGGCATGGGACTGTTCGATCATGCCATCGTCTACGTGCCAGGCAAAGTTCCACTCTGGATCGATGCCACCGACCGCTACGCGCAACTCGGCCAGTTACCGATGGGTGACCAGGGCCGCTTGGCGCTGGTTACCAGCAATGCTACTACGGCACTCGTCAAGACGCCTGAATCCTCGGCGCGCGATAACGGGATCGAGGAGACACGCGAGTTTACACTGACAGACAACGGCCCCGCAAACGTGGTCGAGATTACGGAGCCCAAGGGCATCCTGGAATCGGGCTACCGTGGTTTCTACGCCGACAAGCCTGACAACGACACGCGCGAGGAGCTTCGCGGCTACATCAAATCCGAATACCTCTGCGACGATCTCAGCAAGGTGGAGCGCACCGATCCTGATGACCTTTCGCAGCCGTTCAAGCTCACTATCGCCTGCGAAAAAGCAAAGCGCGGTTACACGGAGCTTGAAAGCGCGCAGGCCGCGATCCGCCTCGACCGGATCTTCCAGTTCCTGCCCGACGAGCTAAAGCAGAAAGACGATTCTGACGAGAAGAAGACCACCGGCTCCGATAAGCCGAAGAAGCCGCGGACCGAGGATTGGTGGCTCAATGCGGCCTTCATGACGGAGTGGAACTATCGCTTCATTCCACCTGCGGGATCTGTTCCCAAGGAGCTGCCCAAGGACGCGACCATCGCGCTGGGCCCCGCGCAACTGACGGAGACGTTCACCACCGGGAAGGGCGGAGTGGTACTGGCGCACCTGGTCTTCGATTCCGTAAAGCGCCGCTACACCGTGGCCGAGGCCACGGCGCTGCGCAATGAAGTGGCCGATCTGATCAATGGTCCCGCCATCCTCATCGATTTTGAGCCGCGGGGCGAGGCGCTGCTGCGTGACGGCAAGGTGAAGGAAGCGCTGGCCAGCTATCGCGCGCTAGTGGCGCTGAATCCCAATGCAGCCGTGCATCATTTGCAGGTGGCCAATGTGCTGCTTCAGGCCGGCATGGGCGAAGCCGCGCGCGCCGAGGCGCGACTTGCTGTGAAGCTCGACCCGAATTCCGCGTTGGCCGAGCGCGTGCTAGCCGAGATCTTAAAACACGACCTGGTGGGACGTGAACTGCGTCCCGGAAGCGACCTGACCGGCGCGGCCGACGCGTATCGCGCAGCCATCAAGCTCGACCCGGACGATCACACCGCGCAAGGCGATCTGGCGATCCTGCTCGAATACGATTCCGTGGGACGTCGCTATAGCGGCCAGGCGCACATGAAGGAGGCCGTCGCCGAATACGAGAAGCTAGGGCAGGACAAGCTAGCCGATCTCGGTCTCACCGACAATCTCGCTTTCTCGATCTTTTATAGCGGCGACTATAAGGGTGCGTACAAGGCTGCACAGGCGCTGAATCCTGAGCCTAAGGCGCTGATGTCGGCCTGCATGGCAATGTTGCAGAGCAGCAAGGCGGGCTTGGACGAAGCCAACAAGCGCGCCACGGACGACAACGGATTCAAAGAGACAGATCGCACCGCGGGTGAAATGTTGATGAACATGAGGCAGTATTCGCAAGCCGCCGACTTTTACCAGGCGGGCGCCGCCGGCGACGATGCCGCGCGGACATTGGGTCTCGCGAACATGCTGCGCGGCGCGATCCACCATGAAGACGCGCAGTTCGCGAATACTCCGGCCGACATCGTGAAGCGCTTCTCCATGGTGCCCTTCGATCCCGATCTGACTAAGGACCGCTTTGCCACGATGCTCAGCCGCAACGCCGTGAAGGTGCTGAACGCCATGGATGCCGACGAGCTGAAGGACGAGCTCGAAAGCGGCGAGAAGATGAACACGGAACTGGCACGCGAAGGAAGCTCGCTCGATGTGACGGAAGACATCGTGCTTCACATGCTCGACCCCAAAGGCGATGGCGACGACGCGACCGGCTACCGCGAAAAAGTGGAAGTCCTGGGCGGAAATACGATGACGGTCTACATCGTGAAGGAAAATGGGCAATACAAATTGCTCGACACTGGGGAAAAGCCGAACGCGATCGCTCTGGAAATGCTGGATCGCATTCAGAGTGGTGACTTGCGGGGCGCGAAGGCACTGCTGGATTGGATGCGCGAGGACCTGCATCTCGAGGGCGGCGACGATCCACTGGGCGGGCCGGTGTTTCCGCGCTTCTGGACGAAGGGTGAAGCACCAGACGCGCGACGGATGAAGCTGGCCGCCGCGGCGATTTTGGTTGGAAGCAAGCCCACAGTGGTACAGGGCGAGCCGATTCTGGAGGCTGCGCTGAAGGACGCGACAGGTGATCGCGAGCGCACCAACATTCGGATTGCGCTGGCTGTTGGGTATCTGATTCAGAACAACTTCACGAGCCTGCTCGAGGTTTCATCGCCGCTATTGAAGGACGAGCCGGAATCGAAGACGGCCTTCATCGACAACGTGCTGGCGCTGATGGGCTTGGGCAGGTACGACGACGCGCTGGCGTTGGCCGACGAGCGGCTGAAGTTGCTGGAGAACGATAGCGACGCGTACGAGATGAAGATGGAAATCGAAGCTAACCGCGGTAACTTTGCCGCGGCGCGGAACTGGGCGCAAAAACTTACCGACCTTGGCAAGGAAGACGCCATGCTGCTGAACAACGAGACCTGGTACGCGCTCTTTACCGGCAAGGTGGAACAGGCCGATATCGCGAAAGCCATCCGCGCCACTGAGATGCAGAAGGACGCGCCGTACATTCTTCATACCCTGTCTTGTCTCTATGCGGAAGTGGGAAACACCAAGGACGCGCGTGAGGTTTTGCTGCGCGCCATGGACGACTGGAATCTCGATGAGCCGAATGACGATGTGTGGTACGTGCTGGGCCGGATTGCGGAGCAGTATGGCGAGCGCGATATCGCCATCGCGGACTATCGCAAACTCGAGAAGCCGAAGGAGCCGCTTTCTCTTCCCACTTCAACTTGGAGGCTGGCGCAGATGCGGCTGAAGGCCATGGGAGCGGACGAAACAGCGGCTGCGAATTAGTGCGGCGCGCGTGTTGCGTTACTGTTGCTGCTGCTGCATCTGCTGCAGATCGATGAAAGGCACGGCGGGTTCGGGCGGCTGTTGTGCGCGTTCCACCAGGACGCTCCAGTCTTCGGGGATTGGCAGCTTGCGATCGAGCGCCGGCGGCTCGCTGCTGGCCCCGACCTGCACGGCTACATACAGCTCGCTCGCGGTGTTGCCGCGAAAGACGCCATGCGTGGGCGGGACATCGGCATAATCGCGGCCCACGGCAGTGCGGATATGGCGATGATGCGCGATGAGGTTGTTGGTGGGGTCAATGCCCACCCAGCCGAGTTGCGGCATTAGCGCCTCGACCCAGGCATGCGTGGCGTCGGGTGTGGAGCGGTCGTGATCCTCGCGCCCGCGATAGAGATAACCCGAAACATAGCGCGCTGGAATGCGCACGTAGCGCAGCAGAGCGATCATGGTGTGCGCAAAGTCCTGGCATACGCCCTTGCCGCTGACGATCGCCTCGTCGATGGGTGAGTCGACGCGAGTGTGACTAGGCACGTACTCGAAGTAGTTGAAGAGGCGCTGATTCAGCTCGAGTACGAGCATCAGAGGATCGTCGCGGCGGGTGACGCCCATCTGTTGGGCGAGCAAGGTCACCGCCGGGGTTTCAACGGCGAAGGTGCTGGGCAGCAGCATTTCCCAGTAATCGCCTGAGGCGATGAGTTCATCGAGTTCGCTCCACGCTTCGGGCGCGAGGAACTCGGGAACGTCGGGAAGGGACTGTTGTTCGACGACGGATTCGGCCACGATGACGAGCTGGTTGTGTTCGCCGGGAATATCGAAATGCTGAATGTTGTTGCCCAGGTGGTCTCGGTAGCTGAAGACTCGGCAACGCGGGCTCACGGAGAGCGAGAAGGTGAGGCAGTGCTGGCTCGCGTCGGAGCGCGGGTGCATGCGCGTCTCCATGATGCTCTCTTTAATGGGGCTCGAGTAGCGAAAACGCGTGAGGTGCCGGATGGAATAGAAGTTCATGCGGTTTCCTCTTAAACAGTCAGCGCCGATTGAATGGAGTAGTGCACATAAAAGCGGTAAATGAGTTCATGAATGTGCAGGCATTGTCCGCGGATGTTGTGCAGAAAGGCAGCCGTATCGCCGCCGAGGATTTCGTTGATCGATGTGTAGCCCAGCATGGCGCAGAGCTTGCCGATGGCGGCCTTCAGCTCCTCGGGCGGACGTCGGCCGCCAGTTTGCTGAATGCCCTCGACTGCCTGGCGCGTGCCTTCGACGCAGTAATGGATGGCGTGGGGAAAGTCGCGGTTGAGCACCAGGAATTCGAGCATGCGCTCCGGCGAGAGGTCGGCCGTGTACACCTGGCAGTAAGCTTCGAATGCCGTGCAACAGCGCAGCAGGCCCACCAGTTCCAGATGGAGATAGCCTGACGATTCTCGCTCATGCGGCGGAAAGAGTTCGGACTGGTAGACCTCGAGCAACGTGGCCGTGGCGTAGGCGCGCTCAAGATAGCGTCCGAGGCGGATGAACTGCCATCCCTGACCGTGAATCATGCTGGTGTCGGTGGTGCCTTTGAAGAGGTAGATTCCGTCAATGACCGCGGCGAGCTGGTCGCCGATGTTGGCGGAGAACTGCGATCGCGTGCGTGGCAAGTGCATCTGATGGTAAAGACGGTTGAGGCGCTGCCACATTTCAGTGGAAATTTCTTCGCGCACCTGACGGGCGTTCTCGCGGGCCCCATTGAGGCAGTAAATGACAGAGGCAGGGCTGAGATTGTCGTAGACCAGCTTCTTCGCCATTTCCTCGATGCTGCCGTTCCAATCCATCTCTACAGGCTTGCCGAGCGCGGCCACCATGCGCTGCCATCGCATTTCCGCGTTAGAGCCGCCGGTATCGAGCATCAGGCTCATGGTCACGTCGAGCAGACGCACGGTATTCTCAGCCCGCTCCAGGTAGCGGCTCATCCAGTAGAGGCTGTCGGCAACGCGCGATAGCATGTTGTGTCTCTCTCTTCTGGTCCGATGTTCTTCCATGCGAACTATTCCAGAATCCATGTGTCCTTACTGCCGCCGCCTTGCGAGGAATTGACCACGAGCGAGCCTTTTTCGAGCGCCACGCGGGTCAAGCCGCCGGGCACAATGTTGACCTTGTCGCCAAAGAGAATGTAGGGCCGCAGATCCACGTGGCGCGGCTCCAGCCGGTCGTCGACGAGGCAGGGAGCGCGCGAGAATTCGAGCGTGGGCTGGGCGATGTAGTTGCGGGGGCTGGCCTCAATCTGCCGCGCGAACTCTTCGCGCTGCATGGCAGTAGAGCGCGGGCCGATGAGCATGCCGTAGCCGCCGCTTTCACCCACGGCTTTCACAACCATCTTGTCGAGGTTGGCGAGCACATGCTTGCGGTACTTGTCGTTGCTGAGTTGAAAGGTTTCCACGTTGGGAAGAATTGGGTCTTCGTTCAGGTAGTAACGAATCATGCGCGGCACGTAGGCGTAGACGGCCTTGTCGTCGGCGAGACCGGTGCCGAAGGCGTTGGATACGGTGACGTTGCCCGCCCGATAGGCATTGAACAGGCCTGCGCAACCCAGCGCGGAGTCGGAGCGGAAGACGAGGGGATCGCTGAAGTCGTCGTCGACGCGGCGATAAATGACGTCGACGCGCTTGAGGCCGTCGGTGGTGCGCATGTAGACGATGTTGTCGTGGGTGACCAGATCGCGGCCCTCCACGAGGTCGATGCCCATCTGGCGCGCAAGATAGGTGTGCTCGAAGTAGGCGGAGTTGAAGACGCCTGGCGTGAGCAGCACGATGTTCGGCTCGGGGCGGCCTTCGGGCGCGAGAGAGCGCAACGTTGCCAGCAGCAATTGCGGATAGTGCTCGATGGGCCGCACACCATAGCTGGCGAAGAGTTGCGGAAAGGTCCGCTTCATCACGCGGCGATTGGTGAGCATGTAGCTGACACCGGAGGGCACGCGGAGGTTGTCTTCGAGCACGACGAACTCGCCGCTGTTGAGGCGGAGCAGGTCGCTGCCGACTACAGCGATATAGACGTTGCGCGGCACCTGCAGGCCGCGCATCTGCCGCCGGTAGTGCTTGCAGCTGTAGACGAGCTCGCGCGGGATGACGCGGTCGGCGAGGATTTTTGCGTCAGAGTAGACGTCGCGCAGGAAGAGGTTGAGTGCGGTGATGCGTTGCGTGAGGCCGCGCTCGATGCGGTCCCACTCCTGGCCGGTGATAAGTCGGGGCAGCAGATCGTAGGGAAAGATACGTTCGGTGCCCTCTTCACGGCCGTAGACGGTGAAGGTGATGCCCTGGGTTAGGAAGGCGAGGTCGACCGACTGCTTGCGCCGCTGCAATTCGCCGGCAGGGAGAGTGGCCAGCGCTTCAGCTAGGGCGCGGTATTGCGCTCGCACCTCGCCGCCGGGCTCGCGCATTTCGTCGAAGGCTTGGTCGAGCGGGTAATCTCCGTAGAGAGGTTCAAGTTCCACTGGATGGCCTGCTTTCAAAGTCGAGAACCCTCCTCCCAGTGGATTCAAGGCGCCGGCCAAGTGGCGGCGCCTGTTCTTGAGCAAGCTCCGCCTGCGCCCTATTCATTTGGTTCTAACACGCGGGAGATAAAGGAGCCATCAGAAAACGCTGGACCGGAAAGGAAGGGCGAAAACGGCAGGGGCGCGACCGATTGGCCGCGCCTCTGCTCTTTGCTCATGGCCGCCGATTCGGCGGTTAGCTTGAACTATTTCGTTGGAACCTCGGCAATCGTCTTCACAATCTGCGAAACGATCTGATACGGGTCGGCTTCGGAGTTGGGACGGCGATCTTCAAGGTAGCCCTTGTAGCCGTTCTTGATGAAGTTGACAGGCAGACGGACGGAAGCGCCGCGATCCGAGAGGCCGTAGCTGAACTTGTCAATGGCTTGGGTCTCATGCAGGCCGGTGAGGCGCAGGTGATTGTCCGGGCCGTAAACCGCGATGTGATCGGGAATATTCTTCTCGAAGGCCTTCATCAGGGCTTCGAAATAATCCTTGCCGCCCACTTCGCGCAGGTACTTGGAAGAGAAGTTGCTGTGCATGCCGGAGCCGTTCCAGTCGCCCTTGATGGGCTTGCAATGCAACTGCACGTCGACTTCGTACTTTTCGCAAAGGCGAGCCATCAGATAGCGCGCGGTCCACAGGTCATCGGCGGCCTTGTGCGAGCCCTTGCCGAAGATCTGGTATTCCCACTGGCCCTTGGCCACTTCGGCGTTGAT
>Ga0181529_10002236_pt1 | contig 23544 bp, 46 predicted proteins | sample PEATcosm2014_Bin_36_FD_119763 | JGI IMG/M metagenome (GOLD analysis project Ga0181529, IMG submission 119763) | Peatland microbial communities from MTU Mesocosm Facility, Houghton, MI, USA - PEATcosm2014_Bin10_30_metaG | ecosystem: Environmental > Terrestrial > Soil > Wetlands > Peat | place... | reverse complement strand
GAGCCTTTTCGTCAGGACACTATTAGCTTACCGCACTTTTTTGTTCTGTCAACTGTCCTGCACCCTTGCTATATACTTGCATGGAAGAAGAGAGAAAAACTACCATCGAGAATCCTTTCGCTCCCAAGGCAAAAGAGCGCCAGTTTGTAGTTCCCAAATACGTCCAACAACAAAGAGCAGCCGCTCCAAAGTTGTACCAACCGCCATTCTTCATTTCTCAAGCGTCCAAGAATTTCATCGCCAAGCAAGTCGAGAATGGAGTGCTTTCGGCTGATGAATTAGAGAACATCTTCAAGATAGCTGGCATCATCGGTGTAATCTTCAAGCGGAACGCCCCGACATATTCAGACATAGAAATTGCTATCACGTTCCGCACCATAGATCATGCACGGCAAGTTGCGTCCGGGGAAGTTGAGATCGACTTGAAGCGTAATGATACCAAGACTCTTGAAGTAATGCCACGCAAAGAACGGATTAAGTTCTGGAAGATGGTGGCGGAACTTCTGATAGAGAAGTTCGATCAACCCACAGAGGTTCCGCCAGCCTAGTTTTTCTACGTGTACCAGTTTTCGATATGGACTTCGCAGGGCACTTCGGTACCGAGTGCCTTTGCGATCTTGGCGGTGGCGTCGGCCTTGAACATTGCGCCGGTCTCTTCATCGCCCAACGTTGCGTAGCTGCGACCAATCGCCACGTTGCATTCTTCGTCTGTGTAAGTTTCCAGGTCCAAGCCTTCGGTGATCGTCCGCAGCGCCTCATAGACGCCATCGTAATCGTCATCCTCAAGCTCAATGTCGAGACCTTCCATCAGGTCTTTGAATTTGGCATAGTCTAACACTGTGCCAAATATCGCAAAGCTCGAAGAAGAGCTATTGCTTACAAATCCGTTCCGTACCTTCATTGTGTCCTTTCCTTAGCAGGGGTTGCCATTGGGATTCAGCGAATGAAACACTTCCTGAAGACTGCCGCCGATGTCGCACATCTTTGCAGCCTCTTCTTTGGGGAGTTCGGGATACCAGTTTTCGCCTTGGGAGATGTAGTAGTCCTTGTCTTCGGGCGCTACGCAGGGCACCACATGAAAGCCAGGCGACGCCTCGTCGCCGTCAAGCGTGACCAGCATGGAGAATGCAAATCCTTCCAATTTTTCACGAAGGGACGGCGCACGACTTTCCTTTTCCCACCATTCGAGTTCTGTCCAAATTTGCCGGATGAAAATTTCACGCACTTCGTCTACGGTGTACTGCCGTGGCTTTTCCATACTGCCATTATCTCACCACACCCGGAGAGTGTCAAATCGCCGCCTAAATAGGAATGTGCCAACACCCTACTTCCAAAAAATTCCCGTGATCGGATACGACATCGACGGCTCCGGTGAGAAGATCCTGGCAGTTGATATTTTGCAGCGCATCAAGATTCGAGATGTCCTGCTCAACAACTACCTGATTTTCTACACGTACACAATCAAAGACGGCGAGACCCCGGAAATGATCGCAGAAAAGCTCTATGGCAATGCGTTGTATCATTGGGTTGTGCTGTTGGCAAACAACATCGTTGATCCGGTGTACGACTGGCCGATGAGTCAAGAGAACCTGATCCTCACCATTCATGCTCTGTATGATACACCTACAATGGATGGCTTGGTCTACGCTTATCAAACTGTTGACCACTATGAAGATAGCCACGGAAATGTAATTGACAAGACAACATATGAGTCGCTTCCGGTGTCTATGCGCCGTGTTGTTATGATATACGATCAGATGGTGGCCGACAACGAAGCCAAGCGTAGCATCCAACTATTAGATCCTAAGTTTGTTACGCAAGTCGATGCGGAAGCGGATACTATTCAGCAACAGGCATTAGTGTAAATATCAATAACCTTTATGTCCACCAGCGGCACTCGCATGGTCCCGGCGTTCGTGAGCGAACCGGCGACTCCAAATGAAGCTCACACTCTTGAAGAAGTCCTAATGATTGCGGGGAGGAACGGCACAGAACCATTCTGTTCCAGCTTTGGGCCTATCGGTCCCAAATACCTGTTTGCTGCGCTTGTGACGGCCTACAATGCCTCTGGGAGCCTGGATGCGGCCTGGATGTCAGAACCCATGTTCGGAACGTCCCAGGCGGCTCAAGACTATGCTGATGACGTGATCGGACCAGATATTTACGCAATTATAAATATCTACGATGCCTCGTGGAATATTTCCTAGAAAAAACCGATTCGCAACCGATACCGATTTTCAAAATGCCTTGTCTGAACACAAGAATGAGGTTGCGGTTGTTCGGAAGAAAAAAGAATACACCCCAGATCGAATAGCCAAACGTAAAGCTGCGTGCGTCCGATATGAAGCAAGACATAAACTTGCACGTATCGAACAGAAACTCAAGGCCAGATATGGCATTACAAAACAACAATACGACGGGCTATTCGAGCGACAGCAGGGAAAGTGTGCAATCTGCAATCAAAAATTTTCGAGTCGAAAACTAGATGTTGACCACGCTCATACCACAAATTTGGTCAGAGGACTTCTCTGTAGAGCATGTAACATCATGATTGGTCTTGCCAAAGAGAGACCAGAAATTTTTCATGCAGCGGCCAACTACTTGGAAACGGTTGTTGGGATTTCTCCACCGCCAGATTTTGTACCGTCTACTTGGTAGTTGTGGCCCACATGATAAAAATTGCAATACGGACATTCGTAATAAGGATCTAGAGTTTCCCCAGGCGACTTCGTTTCGAGGTTGTAAGCAGCTTTCGTGGCGAGAACTAGCTCACGCCCTTGACACTCACCAGGAGCGAGAATATTTTTCACGGTCTCGCCGGAAATGAAACCCTTCTCCACGAGAAATGGGACCAGGGTCTTTTTGCTCCACATGTTGTTCTTCATGGCAATAGCTCCTAACGGGGTTGAACCGACTTCGCTTTCAGGGCGAACGCTTCGGGATTGGATAGGAGAAGAGCGACCGGCAGGTAGTTGTTCCGGCCACCGCAGTAGTCCTTGCGGCCATTGCAGGTACGGACGAGCACGCCCATATCGCAGCCCTTCGACGCCTGAATGTAAAGCGTATCCGTATGCAGCGTCACTTCGCCCCACACTGCGATGCCACCGGGATTGAAGCGAAGGTCGAACTGCTCTTTGGTCAGACCCAACGCTTTGGCAACCTTGCGGAGTGCAGTCTTGAACCTGGAAGCGGTTGCTTTCTTGGCTGCGTCGTCGTATGCGTAAGAGAATGTCATATTCAAATCTTACCACTTCCAGGCCAGAATGTCAATAGATGTATCAAAAATGTTTGTGCGGGGAGGAAGGCCAAAACAGCAGCCACATGATGAGGTAGGCGACGTTAAGCAGCACTCCAATGACCAGCCACACCAGGAAGACTCCCACCACGAGATTGATGAGAGCCTTCACGGTAGCGGCTAGACTACCCACGGCGACGACCCTGCTTTTTATTGGCGATTTTTAACGCCTTTCGTTCGGCCCGGAGCTTATCGGCTTCGGCCTGTGCTGCACGCTGATAGGCGGCTTCAATGTCCATCTGGAACACCTTGCGCTGCCCTTTCAGCCGGAAACCTAACCACGTGGGATGGATCGTCACCGCAATCTCCCGGCCCCTGTATGTGCTGTACGAAAGGCGTGTAGTCGGCTTGTCTGCTTTCGTCACCTATACCATACTTTCTATTTCAAGAGAGTAGCAATGTCACGCTGTACGGCAGTGGCCTGACTTAGCATTTCCGGGATCGAACCAACAAACGTAAAGGTCACACCCGGATTGTCTTTGAAGGTCACCTGGACTTCTTGCAACGTATCCAGCACCGTCTTTCCATACTTCACAGCCATGAACTGCAAAACCTTCTTGGCTTTTTCTTCTTCGTAATTTTCAAACTTGACTGCTCTTACCATTGTCTCTTCACCTTTTGACGCATTAAGCGCCCAAAGGTATATACACAACGGCGAAATCCACTAAGTCGATTTGTTGGCCTTCAGGAGATCAATTTGCTCCAGGAGAGATGCGATTTTTCCGATCAACGACGAGCAAAGGCCGGGAATTTCACCCGGCCCATTGTAGAGAGAGAGACTACAGTTCGGGAACTTCGTCGTAACCACCGGCACGAGCGGCGAGAGCTTCTTCGTCGCCGTCCAGGATGGAACCGAGCATGTTCAGTTCGTCGGCGCTGATGCTGCCATTGCGGAAGTCCTTCATGCCGAAAAGGAACGACTGGTACAGACCCACGGCGGTGGCTTCGATGGCTTCGTCCAGCCACGCATTGAATTCGCTTTCCGTGCGCTTCAGGCTCTTCTGAGTCGTGGTGCCATCGGCAGCAACCACGGGAGCGGTCTTCGCCTTCAGCTTGCGGGCGGCGACTTTTACGGCCTTGGCAGTGACCTTCTTCTTGCCCTTCTTGGTCACCGGAGCGGCTTCCACGGCGGCGGCAACAACGGCGGTGCGATCTTCCGGCGCAATGTCGAGCACGGTCATGGCCGTATCGAAACTGATTTCACGAGCGGCCAGCTTGTTCTGCGTAGCGGTGTCGAGCAACAGAACTTTCTTGCGGTTAGAAACCCACTGCGGCTTCTGGCGCAAACGTTCCGCAATCTGAACGTCGGTCAGGCCGTAGTTTTCGGACAGCACGTTGATGAAGGTGGCTTCGTCCACGGCGGTCAGTGCGGTGCGAGTTTCCTGGGCATTCTCGAACCACGTGAGGAAGAGGGCTTCCAGTTCGCCTTCCTTGTCCTGCTTGATCGTCTTGCAGCGGCCCGTCAGGATGAACGGATTGCGCTTGCTGTACTTGTTGCCAGCCACGTCGGTCAGGCCATGCTCGTTGATGTAGTTTGCGGCCAGCGCACGAGTCATACCGGCGATCAGAACCGGATGACGATCAAAGTCGATCCGATAAACGATGTCCTGAAGCTGGCCTTCGGATAACAGCGAATCGACCATCTTCATAATCTGCGCTTCGGTGCGCTCTTTACGACCCGTGAACTTCGGGGCGTACTTGATGAGATCGGACGGCAGAAATTCGATGGCGTCTTTCTTGCCGTAGGTGTCCACGCTCAGTTTAATCATTCGTCTTGCTCCTTTACTCTCAAAGAAAAATTTGCTTACTTCCCCACTCTACAACAGGTACATCTACTTTGTCAAGAGGCAGCGACAGAAAAGTTTTGAGCATTCTGTTCGCTCACGAATTTTTGTGCGGCGGCGATAGCTTTACCAAGTGCAGATCTTGGTCCCTGATGTTGGTTATAGCCTTCGCCAAAGTAGTAGATTTTGATGTCACGCTTGGCGAGTACGGCTTGATTGAGATAGTATGGAACTTCGATGCCTTCCGGTGCGATAGTCACGGCCACATAAGTGTCGGGTCCAGCGAAACCACTGTAACCACGCTTGGCGTGCTGACTGCGAACATGAAGCTGTGCGGTTTTCATTTACTTCCTTTGTACCACAGATACATCTACTTTGTCAAGAGGGCCACCGAAAATTTTTACGTGGGCAAATCCACTTACACCCATGAGGATTTGATTGAATTTGCCCACTCTTTATTAGCGGCGGAACAGCGTCGTTCACAGACCGAAGAATGAGCCAAGAGCCTGAGTAGACTCCCGCAGCAAATGTGGCTTCTGTTCGTATTCGGTACGAAAAACTTCGCTATAAGCGTTAAGGACCACATGTTGCGTGGCTGAAATTCGGCGTGCGGCGGCTCGAAATACATCTGGCCGACCTTGGGCAAAAACGCCTGGGGAATGACGCCCTTAACCACGGCGTCGAAAATGTTGGCCTTGGCTTCGGTGTCGGTGATGAAACGTTCCTTCAGCATGGCAATGTTGGCATCGAAGGAACCGAAACGTGCGATGGCCTTCTGGACGCCGAGCGCCACGGCATTGCGAAGCGTGTAGCGGTCCAGGCCGGAAGTGTGCTTGCGCCAGAGAAAATCGGCCTCGCCGCACAGAGCTATGTTGTCGCAGACGAAAACTTTGCAACCAGTTCGATTGCCATGCTCTTGTCGTTGGCGGCACGAAGGCCCAACGCAAAGGCGAAGTCGTCATGCTGGGGCACGGGCATGAAGGTGAGGGTGCGTGGCGGCGTCGGAACGTGAATCAGATCGCTCATCGACCTCATCGAAAACAACCTGACCAGCCGGGGATTCGGCATCATGAACATTTTTTTAGGGTCTACATAAATGTGTATGGCTGGAACGATTTACCTACTCAGAAATCAACAAAACGGAAAAGGTTATGTGGGGCAGACCACCTGTCCGCTGGACAAACGACTCAACGAACACCGAAATGCTGCCCACAATGGTACTGGAAAATATTTACATCGAGCAATTGCCAAATATGGATGGGAAAATTTCCACGTCTCCGTGCTTGAAGAAAATGTAGACACCGCAGGGATTGATGCAAGAGAAGCATTTTGGATCAGCATTTTGAACACAAAGGCCCCGAATGGATATAACCTGACGGACGGCGGGAAAGCAACACGAGGGCTTGTTGTATCAGAACAAACACGACTAAAAATTTCTACCAAAGCCAAATCTCGAATCAGAAAGCCTCATTCACTTCAAATTCGCCAAAAAATGAGCCGGTCACAAAAAGGCCGTGTAATTTCGGAAGCAGCCAAACAAAAAATGCGTGAAAACCACGCTGATGTTAGTGGATGCAATAATCCAATGTACGGGACATCAAGAAAAAATCATACATTAGGGAACCGCCACAGCGAAGCAACAAAACTGAAAATCGCAGAACGAACGGCTAAAGACTATATGGTCGAAACACCAACCGGCGAAATTGTCCAGTTCAGTAATCTTCGCCAATTTTGCGTAAATAATCGACTCATTTACCATAGCATGTCTCTACTCAGACGAGGTATCATTTCTCAACATAAAAAATTTCGTAACTTAAAGGTGATTCATGAGTAGCTACACTGGCGACTTTTCCCTCATCAATTGCTACCTCACCACGGTAGATGGCCAACAACACGAAATTCGTTACATAATGACCGAAATAAATGTATATGAGTCAATTTGGAACAACCAAACCACGTGCGACATCCTGGTGAACGATGCCACGAACATGATTCAGAATCTCCCCATCTTCGGCTTTGAAACTTTGCTGCTCGAATTTCAGACGCCCAACAAAACAAAATTTTCCAAAACGTTTCGGCTCGTCCGCATCACAGATCGCAAGCTCATTCGTGAACGTCAGGCCGGATACATCATGCACTTCGTCTCTGTCGAAGCCGTCACTAATCTCAAAGTCAGAGTAAGCAAATCGTACAAAGGGAAGCTGATCTCCGATATCGTGAGTGACCTTCACAATAATTGGTTGAATGGCAACACCATCAACATTGAGACCACCAAGTATCAGCATCACATCATCATTCCGAAATTGTCTCCGTGCCATGCGATCAACTGGCTGGCGACTCGTGCGAACTCAGCCGCATACAATGGAGCCAACTACCTCTACTACGAAGACAAGAACCAATTCAACTTCGTCTCCGTCGAGTCATTGATGGCGCAGTCTTCGGTGCAGTACTACACTTTCCAAGTGGCGGCAATTCGTGAGGATCAGCTTGGATACAAACCAGAAGATTTGGCAGCGAACAACATCGCTATGCAGTCGCATTCATTTGAACATTACAGCGACATCCTTGAGAATCTTCAGACCGGCATGTACGGCAATGAGCTTTACACTCATAGCAACTCACGCAAAATTTGGAAGGATTACACATTCGATTATCCTAGCTCGTTTGACAACTACGAGCATTTGTACGCATCAAATCTGTTGTTCGATCCTATCTTCAATGACAGCGTGCCTGACAGCAAACTGAAGTTGCATTCTACCGGGCACGATCAAGACGGCTACCCATTCTTGCCGGAATTATGGCTTCCATGTCGCATTTCTCAGTTGCAACAACTACAGAACATCCAAGTGACTGTAACGATTCCGGGCGACTCTGATCGCACAGTTGGGGAGGTTGTCGAACTACGTATCCCTTCGCCAGAACCACCAATCAATAACGAACAGGTGAATGACAAGTATTACAACGGCGACTTCTTGGTCAAGGCGCTGCGCCACAAAATTGACACAGACAAGTACGTGACCATTATGGATCTCATCAAAGATTCAACGGCTGTTCAATACCCATAGAGATATCTCTCATTCTAAATAGCAACAAGAGCTACATTCAGGAGTCAGATCCATACGTGATGGTAGCCGCACGATGGTATCGCAAACAACAGATTCCGGCCCCGAAGATGGTGCGACTGAAAATTTTCTTGCGCCGCATTCGAGACATGTTTGTCTACACTCCCGATGCAGAACCAATCGACACATATGGAATACCAGGGTTCAACAGCAAAGTAGTTCCGCCAGTTGGTCGATTCCTTTAACCGGCATTTTTGGCTTTACGAGTTTTTTTCACGATGCTGCCCTCATTAGCAGCGGCGGCGGAAATTTCAAGTTCAGCCGGTTCGGATGTGGTGTTAGTCGGTGCTTCTGTGATGTCCCATGCAATGTGGTCAGTATCTACTCTACACGTCACAATGTTGTTCGGTGAGATTTTGCCATCCACAAAGTCGTCAGCAAGAGGATTCAAAATGTAACGGCCCAAGATACGTTTGAGTTCTCTTGCACCATACTTAAGACTTGTTCCTGCGTTTGTGAGGAAATCTAAAGTGTCGTGATCGTAAGCAAAAGTGAATGCCTGTGTACCAAGTCGAGTCACGATGTGATTTTGAATTTTGCGAAGCTCCATGTCTGTGATCTTCGCTAATGTTTCATGATTGAGACTGCGGTATGTGATGATTTCGTCCACCCGGTTCTCAAACTCTGGTGGAAATTTTTTGGACATGGAGCCAAGGCCGATCTTCTCGATTGCTTTCTGTTGTGACTCTGTGATTTCATTCGGCGCTACAGTCACATCAAATCCAAAATGAGGCTCCAAGAGGTTACTGATTTCTTTTGCGCCCACGTTGGAACTGAGGAAGATGATGCACTTCTCAAAACTCACTTGGGTATTGTCTCCCAAGCGCAGGACGGCTTTGTCGAGTATGCCAAGGATCGCCCGCCAGACGCCGGGATGTGCCTTTTCAATTTCATCGAACAAGACGATACTGAATGGACTCTTATTAGAGGCGAGAGCATTTATTTTGGTCTGGGTGAATAACGGCTGCGTTTCTCTGTGACCCAAATATCCAGGCGGCGCACCAATGATCTTGGCAACTTCGTGCTCCATCTGAAACTCGCCGCAGTCTACACGGATGAGATTCTTGTCTGAACCGTGCAGCAGTTCGGCCAAGGTTTCGGCTGTTTTGGTGTTGTGTGTAACAATATAATTTCGTGCGAGGTACAACGAATCGAGATTATCAACGGTAATGCATTGAGCTTCCTTTTTTCCGATGTAGGTAATATTCTTAATTTTCAAACGCAAACGGTTTCTATATTGTAGGTTCTTAGCTGCTCGTCGTTGCTTTTCTTCAATGGTAAAAAACGATTCGGGAGATACAACACGTATGTTCACTCTATATGCCAACCTTCCTAATTTACCTTTATATGTAAAATGTTTTTTGGATGGGACCAGTTTGGCATATCCACCAAGCGACCATACAAGTGACTGAACATCTTCTGCTAATTGTTTACTTGTTGATGTAAATGATATAGTTCCATTTTTACCTACCGTACCATCAGTGTCCATTAATCCTTGAAGAAGTCTTATTCTTTGCTCAATCGAACTGTTTTTGTAAATATTTGGAACAAATTTCTCCCATGCTCTTTTTCCAAACAAATCAAGTTCTCTAAGTTGATGCCGGATGTTGGTTGAATCTTCAGTATGAGAATTTAATAAAGCAATACCATAGTCGCAATCGGCACTTCCGTTATAATCAACTAATCCTGCACCGTAAGCTGCTAAAGCTTTATTGACCGAAAGTACGACTATAGGATCGGCATTGCTAAATCCCATAGTTTTGTACAATGCGCCATCTCCCAACAAGGCTCCTAACAAATATGGATCAATAGGCAAAATACGAATGGGTTGTTGAACAGGCAAGCAAAGCGGAATGTGAAATTCTCGTTTTGAGTTAATATCAAGAGATCTTTTTATCTCTAAAAGTGACATAACTTTGTAAGTAGGCTTTGGTTCCCAATGTTTATTGAAAACTTTCCATAGATGATCTCCACAACATTGGATGGTTCTCCCATCAGCAAAAGCAATACAATAAATGTCAACCTCACCTTGCGGGTAGATAGCTTTCACAGTGGTTGGCAATCCATTTTGACCCACAACGACTTTACCTACAGCTAAATCTCCATTTTTAATAAACCCCGTAGGAGTAGCTACCAATTCATCCATTGGAAGTGCCTTGCCGGTTCCCGTTGGACCCATCAAGAAGAAAACCCCAATCGGACGGCCCGGTGCATTCAATCCTGCCTGTGCTCGTATTAGGTAAGGTGTAATTTTGTCAATTGCTTGATCTTGCCCGACAAGTAACTCTTTCCACGCTTGAGCGAGTTGGTGTGTACTCATTCCTTTTTTACGTCCCATATCAAATGGCAGCAGCCATCTGTTGTGATTTATCCCTAAAGTATTGCGTCATTCCATACCACTCTTCGTATGTAAATTTGGCTCCCTTTCCATTATTGCACCGCCAGCAACAAGGAACGTCCCAAACGAACCGGAGCGTGTGTTCAGGCGAGTAACAAGCGCAATCGAAGTATTGGGCGTCCAGTGGTTGAATATCGTCCATGTGCGAATATTTAGGGAAACAAAAAAGCCGAAGACCCACAACGGAATCTTCGGCTTCTTGATGTTCAGCATTTACGTTCGCTTACTTGATGTAGAATGCTGTGCGGGGCGGCAGTGCTGGCTTCGTGGTGGTCACAGAGACAGTCAAAATGCCATCTTTCAGTTCCACACTTGACACTTCTGTGTTCACATTCATGTCAAAAGTGCGAAGGAACGCCGCATTGGAAATTCCACGGTGGCGCAAGTTTTCCTTTTCATTTTCTTCGGCGGGCTTACCTTGGATGATAAGTGTGTTGTCTTCCTTCTCCACCTTGATACGATCCTTGGTGTATCCGGCGACGGCCATTTCTAGGCGCACCTTGCCTTCTTCACTTTCGATGATATTGTACGGTGGGAAGTTTCGGAACCCGTTGGTTGTTGATGTTAGGGTCACGAATGGAAAATCAGGATGGTCTAAGACGTTCCAAAAGTTGTCAATCATGGATTCGCCTTTCTTGACTAGACCAGATACTACGTCGTTGTAAGTGTTGTAATTCATCTTCTTTCTCCTTAGTTTTAAGCGAGAACGCTTTTATAGGAACCCCATGTACCGGGCATTCCTGCTTGTATTTATACTGATTCTTCGTCAGTTTTGGTTTCAGGTGGCAATGCTTCATGCGTGTACATCACGATGCCTTCCATGTACTGTGTGCAATCCAGTGTATGAAAATGAGAGGCGATGTAGCGAGTGTCGCAGAACAACCTGAATCCCAACTTCTTTGCCATATCCTGAAAGTAGCAGTCATCAGAGACATTTGTCTGCTGTGTGACCGGATCAATCATCACTTTGAAGTATGGCTTTTCCATTGCATCGAAGACCCGGCGACGAATGAACCAGCAGCCGCCGCCGACACGATCTACTTCGTGCAGCCCATGAGAAAGATCCTGGAGCGGTACGAATCGAGTGTTGTAATTGATGTCAGCACCGACTACGACTTTACCGTCAACCACTCGATATAGTTGTTCGCCCGTATTTTCGATAATGTACGATCCTTGCTGTGCAAAGACAAGATGACCGTACTGCATCGGGCAGAGTGGCCCTGCGATGTCAACGTAGTCTGGAATGTCATCCAACATCCGTAACATGTTGATCGGAGGTACCGTATCGTTGTCAATGATGCACAGCCATTCAGCATCAGCAAAGTTTGGGAACTCCATAAAACTTTTCGATGCTGAATTGGCGCTACCGGCCAGACCTGGGACACCAATGATGAAGTCGAAATAGATGTTATGCACCTTCTCGAACATTGTCAGGATCAACCATTTGTTCAAGAGTGGGTGAATCCAGCCATTCCGTTCGTGTCCAGATCGAATTGCTACAACGATGTTTGCCATTAATGTCCAGTAGAACCGAAGCCGCCCCGTCTTTCGCTTTTCAAATCTGGTTTGATAGTTGTTTCTTCGACATTGTATTTTGGAAGGACAACCATTTCACCTTGAGCAATCCTATCGCCATGACGAATGGTCGCCATTGTCTTGCTGAAGTTATAGAGCAGCACATAGGTCGGTTCCACATAGTCAGCATCAATTATGCCTGTTGTATTGGCAAGCACCAAGGCCGTCTTGAGAGACATCCCGGAGCGTGGATAGAGACGCACAGAGTAGCCAAGTGGAATGTCCAGAATGAGGCCAGTGGGAACCATTACACGTTCGCCTGGGAAAATGTTGAGAGACCCTTTCACTGTGGCACCATCGTCAACCAATTCCTTGGCTACAATGCTGTGTGTTTTTTCATTCGTCTCACGGAAGAGAGTAATTTCTGTGCCGGGGATCAGACAGGCTTTCAGATCGAAACAAGCTGCGTGCGTACTTCCCCATTCCGGTGCAAAGGCTTCGGGACAGAGCTTGAAGTATTTGAGAGGTAGATGCAGATTCATCGCTACCATTGAACCATGCTTTTGGAATTTGTCAAGTTTTAGTGCCCACTAGAGATGAATTGCGCCCCAGAGACTATCAGAGATGTGACTGGATTCAAATTGCGATAGATAATGACGCCATTGAGTGCATAGCCTAACAGACGATCATACCATTTCGGCTTTGTGAGCTTGTTGATGTTATCGGTGATGCCAGCAATGTTTGTGGTGATGATTGGAAGATCTGTCGAGAATGTATTCGTGATCGTCATGATGTGATCTTCAATCTTCGGCATCGTGGTCGTCAGGCCGGTCATCATTGTGCTGGTGTCCAGGCTGGATTGGCGTACTGCAAACATCGTGTCGCTGGCTTGACCTTGCAGACAAAGCCTATTGGCTCCGCAGTCGAAGAAGCTGGCGAAATTTTTGTTGTACTGTGCGCCGACAGTGGCCGGGAGCGCAGCATATGTGTCCACCAACTTCGTGATGGATTGATTCGTCGTAGTTAGCTGGCTGTTAAGCGTTGTGTTTAAGCTATCTACCAGACCAGTCTGAAGTTTTGCAATGCGATCATCCGTGGTTGTAGTAAGAGTGTCGATTCGATTGTCTGCCAACGTAGCTACAGTTGTGACCTCGCTGTTCAACTTGTCCTGAACCGTGTCGATCTTATCCAAAACGGCGGTCTGAACTTTTCCGATCCTATCATCAACTTGCTTTGGAAGAGAAACTAACGTGGTGTTGGTTGTCCAGAGAAGATGGTTGGTAGTATCCTTCAACTGCCAAATGGTCATGGCGGTAACAATCATCACCGGCACAACGGAGAGAACGGCTGCTAACTTAGCCCACTTATAAATCTGATCGAACGACATTTTTACGTCACCTGTTGAAGAATTGCGTCTGAAAGTTTCGTGTCCTGTTCAAGTGCCAAGCCTTCAATGAAAAGCACTACCAGCGGCACGTCACGAACCGAATACTTCATGACTAGATCCGGCGACTTATTGATGTCCACTCTCGCAATCTTCACCTTGGTGGCGTCCAGCTTCATCATCTGCAAAGCGATCTTGTTGCTATTGATATCCATTGCAGCGCCCCATAGCACCAGGACCGGCAACGGTTGGTTTTGCAGCACTTCTGTCTCGAAATTTTGACCCGTTAGTTCCAGCATAATCTTCCCTGCGTTATATAGCCCTTGACAAAATCGGAAAGTGTGGTTTAATGGGATCAGTCTCCCGTCGTCTCTCTCTCCATAATGACGGGTTCTGTGGCGCATCCTGTTCGGTGGTGCGCCACACTTTTTGACTATATAAACGTATGAAGAAACTCTTTCTTGCACTCGCATTGTGTTCTGTAGCGGCCTTCGCACAGACCACACCAACGTTCCCAACAATTCCACTTCCGGCATCAGTCTCCGCAGTTGGATCTTACAATCAACTTGGCAGTCCGAAATGGGCTGTTGGATTGTCTGCCATTTATCCAGTGGTCGGACAGCAGGGTGTGTATGGCATCACCACGGCTGACATCTATACCAAGAAAATGACTACAGCAACAGGTCAAACATTTTGGGGTTTGTCTACGAGCATGAGACAGGGCCTTAGCAAGAGCTTGTTGACCACAGGGCGCTTCACATTCTTGCTTGGTGGTGATGTAGGACCATCGTTCAGTTCAGCGCAACCTAGCGGAGTGAATATCAACTTTTCATCTTCGTTTGTTGCCACTACTATTGTGCAACTTACTCCGGTTGTCTCGTTTGTAGCGCCGGAACGTATGTTGTATGTGGGCGGGGCGGCGGCTGGTTGGAATCCTGTGTTACAAGCTGGATTCGCATTTAATCTGTCGGCTCTTGCCAAGAAGTAGCATCTTTCAATCCACTCCGGTTTTGTCAACCGGAGAAAGTTGTGGAAGTCTCTTATAGAAGTGGTTGGAACAAGCAGCACAGTATTCGAGAGATAAGGAAAACAAGAACACGGGCAAAACTCACGCAGAGCGCCAGATGATAGGTGCTCGTTGAGAGTCTGTATCCGCCCGTCTTCGTGGATGTGAGCTTTTAACACTTGTTCCTTCAATCGTTGTCGTCTTCGTCTTGGCCGTTCCACCAGTCCCAAACCTGCCAGGACTACCAAAAGTCAATAGGTACATCTAGTTTATTTTGTGAGTATTTGGTACGCTTTACGGGCGGAACAGGGCGTGCCGATGGACTTCATGGCAGTCTGAACCTGGGAGATCATGTTGACGAGTTGGATGATGTTTCGGACGCCTTCAACCGCTGCGTCGAATGAATCTTGGATAGTCCAAATCAAGTTCATGGTTCTATCCTACCACACAGATACCTCTATTGTCAAGGGGTGAATGACGGGTTTCTGAGCGGTGCTGCATACACCCAATCGAAAGTCCACGTCTGCCCTTTGACGGGATCGACGTGGACTTCCTTGGTACGGCCTACAGAGACATTTTGTGTCGCCCGAAGAAAGTTGTCATCCGGCGACAATGCACGTGGTTTCGCCAGTCCGTTGTTCACATGCGGAATGATCGAAATGGCACGATACATGTCATTTTGCATCTGTAAAAATTGAGCGAATGAAAGCACGCTCGTATTTAGTTTACTTCACAGATACCATCGGTTGTGCGCTGCCGTTGAGGATGACCGTGCAGTTACCCTTGTCGCTGCACATCTTGATTTGCATGAGTTGAATGTACTGACTTGCATTCAGGCCCATTGTTTCCTGATAAGCCTTGTCAGCCAGAGCACGATTGGTTTCGGCCAAACTCAAGACACAAAATAGTTTCATACTTCTAACGTAGCAAAGTGTGAAACCAATGTCAAATTAGGCCACCTATATAAGACTGCATGAAGTTCAAAAAAAGAAGCAAGGTGACCACGGGCTAGGTCAAGCCATTGGTTATTTTTGTTCACAAGGAATGCCAGTGTGCGTTCCATTGACCGACAGTCAAGACTACGATCTCGTTGTAGAGTTTGAGGATGGTTTGAAGAAGATCCAAGTGCGGACAACAACACAACGATCAAATAGTAGTGAATTTTACATTGTCCATTTGCGAATCTGCGGCGGCAATAGCAAGAAAAATTTTGTTCGTAAACGTGGAACAGATTTGAATTATACTTGTTTGTTGTCTCCGATGATGGTCGAATGTTTTTAATGCCTAAGCCGACCAATAACGCAGAACTCACATTGAATCACGACTGCGACAAGTTTGAAGTTGGTGGAGCGTGAGGGAGTTGCGCCCACGGGGTTCCGAAGAACAACGGGTTTACAGCCCGTCCCGGCCCTACCACCGGACTAACGCTCCGAAAGATGGTGGACGGAGTAGGATTTGAACCTACGAAGCCCCGAAGGGCGTTAGCTTTACAGGCTAGTGGTATTAACCAGACTCACCCATCCGTCCATGATTAAGGTAGGACATGAACGGACTACAGCCAAGGCTTGACAGTGCGGCTCTTACGCCACGCTGCCGTTCATGCCCGTGCTAAGTAATAGTGCGTCATTGCAGTTCTCTCTTCTATCTATACAATCAAATTCCGTGACCTGGAAACTTACCTTACTCACCGTCCTGCAAACGGCTTTCATCCACCCGCCCTGCGTCATCTACTTTCTGATAGGGCTACTGTGGTACGTCCTACCATACGGAACAGACGCTTCGATTTAGAGTGGCTGGTTTGCCCAACCACCGCCTCAGTTTCCAGTTCAAACTTCAGTGTACCACGACTGCTGGCTGCTGTCAACTGTTGTCGCCGTAATCCGTGTTGTCGGGTTCGGGATCAGGATCGGGTTCTGGTTGTGGATCGGGTTCGGGTTGCTGTTGTTGGGTGTCATCACGCCCGGAGCGCAAATAGCGACCACTTCCAGCCGACACGTCTACTTTCTCTTCAGGATGGTCATCAAGTGGGTGGACTACTGTGTATTGTTCCTTCATCACGTGGCTTCACAAAACGTTTGTTGTTTTCAATACACCCGGCGCAAAGAAGCATCAGGCTGTAACTGCGTGCTTTCGCACTTTTCTTTATCTCAGTCAGCGTGACGGGTTCTAAGTCGCCACACAGTTCACATGGTTCGATCTCTTCAAGAATCAGCCGTGGGCAAAGCTCGTGAAACTGAGCCGTTGCTTTTTCGACATGCCAATTCAAGACACTGAAAATCAACTGCTTTGGCTTGGGTGGAGCGAAGCCGATGATGCGGTAGCCTTCCGGTATCGGCAACTCTTCAACCGGCGTCCGATACATGTCCCAAACGGTGATGTTATTGTAGGTCATCGAAACGCATGATCTCTTCTGCCATGATATCACACAATTCCGTTTTCGTCATGTCTTGGTATTCGGTCAAAGGCTTCTTGTTTCCATTCATGATCGCCATCAACCGATTCAAAATTCTGTTCGCCAGAGCTACTTCACTGGCCGTTGGTTTTCTGTTCATTGTCCCGTCCATTTCACTGCGTCTGCACGGCCCCGGAAGACTTCCCAGGCATCTTTCAATCGCATCCAGCAGAACCAGGAGCCATAGTTGAACGGCAGCGGCCTAGCTGGTACGTAGCGCCCATCAATGCGAGCGGCGCACTCATTTGCTATCTGTATTAGGTTTTCGATTTTGTACATTGGTCAAGTCCAGGAGGTGAAATGCAAACATAATTGGTCCGATAGCGATTCCCCAAATACGAATGCGCCGACCACGAGCGGTAAGATTACGACAAAATTTATCTGTCGTTCCCCGGTAAATTTTTGGTTTGTGTGTCAGGATTGCTATCAAGTATTTCCACATTTCTGTTCATAAGCCTCACCTTCCAATATCCAGCATATTTAGCTGTTTTTCTCATATGACAGTTAGCACATCGTACATCACATTTTTGAATTTCTTCCAAGAGCTTCGGCCAAGCTATGTAATTTCGCATCAAAAAACAAATATCATGATGTTTGTTTTCTCTGTGATCGAATTGAAGAACTAGGAGGTCTTTCTCTCCACAGTCTACGCACGGGTGAGACATCAGATAATCAAAAACCTGCTCTCGATTGGTTTCTTGATTTGCCTGCGTTCGTTTCTTTTGTTGAGACCGCCGCAATTCTTTGTTTTTGATGTAGTTCTTCTTACATCGTTGCCGCCCACATACCTTACATTCGCTTCTCCAGTTTGGATTGTCTACACGAACTTTGTAAAACTCTGAGAGCGGCTTCGATTGATTACAATTTTTACAGGTTCTCATGAATGTACTTATACATTCATGATTACTTATCTGGTGCTACCGTCATAAACAATTCTTCTATGTCAGAGCCTTTGCCTTCGTGTTCCTTGATCTGACGTAGACGCCGCCAAGTATGCGTTCAGGCGAATCCCCAAATGCGGATGCGCCGCCCTCTAGCGGTCAGATTTCGGCAGAACTTATCTGTCGTGCCTCTGTAGAGCTTTGGTCTATGTGTGAACATCGCCCAAATGTATTTCCACATCCCACACACCCTCCGTGATTGCCTTTTCTCTCGGTCATTATGTAACAATACCACATTTACACTGACATGAAAAATATAAAGTACGTTTCCGATACTCAACAAACTCAAGAACATGCCAGTCTCCATACGTCTGTTGTTTTAACACTTCGTCTACTACGCTCATACAAGGTTTGTGTTTTCCAACAGACCGTAAATCTCAAACTGCTCTGGATACCCAACTACATAGCTGCCCGTTTCAAGCCGTGCAACCCACTGTTCCTCGGGGTGAAGGACGAAAGAATGGGGTGGAATGTCCCATATCTGATACCGTTCTACTATCACGCCTGGATTTATATAACCACACTGAAATTTGCAAAAAGGGCATCGCTCAGTTCTGCTGCCGTCCCATCCACCGTGAAACAAAATTTTCTGGTCTTCAGTCATAGTCGTTTCCACAATTGAATCTGTTACATCCGAAGTCCCATATTACTACTCTACCACGAATCGTCACGCCCCAATTAAAGAGGGTATTTTTTTTTCCGACTCTTGGGTAGATGTCACCAATAGAGTACTTATTTTTCAATTGACGGGCGAGTGCAGCCTGGGCTTTCGTTAGTCGAGCCTTCCCATCAATTTTCAATCGCTCTTCGATGAGCCACCACAAATTCCGGCCCCGTACACCAGAAGCTAGGATCTTAGGAAAGTGTCGCCGGTCACGTGACGAAATTACATCGTACAACTGAACTTCCGCTTCAGTTTGACGATAGAATGGATCTCTGTAGCCGTATGAGGGTGTGAAGTCCATCTTGAGAATCTTGTTGTCCGGTGTTACAAAGATCCAACGGAATCCACCGCTGCAACAATCATCGTCTATTTCATGGAGCGAACGGCAACGCACGCCATTAACATAGACCTTGCGATAGTCTACCTTGACTGTATAGGTCATTCCGTAGCTTTCGGTTTTACTTCGATGATAATACGAGAGTGGACGAAACCAGTAAGCTGGTTCCACACCAATGCAGCGTTGTCGATGCAACACTGTTCTTCGCCAGCGGGATTAAGTTCCCGTAGCATTGCAATGAGATCCTTAGTCTTCATCGTCTTCGTTCTTCTGACGCTTCTTAATCATGTCGATGATGCCATATTCAATGGCCTGATCGGGTCGCATGATGAAGTCACGGTCAATATCGACTGTGATCTTTTCCTTAGTCTGGCCGGTGGATTCTACAAGAAGGTCAATCAACATTTCCTTCAAGTCCTGAATTTCCTTGGCGTAAATTTGGATGTCAGTCGCCTGTCCTGCGAGACCGTGCATGGAAGGCTGGTGAATCATGATCCTGGAATGAGGAAGAGAGAATCGCTTTCCCTTCTTCCCCGCCGCCAGTAGAATAGCAGCCATTGAAGCGGCCTGTCCAACACAGTACGTATGGATCGCTGGCCGCACAAAGTTCATCGTATCCAAGATCGCCAGTTCCGCCGTGATGGAGCCACCCGGCGAGTTGATGTAGACCTTGATAGGTTCAGTTGGATATTCTTGGGAGAGAAATAGCATCTGAGCCATGACGCCATTTGCCATGTCGTCATCAATAACATCGCCAATGAAGATGATGTTGTCTTTTAGGAGACGTGAGTAGATGTCATACGCACGTTCCCCATTTGAGCCTTGTTCGATTACAATGGGAGTATTCATGTTGTTGTTTTAGTGGCCCCGGCCAGCGGAGCGATATTGAGAGTTGCCTTGATTTTGTAATGCCAGTGCTGAGATGCGAACACACCTAAAAAAAGAGTTGACGCCCAACCCCAATGTTCGTTTTCAGTCAATGCGATGAAAACGCCAAAAACCACCAGAGTGACGGCCCAAAAACCCCAAACCGCAAGTCCGGTGAGTAAACCACCTAACGTCAAAAGTTCTAGCATATGGTTTACTTACCTTTTCACAATTCTGACTGCAATGTTTTCTGCGCCGACACCACCTTTTTTAATTCTACCTTCTACTTGAGTGTAATGGGCCAATACTTGTGTAGCACATTTTTGACAGAATTTCATTTGACTGGGTGTGGCGATGCCGCTGCGAAGCACCTTACTTCGACAATTTACACAACGAGTGCTTATCATTTTGATTGTACCACATTCATACCAATTTCTGAAATCTGTAACCTGTCCGGGTCATATAACCTTTTCTTGCCGCTTCTCTGGCAGTACTGAATTTTATGAAATGCCTTCTACAAAAATCATTAAGATAGGTCACTGTTTCGGTTACTCCGTTAGGAAATACTACTAAAAATGCATGTTTACTTCCATTGGAGACACCAATTTTCATTTTGTGTTCGTCGGATAAAGTAAATTTTTTTCGTCTTCTCGCTGCTTCACTCATTTTGTGTTTGGTTTTTTCTGAAAATTGTATGCCTTTTCGTGAGCTACTTATTTTTCGACTAGTCTCAATACTGTGATGCCATCCGGCAGGTCTTCCGCCACTGGCTCGTTTTTTGTTTTTAGTTCGTTCTGTGAATCGACGTAGTACATTGTACCCATTCTGCCCAATACTACTTTGATACTGTTCAATAAGTGTTGGCTCTACGTACTCAAGCATTGCTAATTTGTCTTTACCACAACAAATCACTTCAAATTCAAAAGCATCCCACCCATATTTTCGGATCGCAGCATGAAAAACATAACCCTTGCCTTTGTCCGCATCTCGTTTGTGTTCCCGCCATCTCATTTGTGGATCACTAGCGAATCCGATGTAGACCTTTCCATTCACCTTGTTTGTTGCTTTGTAACAGTAGTATATTCTGCACGATTCCATGCAAATATTTAGACGTGCGTGGGTTTTGCCTACTACTATTTAGAACATTCAATGTAACTCCTTTTATTTCAAGAGGTTAAATCCCTTTTTATTCTATCAATTTTAGCTGCTGTGATTTTGTTGTACTCAGTCATGATGATTCGCAGTGCAGCCGATACAGTCTGCGCCACTATCACGAAGATCATAGACAACCACCAAAGTAGGACATCGAACGCAATCTGACCTTGCCAATTGTGTGCCTTTGGTGGAACCTCTCGCAGCCGCTCCGATGCCTGGACGTAATGACGCCACTCGAAGACAAGATGCGACGGGATCTCGGTGCCACGAATTCTGTGATGATTCAGGAACCTCTGTCGTTCTTTTTCATAGAACTCAACTTCGTTGTCAACAAATCGTTTCCATCGTAAAAAGCCCCAACCCACTCCTAACAGGAGGTAGGCAATTGGAGATACGATGTAGTAGTATACGCTCATTGCGGCTCGTAGAGAATGACGGGGATCTCCCAATCATTTAGCTTCTCTTCGATCAGCGCCCGGACATCTTCAAAGCGTAGCCCACCATTCGTACATCCCAACGCTGGAAAAGCAAGGGAGTTTATCTCTATCATGGTAACACGATATTTTAGGTCGTCAAGACCTGTAGCTATCCATTCGAGCTTAGACGGATTTCTCCAATGTTCCTTTGTAGGAAAGTTGACGATGTATTGCGGAGTTAGGCACCCGACATTTTCCCAGGTCCATGTTTTTCCAATGTAAATCATGTCGTGCTTACATAGTTCGGCGTATCTCTTAAACATCTCCGGGTAGCGCCGCTTAAATTCGAGAGCAATTCCTTTCCCCATCACGCCTACGCAATTTACAGTGCAACAAATAGCATGTGTATTGGCTTGAAAGATGTCACCCGATTTGATGATTACTCCCATACTCCACAATCCTCCTGCATTGCCATTTTCATCAGATGGGTTACGGGTTGGCACGCAGACAGCATGGTCACGTGTGTGAATCCAATCTGTTCGGCAAGTGCAGGGCATTCGACAATCCAGATGGTTGCCCCGGACTCTTCTCCCAAATCGACGGCGATGCCTACCACTTTTCCAGTGAAGGTTTGATCGCCGTAACTTGGACCAAGTGAATGAATTTTGACTGCATCGTTCTGTTTGAATTTCATGTTAATTACTCAGCCGCTTTCTCTGTGGGAGTTGTTTCATCCGGGTTTTCTAGTTGTTCGGTCCAACCATTCGCACGGATCTGGTCGATGACAAGCTGGCCTTGCTCCAGAGCTTCAGCCGGGGTATCGAACACACCGTCTGAAGTTAGAAGGATCATTGGCCTTTTGCTGCCGGATGGTGCTTCATCGTAAGTTCCGATGTAAACACCAAATTTGTCGTTTGGAAATGGGCCGATTGCGGCGGCGTGGACTTGTTGGTCCGTTTCGATGATATGTGCGGTGTATTGTGTCATAATTTTTCTGCGAGTGGGGCCGATCAGATCGGCTATGTACCACTATTCATATTCGTCTCGTTTGCGCCGGGTAAGCAGTTCCTTGGCTAACGCTGCATCACCAGCCCGTGCTGCCTTGATCCGTCGTTCATCCCATTGGGTGCCTGGACAGCAGTTGTAGACATCCCATTCCTTGTCCAGATAGTTAAACAACTTCAAAAACGCAGCGGCTTCTTTTTCCGGCGTCGATATGTTAATGATGATGTCGTCCGACTTGCGATTGCCGTAGACCAACACTTTCGTCATATGAAGCTCCTAGCAGCGTGAAAGGATAATCACGAGGATCACTACGAAGACCAGTATACCACAGCAGCCCCACCCGCTATTATCGTCGTACACCAATCTAGCTTTCATTTTCTCGCCCTCCAGTCGCCGGGTTCGCAATGAAGTCACGTTTGGAAATCGTCTCCCACCGTGCTGTTAGAACTTCGTTGGGGTCGAATCCGCAGAGATAGCAGTACGATTCCACGTCACGGTAAAGACTGCCGATGAACCACGGCGTGCGCTGTCCCAGGCCGCAAGTCGCATTGTCTACTAGCTGGCCGAAGGATATGGAGACCAGGAGCAAGGCAAGTTTCTGGTCTTTGACTGGTGGGAGAGAAGTGATGGCTTTCAGTGCATCGCTGATTTTGATGCCCCGGAATCCACAAAAATTTAGGATGCCGATCAAAACGTCACCGGCCTCTTTGTGCTTCTCGATCTGCCATTCATCCCAGGTACCACGGATGCCGCCTTCCTGTTTCAGTTCGGCCCGATTCAGTTCACCAATTTCCTCTTGAACCCCAAGCAGGGCAGAGAATTGATCGTCCTTGGGGTAGTTGCGGCGATGCCACGCAACGATGTCGTTTTGGAGAGCGTCTTTATCCACGTCTCCATTGTATCACACTACGATGGGCGCTGTCCAAACAGCTTGCGGTTGAGCAATTCGATTACACAGAACGTGGGTTCCAACGCCGGAAGGATATTGTTTCCAATAGAAAAGCCTTCCTCTTCAAACAATTCACGGACAGCCTTGTCAAAGTCAGCACGAGTTACGGTTTCCATGCTTTGATGATACCACAAAAAAGAGGCAGGGCCGAAACCCTGCCTCGCTGACGGTTAAACCACGGACGCTGTGGGTTCGTCTTGTGGTTTTGTGTCTTGGAATTTGCGCCGGATTCTGCTGTCCACGCCAACGCTGAT
>Ga0181529_10002233_pt1 | contig 23576 bp, 18 predicted proteins | sample PEATcosm2014_Bin_36_FD_119763 | JGI IMG/M metagenome (GOLD analysis project Ga0181529, IMG submission 119763) | Peatland microbial communities from MTU Mesocosm Facility, Houghton, MI, USA - PEATcosm2014_Bin10_30_metaG | ecosystem: Environmental > Terrestrial > Soil > Wetlands > Peat | place... | reverse complement strand
TCCTCGGCGTGTTCCTCCTCTGCGCCTTCACCCTGCGGGGGAAGCCCGGACGGCGGGAGATGGTATTCTGGACCTGGGCCTACGCGCTCATCACCGTCGGGGCGACGTTGATAGCGCTGCGCGGCGCGATCTCCGACTGGCTCAGCGTCGTCCTCGGAAATGCCCTCGTCCTGGAAGGGCCGGCTCTCGTCCTTGGCGGAATCCGCGTCCACCGGGGCAGGTCCAGGCCCCGGCTGCTGTACGCCTTCGTCGGCGTCGTCACCGTCCTGTGGTTCGTCTATTTCTCGCTGGTCCATCCTTCGATGATGGCGAGGCTCGCCTACTACGACATCGCCAGTGCCGCACTCTTCGCCGCGGCGGCCAAAGAGATGCTGGACAAGCCGAGTGCGGGTCTCAGGGCGATTTCGCGGATCATAGCCGCGCTCCTCATTATTATCGCGGCCACCGACCTGGCACGGCTGGGCTGGATGTCCTTGCGGGGGGCCCCGAAGGACCTGATGGACATGGGCAGAATGAGCTCGATCCTCATCGTCGCCGGCGGAGCCGCCATATCCGCCGTGGCGATCGGCTTCGTCATCCTGCATTTTTCCATGGTCAACGCGGAGCTCGCCTCGGCCGCGAGCGACCGGTCCCTCCTCCTCCGCGAGATGGCCCATCGGACCAAGAATGACCTCCTCCTCGTAGACAGCCTCATCTCGATCGATCAGCACAGGGCCGCGACCGAGGACCCGCGCAGCGGAGCCAGGCTGGCCTCCCTGCGGGACCGGATACGCTGCGTCGCACAGGCCCACGAAGGGCTCTCCCGATCCGAGTCGCCAGGAAAGGTCAGGCTGGACGAGTACCTCGAGGTGATAGCCCAGGGCCTCCAGGGCCACGAAGGCATTCAGCTGGAACGGTCCTTCCAGAAGGCGACGGGGCCCTTCTCGCTGGCGGCCCCCCTCGGCCTGGTGATGAACGAGCTGGCGACCAACGCCATCAAGTACGCCTTCCCCGAGGGCAAGGGTGGGAGGATCGCCCTCGCCCTGCGGGTCCAAGGCGAGGGCCGGGCCGAGCTCGAGGTCAAGGACGACGGGATCGGCACGACGTGGCCCCCGGAGAGGCAGGGCCTCGGCACCGCGATCGTGCAATCCTTTACCGACAAGATCGACGGGACGATCGCCTACTCCCGGAAGGGGGGCAGCGTCTTCAGGCTCAGCTTCGACCTGGAGCCCGAGGCGACCGCCGGCTGAGCGCGTCGCGGATAGAAGCCGCGCGCAGCCGCAGGGCGGCCATGTCGACGGCCGTCCTCTTGACGAAGGGGTTGTCCTCGGCCCTGCCCACGACGGCGAGCATCTCGGCCTCGCCGCGGAAGGTCGCCTTGCGGAAGGGATTGCTGTAGTCCTTGGCCCGCGACGAGAGGACCTGGGCCTCGACGCGCTCGCTCAAGGCCGAGAGGGCGCGGAAGGCGTCGTTCGCGAGCTCGAGGGCCGCGGGCCCGGAGCCGTACAGGTACCGGAGGACGGCCCAGGCGTGCTCGACCTTGTCCCGGGCATACTCCTCGGCGAGGGCCGCGTAGCCCGAGTGCAGGGCCGTCCAGTCGCGGACCCGTCCCGCCCTGACCTCGTCGAGGAGGGCCTCGAGCTTGGGCTCGGGCACGAGCTGGCCGCCGAGATTTTCCCAGGCGCTGACGCGGGCGCCCGATCGGGCCGCCGCGTCCAGGGCCTCGATGGCCTCGGACGCCCACCCCTGCGCCTTCCCGGCCGCGGGAAGGTCGACCGCGTCCAGGACCGCGTTCGCCGCATACCAGAGCAGCATCTCCCTGTAGGCGGCTATCGAGCGCCGCGGCCGCTTGAGCTCCACGGGCCTCTCGGAATTCTCCAGCACGCGGGGAGGGAGCTCGAGGAAGGGCGGGTCATCGTCGCTTCCCAGGCCCTCGGCCCAGAGCTCAATGAGGCCTATGGCCTCGATCATCTCCTCGGCCGTGTCGGGCGCGAAGGGCGAGAACTCGATGCGCGGGACCTTGACGGCCCGCAGGTCCCGCGCGGCCAGCTTGCCCTCGTTGCGCATGAGGGCGTAGAGATTGTGCGTCCACCAGTAGGCGGGCAGGACGACGAGGCGCTCGCGGGAGCGGTCGTCGTCGACGAGGCAGAAGGGGAGGCGCAGGTCGAGCTCGAAGCGGTAGTCGCCCTTGGCGAGGAGGCAGAACGAGGCGAAGCGCGAGGAGTGCTTGACCGAGGTCGAGAGGCCGGGCCAAAAGCCGCGGCCGGCCTCGATCTCCCCGTCGTTGGCCCGGGAGTTGTGGTTGGAGCCGATGGTGGCCCCGGCCGCCAAGTTGGATTGGCCCCTCACGAGGGAGGCGATGAGGAAGCTCGTGTTGTGGTGCTGCTCGTGGCCGGGGAAGATGAGGTTGTTGAGGATCTCGCAGCAGGAGACGGTCGAGTTGTCGCCGAGCACGGAGTGGATGAGCCGGGCGCCGTACTTGAGCGAGGAGTTGGGGCCCATCACGAAGCGTACGGCCTTGCTGCCGTAGAATACGCGGCAGCCCCGGCCGACGATGCCGTTGACCATCTCGACCCCTTCGCCGATCTGGGTGCGCTCCTCGTCGCTGGAGAGGATGCTGATATTCTTGAGCTTGTTGGCGCCCTTGACGTAGGCCGATTCGCCTATGGCCACGTCCTTGACGATCCGGTTGGACTTGAGCACCGACCCGGAGCCGATGGTGCCGTAGCGGCCCCTCCTATGGTCGTACATCGCGTCGGTCATGGCCGTGAAGGCTGCGAGGAGGGCCGGGTCGTCGCGGCGCTTGGCCCAGACGTAGGCGTCGGCGCAGGTCATGTCCAGGAACGGGAGGACCGAGCGCCCGCCAGCCTCGTTCATGAGATCGAGCCGCACGCGCAAGTCCTCGTCCTCGTCCTCCATCACGATGCCATTCCCGAATTTGGCGTGGTTGGAGACGTGGATCTCGTCGTTGGACAGGAGGAGGCAGCCGTCGCCCACCACGTAGTGGGCGATATAGGAGCAGTCGTGCACGGCGCAGCAGTCGCCGAAGTCGCAGGCGATGACGAGGGAGTTCGTGATCCCCGCCGGGACGCGGAGGTCGTGGTGCTCGATGACGGCGCGGCCGAGCCTGCCCAGGCGCACGAGGCCCGCAAACTCGGAATTGCGGATCAGCTCGGGGACGAAGGGGTCGGTGACGCGGAAGAGCTCCCAGTCCTCGCAGCCGTTGCCGTTCCTGACCAGGGCCTCGATCTCGTCGGGCCTGAGGCCCCGGTACGAGGCAGGATCGCGACCGATCACGGAGCCCAGCTGGACGTCCCGGATCCGGTACTCGTCCTCGCCCGGGCCGAGGTAGGCCGGGGGGACGAAGCCCAAGCCCGTGGGCCCGCCCTCTATTATCCTGATATCGTTCATCGGTGGGGCGAGGATATATCCGCCCGCGCGGGGACGGCAAGTACGCCGAGCAGAGCTCGGCCGCCGAGCGGGGGGTATTGACCAAGGTACGCCTTTTTGACATGGTAGGCCATGGCTGCCCGGGACATGACGATCGACGAGACCCTCGTCACCGATGCCGAGAAGAAGGCTTTCCAGGCCCTTCCGCTCCTCGTCGGCGCCGGCGAGTCCCACCGGACCCGCTACGCGGCCCAGCTGGCCGACATCCTCGGCGTCCCAGGCGAATTCCAGCAGTACGTCTCGGGCTCGGGCCCCGAGCGCCTCGCGCGCATGGACCGCCTGCTGCGAGTGTTCCGAGAGAACGTCGAGCTCCTCGTCCACAAGACCTGGGTGGAGAAGTCGGAGGAGCGGCCCAAGGAGCGCCTCCTCGAGGACCTCCTCGCCTTCGAGCGCGAATTCCGGGAGGGGGCCGTGTCGCCGGCCTTCAAGCGCTTCGTCGCCCTCGCCAACTCCATAGCCAGCCTCCTCTTCGGCCATCAGAGCAAGGCCGAGGACTTTCTCGCCTACTGCTTCCGCATCGACCCGAAATTCGGCCTCTTCTTCTGGTACGTCTACGAGCTCGAGACCCAGGCCCGCGAGGGATCCTACGCGGACGAACTCCTGACCCTCGAGACCCTCCTCGGAGTCTATGTGCTCTCCAGCTTCTGAGCCCTCGCGGTGATCCGCGAAGCCATTCTCGCGCCATAGGGAGACCGGAGGGGCCATGGTCTATAGGCAAATGGGCAGGACGGGGGTCGAGGTCTCGGCCCTCGGCTACGGCTGCATGCGGTACCCGCGGAAGGGCGGGCGCGTCGACGTCGAGCGGACCGAGCGGCAGCTCAGGACGGCCATGGACCGCGGCGTCAACTACTTCGACACCGCCTGGGCCTACCTCGGCGGCCAGAGCGAGACTATCCTCGGCCGCGTCATAGCCTCCGCCCGCTCCTCGGCCGGCACGGGGAGCCGCGAGCTCTACGTCGCCGACAAGCTGCCCCCCTATATCATCTTCTCGCGCAGGGACATGGACAGGACCCTGGAGACCATGCTCAAGCGGCTTGGCTCCGACCGCATAGATTTCCTGCTCGCCCACATGCTGAGCGATTTCGCCTCGTGGGAAAAGCTCAAGGGACTCGGCTACCCCGAGTTCCTGGAAGCGGCCCGAGCCTCCGGGAAGATTCGCTTCGCGGGCTTCTCATGGCACGGGAACAAGGACGAGTTCAAGAAAGTAGTCGACGACTACCCCTGGGACTTCTGCCAGATCCAGTACAACTACATGGACGAGCACTACCAAGCCGGCCGCGAGGGGCTGGAGCGCGCGGCGGCCGCCGGCCTGGGCGTGGTGGTCATGGAGCCGCTGCGCGGCGGTTCCCTCGCGGGCCGCCTCCCCGCCGAGGTCAAGGACGCCATGGCCAAGTCCGGAGCGAAGAGAAGCGCCGCGGCCTGGGCCCTCGACTGGATCTGGGACCACGCCGAGGTCAGCTCGGTCCTCTCGGGCCTCAACGAGGAGGTCCATATCGAGGAGGACCTCGCCCTCGCGGAAGCCTCTTCGCCGCGCTGCCTGAGCGCCGCCGACAAGGCGATGATGGACGAGATCCGCTCGATCTACTCGAGGCTCATGCGGGTCGGCTGCACCGGCTGCTCGTACTGCATGCCCTGCCCCTTCGGCGTCGACATCCCCTACGCCTTCTCCATGCTCAACGCCCTGCACCTCTTCCGCGACAGGCACGCGCGGTTCCAATACTCGATCTTCACCTCGGGCCTCAGCGGGGGCAAGGGCTCGGCGGCCTATCTGTGCACGGAGTGCGGCGCCTGCGAGAAGAAGTGCCCTCAAGCGATCGAGATCAGGAGGACGCTCAAGGATGTCGACGCCGAGCTCTCGGTCAAGGCCTTCAGGCCCGTCGCAGCCCTCCTGCGCGGCCTGCGCGCGCTGCGCACGAGCCGCAAGGCGGGCTAGAGGGCGTGGACGGAAGCGCGCTCCGCGACTGCCTCGTGATGGCGAAGCCCGCGGGGGCCCGCTGCAACCTGCATTGCTCCTACTGCTACTACCTCGGCACGACCACGCCCTCCCGCGCCGCCGCCGGGGCCCCCTCCGGAACCGCCGCGGGCATGTCGCCGGCCGAGATGCCCTCCCCCCTCCTCGAGAGCTATATCGCCCAACGCATCGAATCGGCGAGCGGTCCCAACGTGCACTTCGAGTGGCACGGGGGCGAGCCCACCCTCTTGGGCCCGGACTACTTCCGGCGCATAACGCGCCTTCAAAGGGCCCACGCGGCCGAGGGCAAGACCGTCACCAACGGCCTGCAGACCAACGGGACCCTCATCGACGCCCCTTTCGCGGACTTCCTGGCGCGGGAGGGCTTTTCGGTGGGCCTGAGCGTCGACGGCCCGGCCGACGTCCACGACGCCCTCCGCCCGGGCCCCGGCGGCCAGCCCAGTCACGAGCGGGCGATGCGCGCCTTCCGCCTCCTCCGGGAGCGGGGCGTGCAGTGCAACCTGCTCTGCGTCCTCCACTCCCTCAACGCGCCCTGGCCCGAGCGGGTCTACCGCTTCTTCAGGGACTTGGGCGGGAAGTACCTTCAGTTCCTTCCCCTCGCGCCCCGGCCTGCGCAGGATGGCGCCCGCGCGGCCGCGGCCTCGCCCGAGGCGGTCGGGGACTTCCTCTGCGCAGTCTTCGATTTATGGATCAAGGAGGATGTCGGGCGAGTCGTAGTCCAGGCCTTCGACGAGGCCCTGCGACCGCACTACGGCGCGCCCCACGCCCTCTGCGTGCATCGGGAGACCTGCGGGGACGTGGCCGTCCTGGAAAGCGACGGAAGCTTCTACGCCTGCGACCATTTCGTCGACCCGGCGCACCTGATCGGGAACCTGCGCGAGACCAGCCTCGCAGCCCTCTCCTCGGACCCGCGCCTCATCGCCTTCGGCGAGGCCAAGCGCACGGCCTTGCCTCCTTCCTGCCTCGCGTGCGAGTTCCTGAGCGCCTGCAACGGAGGCTGCCCCAAGGACCGCTTCGTCCAGGGGCCCGACGGCCTGCGCAGCTATTTCTGCCCGGCCTACAAGCGCTTCTTCGCGCACTCGGCCACCGCCCTCGCCCTTCTCGCCGCGCACATGAAAGCCGGCAAGACGCTGCGGTCCTTTTCGCCTCGCGGTGATTGACTTAGTCCGGGCCGTGGACTAAGTTATCCATATGAGCGTTTTCAACGTCCACGAGGCCAAGACCCATTTCTCGAAGTTGCTCGACCGTGCGCACGCGGGCGAGGAGATTATCCTCGCCAAGGGCGGCAAGCCCTTCGCGCGCCTCGTCCCCCTCGAAGGGCTTCGGGACCGATTGGCCGGACGGTATCCGGAGACCGTTCCGGAAACTTTTTTCGAGCCCTTGCCCGAGGGCGAGCTCGAGGCTTGGGAAGGATGAACGTACTCCTCGATACGCACGCGCTGCTCTGGTGGTGGTCGGAGCCGGCGAAGCTCTCCGCCCGCGTTCGCGCCCTGCTCGCTGATTCCTCGACCGACGTGACCGTCAGCGCGGCCTCGGCGTGGGAGATCGCCACGAAATTCCGAATAGGCAAGCTTCCTTCCGGAGGTCGGATCATGGAGCAATGGATGGATCGTCTCGCGGAGGACCGATTCCGGGAGCTCTCGATGAGCGCGCGGCACGCTCTCAGGGCCGGATCCCTGCCTGGAGCGCCTCGCGACCCCTTCGACAGGATGATCGCCGCCCAGTCCATCCTCGAGGGCCTCCCGGTCGCGAGCGCGGACGCGGCGATATCGGCGCTCGGCGCGGAGCGCCTCTGGGAGTAAAAAAGGCCCTACTGGATGCGGGGGTCTCCGACGAGGCCGCGCTGAAAAAGGGCCCCCACGATGGCCGACACATGTTCCTCGTTCGGCTCGTTATCCAGGGTCGAGAAGAGGTTCTCGCTCTTCGAGAGGATCGAGAGCGTCGAGCCCGAGCCCTCGGCCGCGAGCTCGAGGCTGACGATCGAGGCGGGGACGGCGCTTTTGCGCCGCCTCCTCCGGCCGGTCTCGACCTCGTCCTCGCGGGGCATCGTCGCGTACTCGAGGAGGCCCTCGTCCTCGAAACTGAGCTCCAGGTATCGGTCAGGGAAGAGGAGGCTCTCGCAGACCTCCTTCAGGGTCGACTTCAGCGCCGCCGGCTCCAGAGCGACGAAGCCCTTATAGCGGCACTCGAGGGAGAGGGCGCTCGACTTCAGGCCCTCGATCTTGGGCAGTTGGGCGGTTTTCTTCTTGTTGAGGGCCTTGAATAGGGGCATGAGGGCGAGCACGCCCAGCGGGACGAGGAGCCTGGCCAGGCGTCCGATGTCCAAGGGGAAGCCCCTGCCCCTGACGAGGCCGAAGAGCCACAGGCCACCGGCGGTGATCGCGGCATAGAAGAGGAAGTAGATCAGATAGCGTACGTACTTCATCGCCGCAGAGTCTTGATTTCAATGCCGGGCAGGATGTCCCGTAAACCGTCTATCGAATCATGGCCGCGCATGATCATAATGTTACACCAATATTCAAGCTAAAGACGGGCATCCGAGCCGGAATATTGTATGCCGCCGCGAACTCGATGGCGGGCAGGTCTATGTCGCGGAGGTAGAGCCTATAGAGGAGGCCTGGGCCGTGAAAGAATTCCGCAGTGCCCGCCTCGAGACCCGTGGCGTAGACTCCGGCCTCGTAGAATGGCCCGAATTCCATGGTGCTCCAGCCGAGCCTGATCAGGGGCAGGGCCAAGTCGGCATAGGCCGTTGCGTCCCTCGGAGAGTAGGTGCTGCCGTAGGGGAGGGTCCTGAAGCCCGGGCCCGAGAGGTAGCCCAGGGACTGGAAGGCCCCCGAGCTCAGGCGCCCGCTCGCCCCGAGCTCCAGGCTGCCGCCCCAGAAGGCCGGCAGGTCCGTCTCCGCGCTCGCCGAGCCCAGGTCGAATGCGGGCATGCCCTCGATCCGGATGGAATGCTCGTAGGTCGCGCTCGCCGTCGTGCCGAGCATCCTGTAGCCCACCACGGCCCGGTCGTCGTAGGTGGCCGTCGCGGCGAACTGCAGGGCCAGGGAGTCCTGGTAGAGGCCGAACTGGTCGGCGTCGCCGGCTGCGACCCCCGAATGGCGCGCCGTCGCGTCCAACTCGCCCTGGAGCTTGCCTTCGGAAGGGTACACCAGGCTCAGGCCCCCGTCGGCGGTGGTGTTGACGAAGGCCGCGTACTGCGAGCCGTCCATGTACGTGGCGGCCTCGTTCGCGCTCCCGTAATCGGCGAAGCTCCGGAACGAGAGCCTCGTGCCGAAGAAGCGGGGGTCCGAATAGGCGACGAGCCCGCTCCAGCCGAGGTTGGAGTCGGAGCCGCCGAGGACGAGCGTCTTGCGCAGGCCGAGGAAATTGAACTCCACGAGGTCGAGGCCGGCGGACCAGCCACCGCTGCCGAAATAGCCCGAGGGTATGGGCAGGAAAGTCCATTTGTCCTTGACCCTCACGGTCACGACCGCCTGCCCGTCCTCGATATCCACGGACAATTCGGCCTCGCTGAAGATCTGCGACTTGAGTAGACTCTGCCTCGCCGCCTCGGGGTCGATGGCCGAGACCCTCATGCCGGGCGTCATGCCCGTCAGCTCGGCGATGGCCGAGTCCTTCGTGCGCTTGTTGCCCTCGCAGACTACACGCGCGACGATCATGTCCCCGTGCTCGGCGACAAAGGCGGGGCTGAGCTCCTCGGCGGCCAGGCCCATCGAGAGAGCCAAGGCGAGCATGGCCCCCGCCGCCGCCTTGGATGCGAAGATGCTATTACTGCGCCGCCGTCGTGCCATCGCCAGACTCCTATCGACTACTGGATGGGCCGGCCGCGCCGGCCACCGGCCTATTCGCTGATCTCCTCGAGCTCCCTGTTCCTGGTCTCCGGGAGGAATATCAGGACGATGAGCGCGCAGAGGAGGGGGAAGAGGCCCATGAGCCCCACCGCCGGACCCACCCCGCTGGAGGGCCTTCCGCCGGGGCCCGCTCTCGCGAAGGCGAGGGCGATGAGGCCGACCATCGTGGGCGCGAGGACCATGCCCAGCCGGCCGAGGGTGTTGTTGGTCCAGGCGGCCGCGCTCGCCCTGAGCCTCGTGGGGAAGAGCTCGGCCGTGTAGGTGGAGCAGAGCGTGAGGTAGCTCGTCGCGAAGAAGATCAGGACGACGAGGGAGGCGCCCATGAGGAGGGGGCTCGGAGGGGAGTTGAAGGCGGCGAAGGTCGCGAGGGCGCCCACGCCGAAGAAGAGGGCGCAGGTAGGCCTGCGGCCCCAGGCGTCCATGAGCTTGCCCGCGACGATGAAGCCCGAGAGTCCGATCGTGTAGGAGACCGCCACGATGAGGCTCACCTGGCCGACCCCCAGGCCCCGGTCCCCCATCGCGAAGGTCGTCCAGAAGGTGAGGATGGGCGTGTAGCCGAGGTACATGAAAAGCCAGAGGCAGGCCATGACGATAAGGTTCTTGCGGTACTTCCGGTCGAGCATCTCGGTCCACCGCGGCCTGTCCACGCGGGAGGCCCTGGACTCGGCGTAGCGCCTGGTCTCGCGGACGCTGCGCCTGATGAAGAAGATGACGATCAACGGGACGATGCCGATGAGGTACATCGCCCTCCAGCCCAGGGCCACCCTGGCCACGATGGGGAAGATGGCGCTGCCCACGATGCCGCCCACCCCGGCCGCCGCCTGGACGATGGAGATGCCGAGGCCGCGCTGGGGCGCCGGCAGCTCCTCGGCGACGATCACCGTGGAGATGCCCCACTCGGCGACGAGGAACATGCGCCCGAGGAACTGCATGGCGACGAAGCCGTAGATGCTGCGGCTGGCCGCCGTGAGCGCCGTGGCCGCGGTGTAGCCAATCACCGTCCACATCAGCATCGCCCTTCTCCCGAAATAATCGCCCAGTCTCAGGAGGAAGAAGGCCGCGATCGTGCCGATCGCTATCGTCGAGGCCGCCATCCCTGCCTGGAGGATGCTCAGCGAGAATTCCTTCTGGAGGTAGGGCAGGACGAGGTTGATGATGATGAAGTCGTAGCCCTCGAAGAAGCTCGCGGTGGATACCAGGAGGATGAGGAGGACGTGGGACCTACCCAAGCGATCGCTCGCTTCGCGCATGCGCCAGATTCTCGCTTCGATCCGCTTCCGATTCAAGTGCGTCCGCGTTGAATTCGCGTTAATGCCGGCGTCCTCGCCGGCCCCGGGGCCGCGCGCGGCCGCTTCCTAGCTGCGCTTCTGCTCGAAGTGCGAGAACTCCATGCTGAAGGAGGCGCGGCCCTGGGACACGGAGCGCAGGCTGGTGGTGAAGCCGAACATCGCGACGAGGGGGGCCTGGGCGTGGATCATCTCGGCCGCCGAGCGCGACTCGCTGCCGTGGATGATGCCCCCCCGCTGCGAGACGAGACTCATCGCCTCGCCCAGGAATTCCTTGGGACAGGTGATGTCCACCTTCATCACGGGCTCGAGCATCACCGGGCCCGCCGCCCTGCAGGCCGCGTCGAAGGCCATGTTGGCGCAGGCCTCGAAGGCGAAGGTCGAGGCCGTGAGCTCGTCGTACTCTATGCCGACGAGGGTCACTCCGACGTCGACCGCCGGGTAGCCGAACTGAATGCCCGAGCCGAAGGCCGACTCGAAGCCCCGTTCCACGGCCTCGAGGATCTCCTCGGGGACCAGGGGGGCCCGCAGCCGCTTCGAGTAGCGGTTGCCGGAGCCGCGCGGCAGGGGCTCGACCTCGATGGATAGTCCGGCCGCGGCCTCCTTGCCCCCGACCGCCTTGCGGAATCGCTCGGTGTGCGACGCGGCCTTCGTAATCGACTCCCGGTAGGTGACCTGGGGATTGCCCTGCTTGGCCCCGATCCTGAAGTCGCGGATGATGCGAGTCACGAGGACGTCCAGATGAAGCTCGCCCATGCCCGAGATCACGATCTGCCCCGTCTCCTCGTTCTCCCGCGTCGTGAAGGTCGGGTCCTCCTTCGAGAGTATCTCCAGGGCCTCCTTGAGCTTCTCGCGGTCCGAGAGGGTCTTGGGCTCGATGGCCACCATGATCACGGGCTCGGGGAAATGCATCTTCTCGAGAAGGACCGGCCAACCCTCGCTGCCGATCGTGTCGCCGGTCTGCGCGAGCTTCATCCCCACGATCACGGCGATATCGCCTGCCGCGGCCTCCTCCATGGGCTCCGACTTGTTGGCGTGCATGCGCAATAGCCGCGTTATGCGCTCCCGCTTCTTCTTGTTTTGGTTGTACACCGTCGTCGCGTTCTTGATCGTGCCCGAGTACATGCGCACGAAGCAGAGAGGCCCCGCCTCGCGGTCGTACTGCACCTTGAACACGAGGCCAAGGGGGGTGCCGGAGCGGTCGCAGGGCACCTCGACCTCCTCCTCCTTCTTAAGGTGGTGGGCCTTGGCCGGCGGCACCTCGTCCGGCGCGGGCAGGAAGTCGACCACCGCGTCGATGAGCGGCTGGACCCCGAGATTGCGCCTCGAGGCCCCGCAGAGGGCGGGCACCAGCTCCTGGGCGATGCAGGCCGCGCGCAGCTCGCGGCGGATGAGCTCGGGCGGCACTTCCTGCCCCTCGAGGAAGAGCGAGGTGATCTCGTCCGACCTCGAGGCCAGGGCGTCGATGAGCCGCTCGCGCGCCGCGCGCGCCTCGGCCTGGCGCCCGGGCGCGACGGGCGAGCGCTCCATCTGCGAGCCGTCCCCGAGCCAGCGCACTTCCTCCATAGCGACCAGGTCGACGATCCCCTCGAACGAAGCCTCGCGGCCGATGGGCAGCATGACCGCGACCGGGGCCGCGCCGAGCTTCCTGCGCATGTCCTCGAGGACCGCCTCGAAGTCGGCGCCGAGCCTGTCCATCTTGTTGACGAAGGCGAGGCGGGGGACCCTGTACCGGTCGGCCTGGTGCCAGACGGTCTCCGACTGGGGCTCCACGCCGTCCACCGCCGAGAAGACCGCGATCGCGCCGTCCAGCACGCGCAAGGAGCGCTCCACTTCCGCGGTGAAGTCGACATGGCCCGGAGTGTCGATGACGTTTATCTGAAAGCCGCGCCAGAAGGTCGTCGTGGCGGCGCTCGTGATCGTGATGCCCCGCTCCTGCTCCTGCTCCATCCAGTCCATCGTGGCCTCGCCGTCGTCGACCTCGCCGATCTTGTAGGTCTTCCCGGAGTAGAACAGAATGCGCTCGGTCGTCGTGGTCTTGCCGGCGTCGATGTGGGCCATGATGCCGATGTTGCGGATGTTGCGTATGTCCATACGGAATGGGATGATATACGGAAAGCGCCGCTGCTTTCAAGCTCAAAGGGCTGCGCATGTCGCCGCTGGCGGCACGCGCATACCCCCTTCTCGGGTTTAGCTCCGCCTCCCCGTAGAGCCATATGCTCCCGCGGCCTCGGCGGCTCGCCGAAGCTCGATTCGCCTCTTCCTGAATTCCATGATGGGAAAGTCGCCCTGGATGAGGAGCTCTCCCTTGCCGGTGCCGTCGCCCTTGGGAAGCTGCGTGTTGACGACGCGGCGGTCCTGGTGGGCGACGACGAGGTTGAAGCGCGAGAAGATCCAGTTCACCAGCTGCCTCAGGAGCGGGACGCGGACGAAGCATTGATAGAATCGGAGATAGAGCAGGGTATGAGTCTCGTCGACCGGGACGAAGAGGCCAAGGATGCGCATCTTCTCCCCGATATAGTTCTCCCATTGGTTAGGGAGGATGAGCTCGAGCTTGAACTCCGTATCGGTCGGCGGGACCGGCACCTCTTTCGGGCCTCGCGGCCTCGAGCCATCGTCGGCCTTGTTGTATGGGTAGACGAAAAAGAGGGTATCCCCGCGCCACTCCAGGCCAGGCCCTTCTACGAGAGTCTTGTTGCCTCGCCCTATCGTGTTGTGGTGCACGAAAGGGAGGTGGACGACGTCGAGCTGGTTCTCCATCACCTTCGTGTAGTGATTGTCCCAAGGATCGACGACCGTCTTCCATCCCTTCATGGGCTTGAGGTCATCGAAGAATGCGGGCGGCGCGAGATCGACGGGCGGGTTCCTTCCCCACCATATCCAAATGACGCCGTACTCTTCGTGAGTCGGATAAGAGCGCATCTTGAAGCCTTCGGGGACCGGTGCCGCGGCGCCGTTCGCGGGAATCTTGAGGCATCGCCCCGTAGAATCGTACTCGAGGCCGTGGAAGGGGCATTGTAGACAGCCGCCATCGCGGACTACGCCGAGCGCCAGGGCCGCGCCGCGGTGCGCGCAGCGGTCGTAAAAGCAGACGGCCTCGCCCTTGGCGTCGCGCCAGAAGACGAGCCGCTCGCCGAGGCGCGTGACTCCTAGGGGAGCGGCCTTCAACTCGGAGGACTCCAGGACGGCGTACCAGAGGTTCGGGATCATGTATGATATTTTAGCGAATATTCATCGGAGCGCAAGCCGACCTTATCGGCCCCCCGCGCAGGCCGCGGGCAACGAAGCCCCGCAGGGTCGAGCTTGGAGCTTCACCGGCGCTTCCCTCGCGGTGGCAAGGGGACGAAGATGCTTGTCCGGCCTTTATACGCTTGGTATTCGGGATCCTTCCCATGTTTCTCGTCGGCGCTCTTTTCGAGCAGGGGTATGCCCGAGACGAAGAGCAACAGCAGGGTTATGGCTATCGGACCCACAACCGCGAAAAGCAAGGATGCGGGAAGGCTGGGCAGGGCAAGGACGAAGAGCCCCCACCACAATATCACTTCGCCGAAATAGTTGGGGTGCCTGGAGTACTTCCAGAGTCCGGATTGGATCCAGCTTCCCTTGTTCTTGGGATCGTTGCGGAAGGCGTACTTCTGCGCGTCGCTCGCGGCTTCTATCGCGAAGCCGATGGCCCACATGGCGGCGCCCGCAAGCGAAACCGCTCCGAGGGGCGCCGTCGAGGGCAGGCTAAGGAGTACCGTGACGGGAAGCATGACCACCCAGACAGCCAGAGCCTGGATGACCCAGAAACGGAGAAATACGAGAAAGTTCCCGCGCTTGTCGTCGAAACGCGCGTCCTTGCCGATCTTCAGGATTCGCGAAAGCAGGTAGGCGCCGAGACGGCCTGCCCAAACCACTACGAGGGCGGCGGCGAGGATCTGGACGGGCGAGAAGGCGCGATTCCACAAAACCAAAAAAATCGACAGAATAGCGAAAGAAAGGCTGTAGGAAAGATCGGTTACCTTGTCGGTCCTAAACGAAGCGGCGAAGAGGAAAAAGAGAGCCTGAACCGCGAAACAGATAATCAGCGTGGTTAGGATGTTGTAGGAATCAAAGCCCAAAAGCATCGGAAGCCTCCGTCAATAAATCGCACACTGGCCTCTGGCGTCATCAAACCTTAATATACAATTAATGAGTCGACGGGTTAACGATTGTCGCAACTTTTATATTCGTCTTTCAATATATTATTACTACTTGGAGGAGCATGCCGGCCATGCAGCGATACGAGCTCGATTCCGTCTCCCTCTATAACGCCTTCGTCTCCGGCGGTAAGGAGATCATGCGCAAACGCGAGGCGATCAACAAGATCAACGTCTTTCCCGTCGCCGACGGCGATACAGGGACCAACCTCGCGATGACCATGACTTCTCTCATCGAGCACAGCATTCCGATGCCGACCGCGGGCGAAACGATGAGGGCCATGGCCGAGGCCGCCATTTCGGGGGCGCGGGGCAACTCGGGGATCATCTTCGCCCAGTTCTTCGTGGGCCTCAGCGAATCCATCGGCGAGACCGCGACCGTCTCGAGCGACGCCTTCGCGCGGGCCGCCAAGAACGCTGAGAGGCGGGCCCGCGAGGCGGTTCTCGTCCCGATAGAGGGCACTATCCTAACGGTGATCAAGGACTGGGTGAGGGCATTCGAGGAGCACAAGCACCTGCGGGATTTCGGCCTGATATTCCAGCGCAGCCTGAGGGGAGCGAAGCAATCGCTGGACAATACACCCAACCTCCTGTCGATCCTCAGGGCCGAGCATGTCGTCGACGCTGGGGCGGAGGGCTTCTTCCGCTTCCTGAGCGGGGCGACCAAATACCTCGTGTCCGATACGGCGGACATCGCGGCCGATGTGGCGGATGGACTCGTCGACCTGCCACCGCTGGCCCATGGCGGCGATTATCCGGTTTATAGATATTGTACTGAAGTATTTATCCGCGGCGAGGGCCTCGACCTGGGCCGCCTGAGGAAGGAGCTCGGCTCACTTGGCGACTGCGGCATAGTCGCGGGGAGCAGCGAGAAAGTTCGCGTCCATGTGCATACCGACGATCCAGCCCTCGTCGTTCGTAGAATGGCGTCCCATGGGACGGTCCGAGAGCAGAAGGTGGACGACATGCTCCGCGAGTACGAAGTAACGCACTCGCGGAAATACCCCATAGCTCTCGTGACCGACTCGGTCTGCGACCTGCCCAAGGGCCTCCTCGACAAATACCAGATCCACGTCGTGCCGCTCAGTATCAATATTGGAGGCTCCCAATACCTGGACGGACTCACCATATCGAACGAGAGGATCTACGAAGGCATGGAGGCGATAGGCCCCTACCCGACCACGTCCCAGCCCAGCCCGGCCGTCTTCAAGCTCCTTTACTCCTTTCTTTCCACCTACTACGAATCGATCATCGCTATCCACGTCGCGGGAAAGTTGTCGGGCACTTTCGGCCTTTCCACGAGGGAGGCCGCGCTCTTGCCGGACAAGCGCATCACCGTCATCGACTCTCGGAATAACTCTGGCTCCCAGGCGCTCATCGTGCTTCGCGCGGCCGAGCTGATCGCCGAGGGCAAGAGCCACGACGAAGTCGTGGCTGCCATCGAAGCGAGCATCCCGAAGGCGAGAATCCTCGTAGGCGTCCCGACCCTCAAGTACATGGTCAAGGGGGGCCGGGTGAGCCAGCTCAAGGGGGCCCTGGCCGCGATCTTCAACCTCAAGCCAATAGTCTCCCTCGACGAGGAGGGCGGCTCGAAGATCTGCGGAAAGGCATTCTCGAGGCGCAAAAACCTGCGAAGGATAGTCGAGCTAGCCCGAGAATTCATAGGAAAGGACGCGCTGCGCTGCTACGGAGTCGTCCATGCCGGCAACCCGGCTGATGCCGAGGACTTCGCATCGCTGTTGGAGAAATCGCTCGGGAAGAAGCCGCATTTCATTCAGGAAATCTCGCCTATAATAGCGCTCAACGCGGGCAAGGGCACCCTGGCCGCAGTGCTGATGAAGGAGTGAAAGTGGTCTTTCTCGAAGACCCTCGGCAAGAGTCCCCCCGCTGTTCTTCCTATTCTGCTATTTGGATTCACTCGTCAGATCTACTCGGCCTCGCAGGAGATTGAGCACGGCCGGGACATCGAGCCTGAGGAAGCGCCCCTGTCATGCCTCTGTTTTCGCCAGTCGGGGCGCGCCGGGAAAGCGTCGCACGATGAAATTAGCCGACCAGAGCATGAGGAGGGCCGAGAGCAGGCCAGGGGCCCAGGTCCCGATGGAGCCTATGAGGACGCCTCCGATCAGGGGGGCTAGGATATTGATCCCGCTCTCCAAGGACGAGATGAGCCCCAGCGCGCCGCCTATCTCGTCTCTATCCACGGCCTTCGTAACGAGGCTGCGATTGAGGGTCGTGACGAGTCCCTGGCCGAGGGACATCGGCACCAGCGAAATCAATAGCCAGGCCGTGTTAAAGGTGAAGGCCCAGGCGGCGAGTCCGATTCCGGATAGCAGCGCGCCCGCGGCGAAGAGGCGATGCTCATCGAAGCGTTTTACCAAGGGACCGATGAGGCCGCCCTGGAAGGCCGCGATGAGAACCCCGACGAAGGCGAGCGAAAGGCCGGTGGACTTGGCGTCGTAGCCGAGGCGCCGCTGCACGAAGAGCGAGTAGTTCGTCTGGAATATCAAGAAGGCCAGAGCGGTAAAGACTCGCAGGTGCAGGAACTTGCCGATGCGAGGATCGGAAACGGCTTCCCAGAGGAGCTTCAAGGAGAAGCGCGAGCGCACGGAGGCGCGGAGCTCGGCCTTACGCTCGCTCGTGAGCGATTCGGGCAGGACGGTAGCGATTAGGGCTAGGGTGAGCCCCTCCAGGCCAGCGGCGACAAGTGCGGGGACCGAGTAGCCAGAGACCGAGAGCAGGCCGCCGGCGGGTGGGCCGAAGATGAAACCGAGACCGAAGGCCGCCCCGATGAGGCCAAAGCGCTTGGATCGGTCGGCCGCTTCGGTGACATCGGCTATATACGCCTGCACGACGGTTATGTTTCCGCCGAACAGGCCGCCAATGAAGCGCGCGGCAAAAATGACGGGTAGTGTCTGAGCTAACCCTAATATGACGAAGCTGGCCGCCGAGCCGGCGACGCTGAGCACGAGGAGGGGCTTGCGTCCGAATCGGTCTGAAAGGCGGCCTATGACGGGCGCGCCTAGGACCTGTCCAATTGCATAAGCCGCGGTAAGAGCGCCAACGATGAAGGGAGTTGCTCCGAAGTGCTCGGCATAGTACGGGAGAAGCGGAAGTATGAGGCTGAAGGACAGAAGGTCAAGAAACGCGACCGTAAACAATAATGCCAGGCTTTTCTTCATGCGCGAACCTCTATATATTAATAATATATGGAGATGCGTTAAGTAAAGGAGAAAGAACCGATGGACAGGCGAATTGCCGAGCTATATAGTTACTCGATGCTAACGCGCGCTCTACGACGTTGGAAGAGGAATATCGGGAGATGACCTTGCGTTCGGTTCGTTTCCACCGGGAAGGATGTGGATCATGGATACTTCCAACAGGTCAAGGCTTTACACTCGCGTGGCCGCCCTGTCTTCATTGGTTTTGTTCCTCGTCGTGGTCACCGTCAATGCGTTAGCCAACATTCTCCCGATCAACGGAGTGGGGACTGGCCAACTCTCCGACGAACTGCCGAATCTATTCGTGCCCGCCGGCCTCACCTTCTCGATCTGGGGGCTGATCTATCTTCTCCTCGCAGGCTATTCTACAGAGGTTATCGTGGTCGCCTTCGGCAGGAAGCCTTCCTCGGCCTGGACCGCGGCAGACGGCTGGATATTTACGCTCAATATGGCCGCGAACGCCGGATGGATCTTCGCCTGGCAATACCGTCACGTCGGCATCTCCCTGGCCCTCATGCTTGTCATCCTCGCGACGCTCATTTGGCTCGAGGAGAGAAACGCGTCGAGGAGCAGCGCTTCGAGCGGCGAGGCCGTGGGCGCCGTGGCGCGATTCTGGCTTTCGACGCCCCTCAATGTCTATCTCGGCTGGATATGCGTCGCGACGATCGCCAATGTCACGGCGCTCCTCGTCAAGGCAGGATGGAACGGCTTCGGCCTAGACCCTCGCGCATGGACAGTAGCCCTCATCGCGGCTGGCCTTGCGGTAGGCCTGCTGCTGTCCTTCCTACGCAAGGCCCTGGCGGCGCCTCTGGTCATTGTGTGGGCCTATGCCGGCATCGTGATCAAGCGAGCCCAGACCGATGGCTCTTCCACTCGTATCGTATGGATCGCGGCGGCGGCAGCCGCCGTCATTCTTCTGGCGGCCGCCACCGCGCGCTACGTTTCGCTCAATAGAGCGAAACGCGCTTGACATCCAGCGATGCCTCGAACGCCTTCTTATAGGCCACGACGGCCAGGCTCGTGAGCTTCGAGGTATCGAGTGAGAAGAAGGAACCCAAATCGCCTTTCTTGGAACTCTGCCATGGGATAGAGAAATCCTTCTTCATGCTCGAGGCCGACTCTCATGTCCGAACGACCTCCCATGACGCGGTCGGCGAATTCCTCCCATCTCGTGCCGAGGGTTGAGATATCGGATGAAAAACCGTCGATATGCAATTCCGTCACTCGGGCCTCCGGCTGGGGCGTGAGCTCAGCGGAGAAGAGCAAGGCCGCGATCCAAAGGGTCGACCATCTACTCGATCTTCGCTCCAACATACCCATGGGAAAAAATAGATTTCAAAAGGCGCGTAAGTCAAATTGAAACACACAACAGAGCTCCTGTACCATCCGTACAAGCCTCCCTATACTTATCCCTGGCCTACCTGCTGTTGTCATTCGCATGGGGGAATAGCCGAAAGAAGGGGAACATGGACATTCCGTACCGCCAGATTCACCTGGACTTCCACACCTCGCCCTACATCCCCGGCATTGGATCGAGGTTCGACGCCGATCGCTTTGCGAGGACGCTCAAGGCGGCGCGAGTGCAATCGATCAACGTGTTCGCCAAGGATCATCACGGGATGTGCTACTACCCGACCAAGCTCGGCACCCAGCACCCGGGGCTCCGCTTCGACCTCCTCGGGGCCATCCTCGAAGCCTGTCACTCGAATGGCATCTCTGCACCGGTCTACCTCCCGACGGGCTGGGAGGAGCGCGCCGCCGAGAATCAGGGCTGGCTCGAGGTCTCGATGGAGGGCGTACTAGGCGACAAGCGCCCCTTCGAGTCGGGGCACTTCCGCTGGCGGAAGCTCTGCCATAACAAGGAGGACTACCTCCGCTACGTCCTCGCCCAGACCGACGAGATCATCGACGCGTACCGGATCGACGGTTTCTTTTTCGATATCGCGTTCCAGAACGACTGTGTCTGCCATGATTGCATCGCTTCGATGAAGGAGGCCGGACTCGACCCGTCGAGCGAAAGGGACGTTCGGAAAAACGGCTCGAGGGTGATAGAGCGCTTCATGGAGAGGGTCCGGGGACATGTCCTCGCGCGGCTGCCGGAGGCGTCGTTATATTTCAATATGCGCATCGACCCCGACGGCGGCTACGACTCCGCCTACTCCATCAAAAGGAAGAACGCCCTCCAGACGCACCTGGAGATCGAATCCCTGCCGTCGGGAGAGTGGGGATACAATCATTTTGCCCTCTGCGTCAATTACCTCAATTCCGACTGCGATCGGCTGGTAGGCATGACGGGCCGCTTCCATAAGTCCTGGGGGGACTTCGGATCCCTGAAGAACCAGGACGCGCTGGACTACGAGTGCCTTAGGATGGTGGCCAACGGCTGCCGCTGCAGTGTCGGAGACCACATGCATCCTTCCGGGGAGCTCGACGAGGTCGTATACGAGCGGATCGGGAGGACCTATGCGCGCATCGAGGCGCTCGAGCCTTGGCTTGTCGATTCGCGGAAAGTGCGCGAGATCGCGGTCGCGGTGGCCAATCGCCCGCTGGAGCGCGCGTACGACTCGGACGAAGGAGCGATGCGCATGCTGCTCGAGCTCCATGCGCCCTTCGATTTCATCGATTTCGATATGGACCTCTCCTCGTACAAGGTCGTCGTCCTTCCTGACCGTGTGACCCTGACCGAGGGGTTCGCGGGGCGGATCAGGGAGTTCCTTCGAGCCGGCGGCGCGGTCCTCGCCTCCGGAGCGTCCGGCATGCTCGCGGACGGAAGCTACCCGGAAGAGTTCGGTATCCTGGAATCAAGGGACAACGAATTCGAGCCATCCTATGTCTATTTCAATGCGGAGGACGGCATAGGCCGGGCCGGATGCCCCTCGGTCTTCTATAAGCGAGGACGCCTAGTGAGGCCGGATGGCCGGATGAAACAGGTTGGAGCGGTCTTTTCCAGCTACTTCAACAGATCATGGGATAGGTTCTATGGGCATTGCCAGGCTCCGTTCGATCCAGAGGGGGACATGTCCGCTCCGGCCCTGATAGAGGGGAGCGGAGTCTACTATTGCGCCTACCCGATCTTCGAGGACTACCGGGAGAACGGCGTCCTGCTCTATCGCGACATTTTCCGGTCCATGCTGGCGAAGGCGCTTCCCTTTCCGTTGATCGAGGGCGACCTTCCATCCACCGCGGAAGTGACGGTCTGGCGGCAAGAAAGGGAATGCCGCACGATCATCCACATTCTGCACTACATTCCTCAACAGAAGAGCAGGCAGGTAACCGTGATAGATGAGAAGCTGCCCTTGAATCACCGGCGCGTAGCTCTCCGCGCCGAGGAGGCCCCCGAGGAGGTCTACGAGGCCCCAGGGAGAAGGCCATTGCGCTTTTCATGGAATCCGGCGAGGAAGGTTATCGAAATCGAAATCGACGTCATCGACGGGTACGCGGCGATCATAGTCCAGGACCGAAGGTAAGCGAACCGAGCCGCGCGCGCTCCGGGTCGCTGTTGCGAGGAGGTGGCTGCTCTGATTCCGCGAGCTTACCGAGGCCTTCATTGCGACATTCCCGTTGGTCGTGTCGCCTCATTAATGAAGGCCTCTATAGTTCTTCGTATCGTCGAGAAGATGCTCGCCTACATGACATAACACGTATCGCTTCTTTCCCTCATCGACGCACCAGTATGCGCGGGAGCAATCCTTTGCTCCTCCACGCCCACTACCAAGATGCGGCCCAGCCACTATTTTCACGCCGTTGTACATTAAGCCTCGAATGTTTCAAGTCGGAATACTAGCCGATCGCGCTTGCCGTATCGTGGCTGGGGGGAAATCCGAATTTGCGCGCATACTCGCGGCTGAACTGGTTCGGACTCTCGTACCCCACATCGAAGGCGGCGCCAGTGACCGAGGCGCCGCCCGTTTTGAGGAGTCGTCGCGCCTCGAGCAGGCGAAGCTCCTTTTGATATTGCAGAGGCGTCGTCGAGGTGATCGTCTTGAAGTGCTTGTGAAACGATGACGCGCTCATCCCTACGTGCCGCGCTAGGTCCGGGACCGCGATCGGCGATCGGATATCGTCGCGGATGCGGTCGATGGCGCGGGCGATGGCGCTCGCGTAGCTGTCGTGGCGGATGAGATTGCGAAGCATCCCGCCAAACGGGGACACCAACAAGCGGTAGTGGATCTCTTTCAAGGCGAGCGGGCCGAGCACCTTCGCGTCCGCGGGAGAGTCGGCGAGCGCCATGAATCGACTCAAGGCGTCTATCAATGCAGGATCAGCTCGATGCGTCACCGCCGCGTTCGCTTGCTCGCTGTCGAGCGCCAACTCCGCGACCTCATCGTAGAGCTTTCTGACGGTCGCGACGTCCAGGTCGAGGACCAGCGCCAGATACGGAGAGTCTGTGATCCTGGAGCGCACGGGGATGCCGTGGCTCACCAGAAGGCACTCCCCCGCGCGGAAGGACAGGGTCCGCTCTCCTATCGAGACCTGTTTCCCACCTTGGAGAATCAGGCATAGCACAGGCTCATACAACGAGGCTTCGAAGGCGCTCGGGCGGTCCTGTCGAAGAAGCTGGAGCCCATCCAACGGCCGTAGGGTCTGCAGATGCCCTTCCCCAGCCGCAGGAAAGCGTCGGGAAGCTTGTTCGAAGAGCTCTTCCAAGCGCATGTTTCGGCCCCCTCGACACTATAGACTATTCTTCGGAGGACAGAGCGCATCCTATCGAAATGTGGAGGATTAGGCAAGCAATTCGGAGGAACTGGCAAGCCCTGCGGCCCCGCCTCGGGTAGTATCTCCCTATGTGAGATTCAAGGAGACGCGAATGAAGACCCTTCAATTGACCGATGATGTCGAAATCCCCTACCTCGGCTTCGGTACCTACCTCATCGCCGACGATGAGGCGGCCGCGGCGGTGAGCGAGGCCATCCGCGCCGGCTACCGTCACATCGACACCGCGGAGGGCTATTACAATGAATCGGGCGTAGGGGCGGGAATCAAACGGGCGCTTGAGTCCGAGGGACTCGCGAGAAGCGACCTCTTCGTCACCACGAAGCTCTGGCCAGGGAACCCGGCCTGGGGGGAACCGGCGAAGACCACCGAGTCCACGATCGCATCGCTCGAAAAAAGCCTCGAACGGTTGGCTCTGGACTACGTGGACCTGTACCTGATCCATGCGCCCTTCGAGCGCGAGCAGAGAAAAGCCCAGTGGCGCGGGCTCGTCGAGCTGAGGCGGCGTGGCAAGGCGCGCGCGATAGGCGTGAGCAACTTCAGCGTCAAGCACATCGAGGAACTGAGGGCTGCGGGCCTGCCCATGCCGACCGTCGACCAGATCGAGCTCCACCCCTGGTCGCAGAAGCCAGAGCTGGTCCGGTACCTCAAGGACAACGCGATTTCGCCAATCGCCTACAGCAGCCTGGTCCCGCTCTCCACATGGCGAACCGGCGCGGGGCAGGAGAGCGCTAAGACGGAAAAGATGAGGGCCGAGGGGGAGCGAGCGAGCGCCCCATTCAAACTCATGGCCGAAAAGTACGGCGTCAGCGAGGCCCAGGTCCTTCTGCGCTGGGCCATCCAGAAGGGCTACCCGGTGATTCCGAAGAGCGCCAACCCCGACCGCATTCGGAAGAACGCCGATCTTTTCAGCTTTGCCATCG